>Ga0302324_100005233_pt1 | contig 28357 bp, 26 predicted proteins | sample Palsa_T0_1_FD_201949 | JGI IMG/M metagenome (GOLD analysis project Ga0302324, IMG submission 201949) | Peat permafrost microbial communities from Stordalen Mire near Abisko, Sweden - Palsa_T0_1 | ecosystem: Environmental > Terrestrial > Soil > Palsa > Peat permafrost | place: Sweden: Abisko...
CTCGAAACACGGAAGAAGCTGGCGCGCTCACGATCATGGCCACGGCGCTGATTGAGACCGGATCCAAGATGGACGAGCTCATCTTCCAGGAATTTAAAGGGACCGGCAACATGGAAATGGTTCTGGATCGACAGATCAGCGATCAACGGATTTATCCAGCCATCGACATATTCAAATCCGGCACTCGTCGGGAAGAACTTTTGATTCCGGCGCACGATTTGGAGAAGATCAACACGATCCGGCGCGGATTGGCCGGGCACCGGCCGCCAGAGGCGATCGAAAGGCTTTTGTCATTCCTGAAAAAGTTCCCGACAAACTCACAGATGCTGCGAGAGATCCCTGGATAGCGCAAAAATCTCACAATCGCTTCGGCTTGTGAGATCTTCGGGCGAGTCGGATCCTTCCTTGAGAGCTTGCATGATGGAGAGCGATCCAAAAAGTCCCCGTTCTGGAAGAGGGACGGATTACATCGATCTGGAGGTGTTGCCTCCCGAAGGGAAAACGAAAAAAGCGGACGATCTCGACCCGTTCATCAAACTGGTAAGTCGTTTGTTGGACACGTTTTTTGTGATACCTGGAACTCGGATCCGTTTCGGGATCGAGCCGATCATCGGATTGATTCCTATCTTGGGTGATCAAGTGACTTCGTTGATTTCGGCGGCACTCTTGTATCGAAGTGTGCAGCATCGGGTACCGAAGATCGCGCTGGTTCGAATGGCCCTGAACATTTTAATCAACGCAGTTGTTGGAATGGTGCCGTTCGTCGGCGATATCTTTGTGCTCTGGTACAAGCCGAATATTCGAAACTACAAGATCCTGCAACGATTTGCCGGTCAGACGAGTGCGGTGACGGCAGGCGACTGGATGTTTGTCTCGATTCTAATCGGTTCGACATTCTTCCTGATCGTGGTCGTGACCTTGATTTTGGTATACGCGACCGTGAGCCAATTTCGCTGGTGGTAAAATCGAGGCGAACCCAACTTTGAATTATGAATACAGTCTACCTTGTCGCCAACGGCGATCTCCGTCTTTCGGCGAACCAAAAATGCGAGCCTGCACAGGCCGCAATGGAAAAGGCTCTGGTCGGAGCAGTTGAACGGGAAGGTTTCAACGTTAAGCGAGCGCATTCATTCGACGAAACGAAAGGACACGGATTCATCGATAGTCAGAAAATGGGTCTGGAGGTTTTCAAGTCCATACCGCAGGATGCCCCGCTTGTCGTGGCCGAGGCCGTCTGGCAATACAGCCAGCATTTGCTCGGCGGTTTGATTTCACATAACGGTCCTATCTTGACGGTTGCGAACTGGAGTGGGACATGGCCGGGTTTGGTTGGGTTGCTGAACTTGAACGGATCGCTCACCAAAGCCGGCGTGAAGTACAGCACTCTTTGGAGCGAAGAGTTCACGGATAAGTATTTTACAAAGAGGCTGCGAGAGTGGCTCAACAAAGGGAAAGTCAAACACGACACTTCGCACGTGGTGAAATTTAGCGATGCCAAGGTGCCGGGTTCGTCCCGCAAAGCGGGGGAAATAGTAGCGCGCCGATTACTTTCCGGAAAAGCGATCCTCGGCGTGTTCGACGAGGGTTGTATGGGGATGTACAACGCGATCATCCCCGACGAGCTTCTGCATCCGACCGGCGTCTACAAAGAGCGGCTCAGCCAGTCGACCTTGTACGCAAAAATGCTCACGGTGTCCGATGGAGATGCGCGGAGGATCTACGACTGGCTCCTCTCCAGGGGAGTGAAATTCCATTTCGGGCCGAATGAAGAAACCGATCTCACGGAGAATCAGGTCCTTCAACAGTGCAAAATGTATATTGCTGCCCTCCGGATCGCTGACGAGTTTGGCTGCGCAACGATCGGAATCCAATATCAACAGGGACTGAAGGATCTCGCACCGGCATCGGATCTCGCCGAAGGACTGTTGAACAATGTGGATCGGCCTCCGGTGCATCACGAGGCGTCCGGGCAGGAATTGTTCGCCGGAGAAGCACTGCCGACCTTTAACGAAGTCGATGAATGCGCGGGCATGGACGCTCTGGTCACCAACCGTGTCTGGATAGAATTAGGCTATCCACCCGAAACAACCTTGCACGATCTGCGATGGGGCCGCCATTTTAAGAACTCCGAAATTGACGCGTACGTCTGGGTTTTCCTGATCAGCGGCGGCGCTCCGCCGGCGCACTTCACCGGAGGGTACGGCGGGACTTCAAGTGAACGCCAACCGCCAATGTATTTTCGCCTCGGCGGGGGCACATGCAAGGGTGTCAGTAAGCCAGGATGGATTGTTTGGAGCCGTGTCTACATTTCCGGTGGTCAACTGCAATTTGATACTGGTTTGGCGGAGGTGGTGCAGTTGCCAGAGGAAGAAACCGACGACCGCTGGCAGCAGACAACGCCTCAGTGGCCGATCATGCACGCGGTCCTGCAAGGTATCAGTCGCGACCAGATGATGGCTCGGCACAAAGCCAATCACATCCAGGTGGCTTACGCCCCGGACCGCGCCGGTGCTCAATCGGCGATGTTCACCAAAGCTGCTGTCATGCATGAACTCGGTCTGAAGGTCCAATTCTGCGGCGATTTGTGAGATTCCGCCGATATTCTTTATGTCACAACAAGACGCCGTCCTGGTTCGGTCGCGGCTGGTCGAGCTTTCTCGCGAGTTTGGCCACGCTCGTTGGACAATTTTAGGCGAAGGAAATACTTCCAGTCGGATCGACCAGAAGGTCTTCGCCGTCAAATCGAGCGGGAGCAGCCTCGGCACCCTGACTGAGATCGAGCTAACAGAGTGTTACTTCGACACGCTGCTTCCAGTCCTGGATCGGAAGAGCGTTTCAGAGCTGGAAATCGAAGAGATCCTCCTAAACTCCCGGGTTCGACCCACGGCGCTGAAGCCTTCAGTTGAGACCTTTTTTCACGCTTATTTGCTAACGATCCCCGGAGTTAATTACGTGGGTCACACGCATCCGATCCCAGTGAACCAGATCCTCTGTTCTAGCCTCGGACGTTCGTTTGCGGAAGAAAGGCGGTTCCCGGATGAAGTTGTTTGTTGCGGATCGGTCTCGCTTTTGATCCCCTACGAGGATCCCGGGCTGGCGCTGGCCGTTCGGATCCGGCGGGATCTGGAGAACTTTGAACGAGTGCACGGGAAAAATCCGAAAGTGATCTTGCTCGGGAATCATGGTGTCATCACGATCGGCCAAACGGCGGACGCAGTTCGGGTCGCGATGGCAATGACGGTGAAGGCCGCGGAAATATTCGTCGGTGCGCATTCCCTGGGTGGGAATATTTCCATGCCGGAATCTGAGGTCTACCGGATCGAGAATCGCCTCGACGAAGAGTACCGCCGGAAGATGCTCAGCTTATAGCCTCCGTCGCTCAAAAATCTTGGGAGATTTGTCAGTGATGCAGGCTGCCTACGGACAATTCATCGCCGCGGCATCCCCATATAGATCTCTTCCAGTTTTTTGATCTGGGTTGTCAGGTCAAATTTTTCTTTGATCGTCTGAGCCGCATGTTTCCCAAGGAACTCCCGGAGAGGATCGTCTGCGGCCAGACGGTCCAGCCAGTGCTCCAGGCCCGCGAGATCTGATTCTGGCACCAGAACTCCGGATTCAAGATGGGTGACCGCTTCGGGTATACCACCATGGCGGGTCGCGATGCACGGGAGTCCGGTGGCCATCGCTTCGAGCAGGCTGTTCGGAACGCCTTCTCGATTGCCATCCGGCGTCTGTTCGCTTGGATGGAGAAAAAGGTGGCTCTCTTGGTAAAGGGTTAACAGATCGGATTGAGCAACGAATCCCGCGAACCGAATTCTGCCGTCCAGGCGAAGGGCTGTCGCCGATTTTTCCAGCGAACCGCGCAACGGGCCGTCCCCGGCAATTGTCAGGGTTGCCTTGGGATACCGCTTCAAGAAAGCGGAGAAGGCTCGGAGGGTCAGTTCAAGCCCTTTCTTCTCAATCAGGCGGCACGCCTGAAGAAGTCGCCATGCCCCGTCTGTGGGTCGTTGACGAACAAAATAGCGAAATGTATCCAAGGGAATTCCAGCGCGCTGAATTCGGAGCTTGTCCGGCGGACATCCAAGACCCACGAGCGCTGAAGCAAGAGATTCGGACCGGGCCAGCACGAGCGCACAGGAAGAGAACAGATCCTTTAACAGCCGCTTGGCAGCCGGGGAATCAACATTCACCTGAACATCCGCACCATGAAATGAAACGAGTGCAGGTACCGGGCACCTGCGCAAAAATGGTAGCCAGAAGAGGCCGTTGTTCCCAAAATAAATATGCAGCAGTTGACATCGATCTGCTCTCAACAGGACTCCCATCGAGTCGACTTCATACCGGTAAGCCTGCTGCGGGATTTTTCTGATTTGGACGTTCCAGATCCGGCGCAGCCAGCGAAAGGGGGACCGGTGTACATACCGGATCGGTTCAAACGGAAACTGATCGGCGTTTTCTCGTTTAAATGTGAGAACGATAGGTGCGACTTTTTCGAGCCACGCTACCTGCCGATAGACATGAAGCATTTCGGGCTTGAGAAAGGTGGGACAAAAAATCGCGACACGCGGTAGATCGATTGCCGAGACCTGCGGTTCCTTGTCCTGTCCCCGAAATAACATGTATTCTGCCGGAGGTCAGCTGGCCGTTTATTCAAGGCGGGTGTAAGCCGGTTTGGCGGTAAAGCGCCCTTAGCTGATTTCACACGGGCCAAGTGGCCACCGCAGAAAAACTGCCAATCGGCGCCAAGGGTTGCGTTGAAAATGGGCCGGCGGAAATCAAAATGCGATGGAGAACAATCGGAGGGCATGAGGCCTCTCCTGCGGGTCTAAAGGGTCCGCAACCACGACCTGCTCGCCGCTGCCATATTGTCGAGGCGCAAACGGGCTTATGAGCTGGAATTTGTTTCGCGCCGCGACAAACTTTCTATACCAGGAGGAAGTTGAATTCTGTTCGACGGGCGGGCGCGGCGGCTCGGGTTGGGGAGCGACGCGTTGTCTGGTCGTGAACTCCTGAGCCAGAGCGAAACCGGCGGTCATCGCAAAACTGGCACAAATAGTAATCCAAAATCTTCTCATAAGATCGCTCCGTTCACTGCATTAATACCTCATCACCTGTTTTAGACGAGGTCAAAGTGTCGTTTGTTTGCGATCGATTCTGGCTCGCAACCCACGGTAGAGCTTTTGAGACTCTGGACTTTCGGCCTCGTGTTTCCTGTCCAATACCTTATACGCCTTGCCGAATAGCGAAGTTACCACGTTGCCCATCTTCTGGAAAAAATTCGCTCATTTTGTCCCCGGGGCTCCTGGGGGACGCCAGAGCGGGATGCGGTAACCTCGCTGCACCAAGTCGAGAACTGTCATTGATTCGATTCTCGGCGTTCCCGACAATTTGCGGTTTGGACCGAAGTAATACTCAAATTTTGCCTCTTGATCCGGGTCGTCTCGGTCTAGCGCCCCGGTTCCCGTTTGCGTCAGGCGGCTATTCTCGATGTAGTAAAAGGTGAGGTCACTGATCATATTCGATTGGTCGCGATCCTTGTTGGTCAGCTCGAGGCTATACGCCTGAGCCATTCCGTGGCGGCCGATGTCTGGAAGGTCGCCCACGTAAATACCGTCGAAGTCGATTAGCACATCGGAGTCCGCTGGAGTGATGCGCTCGTAGCCGCCGGCCGTCGGCGCGTATCCGGCCCAAAGCCATGTATCAGGTCCGGAGTTTCGATACCACGTTCCGACGAAGACATCGTTCTTCCCGTTGGCTTCCAGGTCAATCTCCACCTTTTTGATCACCAGCAGTCTCCCGACATTCGCAATACGATCCGGTACATTCATCGCCAGATAGTCCGCAATCGGGTCCGTGATGGGTGGCTCTGCGAGTGTCACCCTGATCGTGAGCAAGAGCACATAGACGGAGGCCCAAAGGCCCTTGGAAGTGCGAAGGCGATCGAGGAAACGAAGAAGTTTATTTTGCATTTCTTACACCTGAACACAGGGTGGTCGGCAGCGATCTGTATTCGCAACGGCCCGAGGGAATCTTCATAGCAGGAAAGCCGAGGAATGGATCGCCCATCTTTCCGACTTCCCAAAAAAAAGTGGAAAACAGTGAGCACATTGTCGGAAAATAAGCCAGTATCATCGGGCGCCGTTTCAATTGAAACGGACCTCTGCGCATGTTCGTGCCATTCCCAAACCGCAATCCAACCGTACGTAGCTGACCCCCGATGGCTTACTTGGAACTTATTCAAATCGAGAAGCATTACGATTCCTTTCACGCGTTGAAGAACATCGATCTGCAGGTTGAGAAGGAGGAATTCGTTGTTTTTGTTGGACCGTCTGGGTGCGGGAAGAGCACGCTCCTTCGTTCCATCTGCGGTCTGGAAACTGTGACAAGCGGGAGAATCGTGCTGGATGGCAGAGATATCACCAGCATCCACCCGTCGAAACGAAACGTCGCGATGGTCTTCCAGAACTACGCGCTTTTCCCGCACCTGAACGTCTTCCACAACATTGCGTTTGGCTTAGAGTTGCAAGGACTCTCGAAGGAAGATATCCACAGACGCGTCCAGCGCGCAGCGGCTCTGCTGCACTTGGAAAAGATGCTCGATCGCAAGCCAAAACAGCTCTCCGGGGGTCAGCGTCAAAGGGTTGCGATCGGTCGTTGTATCGTGAAACAGCCGAAACTGTTTCTATTTGACGAACCCCTATCAAATCTGGATGCAAAGTTGCGGGTGCGGATGCGAGTCGAATTGCTCAACCTGCACTATGAAACACGCAACACCGTGGTTTATGTGACGCACGATCAGGTCGAAGCCATGACGATGGCCGACAAAATCGTGGTTTTGCAGGATGGCAGCGTTGAACAGGTCGGCCCTCCGATGGATCTGTACGAACACCCCGTCAATAAATTTGTCGCCGGCTTTATTGGGTCGCCTCAAATGAACTTTCTTGAGGGCCGCGCACACACAGTGAAAGAAACCGGAATATCTTTCGCTGCGGATGGTCTTGGGACCCTGGAATTGCCGTTGCTCGCCGAATCGGTGAAAACTGATCAGGCAATTACTGTTGGCATTCGACCTGAGCACGTCGAGCTGGAAGGTGGGCCTTCGGATATCAAAGTGCAAGCTGTCGTCAACATCGTGGAAAATTTGGGTGGCGAGACTTATCTCCATGTCGAGTTTGCGCCGGAATTGCCACTAATCATGGTCAAACTGCACGGCGCCCGTGGCCCGAACCGTGGAAGTCACGTCACGCTTCATTTTCCTGCCGACAAAATTCACCTTTTTGATGGGACGGGCGCCGCCGTCCCAGTTAAGTTATTGGACTCAGAGTCTATCGGAAAATAACCCCCCAACCAAAACAAAGTCCCATGAGTGCTACAGTCGACAAATTACCAAAGACAATGCCAGCAGTGGTGGCGCACGGCCCTCACGATTATCGGCTCGAAGAACGCCCAGTTCCGCGACCGGGCCAAGGCGAAGTATTGATTCGGGTACAGTCCACCGGTGTCTGTGCCAGCGATATCAAGTGCTACACGGGCGCTGCCCTGTTCTGGGGCGATGAACATCGGGTCGGCTACTGCCAGGCGCCTGTGACACCGGGTCACGAATTTGTCGGCGAAGTGGTCGGACTCGGCGACGGCGCCGGAGAATTGTACGGGCTCAAAATCGGTGATCACGCAATCAGTGAGCAAATTGTCCCTTGCTGGAACTGTCGATACTGCAAGTCCGGTGCCTACTGGATGTGCAATGTCCACGATATTTATGGTTTTCGGCAGCGAACCTTTGGATCCTGGGCCGACTACATGCTGTTCCCTGCCGGCGCCCTGAACTATAAGGTCCCGGATTCCATCCCGGTACATCACGCGGTGTTCATTGAGCCGCTAGCCTGTTCAATCCACGCGGTGGAACGGGGCGACATCAAATTTCAGGACACTGTGGTCATTGCAGGGTGCGGCCCGCTTGGATTGGGAATGGTTGCCGCCGCCAAGATGAACGGGCCCGAACGGATCATCGCGCTTGATCTGAGCGACGACCGGCTCGAAGTCGCCAAACGGACCGGCGCCGACCTTGGGATCAATCCGAAGAAGGAAGACGTCGTCAAAAAAGTCCTTGAATTGACCGGCGGTTACGGTTGCGACGTTTATATTGAAGCAACGGGGCATCCGACCGCTGTCGAACAAGGTCTGCTGATGATTCGGAAGCTCGGCACCTTTGTTGAATTTAGTGTCATGCGCGAAAAGGTGACAGTCGACTGGACGATTATCGGTGACACGAAAGAGTTGAACGTTCATGGCTCCCACTTGGGGCCGCGATGTTATCCAGTGGCCATCCGGATGATCCAACAGGGTCTGTTGCCGATGGACGAGATTGTCACGCACCGTCTACCCCTGACGGATTTTCAGAAAGGGATCGACCTCGTGATCTCCGGCCTGACTTCAGTGAAGGTGACCCTCGAGCCATAGTGTCCCGTCCCCGAAATACGAAGTATTTTGCCGGACGTTAGGACACTAGCCCCCAAATAGAATGTCTGACCGCCGCGAGGGGTAACGAAAGTGCTTTACGGCTTGAGCTCCTGAATATGCGAAATCGAACGGTAGGGAATGTGGACGATCCCTCCTGCGGAGTCCAGCAGTGCTACCATCCGCGCACCTACCAGGATGTGGTTTCTCTGATCGGATCCGATTGCGATCGAGAACCCGTCATGTGTGGTGATCACGAACGGACTGAAACGCTCCTGGTCCAAAAGTTCCGTAAAGTCGGTTTGGTTCATCAATAAAAACAGTTTTGCAAATCGTTGAACTGTCGAACGGGGAAAATAGCCTTTTTCATTATATCGATGTTCCGCCTTCTACCAATTGGCATCTTCATCGGGTTCGGGAGGAGGCAAGCCAACGTCCCACCAGGATCCGCAGTAGCCAATACGCGCTCTTATCCCTCAGGCTCAATCTTCGGATCGTCTGGATCCGCGAAATCAATCCTGAAATACTTGCTGACGAATTCGCCTGCCTTCGTTTCCAGCGCTTGTCGCACCCGGATCTTCGTCCCGGAGACCCAACCGGGATCAACGACGACACGACCTTCATCGGCGTACGCAGGGACTGGCAAAATATTGTCGGACCGGATTTCAGTCTTCTTGCCGTTCCGCAGGACGAAGAAATAGAGATGGCCCGCTCTTCGACGATTTAACTCATCCAAGGCGACAACCGTTCCATCTTTGTTCCAAAAGACCCCGTACGCTTTCGCATAGTGAATATTTGAGCTGTTTGCTTCGGGATAGTACGCGTTGACTGTCGCGACTTCTTTCCCTTCAAGCACGTTCACAAGTTCGTAACGGATCGGATTTGTCGTTTGAACGATCCATTCGTATTTTCCGTCCGGGCTTTTCGGGTTTCCTCTTAAAGCGTACGGATCGCCTGTCATCGGTGGGTTCTGTGCTGTCGTGGCAGCCGACAACAGACAGAGTGTCAACAGGATCGCACAAATGCAGTTCTGTGAAATTTGTGGTTTCAAATTTGGAATCAAGGTTAAGCGCCTCCGTTTTTCCAGCCTGGTCCCCGATGCACGATGTATATCTGACCGTACTCAGCGCTACCTACCTGGCTCTGAAAGTTTTGTTCGACCTGTCCAGACGAGCGGTCCCCGGCTAAATTGTAGACATCCACTCGGCCTGCCCCGTTTGCGCCGTAGTCCATCTGGCCCGCATCATCGTTCGCCCACATTCCAGTCGCGCCGGTGTCATTCGCTTCCGCATACATGTCCAAGGCCGGAATGTAGATCAGGGAGCCACGAGGGATTCGGTTGAAGTCGACTGCAACCGTCGTCCCTTCGACAGCGAGCGGATCACCGTTTGCCGAGGTAGCGCCCATCCAATTCGACGAAGCAGCCGTGGGGTATGGCCAATCGGCATCTTTGTTCGAGTAGGCAGTGAGTCTGGCATCATCTTCTTCCCATTGCGCAAGTTGGTCCGGAGTCGGATCGGCTAAACCGAATCGTTGCCGGAACGCTTGCTGATTCTGGTTGGCGTCACCGCCCAGTACGCCAAGGTCGCCGTTGCCTTGGGGAGAAGCGTCACGACCACTGCTCTTTGGGACGATTGCGCCGGCGCCTGCTTCGCCTGCGATCTGTCTCGCCTGAGCCAGATCAGATTGCGCCGGTTCAGAAGTTCCCGACGAGACCCCGGGGTCTGCGCTCTCCTGGTCATCGCATCCGACCAGAAACTGAGAAATTGTCAAAATGAAGATCCGAAGATTCCGCAACGCCCGGATTTTCATGGATCGACCGGAGCCACGTGATCTGAATCTCCGACACTAGTGTCCTTGAATGTTCTTGTCGGATGCCGCGTGAAGCACAAAGGCGTAAGAGCCATTCGCGGCGGAGAATTGCCTTAGCCAACTCGTGAGCGAGAAGTTTTTTGCGCGCACACCTCCATATCTGGCGTCCGCACTGTAGATCGAACCGTCGAATCCGACGATTCCAGCGTGTCCGAGATAGATCGGGCCGTAAGGTGAAGATTGCGTTGGACTCACAATGATCGACCCGGGCGGGGCGGTCCTGGGATCTACTGCCACCGTCGGACCTGAGCGAAGGAGTCGCCAGATTTCGTGCGTGGAATTCGAGCCGAGTCGGAAACCCGAGATAGGGTAAATGACGCGATCGATCTCTCGCCCAACGGCGCTGACCTCGGGATACAGTCTTGAGGTACGCTCTAGTGCTCGACTCTTTTTCGCGAGGTTTCGTCTTCGCAAAAGAACTTCAATTGCATCTTGCACCGATTTTTCCACTGAACGTTCCGAGTCCTCGCGGAATGGGAAAAGAGAGGTGTCAGCATCGACAATCGCGGGTGGCGCACCAGCCCGCTGCCGGACAAGAACAATTCCGGCGAGTGCTTTTTGCTGAAGGAGAAACAGATAGTATTCGACTTTCCTGGTCGAAACAGCGCCGCAATATTCGACATTGGCGCTGGCATCCGCTCGTTGGATCAATTCGCGCACCGCGACAGGCGCCTCCATAGATTGTCCCATTGTGTGAGCGCAAAGAACTGTCCACCAAAGCAGACAAACAACAACGTAGCGATTACTCATAACATAAAAACTAATATGTTATTATAATCTAAACACAAGTAATATTTGTGTTGCTTATAGCTCGAGCGCCCATCAACCACCACCTCATTTGCTTCTTCCCATTGGAGCAAACCGCGACGGCCCGCTACCGCTGAGCGCCGAACGCCAAACGCCGAACGCTCACCGCCGCTATTTGATTGCGCCCATCGTGAGGCCGCGAACGAGTTGGCGGGACACGATGATACTGAAAATAATCACCGGCAACGCGACCAATGTGCCTGTCGCCATGATCTGTCCCCAAGGTAGTTCGTAGCCGCTTAGAAAGCTCGTCGCGACAACCGGTGCGGTCTTAGCGTTGGTCCGCGTGAGGACCAGCGCGTAAAGGAGTTCATTCCAGGAAAAAATGAAGCTGAAAATCGCGGAGACCGCGATTCCGGGAACAGCCAAAGGCAAAGCAATCCGCCAAAAAATTGCGAACGAACTGTATCCCTCCAGCGTCGCAGCCTCGTCGAGTTCCTTGGGAATGTTCCGGAACTGGTCGGCGCAGATCCAGACGACGATCGGCACATTGAATGTAAGATAAATCAGGATCAGGACCAGATGGGTATCGAGCAGGTGAAACTGGCGAGCGATCAGAAAGAATGGCAGCGCAACGACAATCGGGCTGATCATTCGATTGCTGATAAACCAGAACCAGAGATCCCGTTTCCCTTTAAATTCGAAGCGCGCTATGGCGTATGCCGCAGGAGCGCCCAGTGTCAGGGAAATCGCGGTAGTTGAGAGTGCGACGATCAATGAGTTGACCAGGCTGGCGCCGATATCAAATTTTTGGAAAGCCGTCGTGTAGTTTCCGAGCGTCGGCTGGAAGAAAAACTGGGGAGTTGGCGACAAGATCACCGACTGTTCTTTGAAGGAGGTTGTGACCATCCAGTAGAACGGAAATACGCACACCACGACCACGAACAATAACAGAACAAAATGGCCAACGCTGAATCCTTGAGGACCTGAACCAGGTGTTGATTTGGCGTTAGCCATAGCAATTCTTCTCAAATCTCCTTGTAGACAAATTTGATGTAAAAACGGGAAAGAAGCGTCGCGATGATCAGCAACACAATCGCTTGCGCCGAGGCGACCCCTTGGTCAAATGCGCGGAAGCCAACTCGCTGCACAAACACACTGATCAGTTCGGTCGCTGATCCTGGACCACCTTTGGTCATAATGTAAACGACATCAAAAAGCTTTAGAATATCCGCAGTCCGAAGGATCAGGATTGCTGTGATGCCGGGCAGCATAAACGGCAACTGAACTCTCCAGAGGATCTGCCACCATTTGGCTGTCTCTAATTTTGCTGCCTCCTCGATCTCAAGGGGCACCATGGTGAGGCTGGAGAATAAAACCAGCGCGCAGAAAGGTGTCCACTGCCAGACCTCCATGATCGAAATCGAGAGAAAGGCCAAGTTTGGATCGGCCAACCAATTCGGACGAGAATGAAAGAGCAAACTCCAGAGGTAATTCAATATCCCATAGTTCGCGTCGAACATCAGGCGTCCCATCAGGCCCACGACAGCGAACGTGGTTGCCATTGGGATGACCAGTGCGACCCGGCAGATTTTCTTGAGCAGTTCGTTCCCTTGCTTGTGCAAGAGCAACGCGATGACAAGACCGAGAACGAGTTCGCACGGGAGACAGATCATCAGAAACAGGAAGGTCCGGCTGAGCGAGTCTCGAAACGAGTCATCCTGAAAAATCGAAATGTAGTTTTGGAACCAGCAGAGCGGGGCATCGTAGATTGGCCAGATCCCAAGAAAATTCCCATGCCAATGGACCTTCGGGAGAAGAAACTGATGAAACGAAACCCCGACTGCAAACAATAACGGAAAGATGCCGACGGCGAGCAGGACCACGACCGCGGGCGCGATGAAAAAGAACGCGCCTGTAGAGTAGGTTTTCCTGATTTTGTCGGCACTCATCCCGGAGTGTTCTCTTCCAGTTTTCTGCGGCGACCCCATCGCTGCAGGACCCCGCTTTCGCGGGGCCGCAGCGACGCATTGAGCTTCGCCCCGCGACTACTGCGCCAAGGGCTTCTTGCCGTCGTAGTAGCCAGCTTTTTTCAATACGTCCTCGACGCGCTTGTCGATTTCTTCAGATGCCTGTTTCACCGTCGATTGGCCATCCATCATCTTGGTGCCCCATTCGGCGATAATTTCAGACAACTGCGGCCATTCGGCGAAGCGCGGACGGAATTCAGGGACGCCCTGCTGCCAGGATTCGACCATCGGCGGGACGAACGGATACTTCGCTACCAGATCTTTGTCCTGGTAAGTCGATTGACGCCCGCTCACGCCGCCATTTTCGACGTATTCTTTCGCTTTCGCTTTGGATGTAACCCATTCAATAAACAACCAGGCCGCGCCTTTCTTTTTGTCATCGGCTTGGGTTGTCACCGCAAGGGAAAAGCCTCCCAGAGCAGGTTTCCGGCCGGCCGGCCCTTTCGGCTCCGGCGCCACCGCGAGGTCATTAACAATTTTCGACGTTTTCGGGTCGGATAGCGTCGAGTAGAAGGCGGACCATTCGGTGATCATCGCGACCTGTCCCTGCGCAAGCGCGTTGACCGCTTCGTTATGATCGAAGTCCACGATCCCGGGAGGCATGATCTTCTCTAGCTTCTGCCGGAATTCGAGACCCTCTTGATCTTTTGCGCTCATCAGATTTGGCTTGAATTTCGCGTCAAGCAGCGAGCCTCCCCATGGCCAGATGAAACGCATGAAACTGTCGCAGGATTGGGTTTCTCCCCGTCGCGATTGCAGCGCGTAGGCGTACTTTCCGTCCTTGGTTAATTTCGGTCCGTAGACATTCAGCAGGTCGTCCCAAGTTTCCGGGGGTTTCTCGAAGCCCGCCTGCTTGAGCATAGCCTTGTTGTAGAAAAGGAGCCCGGAGTAGTTATCGAAGGGCAACCCGTAGACGGTATTGTTCCATGTGCCAAATGCGTTCAGGAGCAGCGGAAAGAAATCGTTCAGGTCGAGATCCGGATCCGTGAGGTTTGGGAATTTTTTCTGAAGTTCGTCAATCGGAACGATCCAGCCGGACTCCGCAAATTCGCCCAGCCAGACAAGGTCGACGAGAGCGATCGAGAGATCACCCTGTGCGCTGAAATCGAGAACTTCTTTTTCCCGCGTGCTCTCGTAGGGGACGATTTCGTAGGAAATCTTGATGCCGGTCTTTTGTTCGAATTCGGGCAGCATCTTGATTGTGGCCCTGTACCCGGGGCGATCGAGAAAGATCACTTTGATCTCGGTTCCTTTGTAGTCTTTGGCCGCCTCCTCAAGAGACCAGGCTTCAGCGACGCTTAAGCCCAGACATGAGAAAGCGACTCCAGCACAGAACGTGCAGAGGAGTTTCTTCATAGTGTTTTGGGGGGTTAATTGGTGATAACAGGCGGTTCGAGTATGAGGTGATGAGTCGTGTTGGGTTCAAACATAGTAGGCAAGTGCAAACGAATGTAGAGGATAATCGTAGCAACGCCGGAGGCGCCTCAGCTTTTTTGAGAAACATCCCGAAGCGCTCATTGCCCGGATCGTCTCATTCAAACCGAAACGTTGTTCACAACAGGACACTAGGCATTGACGCTCATGAGCCTCGCCAAAGCGGTTGGCACACCCATCAGCGATATCACGACTGCATCGGGTTCCGAAAGTTGCTCCAGAGTCGGAGCGGGCGGCGCGTCTCCGCGTAATACCCAGACCGTTCGAAGCCCGAGGCGCTTGGCGGGGCGGATATCGCTGTCCAGCCGGTTGCCGACATGCACGGCGCGATTCGCAGGGACACCGGCTTTATCAAGAGCGTACTGAAAAATCTTTTCGTTGGGTTTTTCTACTCCGACAAGGTCCGCCAATGCGATAACGTCAAAAAGGTCGTGTAACCCATCTCTGCGCAAGGCTTGGAGCGCAGCCTCCCCGGAGTTTGCCACCAATCCGAGTTTAAATTTCAAAGCCAATGCGGTCAGAGTGGGTTTGACGTCCGGGTAAAGAGCGGAAGTAGGATACTCCCAGTACCGCCGCGCGAGAGCGCTCAGCTTTGCGCGATCCCCTCCGGGAACAAATTGGTTGGCGATCGCGGTTCGGAGTGAACCGGATGAACGCCCGCGCTGGCCGTCATAGATCGCCCAGAAATCTTCTTCTTTTGTTCCCGGACTGATCTGGCGAACGGCACGAAGCAATGCCCGAGTGTAGGTCTCGTCATCGTAAATCGTCCCGCCAAGATCAAACAGGACGAGATCGATGTCGGTTTCGTCCAAAATGCCCTGAATCGACGGCGTATGACCCAGGAGCCCTCCCGCCGCCGCGAACGCTTCGACGCCGATCGATTGCCGGCCGGGAGTAGCGACGATGGCTTCTTCGACTTCCGGCGGTAACGTGAGGAACAATGCCAGTAAACCGCTGATGAAATGTAAAATGGCGAAAATCCAGACGACGCCTACCACTCCGAGCGGACCAATAAAGAGGGCGACGATGGTTGGACCAAGCCACGCGCTGGCCGCGGCGCCAAGGTTGAGCATCGAAATTGCCGCACCCTTGTTTTCAGGCGCCAGCGACGGCATGATCGCAGAGAGCGGCACGTATCCAGCGAGCGTTGCGCCATAGAGTGCCGCGACCAGCACCGCGAGCCAATAATGGCTCCGAAAAGTGCTTGGGATGTAATAAAGCAAAAGCGTCGCGATAGCGCAGCCTCCTCCGCCGACGTACGCCACGGTCTGCCTCCAGCCGAGCCTGTCGCCGAAAACGCCCATGAACAAATTCCAGATGATGTTGCTGAGGAACATGTAGCTGAGCAACTGCAGCCAACCGCTCAAGGTGAACCCGATTGTCTTGGTAAAGAAAGTCGGCAAAAAGACCAGAAACCCGAACTGCGGAGCGGTGTTGATCATGCGAACCACGCAGCCGATCGTGGTCTTCGGTTTTTTCCACGCGATGGTCATGCTGGAAAAAAGCGAATCGATCGATCTTTTTCCTGCCGGCAGCAGCCGGCGAAACCCAGTCACTTCTGTGACTCCAAACAGGGTGACCAGACCTCCGACCAAAACAAATCCAAGCGAACACCAAAGCGTGGCGTACTGTCCAATCAACGGAACGAAGAAGCTGGCAAGCAATGAACCGAGCGTTGGCAATCCACCGGTAAATGCAAACCAGAACCAGCCAACCGCTGAACCCAGGCGTTTAAGGGACGTGGTGGACGCAATCCAGACGAGAAATCCGTATGCGAACAGCGGGTAGCCGAAACCGCGTAGCCCGTACGCAACAACCATCATTGGATAATTAGCGTTGGGAATCCCGAAAATCAGAAAAAAAACCTCGAACAGGCCCCATGAAAGGAGGCCCAGCCACATCACTTGGCGCGGTCCCCTCACATCGGCGAGCACCCCGGAAAAGCGCGCGGCGGTTGCCGCGGCTACGCCGTAAGCGGCAAACATCACGGCGACTTGGCCCTGCGAAAGCCCTTTCGTCAAAAGAAAAGGCGCCAAATAGCCCGACTCAATACCGTCCCCGACCATAAACAGCAGCAAACCCAGATATCCCCAGGCGAGTGGTCGGGGAAAACTGAAGCGGTCCAAAAGGGAGGCCGATTGAACAGGACGGGGCGAGGCCTGGGACGCAGGGGCCATGTTCCGATATTACGTCTGCCGCTCGCCCGATAGGCAACTGAAATCTGGCAATCGGGAGAGACGATTCGGCGTTTCGCCGATCGGGAGACTCGTGTCGGCGCGTCCCGCCTTACCCTCTTCCGTCAGCAAGCCGTCACGGTTTGCCCGCAGCAGTAAGTAAGGCGTCTCGCCTTACCCCGTGGCCCGGCTAAATAGTTCTCGGAATGTCCAAACTCCAGACCAGGGCAAACCCCGGTATCTGTTTAGCGCCGTGAAGCGCCAATCGTCCTCGTTCTCGATCTTTCAACGTCGTTGGCAATCGGCGCGATTCCGGCATCCACAGAAGTCGAGGAGGAGAACGACGACGATCCAGGAGGTACCAATACCGCGCTAAACACAAACAAACCCCGGGCTAAGCTTTCTGGCCCCTCGGGCCGTATGACCGGCGCCAACACACACGCCCCCGTTGTGTCGCGCTCTATTCCGAAAGTACTCTGGCAAACGTCTGCAAAATGAGCGCTGCGGAAGTGGCGCCGGCGTCGAGAACACCTCGTGAACGTTCGCCAAGCCGGGCAGAGCGGCCAATTTTCGCGACCAGGTCGACAGTCGAATTTTTGCCTTTTTCAGCGGCAGCGGCCATTTTCGTCAGCGCTTCTGGTAACGAGTCCCCCGCGTCGACAGCCGCTTGATACGCCTCCTGCGCCGGGATAACAGTGTCCATCAGAGTTTTATCACCCACTTTTGCTCCCCCAAGATCCTCAAGGGCGTCGCGCGCCGCCTTCAGCATTTCACCGAACAGAGGGGCATCTGTCTCCGGTTTGTTCTTTGATTTAAGGCTCATCTGGATAAAAAAGGTGCCGTACAGTGGGCCCATTGATCCACCAATCTCCGTCATAAGCGTTTTTCCGATCAGGCCAAGGCCCTCGCTCAACGGAACCTCTTTCTCGCCGAGATGATCTTTGATGAGGTTGAATCCTTTGGCCATGTTGATGCCATGATCGCCATCGCCGATTTTACCGTCGACTTCGCTCAGATAGGCTTTGTGATCGACAATCGTCTGAACCTGTGCCAGCACCACCTTTCGGCCTTCGGAATTTGGGAAGCTAGTCATAACCTCAGTGCGAAAGTTGCGTTAGACCCATGCTTTCACATTCCACATCGATGAGGGACTGCAACTCGTCGTCGGCCTTCATCAGCGTAAAGGTGATACCCATCATTTCTAACGAGGTGAAGTAGTTGCCAACGTAGGATCTGTGAATGTTAATCTTCGCCTCCTCAAGAATGTCATACACTTTATTGAAGGCGATATAGAGTTCCATCACCGGTGTTGCACCGAGCCCCGAGACTAACACCACGACGTCGTCTCCTGCTTGAAAGGGTAGATCTTGGAGGATGTAATCCAGGGCCAAGCTTGCTATATCGTCCGCAGATTTAAGCTCGCTGACGCTGACGCCCGGTTCGCCGTGGTGCCCGATTCCCACTTCCATCTGCCCTGGTTCGATAAAGAAATTCGGCTTTCCGGCCGCTGGGATAGTGCATGAAGTAAGGCCCACACCGATGCTCCTGGTGTTGTCGATGGCTTTCTGAGCGACTCGGATGACTTCGTCCAAAGAACCGCCTTGAGCCGACTTAGCGCCGCCGACTTTCCACATCAGGACCTCTCCTGCGACACCTCGCCGCTTTTGCGGCTCTGACTTTGGCGCAGAGGCAACATCGTCATTCGCGATGACCGTTTTCACCTCGATCCCTTCCATGGCCGCGAGCTGTTTTGCCATCTTCACGTTCATGTTGTCTCCCGCGTAGTTGCCATAAAGACACGCTACGCCCGCGCCACCATCGGCGACCTTGAACGCGTCGAAGAAGACCTGAGCGGACGGCGAGGAAAAAATTTCGCCAACGGCAACAGCGTCGCACATGTTTTTGCCAACGTAACCGACAAAAGCCGGTTTGTGGCCTGAGCCACCGCCTGTCACGACGCCGACCTTACCTTGGATCGGTGCGTGGATATATTTCAGGACGCGAGGATTTTCTTTTACAGGCACGACCAGGTTTTTGTGACATTTCGCAAAGCCCTTGAGCATCTCTTCGACGACAAGGTTCGGATCGTTGATAATTCGTTGCATAGGGGGTGAAGTGGGACATTACTTTTTGTGGAACTGCTCATCGATTTCTTTCATCCGGTCCACTTTCGGTGCGGAGCGGCCGCCCTGGTAATCGGAGGCTAGCCAGATATCGACCAGCGATTTAGCGAGTTCCTCGCCGACCACTCGGCCGCCCAAGGTCATGATCTGACAGTCATTGCTCTTCCGGGAACGCTCTGCCGAATAAGGATCGTGGCACACCGCAGCACGTATTCCTGGTACTTTATTCGCAGTGATGGCGACGCCGATTCCCGTGCCGCACATGAGAATGCCTCGGTCATGTTTACCCGCTGCTACCGCCTGTGCCACAGTGAGTGCGACATCCGGGTAAAGCACCGATGGATCCGGGCTATTTACGCCGTAGTCTTCCACAGGTATACCTTTGGATTTCAGGTAGGCGACGATTTTGCCTTTCAACTCAAAAGCAGCATCGTCGGCGCCGACGGCGATCGGTTTAGTCGGAGTGCTCATAGGTGTCGAATAGTTTGACGTACATGACTTGCAAAGGGCGTAACTCGTTGCTTTCTATCGCAAAAGGACACTGTCGCCGGCGTTCACATTGCGACGAGGCTCAATCTAGGCCCAACCGGATGGATAACGTTTTCCGAGTTATTTCTCCCCATCTTGACCGCGTGTAGCTGCGACCTACACTGACCAATTCAATGCGCATCGACTCGGGATGATCCGTTTTCGCTGTGCGTACAATCGCGATAGTCCCTTGTCCACGAGCTTCCCATTGTTCCGTGAAAGCTCCTGCTTGGTTGATCGCGCCACCGCGGAGTAAATGCAATCCGGTTTTGCTAAGGCTCCAACACGATTTTGAGCGATTTCTCGCCCTTCTTCATCATGTCGAAGCCTTTCTCATATTCCTCAAGTGGAAGTCGATGGGTAACAACTCCTTCGGTCGGGAGTCGTCCACTGGTAATGGCATCGATCACGAACGGATAGCAATAAGGGCCAAGATGCACGCCGAGTACATCCAACTGTTTGCGATCAGAAATGATGCTCCAATCGACCGTCACCTCGTGCGAAAAGACGCTGAACTCCACAAAACGGCCAAGCTTGCGAATCATCTGCAGACCCTGAATAACAGCGTTCGGATGACCCGTTGCTTCAATAAACACGTCGCAGCCGTACCCGTCCGTCATGTCTTTAACGATCTTGACCACGTCATCGTTTAGCGGATTGAGAACCACATCGGCGCCAAACTTCTTCGCCAGTTCCAGCCGATCCGGTTTTGTGTCCATGACGACCAGCTTCTTTGGACTGTGGAGTTTGGCTGCACCCACCATCCCGAGCCCCAACGTTCCCGCACCGGCGAGGACGACGATGTCGTCCCATTGGATATTAGCCCGTTTGACGCACCAGGCTGAGCAGGCGAACGGCTCGACTAAAATGGCTTTTTCGATCGGCAGATCTTGAGGTACCTGATGGTTGATCCCTTCCTTCGGGTATCGCATGTACTCGGCAAAACCGCCGTTCACGTTGTTCTGGAATCCGTAAACATCATGTTTCTCGCACATCCAGTACTGACCACTTTTACAAAAACGACATTCCCAGCAGGGAACGATTTGTTCCGAGATCAGCCTGTCGCCGATCTTGACCGCGCCCTTCTTGGCGACGTTCTCGCCCATCTCGACGACGTGGCCGAGGAATTCGTGCCCAGGAATCATTGGTGACTTGATGTACTTGGGTTGGCCACCGCCGCCCCAAAAAGACTCAGCACCCACATAAGCTTTGATGTCGCCGGCGCAGATGCCGCAGCCTTCCACCTTGATAATAATTTCGTCCGCTCCCGCTCTCGGGACCGTAACGGTCTCCAGGCGATAATCGCCTGGCGCATACGCAACGACCGCACGCATTGTTTCGGGCAGTTTTCCCTGGCCGACGGCGCGCCCAGATACCTTTTCAGGCGCTGCTACACTAGCTGAACTCATGAATTGATCCTCCTTTCAGAGGGGTTGTCTTTGCTTGAGTTGAAGGCCACGAGCTGCGGGCCCCGCGCCTCCGTGATTTTTTGTGTCTATGGCACTCTCAGTTAATCTAAGCTACAAGTCGTTGACCATTTTGTGGGTCAAAAAGATTCAGATCCTCATCGTTGAAGCTGAGGTGAATACGACCCCCTGGCTTGAAACGTTCGGTCATCGGGACGCTAGCCATCAACAGAAAGTCGCCGTAGCGCACGCCGACATGTGTTTCGTCTCCAAGATTTTCAACAACAGCGATCATCCCGGGAACACTTGCAGCTGAAGCATTCGTTTCGACTCTGACACCCCAAGGACGAACTCCAAGCTTGGCCGAGGAGCGGTTACCTAGCAACCGTTGCACATACTCGGTCATAGGGAGGAGAAACTCCGTTCCTGGAACGGCAAGTCGCCGGTCGGAGTCTACCTGCACGCTAAAGATGTTCATCGGCGGTTCCCCCAGGAATCCCGCGACAAACTCGTTGGCCGGGTGGTTGAAGACTTCCAGGGGTGTATCAAATTGCTGAAGCTTGCCTTCGTCCAAAACCGCGATCCGCTCCGCTAAAGCCATTGCCTCAAGCTGATCATGCGTCACAATGATCGTCGAAAATCGCTGTTCGGCGTGCAGACGCTTAATCTCCGTGCGCATGTGAACTCGGAGCGCTGCGTCGAGGTGACTCAACGGCTCGTCGAGCAATAAAACAGCGGGGCGGCGAATCAACGCTCTGGCAATGTTGACACGCTGCTTCTGACCGCTGCTCAGAGTAGCAGGCTTCAGATCCAGCAGGTCTTCGATTTGCATGTATTTGGCGGTTTCCGCAACGCGTTTCTCGATCTCCTTCACGTTGACGCCATGCGCTTTCAGATTGAATGCAAGATTTTCGCGAACCTTGAGCGGCGGATAGAGGGCATAATTCTCAAATGCCAGGCCAATCCCGCGATCTTTCGGATGAATGTTATTAATGACTTTGCCACCTATCAGCATTTGGCCCTCGGTGATCGACTCCAGCCCTGCCAGCATTCGGAGCGTAGTCGATTTTCCGCAACCCGATGGTCCAAGCAACGCGATAAATTCGCCGTCGCGCATTTCGAGATTCAAATTGTCGACTGCCCGAGGTGTGGCCGGGCTGTATTGCTTTGCGACTTTTTTGAGAGTGAGCTCAGCCATGGATGACTTCCTCAACAGGTTGTTCCGATCGCGCCAGAAATGCTTGCGTGTCTGAATCGAATGTCAGAAGCGAATATGGATCAATGGAGAATCGGACTCGCCGATCTATTTCAAAGGTTAAGTGTCCATCGACCAACGCTCGAATTCGGGTGCCGTCCACCGCCTGCACTGTCAATATCGACTTCGTCCCCAGCGGCTCGAAACTGTACACGACTCCATGAAAGGCATTCTTATCACTATCCCGTACGATGCTGACGTGTGACGGACGAAAACCGACGCGAACCTCTTTTTTGCCGTTCTGCTGCAATACTTGTGTGACATCTGCAGGTACCGGTACCGGAATGTTTTCACCGAGCATTTGCAATTCCAGTCCTGTTCTGTTTGTCGACTTAAGCGTCGCATCGACCAGATTCACTTCCGGATCCCCGAACAACCGAGCGACCAGCGTGCTGGCGGGGCGGAAGTAAACTTCTTTTGGGGTGCCTATCTGCTGGGTACGGCCTTCATTGATCACCAAGATCCGGTCACCGAGACTCATCGCTTCCAGGTAATCGTGGGTCACATAGAGCGTTGTGGTCCCGAGTTGGCTTCGCATCTCCTTAAGTTCGGCACGCATCGAATGCCGAAGCTTTGCATCAAGGTGACTGAGAGGTTCATCCAGAAGAAATATATCGGGCTTGCGAACGAGCGCGCGACCAAGCGCGGTCCGCTGGCGTTGCCCATTGCTTAACGCCGTTATCTGCCGGCCCAGCAGTTGGTCAATCTTCATGACCTTGGCGTATTGAATCACCCGTTCCTTTACTTGGTCCTCGGGTAGCTTAAATTTGGGACTTCGAAGCGGAAATGCCATGTTGTCGAAGACGCTTAGCTGCGGATAAAGCGCGTAACTTTCGAAAACCATCGCAACATTCCGCTCCGCCGGTTCCAGGCCGTCAATGTCTCGTCCTGCAATCTTGACGGTGCCCCGGTTCGGCGTCACGATGCCCGCAATCAGGTTCAACGTCGTTGTCTTGCCGGCTCCCGCCGGACCGAACATCACCACAAACTCCTTATCGGCGATGTTCAGGCTCAGGTCTTCAACCCCACGTCTCTTGCCGTACCACTTAGTCAACCCCTGAAACTCAACACTGGCCATAAATATTTATCCTTTGACAGCGCCGAAGGACAGACCTCGCACCAGGTGTTTTTGAATTAACAAAGCCAAAATCATTTCCGGTAACGCGCAGATTAACGCTGCGGCGGCAACCCATCCGTAATGAACCGTATCGGACGCCAAGAATCTCATCATCGAAACAGTTGAAGTCTGGGTGTGTCCCCCTCCCAACAGCAGCGCGAATGTGAAGGAATTCCAACAAAAGATAAAACAGAGCAGTCCAGCCGCGACCAGGCCCGGTTTGACCAAGGGCAGCAACATCTTAAAGAACACCTGCCACCAGGTATACCCATCAAGTTGCGCTGCCGCTTCCATATCCGTTGAGAGATCCTCAAAGAATCCTCGCAAAATCCAGATCAACAGAGGAAGGCTGATGAGCTGGTAGACCCAGACCAACCCCACGGTGCTGTCAATCAAGTGCAAATTTTGATAAATCAAATAGAGCGGAATAATGACCAGAATCTCCGGCGCGAATTTGAACGAAAGAAACGTGAAGGCGATATCCTCCTTGCCTTTGAAATCAAAGCGGCCCAGAGCGTACGCCGCAGGCACGCCAACCAAGAGCGAGAGGACAACCGCAAGACAACTGACTACCAGGTTGTTCCACAAGGTCCCAAGGAAATCTGACTCGCTGAACACCGCCCTGAAGTTTTCCAGTGTCGGTGTAAAGAAGAACGTCGTCGTAAACATTTCGTTATCCGGCTTGAAGGAAAGAATCAGCATCCAGAGAAGCGGAAATAATGCAAAAAGCGCGTAGAGCAGAAGCAAGATAGTTTTTGCTAACGACCCTGCCATTCCTAAAGGATTGCCATTTGGATTCATAAACTACACTGCTCCAGAGGATAATTTCTGCGCCTTCCTCCAAAACCCGATCAGTACGAAACAAACGGCGTAGATTAATGCCCACAGGAAGAGCAGCATCGGGATCGATCCGCTCAGATTGTAGAAAGGGAAAGCCTGGTTATAGGCTGCCAATGCGATGCTGAGCGTCTTGTCGCCCGGCCCCCCTTTGGTCGAGGCAAAGATGATCGCGAATTCCTGCAAGGAGGTCATCAGGCGGAATATCATCGCGACCAACAAAACCGGCGCGAGCATCGGCAGCGTCAAATTGCGAAAGACAAACCAAGCAGAACCTCCGTCGATCAATGCCGCTTCATACGGAGATTTTGGCAAGGATCGGAGCCCTGCGAGCGCTAGAATGACCACGAAAGGCGTATATATCCAGACGTCAATCAAGAGAACTGAAAACAACGCGAAATTTGGATCCGCGCTCCATCTGAAACCGCCCAGACCGATCCAGGATAGCGGAAAACGAAGAATGCCAACCGATGGATTGGTCATCAGTTGCCAGACCAACGCGCCGATCACCGGAGCGATCATCAAAGGAAAGATCAGCACTAAACGCAAAAACTTTGAGAGCCAGTTCTCTTCGTTTAAGAGCAAGGCAATGCCGAGCCCCAGCACCATTTCCACCCCCGTTGCCCAAAACGCATACTGGAGGGTGATGCTGAGCGAGCGCCAAAAATCGGGACTCGTCAAAGTGTCTACGAAATTGCCGAAGCCGATCAGATTGAAGTCAGAGCTTCTGAGCGTCAGATCGGTGAACGAATAGAAGATTGCGACGATGAACGGAATCAAGATTCCAATCGTTAGCAGGAACGACGGCGCCAAGACCAGAAATGGGCGCAACGCCTTCCTTCGCGCATATTTCTTTCCGGCCTCCGAGAGATCTGTTCGCGGCGGCTCGATCCGCCGTTGCTGTGGGTCAGCTGTGGCTGTGGTCATGCTGATACGATGGCATTGGCGGTTTGCAGGGAATGGGAATGCTGTCGTTGGTAACAGTCAGCATTATAGGAGGCGAATTTTCGAAGGAAAGATCTGGGCGGCTCGATGCCGCCCAGCACCCTGAATATCCGATTATCGTGCCGGTTGGGTTTGCGTTTCAGTCTTTTCGCCTGACTGGCTCAACTTCAACTTGGAAGTCTCGCGCGAAATACGCTTAGCGAGCTCTTTCATCGCCGTTTCCGGGTTTGCGCCCGAAAGCACAATTTGTTGCAGAGTGGCAGCCCACTCCGTAGTCGATTCGATGAAATACGGCTGAGGCGTGAACTTGATGCCGGTGTTTGGAATCGTCTTCTGGAAGGTATCGGCGTACCCCTCAACCTTGGATAGTTTCTCCTTGAATTGATCGTTATCCCAGATCGACTTGCGCGCCGGGTCGACGGTCTTGGCGTTGAGCGCCGCCCAGAGTTCAAACTCTGGCCCTGTGAAATACTGGATGAAAAGCCATGCTGCCTTCTTGTTCTTTGAAGAGCTGTTCATCGCCAACTGCCAGACCCATTCGTTCGATTCGGGCTGGTCGCCCGCCTTGAATACAACCGGGGGCGAGAATGCGATATTACCAGACTGGTTCGTGCTCCCGGGAACGTTCTGGAAATATCCGTTGATATCCGCATCGTACAAGATTGCTGCTTTGCCAGCTCCAAGATCAGCGCCGCACTGATACCAGGTGTAGTTCGACCACGCCGGAGGGCCCCCCTCCCTGATCATCTCCGCAAACTTCGCCGTCACCGCGACCGCTTCAGGAGAATCCAGCGCAGAGACCAGTTTGCCGTCCTTGATCGCGAAATCCTTCGCGCCGGCGCTGCTGAAAGTCGACATGTATCCCGGATGGATCGTCGCCCAGTTCCGGGTACCCCGAACTGCCACCCCGTATGATCCAGGACCATTCCAACCCTTTAGTTTCTTGGCCATTTCAGTCAGTTCATCCAAGGTCTGAGGTGGCTTCAATCCCTTTTCGTCAAAGTACTTTTTGTTATATGCGAGGGAATACAGCTCAAAACCAAGCGGAAGCGAATACAAACTGCCAGTGCCGGTTGGATCCCCTGGCTTAAGATCCCATTTTCCCCCGTTGAATACGCCTTCGAAAATATCTTTGGGGTTATAGTCCGGATTAGTGAGCGCCGGATCACCGAGGTACTTATCCAAAGGCTCAATGCGATCGGAACTCGCATAATCCCACATCTGGTAAACGCCAGTCATGAAAACATCGGGCGTGCCGGTCTTGGCCGATAACATAGTCGTCACTTTGTCGAAGTAATTCTCCTCGGGAGTGACTTCGTACGACACGTCCATACCGGTCAGCTCTTTAAATTTAGTCAGTTGCTGAACGATCGCATCTGCATATGGGTGCTGGTTAAACGCAATCGTGATTTTGGAACCTGAGGCCTGTTTCCAATCGAACTTGCTATCTTCAGCTCTGGCGGAAGCACCGACCAGAATCGCAGCACAAAGGGAGGCTACGAAGAGTGCACTTTTGGGGGAACGAATTCTCATATTCAGTAGGGACTTTTCAACCCTGGTAACCAAGGTAGTTATTTTGAAGAATTATAATTACAGCGCGCACTAACTCCGCCAAAACGCGGCGCTCGTTCAACTGCGCCGCAATAACTGATTGACTGGCAGGTAACCTTAAGATTGCGCCGGGATCACCCTTTCATCTCGAAGGCATAGACCTCCAAAGAGGGTTATGCAGACAGTAGCCCGCGATCAATTCTCGTATCGTTTTGGTAGGCCGTAATATTGAATCAGTCAAGCGATTTCATATCGCGCATCCGAACAACAAACGGATTGGCGTTCCTTGCGATTGGATATTGGATTTGTGAGAATTTTCGGGTAGTAAGTTGAAGCACCGGACGTAGACCAGCACCGGACGTAGACCAGCTAAACGAACGGACTCACCAGAAGAAGATTTCGGATGTTTCATGGCGCTTTTTTTGCCCTCACTTTCCCGGCCAGGTGAAGCATAATGTCTGTCTTGGAAATGCTGCCGATCAGCCGTTGCGAACCGAGATTATCGACGACCGGCAACCGTTCCGAGTCCACCTCGGAAAATTTCTCCAGCGCGTCAGCCATGGGCTGCAAAGGCGAGATCCTCGGGAAGTTCTCTTTCATGATATCGGCGGCGATCACCATGTGTGCGAGTTCCGGTTGATCGAGGAATTCTTTGATGTCATGCAAAGAAACGGCACCAAGGAATTCCATCTCTTTCCCGACGATGTAAATGTGCTGGTAGCGGTTTTGGAGGAAACTTTTCTCGATCTCGGCAAAGGTCGCATTTCGAGGGAGCGTGATCGGATCGCGCCGAATGAGATCGACAATTTTTGCTTCTGCTAATTGGCGATTGAAGAAAGCGGCTCCTTTGCGTTCCAGCGACTCTCCGTAAATGAACTGCTTTTCGAAAATGCTGCTGCAATAATAGGCGATGACGCAAGTCACCATCAGAAGGGGCGCAATCGTGTAGTCCAGAGTCAGCTCAAAGCCCATCAAGATCGACATCAGGGGCGCGCCGGTCGTTGCCGCGATGAAAGAGCCCATGCCGACGATGGCATACATCGCTGGGTCCGAGTGAAAGACCGGGAAGGCATAGAGAATGCCACGGCCATATAACATTCCAAGCGCAGCGCCGATGAAAAGGCTCGGCGTAAACACGCCGCCCACAGCTCCGGATCCGAACGTTGCGGCGGTTGCCACTAGTTTAAGCAGGAGGATCGCAAGGATCTCATCCGAATACCAGTTCTGATGGTAAAGGATCGAGAGCAGGCCCTGGCCGTTCCCGCACACATCAGGGCTGATGATTGCCAGCGCACCGACGAAGGCGCCCCCCAACGCCAGCTTAGCCGGTACGGGCATGATGACTTTTGAAAACAAACGCTGAACAAGGCGCAGGAACCAGAGGTAAGCGGGCGCGGCGAACCCGGAGATCACTCCGACGGAGACCAACGGAATAAGCTCTAACGGTGTTTGCAGAGTGAACCCAGGCGATTTGTAGATCGGGCCGCCTCCATGCAGCGTCTCCGCGGTAAACGTGGCCACGACGGCAGCAAGAACTAAGGGCCCTAATGCTTCGACCACCACCGTCCCCAGAATGATTTCCGCCACGAAAAACGAGCCGGCGATCGGAGCATTGTAGGCGCTGGCTATTCCGGCAGCGGCGCCGCAGGCCACCAATTGACGCCTTTGGGCGACGGGCAGTCCGCGGAACCTGGCGATCAGGGAGGCCACCAGTGAAGAGATTTGGACGAGTGGTCCTTCTCTCCCGATTGAAGCGCCGGTGCTGATCGAGAAGAGGGCGGACAGAGTTTTCACCAGACTTGCCGGGACCGAAATAGAGCCGTTGCCGACAACAATCGCCTCCATGTAGTCGGTCGTCGTTTTTTGGCGAAGTCGGTTGGTCAG
>Ga0302324_100005234_pt1 | contig 28356 bp, 22 predicted proteins | sample Palsa_T0_1_FD_201949 | JGI IMG/M metagenome (GOLD analysis project Ga0302324, IMG submission 201949) | Peat permafrost microbial communities from Stordalen Mire near Abisko, Sweden - Palsa_T0_1 | ecosystem: Environmental > Terrestrial > Soil > Palsa > Peat permafrost | place: Sweden: Abisko...
CGGGTGGGGGCTTCCAAAACTATCCCGAAGATTACGCCGTCATCAAAGAGCTCGCCGCCCAGGGACAACTCACCATCCGGCTAGCCTACAACCTGTTTACACAGAAGCCGCACGCAGAGAAACAGGACTTCCTCGAATGGACCCGCTCATCGAAGTACAAGCAGGGGGATGACTATTTCCGTCATAACGGTGCTGGGGAGATGCTGGTGTTCTCCGCCGCGGACTTCGAAGACTTTCGTCAGCCACGCCCCGATATGCCTGCGAGCATGGAAAAAGACCTTGAGCAAGTGGTACGGATCCTGGCTGAGAATCGTTGGCCATGGAGGCTGCATGCGACTTACGACGAAACCATCGCACGCGCGCTCGATGTATTCGAACGCGTGAACCGCGATATTCCGCTCACGAACCTGCGTTGGTTCTTCGATCATGCCGAAACCGTCTCGGAACGATCTTTGGACCGCATCGCAGCTCTGGGAGGTGGCGTCGCAGTGCAACATCGCATGGCCTACCAAGGTGAATATTTCATCGAGCGTTATGGTTCAACAGCGGCATCGCACACGCCCCCATTGGTCAGGATGCTTGAGAAGGGCGTCAGGGTTTCCGGCGGAACGGATGCGACCCGTGTTGCCTCATACAACCCCTGGGTCTGCCTTGCGTGGCTCGTGACCGGAAAGACCGTCGCCGGCGCCCAGCTCTATCCGCGCAGCAATTGCGTGGATCGGGAGACCGCGTTACGCATGTGGACCGTGAATGTCACCTGGTTCTCGAACGAGGACGGCAAAAAGGGCCAGATTCAGCAGGGCCAGCTCGCGGATCTCATCGTTCCGAGCCGGGACTATTTCGCGTGCAGCGAGGCGGAGATCGCCGATCTGACCTCGGAGCTGACCATGGTGGGCGGCAAAATTGTCTACGCCGCGGGCGCATTCGCGGCACTCGACGAAAATCCGCCCCCGCCGGCTATGCCCGCCTGGTCGCCGGTCCGGACCTACGGCGGATTCGCGGCGTGGGGCGACCGGGAGATTCGTGAGCGCGTGGCGGCTCAGCAGGTCGCTCGCTGCGAGTCGAGCTGCACTCAAGCGGGGCCACGATCCCCGAGGGGCGCGACGAGAGATCCGAATTCCCTGTGGAGCGTGGCCGGCTGCACGTGCTGGGCCTTCTGACATGTCCGGGTCGCGGCACGACACTCCGAGCTGGGTCCGCGCGATACTTGAGTGGCGTGGAACGTGGCTGTCGGTCAGAGTGGCTCTCGTCTCCGCCTACCTTATAGGTGGACTGACAAAACTGTTCGACTATCCCGGGGCCGTGGCCGAACAGGCTCACTTCGGACTGCACCCACCCGCGATTTGGGCAGTCGCCGCGATTGCCGTGGAGCTTTTAGGATCACTGCTTCTTATTTGCGGCCGCCTAGTGTGGCTCGGGGCTGGCGCACTTGCGGTACTGACGGTAATTGCCACATTGGTCGCCGAAAACTTTTGGACCATGCAAGGCCATGCCCGGTTCGTGGCGATGAATTCGTTCTTCGAGCACCTCGGCCTCGTCGCCGCGTTTGCGATGGTCGCCATGATCTCCGCGACGCGAGCGGGCGATTAGTCTCATTATCTTATTCGGGAGATACTCATGCATCGGCAGGTAATTGCAGTTCTATGCGCCAGCATCTCGCTTACACTTACCGGCATCGGCGAGCATGCCCAAGCCGCTGCCGTCTCGGCCCCGGCCGCGGTCGCCGTTGCACCTCAATTCGACACGACGCATGTGTACGTTGCGCCTGAGGACTTCGATCGGTTCGCGGATAGCCTCGTCGCAACGTTCGGCGGAACAAAATCCAAGCAGGGTGTGTTTCAGGTTACCCCAACTCCCAGTCAGACGATGTCGCAGCTGGTGCTCACTTCGGTAGGGACTTTCTCGGTGTTCGGATTCAAGACTCCGATCCCCTACCCTTTCGGTGCCGAGCGGACGGGGTACCTCGTCACGGACATGGACGCTGCCGTCAAAGCCGCGAAAGAACATGGCGCTGACATCACAGTCGAGCCCTTTCCGGACCCTATCGGTCGCGATGCAATCATTGAATGGCCAGGCGGCGTGTATATGCAATTCTACTGGCACACGGTGGCGCCCCAGTACGCGGCTTTGACGACAATCCCGGAAAATCGCGTCTATCTCTCGCGTGGACAGGCCGACACGTTCATTCGCGACTTCGTTGAATTCTCCGGTGGAAAAGTCACTGCAGATGATGCGCATGCGCCGGGCGTCGAAGTGGGCCGCCCGGCGGATCAGTATCGCTCGGTGCAGATTCTGTCGTCGTTCGGCAAGGTGCACGTGCTGGTGACTGACGGGCATCTGCCTTACCCGTACGGTCGCGAAGTCTGTGGCTACGAGGTCCAAGACCTGACAGCGACCCTCGCCAAAGCCAACGGCGCTGCGGCCAAGATTCTCGTAGCCCCTTTCACCTCAAGGGGACAACAATCGGCGATCGTTCAGTTCCCGGGCGGGTACGTCGCAGAGATTCACGCCCACAGCGCAATGTGAACCGCGGACGCAGCGCTCGACTGGGAACACTGGCGAGGCTTAAACGCTGGAGAGCTGATGCGCTCGGCGTCGAAGCTTAGCGCCTGCGTCACCACTGTGACCTTTGGCATCGCGCTCGTCTGGGCGCGTAGCGGGGTGGCGCAACCAGCCGACGACGCGGCCGATCAAACACCGTCGCGCCCGGCTGTAAAGTTTAATCGCTGGCAAGAGGATTGGTCCGTGCTGGCTGATCCGTCCGTTCCGAAGGAATGGCTCGACGATCTCAAGTACATCCCATTATCGGCGGACAATCCGAAGACATATCTGTCCTTGGGCATGAATCTAAGAGAGCGCTACGAGCTCAACGACACCGTGGGATTCGGCACGGGCACAAACCAGGCGGATGACTACCTCATCAGCCGTCTTGAAGTGCACTCCGATTTGAGAATCGCCTCCCAAGTTCAGGTGTTTGCCCAGTTGCAAAGCGACTTCGCGCCCGGGAAGAAGGTGCTTACACCGGTAGACCAGGACCGATTGGACCTCGAGCAGGCATTTGTCGCCGTGACAGAACCGTTAGACAGTGGAACCTTGAAGCTAAGATTTGGCAGACAGGAGATCGGGTTCGACTTACAGAGATTCATCTCGGTGCGCGATGGCCCGAATGTGCGTCAGTCGTACGATGCGGCATGGGCCGACTATGAACACGGTCCATGGCGCTACATCGCATTCTATAGCCGCCCCGTTCAGGATCGCGATCTGCGTCCTTTTGACGACTACAGCAACGGCGCATTGACCTACGGCGGATTTCGCGTGGAACGACAGATCCTGGACTCAGCGACGCTTGCCGCGTACTTCTCGCGATTCACGCAAGACTCAGCGAGATTTATAAGCGCGAACGGCAATGAGCGACGCAACATCGCGGATTTGCATTTCGCCGGCACCCGGGAGCAATTCGACTGGGACATCGAAGGCATGACACAAACTGGCGAAATCGGCTCGAAGGATATCCAGGCGTGGGCCTTCGGATCGATTCTTGGATACTCGTGGCCCGAGGATACGTGGACGCCGCGTCTCGGGCTGCAGATGGACGCGGCATCAGGCAACAAGGATCCGAATGGACAGCAGCTCAACACCTTCAACCCGCTTTTCCCGAACGGCTACTACGTGACGCTTGCAGGCTACACGGGCTACGTAAATTTCATACACGTGAAGCCATCGGTGACTGTTCATCCCAGTCGGAACTTAAAAATCATGCTCGCCGCCGGCGCACAGTGGCGCGAGACGACTGCTGACGCCGTGTATACACAGCCCGACATCCCCATCGCCGGCACCGCCGGTCATCCAGGGAGGTACACCGGTACATACGCTCAGCTGCGCATCGATGAAATTCTGACTGAACATTGGAGTGTGGCGCTGGAAGCGGTGCACTTCGCGATCGCAGATGCCATTCGCGCCGCAGGCGGCCGCGACTCCAGTTACGTCGGCGCAGAAGTCCGATTTGGATGGTGAACTCATGCCGACGCACACTGCCACGCTGGAATTTCAAGTTGGGGTCTCGAACTCAATATCCCAGAACGGGGATTGCATCCCTTACAGGCGATGCTAGGAGCGACTATGCAACTCGGAATCACACGCATACTCAGCATTAACGCCGGCTTTATGGATACGGCAGCCTTCTTGGCATTGAAGGGACTGTTTACGGCTCATGTGACTGGGAACTTCGTGACGCTCGGGGCAGCCCTGGTTTTGGGGACATCCGGTGCACTTGCAAAGCTTCTGGCGTTGCCCGTTTTCTGCGCAGTGGTTCTTGCGGTGCGCTTGCTGGCCTACGCGCTTCGCGCTCGATCCCGCCCCGTGACGAGCACGTTGATGGCAACGCAGCTCGCGGTGACGATTCTCGGCGCATTCCTCGCTACCTCATTCGGACCCTTCCTCAACGCCGACGGCTATGCCGCCTTGTTAACGGGAATGACATTCGTAGCAGCGATGGCAATTCAAAACGCAGCTCATCGCGTCCATTTCGCCAGCTCCCCACCGTCGACCATCATGACGGGTACCACGACTCAGATCATGATCGATCTCGGCGACGTCATACATGGTCTGACCCCGGATAAAGCTGCCGCGACGCGCGAGCGGCTCCGACACATGACAATGAGTGTCCTCGCTTTTGCTACCGGCTGCACACTCGGCGCGCTGCTATACGCCTCGATCAGCGTCTGGTGTTTTTGGTTAGCGCCAGTGCTCTTGATCCTGACATTATCGATGCGCAAAGCCCTCGCCGAGGCCGACCATTAGTGTCAGGAACCGCATCAGCCGAATAACTTTCAAACCCGAAACCGCGTGCTCGAACCAGAGGAGATGCTCCGATGAATACTGTAAAAACAAAGGACGGCGTAGAGATTTATTACAAGGACTGGGGAAGCGGCCAACCCATTGTCTTTTCTCACGGATGGCCCTTGTCGGCCGATGATTGGGACACTCAGATGATGTTCTTCTTGAATCACGGCTTTCGAGTGATCGCCCATGACCGGCGCGGTCACGGACGGTCAACGCAGACAGCGGACGGCCACGACATGGATCACTATGCCGATGACCTCGCTGCTGTTACCGCACATCTGAATTTGAAGAATGCCATCCATGTGGGTCACTCAACCGGCGGCGGCGAGGTCGCGCACTATCTTGCACGCCACGGAGAAAGTCGCGTTGCCAAGGCCGTGCTCATCAGCTCCGTTCCACCCCTCATGGTGAAGACCGCCGCCAATCCGGGCGGACTGCCCAAGGAGGTGTTCGACGGATTACAAACACAGGTGGCGACCAATCGGGCGCAGTTCTATGTGGACCTTCCATCCGGACCCTTCTATGGATTCAACCGGCCCGGAGTAAAGGCCATCCCCGGCATCATTAACAACTGGTGGCGCCAGGGCATGATGGGCGGCACCAAAGCACACTACGACGGCATCGTCGCGTTCTCGCAGACCGACTTCACAGCCGACCTCAAGAAAATCACGGTGCCGACACTCGTGATGCACGGTGACGACGATCAGATTGTGCCCTATGCGGATTCCGGTCCGCTGAGCGCCAAATTAGTGAAGGGCGCGGTCTTAAAAACCTACAAGGGTTTTCCGCACGGCATGCCGACCACGCAAGCCGAAACGATCAACGCGGATCTGTTGGCCTTCGTCAAGTCATAGGCCACTGCGCTTTGGAGGGTGCTCGACCGGCGGCTGATCTCGCCTGACCGTTGTCTCTCCAACCCGTAACGACTGGCCGAGCCGCCTGGGGGCGCAGTGGACAATGTGTCCCTGCGCCGCCTGCGGACCCGCCGCCTTTCAGCGCTCCTAGGCGAATGCTTATGCCGGGCTTGCCTGTTCCCATAGCTCGATCGGATTGCCTTCCGGATCGTGCAGTCTGGCGAATCGACCGTAGGGAGATTTTTCAGGATCCACCTTCACCTCAATGTTGGACTTCTGCAGCTGCGCGACCATGGCGTCTAAACTTCGAACTCGAAAGTTCACCATCCACGCTTGCTGCTTCGATCCGAAATAGTCCGTATCCATCGCAAAAGGAGTGAATGCGGTCTTGCCGGCGTCTTGTTGCCACACTCGATGGTCAATCCCGAGATTGAGTTCATACCACTGCGCCAATTTTTTGGGGTCGCGGCTCCGGAAGAATAGTCCGCCGATTCCCAGTACGCGTTCGGTTGGCGTATTCATCTGCACCTCGAATGTGTTAGGCGTGGCACTCTCAGCAGTTCTGACGGCGGCCAATGTGGCCGCGCCGATTATCACGGTTCTGCGGTCGAACAGCATGTCTTGGTGTATGCACTATGATGCCGCGACTGGCTTGCGAATTATATCAGCTAAGGCAACGCTGGCCGCTAAGTGGCGATCCATCGGATTACCGCCTCAACGGATCTCGGCTGCGTCTGGCCGTTAATCGAAATCCGCTCCAGAGCAGGCTCCGCAAAGAGAACATGGCGGTCGGCCCTGCTGGATGCGATTGGACGGTAGGCAAGCTTACCCCTGAGCTTGGTGGAGCAGACAGCTCAGCAGATCCTAAGACATTGATTATATTGGCGTCCCCAAGGGGATTCGAACCCCTGTTACCGCCGTGAAAGGGCGATGTCCTAGGCCTCTAGACGATGGGGACTGCGAGACGACATGGCTGTGCCTGCAATCAGGGCCAGCGCGCTTGAGCGCGCGCGGCATCCTAGCAAGTGGCGTAAGTCTCGCACAAATCGGCGTCACGCAGAGATCTCTCGTGTGACGCACTCTTCGACGCTCACGCGCCGCTCGGATAGCGCGATCGAAAATTGGCTAACATCGTCGGATGGGATTGGCAGCAAGTCTTTATCGTGACCTCGGGCGCCTGGCCAGTCAGTCATTCGACGTCCTAGTCGTCGGAGGCGGAGCCTCCGGAGCCGCGACAGCGCGCGAGGCTGCGATACGCGGCTACAGCACGGCGCTCATCGAGCGCGAGGACTTCTCTGCCGGCGCCTCGGCGCATTGCTTCAAAGTCGTGCACGGTGGCATCCGCTATGTTCAGCACGGCGATGTGCGGCGCATGCGCGCCTCCTGTCGCGAGCGGGCCGTGCTGTTGCGCATCGCACCGCATCTCGTGTCGCCTCTGGCGTTCGTCATTCCGACCTATGGCCAGACCAAGAGCAGCAAGTGGTTTCTCGGCACGGGTATGCTGCTCTACGACGCCTTGACCGCGGACCTCAACCGACACGTCATCGACCCGGCTCGGCGCATCCACCGCACAAAATTCCTTGGGCGTGCGGCGACACTCGCGTTGTTTCCCTCCATCGAACCGCGCGATCTCACCGGCGCGGCGGTGTTTGAGGATGGCCAAATGTACAATCCACCGCGCCTTGTGCTCGGCTTCGTCAGCGCGGCAGCTGAACTTGGCGCTAGCGTCGCAAATTACGTCGAAGCCGAGCGCCTGCTGACGGAAAGCTCACGCGTCGTCGGTGTAGCCGCGCGCGATCGGCTGAGCGGTCAACGCTTCGAAATCCGCGCCCGAATCGTCATCAATGCCGCCGGCCCGTGGGCGGAGGGTCTTCTGCAGCCATTCGCGCAGTCCTACGGCGCGCCCGGCACTTATTCTCGTGATGCCTGTTTTGTGGTCGCCCGCAAGTATGAAGCCCCAATGGCACTCGCCGTGCAAGGTCGCACGCGCGATTCGGATGCGCTCCTGGCGCGCAACAGCCGTCACCTCTTCCTCGTCCCCTGGCGCGACTGTACGTTGGTCGGTGTCTGGCATGCAGTCGTGCCGCGCGACCCCGACGCCGTGCGGCTGCCTCGCGATGAGCTGCGCCAATTCATCGCGGAATTCAATTCGAGCTATCCGGCTTTGGGATTGCGGGAAGCCGACGTACGCAGGTCCGATTTTGGGCTGGTGCCGTTCGGTGAGGCATCGCGACAGAACGGCGGGCTCAGCTTCGGCAAGCAGTCGCGACTGATCGATCACCGTCAACACGGCGGCACGAGCGGCCTCATTTCCCTGATCAGCGTACGCTACACGGTGGCGCGCCGGGACGCGGTCGAGGCACTCGATCTTGCCGGCGCACAACTCGGAGGCCAGAGGTTGGGAACCGAATCGAGCACCCGTCCGTTACCCGGGGGAGACATTGACGATTTCGTCAAGGCCTTGGGCGATCTTTCCGCACGGCGTCCCGGATGGCTGCCGCTCGCCGCTGTAGAGTCCTTGCTGCGCAACTACGGCACGCACGCCGCGCGCATATTGACGCTCGCGGAGAGCGAGCCCAGGCTTGCGCGATGCTTCTCTGGTACTGAGGTGACTTATGCAGAGGCGCTTTATGCGGTGCGCGCCGAGATGGCGCAGCGCATGACGGACGTCGTCCTGCGACGCACCGGCATGGGCACGAACGGACATCCGGGACTTCGCGCACTCGATGAAATCCAGGATCTGCTACAACATGAATTGCACTGGTCCGACGAGCGCGTGAGCGAGGAACGCGCGCTCCTCGAGCGCCATTTTGACCGATACCTTGCAAGCGCGCCGCTTGAAGAGGAACGCTCGGCGCGCAGCGCCTGATACTTATGGCAACCGATACCGGTCTATCACGCCTCTTCATCACCGGCGGCTCCGGTTTCATCGGCAGCCGACTCGCGCGGCTCGCCGTTGAACGCGGTCACCCCGTGACCGTCGTAACGGCGGTCAACAACGCCGCCGAACGTGCGCGCTGTGATGCGCTCGCGCAGGCCGGAATCACGGTTCAAGTGGCGCCTCTTGAAGACTCATTCGCCTTGGCGCGCGCGCTCATCGCCCACGAGATCGTGATCCACCTGGCCGCGGCTCAACACGAAGCGCAGGCGGGTGAGACTCATTTCCATCAGGTCAATGTCGAGGGAACGCGCCGGCTACTCGGTCTCGCAGCGCGCGCAGGCGTGCGGCGCTTCGTTCATGGCAGCACCATCGGCGTCTACGGAGCGGCATCCGGCCGCATCCTCAGCGAAGAGAGCAAATTGGCTCCAGACAATCCCTACGGGCGCACGAAGGCCGTGGCTGAGACGGTGGTGCGCGCCTACGAGGGTCCGATGGAGACCTGCATCGTCCGCATCTCCGAGACCTACGGCCCCGGCGATATGCGTCTGCTGAAACTGTTTCGCGGCGTGCAGACCGGGCATTACCTCACCCTCGGCCGCGGCAGCAACGAACACCAGTTGATCTACGTGGATGATCTCGTAGAGGGTCTCCTCCTGGCGGCGGCCGCCCCCAAGGCGAACGGTGAGACACTCATACTTGCAGGTTCCGAGCGAGTGACCACGAATGCCATGGTCACTGCCATCGCAGCAGCGGTAGGCAGCCGCCGGCGCGTTTTTCATGCGCCGATGTGGCCGTTCGTGGCTGCCGCGTACGTGCTCGAATCGACCATGAGCCCGCTGGGATTGAAACCGCCACTGCATCGTCGCCGGTTGGATTTCTTTCGCAAATCATTCAGATTCTCGACCACGAAGGCGGAGCAGCTCCTCGGCTTTTACGCCGAGACGAATTTCATGGCAGGTGCGCGCCGCACCGCCGAGTGGTACCGCGCAAACGCTTTTCTTTGATGCGCGGCGGCCTGCCCGTGGCTATCTCGATCGCGCCGGGTAACGATTGTGTTGAGCGGGTTCTGCATTGCCAACAAGATGCAGCTGAGGTGATACTGCGGCCCGAAGGCGCAGCCCACTCACTCAACAAAAGCCGCCGATGAGCGAACCTCCAAATAGCACAGCGAACACAGCCCTTTTTTGGTGCATTCTCGCGCTCATCAGTGCAGTCGTCTTGTGCGGATTAATTGAACCGCTGCTGACGCTGCGGCGCTTCATTCCGCTCGATCCGAACGAAGGCTGGAACGCATTCTTCAGTCAGATTGCTCTCGCGGGCGGTAATCTGTACCCGGGCGGCGCAAGCCTGATCACCAACAACTATCCGCCGCTGTCGTTTTACGTGGTCGGCATCGTCGGCCTCATGACCGGCGACAATATCTTCGCCGGACGCCTGGTCGCTCTTTTGAGCATGCTGGTCGTTGCCGCAAATCTCTACTATTGGCTGCGCGCCACCGGCTCAGCGGCGCGCTTCGCGCTATTAGGCGCCATGGTATTTTTGGCGTTCGCGGTCACCTATGGCGGAGAATACGTCGCGATAGATGATCCGCAGTGGCTCGCCCATGCCATCATGACCACGGGGCTCGTCGTGCTCTGGCGCGGCAAGGCGAGCACGCGCGCCATCATTGCCGCGTCCCTATTGATGGTCGCAGCAGGCCTCACCAAACACCTCCTGATTCCCATACCCATCGCGGCGACGTTCTGGCTCATGAGGCGCTCGAAGGCCGCGTTCATCACCTGGATTGTCTCCTGCGCCATCGTCCTCGGCGTGGCCTTTGTCCTCCTTTGGTCGCTCTATGGGCCGGCGTTCTTCGCAAGCGTGCGGACCGCGAGGCTCTTTTCTAGGCATCATGCCTTGCTCGCAAGCGCAGCAGCCCTCAGATGCTTCGCGCCGCTCATCGGACTTACTCTCCTTACGTGCGCGGCCGAGCGCAGCGAGCGCACCATGTTCCTTGTCGTGTATTTGCTCGCCGCCGCCGCGATCGGCGCCTTAGCCGCCGGCGGTGCAGGCGTCGACGTCAACGCATTTTTCGACCTCCTCATCGCTTCAAGCCTGGGGGCGGCGCTCGCCATCGAGATGCTGTGGTCGGGGAATCTGACGCGCAGAATCTTTGCGGCCGATTCGAGGTTCGCACCCATGTTGGGGCCGATTGCCATCGTGCTCCTGGGTTTCTGCACCGCGGCCTATTCGACCACGAAGCTTCCCCGTGCGCTCGCCAACATCAATAACCTGGACTTGCTTGAAAAGGAGTCCTCGAACTATGTAAGCCTAATCAGGGATCGGGGGCACGGGCGCGCGGTTTGCGAGATGCTGGGCCTTTGCTACTGGGCGAATACTCCGTTCACACTCGATCTATTCATCTTCGGCCAGAAGCTTGCGACTGGCGCGCTGCCTATGGAATCGTGCAGTTCCGTATTCCAGGGCGCGACGCTGCCTCTCATCCAGCTGCAGTCCGTCAATCGTCACGGCGTGGATCTATTACCGGAGGCCTGTAATAAGATCATGGAGGAGAACTACCGGCCTTACATCAATTCCGATGTGGGTGTCCTCCTGGTACCGCGCCACAGATAGGTTCGGGCCGGATGCGGGGCAGATGGCCGCGATCGGGCAATGACTGAGCGCCGAGCTTAGCCTTCGGTCAATGCCAACTTCTGCACGCAGCCGCTACGCGGCCGGCGATGTCTTGAAGCCGACGGCCGCTATCTTCTTACTCAGGACGCGTACTTTCTTGCCGTACAGGACAAATATCACGCGCATAAAGAGCTCAAGCGTTGCGGTCACCGCAAGCCCGACATAGTTGAGCGGATTCTTCCAGAAGACGTACAGCTTGAGCGCGAACACCTTGATGTCCGCGAAGCCTGCAAGCTTCAGAATCTGCTGCAGGCTGTGCTCGGTCACGTTGTAGAAGTGATCAATATTGTGCGCGATGTTTTCCGAGCCCACGAGCGGATTGGCACCGTTCATGGCGTAAACGATTACACGCCCGCCCGGGCGAAGCGCGCCGCGACACAGTTTGAGAAAGTCGATCGTCTCCTCGAGGCTCAGGTGGTTCAGCTCCTGCTCGGGGATGATCACGTCGAATTGCGCCGACTGGCGCGCCTCGAGGAACGGAAAAGCCTCGGCAACCTCGCAGGCGAGAGCCCTGCGCCGGGCGTGCTCGACCTTGCCGGGGTCCGAGTCGATTCCCATCACATTGGTGTATCCGACCTCAGCGAGAAGACTCACAAGGTAGCCCGGACCACAGCTGACGACGAGAATCCGCGCCGCGCGATCCTGCGGCAACCGCGGCAGATAGTTGGCCCGGTAATAGGCGCTGAACGAACGATAGCCGCTGTCGACGTCTTCGGGCGCCTGCCAGTACGAATCGAAAGGCTCAAGTCGTGCGGCAAGCCTGCGCCCTGCACCCACGGCGGCTACTGGCGAGCCGCTGCGCTCCGGCAGGGGTTCGAGGCGCGAGACTGAACTGGTAATCGGTACGTTTCCTGACATGCGACACTCCTGAACAGTCTTTTAGTATAGTGGAAGTGCAACACACGGCCACCTCTACCCTGTCCCGACCGACATAATGTGACATGACCCGCGGTATTGCTGATAGGCGCGACCCCCTGCAAAGCTTGGCAGCTTGAAGATCCTGTTTCTCAATTATGAGTACCCGCCGCTCGGCGGCGGTGGCGGGGTGGTGATGGGAGCGCTCGCGCGGGAACTGGCGCATCGCCACGAGGTCACCGTCCTCACCTCGCAGGCGCTCGGGCTTGCGAGCGCAAGTGTCGAGGGTGGTGTGAGCATCATCCGCGCGCCGGTTTTCTTCAGGCGGCAGCTCGCGGTCGCAAACTTTCCCTCGATGATGGCGTTCCTGCCGAGCGCCGGAGCGAGGGGACTCTCACTCATGCGTTCGGGTCGCTTCGATGTCATCAACACTCATTTTGTCGTTCCGTCAGGCCCGGTCGGGCAATTCCTCGCTCGAGTGAATGGGATTCCAAACGTTCTGTCGGTGCATGGCGGGGATCTCTTCGATCCAAGCAAACAAAGCTCCCCACACCGGCACGCGTGGCTGCGGGCGCCGATCCGCTACATGCTGAACGCCGCGGATGAGGTCGTGGGTCAATCGCGCGATACCGTGCGCCACGTCTCCGAAATCTACGGCGTCCAGCGGCCCATTGAGCTCATTCCACTCGGCATCGAACGACCCCCGGCCGTTACGGGAAATCCGCGGGAGGAGCTGGGCCTGGCGCGTGACGCATTCGTCATGGTGACCATCGGGCGGCTGGTCGCGCGCAAGAGCACCCTGCAGCTCGTCCACGCCCTTTCCTCGTGCGCGCGCGCGGATGCGCATCTTGTCATCGTAGGCGACGGTCCGGACACTGCGGCGCTGCAAAATGCGGCCACCGCCGCGGGCGTCGCCGAGCGAGTGCATCTCCTGGGGCACGTCACGGACGCCCAGAAGTACCGGGCGCTCGCCGCTGCGGATATTTTCGTATCGACGAGTCAGCACGAGGGGTTCGGTCTGGTATTCCTCGAGGCCATGGCCTTTGGACTTCCCGTGGTCTGCTACGACCGCGGCGGGCAGACCGACTTTTTGAAGTCGCGAGAAACCGGTCACGTCATCAAGCTGAATGACCTTGCAGACTTCACGCGCGCGCTCGTCGAGCTGCATGATGGGCCCGACATGCGCCGCGAGATCGGCAGGAACAATCTGCAGCGCGTCGAGGCATTTTTCATCGACCGCTGTGCCGAGCGCTATGAAAGCGTGTTCACGACGGTCTGCGAGCGGCGCCGACGCCGGGTGGCAAGTTGAACGCGGAGGCTGCATGTGTGGCATAGCCGGAATCCTCGGCCGTTTTGACCGAGAGGGCCGCGATCTTGAGCGCATGCTCGAGGCGCTACGGCATCGCGGTCCCGACGGGGAAGGCGTGCATACCGACGCACATGTCACGCTCGGCCATCGGCGCTTGTCCATTATCGACCTCGCAGGCGGCAGGCAGCCGCTGCGCAGTGTCGACGGCAGCATCTGGCTCGTCTGCAACGGCGAGATCTACAACTACGTCGAGCAGAGAAAGAAGCTCGAGGCGGCCGGGCAGCGCTTCCTCACGCAGAGCGACTGCGAAGTCATCATCGGCCTTTATCAAATGCACGGCGATCGCCTTCTGGAGCACCTGCGCGGCATGTTCGCCTTCGTGCTCTGGGACGCGCGCAAGGAGCGGCTACTGGCCGCGCGTGACCATCTCGGACAGAAGCCGCTTTACTACACCGACGAGCCTGGACGATTTGCCTTCGCCTCGGAGATTAAGGGCTTGCTCGCCCTGGATCCTGCGCGCCGCAAGATGAATCTGCGCGCGTTGGACCAGTATCTTGCGCTGCGCCTGATCGCCCCGCCGCTGTCCATGTTCGAAGGCGTGCACAAGCTGCCCCCCGGACATCTGCTCGTGGTCGAACGCGGCGCCCGGGCCGTAGTCCGACGCTACTGGGATCTGCGCTACCTGCCGAAGCTTGCAGGCTCAGAGGACGATCTGACCGATCAGCTCGAGGAGCAGATTGACGCATCGCTGCGGTTGCATATGGTGAGCGACGTGCCCGTGGGGGCATTCCTCAGCGGCGGGCTCGATTCAAGCCTTCTCGTCGCAATGCTTGCCAAACGCATCGGGGTGCGAGATCTACCCACTTTCACCATTGGCCTGCCCTATCAGCGCTTCGATGAGGCACCGCACGCGCGTGCCGTGGCCAAGCTATACCACACCGACCACCATGAGCAGACGATCGAACCTAGCCTGAGCGAGCTCCTGCCGGATCTTGTCTGGCACCTTGATGAACCCTCCGATCCTCTGTCGCTGTGCGCCTATCACGTCGCGAAGCTTGCAAGCGCCTACGTCAAGGTCGTAATCGGCGGCGACGGTGGCGATGAGCTCTTCGGCGGCTACGATCGCTACTACGGCAATCTGTACGCGGACCATTACGGGCGCGTGCCCCAAACTCTGCGCCGCTATGTGCTCGGCCCCACACTTGAGCTCATCCCTTCCGCCGGCTGGTACAAGAGCCTCGGCCATCAGCTGCGCTGGCTGCACCGGCTGTCGTTTCTATCGGGAGGCGAGCGCTACGCCTCGAGCTTGAACTATTTCTACTTCGATCCGGCGATGCGTGCCAACCTCTTTACGCCCGGAGCGCTGGCAGAGCTCACGGACGCGCACGCGGAAAGTGCGATCGAGGATCCGTACGAAAGACTCGAGGGCGATCCGCTTGACCGGATGCTGTATGCGGACAGCCAAATCCGTCTGCCGGATCATCCGGTGATGATCACCGATCGGATGACCATGGCGCACGGCCTCGAAGCACGCAGCCCCTTCATGGATCATTGCGTGGCGCAGTTCGCGGCGCGTCTGCCGTCGTCGCTCAAGATCCGCGGCAGAAGCCTGCGCTACATCCAGCGCAAGCTCGCCGCGCGCTACCTGCCGCCGGAAATCCTGGCGCGCCCCAAACAGGGCTTCTCCTCCGCTCTGCCGTATGTGCTCGGCAAAGAGTACCGCATGCTCTACGCACGCTTCCTCGAGGACGCCGAGCTCATGAAGGCCGGCATTCTGCGCCGCGCCCCGGTCCAGGAACTCTTGCGCGCACACCTTGCCGGACACGTCGATCATGGTAACCGGCTCTGGCTCCTCATCAATTCGGAGCTCTGGTATCGCATGATGATTCTGGGACAGTCGCGCGAGGAGCTGCGGCTCGATCTCACCGCGGCGCCCGTCAGGGTCTCTGCTTAACGAAGGGCGCGCGCCCAAAGGGCGCACGGTGCGGAGGAACGATGAAGATTGGCATTATGCTGCGGCACTACGAGCAACAGGAAGGCGGCGTCAAGGTCTATACGAAGAAGGTGCTGCCGCTCCTGTTCTCGCTCGGGTCACAACATCAATATGTGCTGATCTATCAGAATCCCAAACTCCTGGGAACCTATTCGAGCTACCCGAACGTCGAAGAGATCGTCGCCACCATGCCCGGCACGGTGACCTGGGATCAGATCGCCGTTCCGTGGGCTGTGCGCAAGCACGGGCTCGACGTGCTCTTCAATCCAAAATTTACGGTGCCGTTCATCTGCAAAGCGAAGACCGTATTTGTGCTGCACGGCTCGGAATGGTTCGTGATTCCGGAGCACTTTCTTCTCTACGATCAGTGGTATTTCAAGAGATTCGTGCCACTGTATTGCCGCAGTGCCGCAGCTTTCGTTGCGGTTTCGAACGCCGTCAAAGCGGATGTTGTGAAATACGTCGGCGTGCCTGCGCAGAAGGTCTTTGCGATCCATAACGGCTTCGATCCCGAGGTCTTCCAGCCCGTACGCGATGCCGATCGGCTGCGAGCGGTAAGCGAGCGCTACAAACTGCCCGAGAAGTTCATCCTCTGGGCAGGCCAGATCGAATCCCGGAAGAATGTCGCTCGGCTCCTGCAGGCTTTCGCGCGCATCAAGGATACCGTCCCGCATAGGCTCGTCATGGCCGGCGAACACCGCTGGAGCACGAACTCCGAACTGCGCGTGATCCAGGATTTAGGTATAGCCGATCGAGTATGCTTTCCGGGCTGGGTGACGCACAGCGACCTGCCTGCGGTGTATTGTCTCGCGGATTTATTTGCTTTTCCCTCGCTTTACGAAGGTTTTGGAATTCCACTGCTCGAGGCCATGGCCTGCGGCTGCCCGATTGTCACCGCAAACACCTGTGCGCCGCCTGAGGTCACAGCCGGAGCGGCTTATCTGGTCGATCCGCTCAATATTGACGATATCGCACTCGGGATGCGCAAAGTCATCGCCGACCGCAGTCTTCGCGCTGACATGATCGGCAGGGGAATTGAAAGAGCCAGGGACTTCGGCTGGGAGAAGTGCAGCAGGGAGTTATTGGCGCTGTTTGCTACCCTGAGCCACTGAGGGGCTTAGCGCAAGGCCATGCACGCAGCGCCGCTTCGATTTGCGATTCTGCACGACGACGCAATATTCGAGCACTGGCAGATACGTTGCTTGGAGGAGCTCGCCGCAGTGCGGGAGGTGCGAGCGTTGCTGCTGCTAACCCTGAAGGGTCCGCCCGCTGATCTGCCGAAGAGCCTCGTTGGGGTTCAACAGATTCTGCTGCCGCGCCCGGCCGCCGCCGATGACGCATCATCAGGGGAAAGTCCTGCCGTGGCGCAGCTCAGGAGCTCCAATCTTGACTTCGTCTTGACCTTCGTCGACAGGCCGCACTCGCCGCAATTCCTCGCCGCCGCACGCTACGGCGTGTGGCAGTTTCAATTCGGCGATTGGACTCGCTACCGCGGCGGCCCTGCGGGCTTCTGGGAGGTATACGACGGCGAGAGCGTTTCCGGCGCGCTCCTGACCCGCGTGCTGCCGAGCCGCGACACGGTCATCATCTTGCGCGACGGCTATGTCCGCACCGCAGCCCTCTCGTACACCGCCAATCGAAATAACCTCCTGGCACGCGTCACGCGCTGGCCGGCGCAGGTTTGCGTGGACATCAGGCATGGGGCAACCGCCCGATTCAGCCAGAACGCGGTGCGCGGGGCCGCCAGAGTCCGCAACTTGCCCACGCGGCGGGAACTCTTCACCTGCCGTTGCCGCATTGGCGCACGCGCGGTGGCAGTCGCATGGCGGTCGCTCTTTCGGCACGACCAATGGAATGTGGGCGTCGTCGAGCAGCCCGTCGCCGCGTTCCTGAATCCGCAGAAGCGGGCGCCGGTGCGCTGGCTGCCAGCCACCAAACGTGCGGAACTGCGCGCCGATCCCTTCGGGATGCTGCGCGACGGCCGACTGACCATCCTCTGCGAGCATTTCAGCTACCACGATCACCGTGGATTCATCGTCGCAATCGAGTCCATGAGCGATCCGCACAGCGTTCGCGTGGCCATTGGCCCCGTGCCCGCAGTTCACATGTCGTATCCTTTCCTGCTCGAGGCGGACGAGCGCATGCTCTGTATTCCGGAAACGAGTGCCGCGCAAGAGATCTCACTGTATGCGAGCGAGCGCTTTCCGGATCGCTGGACCAAGGTTGCAACTTTGGTCACGGGCGTGGCCATCGTCGACGCTACGCTCTTCCATCACGGCGGGCATTGGTGGCTCGCGGGCTCGGAAGACGCGGCCTTTGGTGCCAACTGCGAGCTGCACCTGTGGTACGCCCAGAGCATCACGGGCCCGTGGTGTGCGCATCCCGGCAATCCGGTCAAGGTTGATATCCGCTCCACACGGCCGGCCGGAGCTCCGTTCGTTCAGGATGGAGTTCTGTATCGCCCCGCCCAGGATTGCTCGCGAACCTATGGCGCGCGAGTCATCATTAACCGCGTTCTCACGCTCACGCCCTCGGACTTTCGCGAGGAGGCATTTGTTGCCGTGGACCCCGAGCGCGCGGGCCCGTATCCGAACGGTTTGCACACGCTCTCACAAGCCGGAAACGTGACGTTGATTGACGGCAAACGCTTCATCTTCGTGCCCGCCGAATTCAGGCGTGTGCTACTGAAGAAGCTCGCGTCCGCATTCAAGCGATCGCGCCAGCGCGCCACCTGACCCCTATGCCGCCCGCAGCATTGTCCGAGCAGAGGGCACCGGCTCAAGCATCCGCGGAAGCGCAGATGCTCCGCATCTACTGGCTGACCGAGGCGTTCTATCCGCCGATCGTCGGGGGCCAGGAATTGTTTGCTTCGCAGATCGTCCAGGCGCTGGCTCTAAAGGGCGTGAACCCAAGTGTCATCACCCGCCAGAGCGATCCTCCGTCACCTGCCGCAGAGCTGCTGGGACTGGTGAAGGTGCGCAGATTTCCGCCCGCCGGGAATCTTAAAGGCAAGGGATGGAAAGCGGTATTTCCCATATTGGGGTATCTCACGCGCTTGGCGCTGCTCTTGCTCAAAGAAGCCGGGCGCTACGATATCGTGGTGGTATCGGGCGCCAAAGTCATGCCGATGATCGTGGTGCCCGTGTGTCGCCTCACCGGCAAAAAATGCATTCTGCGGGTCGAGTCTTTCTTTGAGCTCAAGGAAGCCGTATCCGCCGAGAGTCTGCGCGACATGGGCAGCTTCTCGGCGCGCACATTGGTCGCAGGCATCGATGGGGTGCGGCTTTCTCTGCTGCGCAAGGCTGACGCCGTCATTGCGATCTCGGCGGAAATCCGCGCCGCACTGTTAACCCGGCGCATCAGCGCCGCGCGCATTCACGACATTCCCAATGCCGTGGACCTGAAGAAATTCCGCCCAGCGGCGGCCGAGGAGAAGCGGCGCCTGTGTGAAAAATTGCAGCTTCCAAGCGGCAAAACGCTGGTGATATACGCGGGCCGATTATCGCGCGCCAAGGGCCTGCCGATGCTCATCGAGGCGTGGCCGGCGGTCATCGAGAAGCACCCAGAGCTGTGCCTGCTGATCGTCGGCTCCGGCAGGATCTCCTTCGACAACTGCGAGGACTACGTGAAGGAGTTCGTGCGCGCGCATCATTTGGAAAACCATGTGCAGTTTTTCGGCGAGAGTGCGCACGTGCATGAGTACCTGCAGGCTGCCGACTTGTTCATCTTCCCGACCGAGTACGAGGGATTCAGTCTGGCATTGGTCGAGGCACTCGGCTGTGCCCTCCCCGTCGCGGTGACAGCCGTCGGAGCAGCGCCCGATCTCATTCACGAGGGTCAAAACGGATTTCTCTTTCCGCCTAAGGACAGCGCAGCCATGCTGGCCGCCATTGAAGCGGCGCTCGCCGCGCGGCCGCGCTGGCCCGAGATCGGCGCCGCTGCGCGCGCATCCGTCACGCGCTTTGATCTCGCGGTCGTCGCCGATCAGTATCTTGCGCTGTGTCGCGATCTCACGAGTAAGCCGCCGCAGCCGTGATCGCGCCGAAAGTGGCTCTTTGCAGCCAATGGGTGCCTCACGACAACCACGCAACCGCCTCGCCGCCCTGTGCTCTTTCGCGCCAGAGCATTCTATAGAGGCCGATATTGCGCAATCCCAGATGACGCAGTTGGGTTTTATAGCATCGCACGGCTTTCAATTTGACCTGACGGTGCGTGCGCTCGGTGCGCACTCGGGTCCAGGAAATTGGGGCGCCAATCAGCGGCTTGATGGCCGGCGCGACTGCGGAGCCGAGCGGCGACATATTGTGCGTATATGCATAGGGCTGTTCGGTGTAGAGCACGGTGCGTCGGCCGCTCAAGCCCTTGCGCAGCAGAAGTTCGCTCAAGTAGGCATGGTCGGGATGCAGCAGCGGGTAGCCCGGAACGAGTATTAGATCCGCGCCCTCGGTCGCAGCCTGAACGGCGGACCAGATGTCATCGTCGGAACCGCGCCGCTCGTACGGTTCGGCGCCGAAGTTCAGCCAGCGCGGTGTCGCACCCAGGAGCAGACACGCCTGCCGATCCTCTTCGCGCCGTTCGGTAGCCTGTTCTCCCTCGGTGTCAAAGCCGCAGTCCCTGTCCCAGGGGCCCGCTGGTGCAGTTGAAGTGGCTATGCTGGGGAATACCGTCAGGACTTCGATCTTCGCGCCTGCCTGTACAGCCCAGGCAATGGTTGCGCCCAAGGACATGACCGCGTCGTCCAGGTGCGGCGATACCACGACCACGCGTTTGAGCAGCCGTTCGCGCCATGCGTCGTGCGAACCGCTGAGCAAGCTTGAATTCACGGCAGCTCTACGGAATAGCCTGCGCGATTTGGACCTAGGACCGGAAAGAAAAGCGACAAACACTCGCGCACACCAGTACGCAGCCTCTCATCGGTTACCCAGGCGAGAGCGAGGAACATCGCGCCCCCTGCGGCGACGCCGACGACAATCCCGGCGGCTCCCGGCACGAGCGACGCGCAGAGGCGAGACGTAATACCCGCCAACGTCGCCCATAAGACGAGAACGACGCCAGGACGGAAGATCTTAAGCAGCGTCACCCGGTACATCGCCGGGGCTGCGATCGCCGCGGCAATGGCGACGGCAATCCCGGTAATGATCCGCGCAGCGCCGACACCCATCAACCCGAATGGGCCGGCCAGTAATATCACTGCAGCAATGAGGATAATGTATTGAATCAACTCGACCACAAACAAGCGTGCACCTGCACCCAGGGCCTGCAGCAAAAAATAAACCACGTTGAACACAAATTCGAATAGATAGCCAAGCACCAATAGCACGATGAGCCCCGAGATTCCAGCCCAGGAAGGACCGAGCACCCGCACCTCGAGCGGTTGGGCAAGCGCAATGATGATGGCGGTCGCTGGAAAGAGAAAAAACATGAGGCCCGTGAGGTGCGCGCGCACGGCATTCTGCAACCGCGGCACATCGGAGCGCAGCCGTGCGTAGAGCGGAAATGCTACTGCGCCGATGGATTCGTTCGCTGCTTGGCTCGGCACTTCGGCGAGCTTGTCAGACATTGAGAACATGCCCAGATCATTGACGCTCAAGCGTCTTGCGATCAGCACCTTGATGAATAAATCAGACGCGACGGCGGTGAGGCCAATGGCAAAAAGCCAGCGCCCAAAGGCAAGTAAATGCCGTGCTGACGCATAATTCGGGCTGAATCTCGGCCGGTGCGGTGCGAGGAAGTAGCTCGCAAACGTCGCCGTCGTGGCGCCGGCGAGCTTACCGAGAATGATCGCGGCGCCGCCGAGCCGGCTTGCGAGCGCTATGGCAAGGCCGATCTCGACGATGACGGCGACCAGCGCGACCGGGGCGAGCTTGGAGAATTGCAGCTCGCGGATCAGATCCGCCATGCGCGGACTTGCGGCGGAGCTGATCAGGGGCAGAAACGCCATGAGACGCACCAGCGGCGCCGCGCGCTCCTCGCCAAAGAGCCGCGCAACGAGCGGCGCCGCGAGCAGCAGCACTACGCATACGATGAGGCCGCGCAGAAACCCGACGGTCCAGGCGAGGTCGTAGTGCGCCTGCTCGCGCTCCGAGGCCTGCACGAGGGCGCTCGTCATGCCGGTTTCGGTGGCGGTCATGATCGTCGTGATGGCGACGGTCGCGATCGCCACGAGTCCGAATTCCTTCGGCGCCAGCAGATGCCCGAGAATCAGGGTGCCGACTAGATACAGCAGCTTTGAGACACCAAGCTGCATCCCCTTCCACAGCAGCGCCCTGCCGGCGCGTTTCTCATCGGTCATTTAATGCGCGCTGACGAGAGCGCGTAGCCTCTTCGCCACACACTTCGGATGGAGGCGGAAGCGGAAGAACCCGAATGCTGCGAAATGTATGATCCATGCGCGCCGATAGCCGTCGGACTGGTTTGGCCCAGTGTAATGCAACGTCAACGGATGATGTGCCGTAGCGCCTCCGAGAGGCAGCGGACATGCGACCGCCCGCGAGGCGTCGAAAGCTTTGGTGGCAATGGTGGCACCCACGCTGTGGGTAGTCGGACCGCCGGGCCGCTTATGGACCACGTGATGCGGCAGCAGGCCTTCGAGCTGGGAACCCGGCACAAACTGCATGCAGCCATTTTCAACGTTGACCGGCTGCAGTGGAATCCAAAAATGCACGGAGCGCAAGGGAATTGGCTGCTTGTTGTAAGCCTCATCCTGATGCCACGCCGTGGGCGTGTTGTTGTGCGGCGGCTTGTAGATGGCGTGATCGAAAACATAGCCGACCGGCACGCCGAGGATACGCCGCGCAAGGTCCCGGCAGCGCTCAAAAGCCTCTGTCCTGCGCAGTGCCGGCTCAAAATGAATCGCCTCATTGATCTCCGGCTGGCGCGGCGGCGCGCCGCGCTCCTGCGGCCCGCCAATATCTATAGCGTTCGGTCCGATCGACTCGAACCTATCGAAGAGCGGATCGAGGAGAGATCTGATGCGCCCAATATCCTCGGCCGTCGTGAGGGATTCGATCTGTAGATATCCGTCCCTCTTGAAGCGCGCTTCCGGGGAAAGAGCTGGGTTTTCAGTCATAAGTTATTTTCGGCAGGGGCGCTCGATCACGCAACAATATTCGTGGCTGTGGCTCGATACTGTGACCTAGTCGTTATGTGCAGTTCCGGCCGGAACCGCCCTGCCGGCAACAATCCTTTCGAGCCGCGCGGCGCTCGGGCTACGTTTACCGCAATTCAGGCTGTGACGGAAGCACTTGTTTCGACTCCGGTCATTGGCTGGCGCGTCCAATAAGGTGCGCTCTTCGCGGGACGCGGCACTCACCTGCCCCGCCAACGAGCCGGTCTTGGATAGACGCATGAATGTGCGCTCCCCTGGCGCCGCAGCGAGCCCCTAACCCTGCCACGATGTCGCCCTGGCGGAGGTAGACTAAGCGCTCGATGAGGTTTTTTCGAAGAGCATTTGCCGGCACCGTTGCGCTTCCCTTGATTTGCGGGTGTGTGTCCTTCATGCCGCAAGGTCCCGGCCCTGCGCTCATTCAGGGCGTCACCGTGCAAAATGCAGGATCGCAGGGAGGAAGCGGGAAGACCTACCGCCTCGCGCCGGGCCTCGATGCCACACCGGGACAGCGGCAGTATGTCGATCGAGCCGCATCTGCTCCGGTCTCAATGCCGCCGTTCTTGCGCGGCCAGACGTTCATCCGCACCGCCGACGGCGACCGAGGGGCCGCCGCCGGCAGTTCGGACTTCTTAAGTTTTGAAGTGGTGCAGAGCTCGACGGTGTACGTCGCTCATGACACGCGAATCGCCCCGAAGCCGCATTGGCTTGCAAGCAACTTCATGGACACGGGCATGCAGCTTCGGGTCGGCCCGGTCGCCTACGAGCTCTACAGCAATATCTATCCGAGTCACGCCATCGTGTCCCTGGGAAGCAACATCGTCAGGAGCGGCAGCAGCTCCGGCGATATGTATTCGGTGATTGTCGTGCCTGCGGGCCCTGCAGCTTCCGCGCCCGCAGCGCCCGCGGCGACGCAGATCCTGTGTGCGACGGCGGCTGTGGTCGGTCTGCAATGGCAGCCACCGGCGGATTCCGCACAGATCGCAGGGTATCGGATCTCAAGAGACGGCGCGGTAATCGGCACGACGTTCAATACATATTTTTCCGACACGTCCGTGGATGCGTCAACCGCCTACACCTACGTCATTTCCGCGTTCGACAGCACAGGAAATGGCGCGGCATCAAGCCCTCTGCAGACCTTTACCGCTGCGACTTCCGCCGCAGGAGATGCGCCCTACTGCGCAAGTACCCTCATCGCCGGCATGACGTGGGACTGGTCAGGCGGCTATACACAGGCAAACGGCAGCGATTTGTGGCCGGTAGCGTGGGGTGATGACGGCAATGTCTATACCTTCTTTGGCGATGGAGGTGGATTCGGCGGCGACAATGTCCGCGGCCGTGCAAGCTTCGGCGTCGCGATGCTGAGCGGCGCACCACCGCCCACAAGCGCGACGGAACACAATATCTACGGTGGCTATGAAGCGGAGCATCCCTCTCTCATCGCTGGCAAGGCGAGTGCAATGATTGCAGTCGGCGCCGATTTCTATGCGATTGCGGGAATCTATCGGCCAACCGACCTCAAGAGCGAATACCCGCACCAACCTTCGGGCACCCCGAATCACCTGGAGATCGCCTATTCCATCGGCAACGCATATTCATGGCAGGTCAGCGAGTGGACCTTTTGCGGCATGCAGTCAAGCGGCGAACACCTAGTGAGCGGAGTCTTCTGCCCGCAGGGCTTTGTCAGCTACGGGCCAGGCAACACGAGCGCCGCGGACGATTACATCTATGTCTTTGGGATGGACGCCGCGAGCAATTGGGGCGCCCATAACCCGGCGCCGACCAATACGTATTTGGCAAGAGTGCCGAACGATAAGATTGTGACTCCATCGGCGTACGAATACTTTTCCGGGTTCAACACCCGCGGCGCTCCCATCTGGAGTTCCGACGCGGGCCAGATGCAGCCGGTATTCAGCGACCGCAATGTTGACCAGCCCGGATGTGAGAAGGTGTGCACGATGGGCTCCCCGATTGCAGAAGCCGTGTATGTCCCGGCTCTCAAGCGCTATATCGCTGTCGCGCAGGGCGGCTATGCGGCACAGACTTCTTTCTACGAAGCGCCCAGTCCGTGGGGGCCTTGGGCGGTCATCGCCTACAACAACATCGACGCGGCAACCGGCAGCGGTGGCTGGGGCAACCTCGGCACCGCGGCCGGCGAATCGCTCGGTGTTCACTTCGTGAACGCCTGGACGAGCTCGAGCGGACAAACGCTATGGGCAACTTATTCATCGAGCGGCACCGCGCCCGCTGACGCCCTGTTTCCGCCTGCGGGGACAGCAATGGATTCCTTCAACCTCGTCAGGGTCGAATTAAGTCTGGCGGCAACCGAATAGTTGCACGCTCGCGCAGACGTGACGGCCGTCGCGTCCCGTTCCACCTCCTCCGGCATCGGTGGCAACAAGACTGATCATCCGGGTCTGCAGGGCCGCTCACCATCGGCATCTGTGAGTCATTCGACGTAACGACCCGAAGCAGAGCCTTATCATGAAAGGATGGTGAAAGTCAGGCTGAAATATTATGAAAAGCTGATGAAAGGCTGCGAGATTGAGCGCCTGCGCGCAGAAGCTGCGCCCCCCATCTTCTGTATCGAACTCCGGAGCGCCACCCGCGGCGGCACCGCGGCTTCACGGCGGATGCTGAAGCCGCCCTACGTGCGGCTGCGGTTGTCGCAGTACTCGGCCGAGAGGCGGCGCGCAAGCAACTGCATTCATCGCCACCGCCAGCCGCCCGCTTCGCTGCATGCCGTTGGCTCTAAGCGCCGATCCTCAGGATCTCGCTAAGGCGCGCGCCTCGTGCTTTTTCACTCCGTCATCTACGCCGTCTTCCTGCCAACCGTATGGCTTCTTTACATGCTCGTCGGGCGCGTGTCGGTGCGCGCACAGAACTTTGTGCTGCTGGCCGCGAGCTACTTCTTTTACGGCTGGTGGGACTGGCGCTTTCTTGGACTGATCGCGCTGAGTACGCTCGTGGATTATGTCGTCGGCCTGTCGCTGGATGTCACGAGCGAGAATCGGGCACGGCGTCTGATCCTGCTTGCAAGTTTGGTAGTCAATCTCGGAATCCTGGGATTCTTCAAGTACTACGATTTCTTTATCACATCACTCGTCGCCGCCGGCGCCACCCTCGGGATTGATCTGCAGGCGCCGACTCTGCGCATCATTTTGCCGGTGGGCTTGAGCTTCTATACGTTTCAGGCCTTGACCTACACCGTTGGCATCTATCGCAGACAGGTTCGCGTCGAGCGCGACCCGATCGCCTTCTTTGCATACGTGGCGTTCTTTCCGCAGCTGGTTGCCGGTCCCATTGAGCGTGCCGGCCACATGCTGCCGCAATTCAATCGTCCGCGTCAGGTCACGGCGGATAATTTCGCGAGCGGCCTGCGGCAGATCACCTGGGGCTTGTTCTGCAAACTCGTGGTGGCCGACAACTGCGCGATAGTCGCCAACGCCATCTTTGATAGCCACCGGCACCTCCCCGGCAGTGTGGCGCTGACGGGCGCGGTCTTCTTCGCCTTTCAGATCTATGGCGACTTCTCCGGCTATTCGCACATCGCGCTCGGCAGTGCTCGTCTCTTCGGCTTCGAGCTTATGCAGAACTTCGCCACTCCATATTTCTCGCAGAGTATTCCGGAATTCTGGCGGCGCTGGCATATCTCGCTGTCGACGTGGTTCCGCGACTACGTCTTCATTCCGTTGGGCGGCAGCAGAGTCAGCACGCTGCGCTACGCATTCAACATTATCCTGACGTTTACCATTAGCGGCCTTTGGCACGGGGCAAGCTGGACATTCGTGGCATGGGGGTTCCTGAACGGCCTTTACTACCTGCCGCACATCTTCTTCGCGAAGAGATTCGCTTCCTCCGGAACCTTGCAGTCCACAGCCCGCGGCGCGGCGCTAATCGCGGCGCGTGTTCTCCTGACCTTTTTCCTGACAGTGCTTGCCTGGATCTTTTTCCGCGCCAAAACGATCCATTCGGCCCTCGTCATGGCAGGCAGCGTCTTCTCGACCTCAATCGCCACCAATCCAGCGGCGCTGCTGCACGACCTTGGCCTCCTCAACCCGATATTGATTGCGAGTGCGGCGATTGCAGTGCTGGTTGCGCTTGAGTTTCTGCAGCGCGACAAGGGATTCGCGCTGCAGGTTGAGTCGAGGCCGTCATCCACCCGCTGGGCCGCGTATGCAGGAATTATCGGCCTCGTTTTGTGCTTCCGGTATACCGGATCCGCGCTCGACTTCATCTATTTCCAATTCTGATCATGCGCTCCCACGATTCATGGCGGACGATTCTTGTCAAAGGCGCGCTCGGAGTCGTGCTATTCGCCATAGCGAATCTCATCACCTACCAGACGAGCGGGTATTTCCAGCGCGAAAATGAATACCATGCCGTCGTACAGAATTTTTATACGCATCATCATGTCAAGGCGATATTCGTCGGCGATTCGCACGTCGCACAGATCGACAACGAGTACCTGACCGACCATGCGTATAACGTCGGTTTTGGTGGCGATAGCCTGCGCGAGATCTATGCGAAGCTGCGCTACCTGCTGTCGCGACCCAACGAGATTGACGTCCTGTTTCTCACGGCCGACGTGCACATGTTCGGCACCGGCCGTCTGCAATCCTCCAATGGAGCTTTTGCCGACCAATACCTGTTCTGGACCGGCTCGCCGTATGGGTTTGGTCATGGCAAGCTTGCCGCGGCGTTTAATCTCGTCCCATTGTTCAACGACGATTTCGTTCAGTACCTGAAGCGAGACATTGCGCAATCTTTCAAGCCGGCGCGCGCCGACGACGTGGAAGAAACCGAGGGCGCGTGGCAGCATCTTCCCGAAGCGGAGCGCGAACGCCTAGCGCGTGAAACCGGCGCAGGCGACCATCTCGGAATCGGCATTCATCCTGAACCGTTCGAATGGTACGGACGTATCGTGGCACTCGCGCACCAGCACGGCGTGCGCGTGATCGCCGTGCGTTACCCGGCTACCGCGGAATACTTTGAGTCAGTTACGCCCGAGGAAGACCGGCTCGTCGAGCATGCGCTCGCCGCGGCCGGCATTCAGGACGTGCTCGATTTTCGGCAGGTATTCACGGATGTCAGCTACTTCAAGGATCCCGATCACCTGAGCAGGAAGGGCGTCGATGCGCTGCTGCAGCTTCTGGAGACTCGAACTCAGCAAATGCTTGCCAACGGCAAAGCTGCATCCCCTGATATCGAGCCGGCCGCTCTATTGACCTTTGCATCCGGCACCAACGCCGCGCAGTAGGTCGATTACAAAGGCGCGGCCATTGACCTTACGCAGGGGGTCATGCCGTACGACACCGAGAAACCAGCGTTTGCTGCCGCGCGCAAGCTCGAAGAGCAATAAGGTAACGAACCATAAGTCACCCGCGCGCAGCCTCCGCCCGATCCAGCCTCCCTGCGAACGCGCATATTGGGAATAGACCTTGGCTATATCGCCCTCGTCGCGCCAGTGAAGATGGGTGATCGTGACCTGCGGTATGTACCGGATCGCATAGCCTTTAGCCATCGCACGATGCGACCACTCGATATCTTCACAGAAGCGCAACAACGGCGTCTCATCAAAGGGGCCAACATCATTGAATACGGTGAGTGATGCCGCAAAATTGCCGCCGGTGAAATGACCGCCTTCCAGGGGGAACTTCCGGTAGATGCGCGGCGTATCAAATGTCGTGACTGACGGCGCGCCCTCGGCGCTGGCGAGGACGCGGCCGGTGATGATGTCTCCCGGATGCTCGGCAAGCGCTCGAGCAATCTCCTCCACCCAACGAAAATCGACAATGCAATCATCGTCCGTGGTGCCGAAGAACTTGGTCGTGACATTGCGAA
>Ga0302324_100005235_pt1 | contig 28355 bp, 26 predicted proteins | sample Palsa_T0_1_FD_201949 | JGI IMG/M metagenome (GOLD analysis project Ga0302324, IMG submission 201949) | Peat permafrost microbial communities from Stordalen Mire near Abisko, Sweden - Palsa_T0_1 | ecosystem: Environmental > Terrestrial > Soil > Palsa > Peat permafrost | place: Sweden: Abisko...
GCTGCTCGCCACCCAGCGACTGCTCGCCGACAGCACGCGCCTCGCGGAGCGGCTTCGCATCTCGCGCGACCTCCACGATCTCATCGGCCACCACCTGATCGCGCTGGGTCTGCAGCTCGAGCTCGAGGAGCAGCGGGCCGGGCAGGCGTCGGAACCCGTCGCCCAGGCCAAGGACATCGCGCACCGCATGCTCGAAGATGTTCGGGGCGTGGTGGGGGCGCTGCGGCAAGGGGGCAGCCTGGACGTGGCGGCGGCGCTTCGAACGCTGGCCGGTTCCATTCCGGACCCGGAGATCCAGCTCGAGGTTTCCGACGAGCTCGAGGGCCTCGACCCCGAGCGCGGCCACGCCATCTTTCGCTGCGTCCAGGAGGCCATCACCAACGCCGTCAAGCATGGCCAGGCGCGCCAGGTGTGGATTCGCCTGGAGCGTTCGAGCGCGGGCATCAGCCTGTCGGTTCAAGACGACGGCCGCGGCGTCGGGGAGGTCCTCTTCGGCAACGGGTTGCGGGGAATGCGCGAGCGGCTGGCCCAGGTGGGAGGGCTGCTCGAGGTCTCCTCGGTTCGGGGGCGCGGATTCGAGCTGCGGGCCTCGATTCCTTTGGGGATTCCAATGGGGGAATCGGCCGCATGATCCGGATTCTCTTGGCCGACGATCAAACCCTTGTCCGGCAGGGCATTCGCCAGTTGCTCGAGGTCTCGGGCGATCTGCGCGTCACCTGCGAGGCCGCCGACGGCGAGGCGGCGCTGCAGGCCCTCTCCAAGGAGACCTTCGATCTGGCCCTGCTGGATGTGCGGATGCCCAAGCTCACCGGCGTTCAGGTGGTTCAGCGCTTGCGAAAGGTCGGGAGCCGCGTCCCCGTGATCCTGCTGACCACCTTCGACGACGACCTCGTGCTGCGGGAGGGGATGAAGGCCGGGATCTCCGGGTATCTGCTGAAGGATGTCTCGCGTGACAAGCTCGAGCAGGCGGTGCGCACCGTGGCCTCGGGCGGAAAGCTCATCCGCCCGGCCGTGACCGAGCGCGCCCTCCGGGAGCTCGCGGACAAGCCTCCGACGTTTCCGGCGGCCGAGCTACCCGATCCCCTCACGCCGCGCGAGGTCGAGATCCTGCGGCTGATGGCCGCCGGCCTGAGCAACGGGGAGATCGCCTCGCGACTGGGAACGGCCGAGGGGACCGTCAAGAACCACAGCTCGCACATCTTCTCGAAGCTCGGGGTGCGCGACAGGACGCGCGCCGTTCTGAAGGCGCTGGAGCTGGGCTGTATCTAACCCCAGCGCGGGTCGCTACTGCGACGGCCCAGCGTCCCGTTCGACGGTCATCGAGACGTTCTGGAAGACGCCGCCGTCGTTGAAAGGCCCGCCGGTCGGGCTACCGAAGTCTGCCTTGACCAAGAATTCGAACAAACCGGCTTCGAGGGCATACCCCCAGATCTGCCCGTTGGGATAGAGCTCGAGGCCGGGGGGCAAACTGCGCTTGGCGATGTCGTCGCAAACCGAGCCGCCGTCAGCCGTGCTGCACACGGTCCAGACCACATATCCGGAACCTGCGCATGCCACCGAGAGCTGATAGCTGTAGAATTCGTTGAATAGAGCCAGGGGCGGCGTGAAAGCGGAGCCCGGTCCGCTGGAGCCTGCGATGGTGAGCATCCCGGCGTCTCCTTCGCATCCTTGCAGGCAGGCGCCCGACAGGTTGCAGTTGCCCGAATTGCACACCTGGCCCCCGCACTTGCAAAGGCCGTCGTTCGGATCGCAGGCGTAGAACGGTGCGCAGGAGACGCCCGCGCAGCTTGGACCCGTCGTCGAGCCACCGCCGCTCGTCGAGTGTCCACCGCTGGTCGAGCCTCCGCCAGCGGACGCGGCTCCGCCGTCCTCGAAGCCCGAGATCACGGACAAGGTGCAGCCGGATGCAAGGAGAAACGAAAAGGCTACGAGGAATCTGAGCACGGGTTCTCCCTCAGTCGGCGCATTTCTGATCCTTGCCGCAACTCCCGCTGCAACACTCGGGGTCCGAGAGGCAGAACTGGCCGCTCACCTGGCAGCATGCGAGCTCGCTACTGCCGCCCGCGACGCGCGTCATACAGGCCCCACCCGCGCAGCAGCTCTGGTCGGTGGTGCATGTGTTGGTGGCGGTGACGCAGGCGCAGGTGCCGTTGTTGCAGGTTCCACAGCAACCAAACTCAGGTCCCACGCCATCACTGGCGTCGCAGGAGGTCCCGGGCTGGCCGCAGCACAGGGTCCCGCCATCGACGGCTGGACCAGCGTCGGAGATGCCGGAGCCGGTCAGACTCGAGGCGCAGGTGAGACCGCTGCAGCAGTCCGACGTGCTGGAGCAGGTCCCCTGGGAAAGTGCACAGCCGCCGCAGACTCCGCCATCGCAGTCTCGGGTCGTGCAGTCCGTCGGACCTGTGCATTGGCCTCCGGGACCGCTTTGGCACTTGTAGTCCGAGCCCGGCTCGGCCACGACGTTGGTGCAAATGCCGGAGCAGCAGTCGTCGAAATAGTAACCGCAGGCCGTACCCGTGGGTTGGCACTCGCACTGGCCGTCGACGCAATTCTGGTTGCAGCATTCATTCCCTATCGGGCACGACGCGCCGGTGGCATTGCAGCACAGGCCGTACTCGGCACCACTGAAGTAATGCTGGCAGCCCACGCCGCCGCAACAGTCCTGGTCGGAGGCGCAGTCCCAAGTCTGGTCTGCTTGGCTGGTCGAGCAAGCGCACTGGCCGTTCGTGCAGTTTCGACTGCTGCAGTCGGGGTCGCCGAGGCAGCTCTGACCAAAGGCCTGCCCGCACGTTCCGTTGCAGGCCCCGTTGCAGCACTGGGCGTCGTTGATGCAGTTGCTCCCGAAGGCCATGCAGGGGCCAGCGTCGCCGCTGTAGCCGGTCGAGCTTCCGCCCGAGCTGCCAATGGACCTGCCCGTCGAGCCTCCCGTCGAGCTGAAGCCTTGGCCGGTCGACCCCTGGCCACCGCCGCTGGCGGTTCCCGAGCCCGTGGCAGCCAGTTGCCCCGTGGTCCCTCCGCTGGTGAGGGAGCCGGCGCCGGTCGAGCCACCTGAACTCGAGCTGGTCCCGCCGTCCTCGAAGCCCGAGATCACGGACAAGGTGCAGCCCGATGCGATGCAAAGCGAAACAACAGCGACGAATCGGAACATGGTGGACCTCATTGCGACAACCAGCGCGAGAGCTCGCCGGCGTGGGCGCCGTTCGGAAACTCGGTCTGGTACCGCCTTAGAATTTCCTGCGCCTGAGCGGTGTGGCCGAGCATTCGCTCGCAGACTCCGACGGCAAAGAGGGCGTCGTCGCGCAGTCCAGGGCGCGTCGCCAGCGCGAGGGCCTGCCGATAGGCCGAGAGGGCATCCGCGATCCGGCCCTGCTTGTCGTGCAGAAGATTGCCGCGGATGAAGGCCACCTCGGCGGCGCGACCGTCGGCCGGGAAGCTGCCGAGGTAATCGTCGGCTGCGATCAGGGCCTCGCTGTCGCGACCCTCGGTGACCAGCTCGCTGAGAACGCCCGCCGATGCCTCGGGCGCCAGGACCCCAGTGGGGTATCGCGCGAGGTAAGAGCGCCAGGCGGTGAGCGCAGCCGGGCCATCGTGCCGATCGCGCGCCTGCGTCCCCAGAGCGTAGAGCGCGTTCTGCTCGGCGAGCGCGCTGGGGGGGATGGCGGCTTGCGGAGCCGGAGGAACGGGTGGCTGCTCCCGTGCGGCCACGAGCTGGCCAAAAGAGCCAGGAGGGGAGCCAGGCGGTCGCGAAGGGCGCACGCCTGCGGCGCTCGTTTCCAAAGCCGCGTCGCCAGCACGGGGGCTGGCGCTACCGGGGGTGGTCGGGGGCGCAGCGGCGGTTGAGCTCAATCGAACGTCATTGGAGCCGAGCGTCTCGCCGGCGCCGACGAACGCGCTCCCGGATGCGGTCTGCACCCGGACTCGACCCTCGGTCACCGCGACCGTGGAGATCCCGCCGCGGGCCTCGACACAAAATCTCGTGCCTATGACGACCACCTGCATCTGCGGCGTCTCGACCAGGAGCGGTCCCTCCGCCAGCAGGTCTCGATGAGCGATCTCCGCGCACAACGCCCCGTCGTCGAGCGCGATCCGATACTCGCCGGAGTGTGCCGCCGCGGGCAGTCGATAGATCGCCTTGGCTTGCACGCGAAGCTTCCCGACCCGACCGAGATCGACCGGGGTCCAGTCCTGGGTCGCCGCCGCCAGCATTGCGTTCTTGTGGACGACGGAGGCGGACGAGGATCGGGTGTGAATGAGCGCGAAGGCCAGCAGCGCGAACGAGCTCGCCAGCGCCACGGGAAGCAGCCATCCAACTCGGCCGGCGTCCGCGTGCTGGCTCGCTTCCAAGCGTTCCCAGACGGCCCTCTTTTCGGCGGTCATCCAGGTCGGGGCCTCAGCGCTCCGTGCCAGGAGCCTCGAAGCCTCGAGCTCGAGATCGTCGTTCAAGTCCTCCGGCATTTCCTCGCGCCAAGGCGTCATGGTTCGCGTTTCCTCTCCAGCTCCAGCGCCTTCAGGAATTCGCGGCGCGCAGCGTGCAATCGGGTCCAGACGGTCTTGAGGGGAGCGCGAACCGTCGCGGCGATCTCTTCCCCGGACAGCCCTTCGAGCTCGAACAAAAGGAAGACCGTGCGCTTCTTCTCCGACATTCGCTCGACCAGCCGGTAGACCCGAGCGCGGTCGTCCTGACGCTCGAGGTCGGTCTCGAACCACCGCGCTTCGGCGGGCGATGGGTTGGCGAGGCCGAGCCGCCGGCGCCACAGGGCCTTGCGTCGGGCGGCCGAGACGATGCGCGTCGCCACACCGTAGAGCCAGGCCCGGGCGTCGAGCTCGGCGGGAAGGCTGGTCCACTTGCGCAGCGCCACCAGAAACACCTCGTGCGTGAGGTCGTCGGCATCCAGGGCGGGTCCGCCCAGTCGCAGGACCGCGGCGTGCACGAAGTCGGCCTGGTCACGGTAGAGCCGAGCGACGCCCTCCCTGTCTGAAGTTGACCCGCTCGAGAGAGTTTCAAGCATTCGGTGGTACGCGTGCGGGGCTGTCGCCATGTCCTACTTGTTCTTGTCGCGAGCCACCCGAAAGCTTCAAAAAAAGCTCAGGGCCAGACCGAGCGTCCCGTCGAACCAGGCGGGCGGCAGCGACAGCACCGGCCTCGGCACGCCTCCCAGGGAGACGTCGAAATCGATCTTGGGTCCGATCGTGGCGCTCAACTGCGCATAAGCCGAGAGGTTTCCCGAGATCCGTAGCTGCCAGAGCCCGGCCACGAATCCGGCGGGAACGAGCTCGAAGTTGGAGGGGTCGAGGGTGTAGCCGCTCGACCGGGACTCGAAAGCCTGAAGCGCCACGCCTGCGAAGACCCGGGGCCCGTTCGCATCTTGAGCGAAGAACGCATAGCGAGCTGCCAGCGCGAACACCTGCCGGTGGGCGCTGATGCTCGCGGTCGCGGTGCTCGAGAGCCGGTCGGTGGCACTCGCATTTTCAAGCTCCGTTGCAAAGACCGCCGCTCCCAATCCCCCCAGGACAGACACGTCCGCGGACAGCGTGACTTCCGGGCCGAAGTTGGTCGCGTCGCTTCCCAGGCTTGCGCCTCCGCCGAGGCGAAGCGTCAGCGCGTCGCGCCGGCCAGGGGAGAGGGGAGGGGTGACGGCAGGAGTGACGGGAACGGGGCGAGCAGCGCTCTCGGGAGGCCCCGGTCGAACCGTCTCCGGGACATCTCGCAGAAATCCCACGCCGTGCCACGGCAGGTCGCGCAGCCAGGCGTCGACCAAGAGCCCGATGGTCTCGGCGAGATCGGCGCAGCTTCCCTCCCGGGCGGGCAGCCGGCGTCGAAAGGGGGCTCCTCCGGGCTTGCTGACGAGGTCAATCTCCAGCTCATCCGGAAGCTGCGCCAGCGAGAGGCCGAGCTCGTTGCCGCTGGGTTGGCCCGCCGCCACGCGGTCGGCGCCGAACCGCCGCGAGAGACTCTGGAGGAGCTCGTCGGGAGATGGACAGGCGAGACCCTCGGGAAGCGACACTCGCAAGACCGGCGCCGCCGCGGCGCTGGCGGGAAGGAGCAAGGCGAGGAAGGCGGCGACGGCTACGAGCAGGTCCCGGTGTCGCATTCGCCGCTGCAGCAGCCCTGGTCGTCGTAGCACGGATCGCCCGGGGCATCGCAGGCGCAAGCGAAGTCGGTGCAGATTTTGGAGCAGCACATGGCGTCCCCGTTGATACCGGCGTCCGAGTCGCACGTCCCGCCATTCGGCTCGCAACAGGCCAGGCCGGCGTCCGTGGAGCCTGGATTGTACGGCGAGGGCGGCACGCTGAAGTCGGCACAGACGCGATCGCCGCAACAGTCCGAGCTGGTCGCGCAAGGCCCGCTCGTCGCGGAGCAGCTCGCGCACTTCCCGTTGGCGCAGCTCAGGCCGATGCAGGCGAAGTCGCTGTCGCATCCCGCGTCCGAGCCGTTGCGGCAGAAGGAGTCGCCCACCAGGAAGCCGGTGGATTGGATACAGCTGCCGCCGCAGCAGTCATGATCGCTCTGGCAGCCTGGGTCGTTGGGTAACAGACACCCGCAGTGCTTGTTCACGCAGATGGTGCCGCAACAGTCGGAGTCGCTCTCGCAATTGGTCACGGTCGGGTCGCAGCAGGCCCCGGTTTGGACCGTTCCGGCGTCGTCGAGAGCATGCGCGCACTCGAGTCCGTTGCAGCAATCGGCGCTCACGCCGCAGGCGGTGCGCATCTGCCCGGAGTTCGATTCGCAGCGGCACTGTTCCTCGACGCAGTTCTGGCTGCTGCAGTCCGACGGGCCGGAGCATTGCTGGCCTTCCGGCTCCAGGCAGGTGACGTCGCACGATCCGCTGCAGCAGCTCGGGTTGCTCGCGCATCCGGTGCCGAGCGGGAGACAGGGTCCGGCGTCCCGGGTCGACGCCCCGGTGCTTCCGCCGAAGCCGCCGCTGGCGCCGGTGGACCCGCCGGAGTTGGTTGCACCTCCCGAGCTCGTTGCACCTCCCGAGGTCGTTGCCGCTCCCGAGCTCGTTCCGGCGCTGGCCGTGGAGGCCGCCGTGCCCGAGCCGGCCGTCGTCGAGCCGGAAGTGGAGGCGGCGTGCTGCGAACCCGAAATCACCGATTGCGTGCAGGCCGCGAACGCCAGTGCCCCAGCCGCTGCGAGCAATCGATCAGCGCCTGCCGCCCTGACGTTCCGCACGTTTGCCTCCCCGAGCCGCGGGCGAGCATACGCTCGCGGGCTGCGACCGCAAGAGCACTGGCGTTGCTCGCGATGCCCTCCGGGTGGTACGAGCCGAACAGCTTCCGCGGGAGACATCGGACATGTTCGCCAGACGACTCTTCGTGATGGCCTTGATGCTGGCGTGCCCCCTCGGGTCCGCCTGTCTGAAGATCGGGGGGGCGCCCGTGCCGGGCATTCCGCCCTGCTGCAGCGCGGCCTGTGTGGAGACGCTGCTGGGCTGCGGTCTCTTCCCGCCAGGATCGCCGGATTACACCTGCTTCATCCCGCAGTTCTCCAGCGCTGACACGGACGCGGGGGCCGCCGTGGCCCGGTACGCCGCGGAGGCCTGCACGGCCGGAGACGAAGGCGCGGAGCTCGGCTGCATCGCGCAGAAGTTTCCCGGCGATGCCTGCGCCAAGCTCACGGCCGACGCGGGGAGCGTGGCCTTGCAGTCGCAGATCGATCTCGCCTGCCCCGGCGGGTTCAGTCCCGGTGCGTGCGACGCCGCGTGCCTGAGTTGCAAGGAACAGTGCCAGCAGACCAGCATCGATTGCAACGCCGCCTGCCCGGATGCCGGAAGCTTCTACGGCTGTCTCGGCTGCAACGCCGCCTGCAACCAGGTCCAGCTCAAGTGCGGTCTGACCTGTCTGGGCGAGTGAGCTCGGAGGGCGAGTCGGGCGCGCTTCCAGTCGCCGTCCGCTGGTTTGGCGTCGCCTCGCTGATGACCGACGCCGCCGGCGAGCTGATCTACCCGCTCCTGCCGCTCTTTCTGACCTCGGTGCTGGGGGGAAGCGCGGCCTTCGTCGGCGTCATCGAGGGCGGCGCGGAGTCGACGGCGGCCCTGCTCAAGCTGGTCTCGGGAAGGATCTCCGATCGCCTGTCGCGCCGAAAGCCGCTGGTGGTGTTGGGCTATGGCCTGACCTCCGCGGTGCGCCCGCTGATCGCGCTCGCCTCGAGCCAGTGGCAGGTGCTGGCCATCCGCTTCCTCGACCGGGCCGGCAAGGGAATCCGGGGCAGCCCGCGCGACGCCATGGTGGCCGACCTGACGCCCCGCGAATCGCGGGGGAGGGCCTACGGCTACCACCAGGCCATGGACAACGCCGGGGCGGTGCTCGGTCCCCTGGCCGGTTTCGCGATGATGACCGGCCTTCACCTCGGGTTGCGCACCATCTTCGCGTGGGCCGCGGTTCCAGGGGCGCTGGCCGTCGCCGCGTTGCTCGCGATTCGCGAGCCAGCCCGCGGGGGGCCAGAGGTCAGCTCAAAGGCCATCCCAGGGGCCATGAGCGAGGCCCTCGAAACGGACCCCTCCCATGGCCTGCGGCCGCTGGTGCCTTACCTCGCCGTTCTCGGGATCTTCACGCTCGGGAACGCGTCGGACGCTTTCCTGCTGCTGCGGGCCGCCGAGGTCCTCCATCCGGGGTCGGTGCTCGGGAGCGCAATCCTCGCCGATCCGAAGCTGCTGCTGCTCTGGAGCCTGCACAACGCCGTCAAGGCTGTGCTCTCGTACCGGGCCGGCGCGCTGGCCGACCGCTATGGTCGCCGTCTGATCGTCGGCCTCGGCTGGGCGGTCTACGCCGTCATTTACCTGGCCTTCGGCTTCGCGGACTCGGCTTGGCAGATGTGGGTCCTGTTCGCGGCCTACGGTGTCTACTATTCGCTGGTCGAGGGCGCGGAGAAGGCCCTGGTTGCGGAGCTGGTGCCGAAGCAGCGCCGCGGCAGCGCGTTTGGCTGGACCAGCGCCGTGGTGGGCGCGTTCAGCCTGCCGGCCTCGGCCCTCTTCGGATACCTGTTCGCGCTTCGCGGTCCCGCCTTGCCGTTCGCAGTCGCGGCGGCGCTGGCCGCAATCGCCGCCCTTCTCCTCGGGCTGGTCGTCAAACCCGCTCGAGAGGAGCGGCCTTCGCAGTAGCGTGGCGTAGGGCTGAAGGGCTCAGTCGGGTGCGTTGTAACAGATGCCCTCGGGCTCATTCAGCGGCTCGCAGCCATCGGCGAGATTTCCGTTCGCGTCTGTGATTCCGTCTTCGCAGACAGCCCCGGCTTCGGTGCACGTTTGGGTCTTGGTGCAATCCGGGGCGCAGAAGTAGTCGACATCGTCCAGCGTGGTGCAGACGGCTCCGCTGCTGCCGCAGTTGGTATTTCCGTTTTCCGGGTTGCACCCCAGGCAATAGGGGTCGGCTCCGGGGCAAAGGGCGGAGGTCGGCACGCAGACCGACTCGTTTTCGTTGTTCAGCGGCTCGCAAGAGGCGGCGGCCTCACTGCACGTGCCGGTCGCAGTGCAATCCGGGGCGCAGAAGGCGGTGAACTGGTATTCGAAGCTGACGCAGATCGCTCCGCCGGGGCAGACAGCGGCGCCGCCGTCGCTCGGCTGCGTGCACGGTTGGCAATACGGGTCGCCGCCGCCGTCGTCGGGAGTGCCTCCGTCGCTGACCGTGGGGCACAAATCGGTGCCGGGGTTGCAGTCAGTCCCGAGGAGCCCGCCGTCCAGCGCGTAGATCGGGACGCAAAAGGCGCCCGCCTCGCTGCAGGTCATCGTCTGACTGCAATCGGTCAGGCAGTAGTCATTGCCGTCGGCCAGCTGGTAACAGATGTTGCCGATGGCTCCGCAGTCGCTTTGCTGCGTGCACGGCTTGCAGTAGACGCCGTTCCCGGCATCCGCGCCGCCACTCGTGCTTCCCGTGGATCCCGCTCCCGAGCTACTGCCGCCCGTCGTGCCATTGCCGCCCGAGCTGGTACCGGTCGACGATCCGGTTGAGGTGCCGAAACCGGTCGAACCTCCTGACGCGCTGCCTGAGGTCGCGGCTCCCGTCGTTCCGCCTCCGGTGCTGGACGAGGTCGAGCTTGCGGCGGACGCCAGCGGGCCCGTGGTCCCGAGTGGCCGCTTGCAGATCCCCAGGGCGCAGTACTCGCCCGCGCCGCAATCGGATTCGTTTTGACACGCGCCCGGGTTCGAAGAGCAACCCGGTACAAGCCAGAGAAGGGCTCCAAGGAGCCCGCCGACGGCGATAGGTCTCCGCATTCGGCACAGACTAATCAATTTGGCCGAGGCAGGCGAGTGGGATGGCTTGAGGTGCTAGGGTGACGTCAATGCCAGCCAGCTTCACGCCGGCGCTGTTTCGCTTCCTGGCCGAGCTCGCCGCCCACAACGAAAAGCCCTGGTTCGATGCCAACAAGGCTCGCTATCTGCGCGACGTGCGCGATCCCATGCTGCGTTTCATCGGAGCGCTGCAGGCGCCGCTGGCCAAGGTGAGCAAGCACTTCGACGTCGATCCCCGTCCGGTGGGGGGATCGATGATGCGCATCTACCGCGACATCCGCTTCTCGCCGGACAAGAGCCCGTACAAGACCGCGGTGGCCGCCCAGTTCTCGCACCGCGCCGGCACCGAGACGGCCATGGCCGGCTTCTACCTCCACCTCCAGCCCGGCTCGTCGATGCTGGGTGGCGGCGTGTGGCGGCCGGCGCCCGACGCGCTGCAGCGCATTCGCGAAGCCATCGTCAAGGATCCCAAGGGCTGGCGCGCGGCCTCATCGCCCAAGGGGCTCGGTGCGGATGCCGCGTTTCACGGCGAGGCGCTCAAGCGCGCCCCGCGCGGCTTCGACGAGAACCATCCTTGCATCGAGGATCTCAAGCGCAAGGACTTCGCGCTGGGATTCAGCTTGTCGCATCGCGAGGTGGTCGGACCGAGGGCGCTTTCGACGGTCGTCGAGGGGTACCGCCGCATGTCCCCCTTCATGCGGTTCCTCTGCAAGGCGCTGGGGTTGCCGTTTTAGTGATTGGGGAACTCTCGAGCCCACACCGGTAGCTTCCGATTCGGCCTTTCGAGCGGTCGATGGCTGGTTGTTCACTGACGAACAGAGCCCCGTAGCTTACGACGACGGTCTTCTACGCTCCGGACGCGGCCTTGGAGGTTCCGAAGGCGGGTCAAGAGCTTCAAAAGCCAAGCTTGGAAGCTCTGATGGCGGTTTAAGAGCTTCTGATGGCGGGCTATGAGCCTCTGAAGCCATACTCGGAGCTGCAAGTGGCGGGCTATGAGCTTCAAGGGCCACACTTTAAGCTTCAGATGGCGGGCTTGGAGCTTCCAAGTCCACGGTCTGAGCTTCAGATGGCGGGTTCTGAGCTTCTGAAACCACGCTCATAGCTTCTGATGGCGGGTCTATAGCTTCATGTGGCGGCTTTGACGATTCAATGACCGCCATCGCCTGCTATCTGGACCAGTACACGCGCTCCCCGAGAGCGCCCTAAAGCTTCATCGTCAGCTCGACGTCCCCGGCAAACGGGATCGAGAGGTAGCCAGAGCCCGGCGCACGCACCAGCGCCTTGTACTCGGGCGAGGCGTCGGCATTGTCGGCCACCAGGTATGACCCGGCCCGCAACCGCGGCGCCACCAGTGCCAGGATGCGGGCGTAGAGAGGCTTGTGACCGTCGAGCAGCACCAGGTCGACCGTTTCAGGCAGGTCGTGCGCCAGCGTCTCGACCGCGTCACCCTCGCGGATCTCGACCAGGTCTGCCAGTCCCGCCGCCTGAAGGTTGCTACGGGCGTGGGCCAGCTTGCTGTGCTCGAATTCGGTTCCGATCAGCTTGCCGCCGCCGTTGTCGCGCAGCGCCGCCGCCAGATGCACAGTCGAGATACCGAAGGAAGTGCCGAACTCGACGATGGCGCGGGCGCCGTTGCCGCGCGCCAGCATGTAGAGCAGCGAGCCGGTCTCCGGCGACACCGCCATCAGGATGTCCTTGGCCTTGCTGAAGAACTCGCGGTAGTCGGCGTTGGGGTCGGCCATGCGCGCCGCGCGCTCCTCGCGCGAGAGGTGGCCGAACATCTTGGCCAGCAGCTGGTCGCTCCTCTCGGCGTCGGCGAAGAGCCGCTTGAGCAGCGCGGCGATCGGCGGGCTGGTGAGCGTGTTAGACATGGCGGCCTCCTGGAGGAGCGCGCTAAAATACGAATAACCATTCGCGTTTTCAATTCGCATTCGGAGATCGCCCATGCCCCGACCGCCCGCCACCGTGACTGCACCCAGAAAACTGCCGAAACAGGCCCGCTCGGCCGAGCTGGTGGGAGCTATTCTACAGGCCGCGATTCGCGTTCTCGAGCGCGAGGGCGCCGCCGCCTTCACCACCGTGCGGGTGGCCGAACAGGCCGGCGTCAGCGTGGGCTCGCTCTACCAGTACTTCCCCAACAAGGAGTCGATCCTCTTTCGGCTGCAGGAGCAGGAGTGGGTGCGGACCGGTCAGCTCCTGGAGGGCATCTTCACCGATGCGCGGCTCGCCCCCGCCGAGCGCCTGCGGGTCGCGGTGGGCGCCTTCTTCCGCTCGGAGTGCGACGAGGCGCCGCTGCGCCGAGCGCTGGGGGACGCCGCGCCGATCTACCGCGATGCGCCGCACGCACGCCAGCAGCGGGTGCGAACCCTGAAGGTGCTCGACGACCTGATCGGCCAGGTCGTGTCGGGTCTGTCGCCTCGCCGCCGCGCCTTTGCAGCCGAGCTTTACATCGCGCTGATGACGTCGATGGGCGAGAACATCTCGGAGAGCGGCCGGACGCCCGCCGAGGTGGACGCTTGGGCCGCCGCGACCGGCGACATGTTCCTGGCCTATCTGCGGGAGCTGAAGCGGTAGGGGACTCTGCGCAGCGCCGCTCTCCTCGCCTACCTCGCTGAGCGTTTCGCCGCCCGCTGAAGCGGATAGGATGGCAGCCGTGGATCGTCTGACAATCTTCGGCTTGTTCTCCGTCACCGCGATGCTGGTCTGCTATGCGGCGGAGAAGCGCAGCCCGTGGTTCATCCTCGGGTTCGCTGCCGCCTGCGGGCTGGGCTCGACCTACGGCTTCCTCCAGGGCGCCTGGCCCTTCGGACTGGTCGAGGCCATCTGGTCGGTGGTCGCCTTGAGACGTTGGTGGGGCGAACGGTCGAGGCTCTGGTAAGGTGCGCCGCATGCTCAAGAACGCGCTGGCTCTGGCAATCGGGCTCTCACTCGCTGCCGGCTGCACCTCGGCCTCGTCGGGCACCACCACCGCCGCGAGCGGTCCGGGCTTGATCGGGGAATCGACCGGCCGCGCCAGTTCGACGGCTGGTGCGAGCAGCTCCGGCACGACGGGCATGTCGCTCAGCTCGACCGCCGGCCCGACCGGCACCGGCACGACGGGAATGTCGCTCAGCTCGACGGGTGGAACCACCGGATCCACCGGGACGGGCACCGCTTCCGGCACGACCGGTACTTCGGGCGGCTGGACGGAGGTGGGCAGTCTCGCGGATCCAGGCCAAGGCAGCACCTTCGTCAGCTACCTTCTGCCGCTCCCGGGGCCGTCCAACCTGCCGCAGGTCGTTTTCACCGAAAACTTCGGCGGAGTCGTGGGGGTCTTCGAGACCTACTGGGATGGCGGGTACGTCACGCCGGAGCTGATCTTCGATGGCGGCGAGGGGAACTTCTACAATCTGCAGGGAACCTCCTGGAAGCAGGGGCTCGCCAACCTGGTGGTCGCCATCGACACGAATTTCAACTTCGTGGCGTTCGAGCAGGTCGACGGCGGGACCTGGACGCCCCTCGCCACCAGCGTGTCGCCGATCCCCGAGGGGGGCCTGGCGCCCGTCTTCGACCAGGCCACGGGTCAGGCTTGGGTCGCGGGGGTCGCCGGCACCTTCACGAACGGCAGCAACACGAACCTCTACCGGCTCGACGACGCGGGTGTGACGGTGCCCTTTCCCAACGTGGGGGCGGCTTCGATCGCGGCGGCCCCTTGCACCAAGTCCGACGGAGGCTCGCTGATCTGCGTCGCTTACATCACCGGCTTCAACGACCAACAACTGTGGGTCGAGACCTTCGACCCGGTCACACTGGTCCTCGGGACGCCGGGCGCGCTCTTCGACTCGGCCGACGCGGGCTTCGACAAGTTCGCTTCCGGCTGCGCGATCACCGAGGTGAGCCCCGGCACAGTGGTGGCGCTGGCGGCGGGGCTCGGGCCCGGCAATCCGCAAAACACGCAACAGTACGCGTGGGCGAGCTTCGACCTGAAGGATCTCGGGACGTTCCAGGCGCCGCTGCTCTATGCGAGCGACGCTGGCTCGCCCCAGGGCTTTCCCGCGCTGTGGACCTGGAATGGCGACGCCTTTCTCTTCTTCCGCGAGACGAGCACCTTCCCGGAGGGCGAGGTGGGCGTGTCGCTCGGCGGCCCACCGGTGCCGGCCCTCCCGACCGGCGCGGGGGTGACCAGCGCCACCGCCTATCCGGCTGGCTACGCCGACAGCTCAAACACCAACTGGATCGCGCTGCCGACCACCGCCCAGGGCGGGAAGATCAGCGTCTTTTCCCTGAGCCCGTGAACGCAAATCGTCGGCCTATGTCGTTTCGCCGGGCTCTGCCCTTCCTGCTGCTGGCGGTCCCCACGCTCGCGGTTCCTTTCGGTTGCCCCTCCACACAGCAACCCACGGATGCGGGAACCGACACGCGGTTCGAGCTCGGACCAGACTCGGGCTTCTGCTCCCTGCTCGGCTCGGTGGTCTACGTGGACGGCGGCTCCTACACCGTTCGCGGCACCGTCGCCGGCCAGCCGGACTTCTCGTGGCTCACCGTCCCGGCCGGATTCTGCGTGCATCACTATGCCATCGTGTCGAACGCCCGCCAGCTGCGGTTCGCACCCGGCGGTGAGCTGTTCGTCGCTTCCCCCGACACGCCCACCACCAGCGGCGGGAGGAACGGCCTCGCGGCGGTGGTCGTCGTCCCGGACGACAACCACGATGGCTTCGGCGACCAGGTCCTCACCTACGCCTCCGGCCTGCGCTCGACGCAAGGGCTGCTGTTCGCGAACGACAGCTTCTATTACCAGGACGGCACGCAGATCATGAGCGAGCCCTACGTCGCGGGCCAGCGCACCGACAACCCCACCCACACCCTGGTGGCGGACATCACGGTGTATCAGTCCTCGAATCACTGGCCGAAGACGCTCGACATCTCCGACACCGGTCAGATCTTCGTCGGCAACGGCGGCGACGAGGGTGAGACCTGCCTGCAACCGATGCCCTTCCACGGCGGCATCCTCCAGCTGGGTCCTGGCTCTTCCGGCGGCACCCAGGTCGCGATGGGATTGCGAAACCCGATCGACGTGAAGTGCCACCGCGACGGCAACAACCGCTGTTTCGCCACCGAGCTCGACCGCGACTTCAGCACGCCGGAGGGCGGGCGGGAAAAGCTCTTCCCCATCCACGCGGGCGACAACTGGGGTTACCCGTGCTGCGCGTCGGCCAACCTGCCCTTCTCGGACGTGCTGGTCCCGTGCCCCGACAATCCCTCGCAGCAGTGCGCGCCCGATTGCAGCGCCATCACCCCGGACACCAACTCGTTCTTGATCGGCAACACCCCTTTCGGCTTCGACTTCGTGGACGATCAATTCCCCTCCCCATGGAACGACCGAGTCATGGTCGCGCTGCATGGCGCCTACGCAAACTGGAGCGGCGCCCGCATCGTGGCGATCGCGTTCGATCCCAAGACCGGCGACCTCATGCCCTCGACCGACAACACCGACGGGGGCGTGACCACCGGCGACATGTCCAACTTCGCGACGGGCTGGGACGACGACACCCGCCAGCACGGCCGACCCACCGATGTCGAGATGTCCCCGGACGGGCGCCTCTTCGTCGCCGACGACCAACTCGGCGAGATCTTCTGGATCGCGCCGGTGAACGAGTAGCGAACAGGCGCGAAGCCGGGCGCCTTACGGGCAGACCTCGTCGAAGAGGAAAACCCCAGGGAGGTCAGGCGCGGCGATGAAGATTCGTCCCGCGCTGGCCGAAAGAAGCCCCTCGCTCACGTCGCCCTGCGCCCACAGCCAGCCCTCGAGCTCTGGCGCCCAGAGCGGGGGACCGGGATCCCAGCCCCCGTCCCGGTTCTGCAACATCACCGCCAGGCCCGAGGCGAGGAAGCTCGTGGCCCCCAGCAGCACGACATCGCGGAGGCCGTCGTGGTTGACGTCCTCCACGAGCGCGCCGCTGATCCCGAAGTCGACCGGGGCGCTGGTCACTGGCGCGGACCCGGTCGCGGAGATCAACCCAAACCCTGAGGCGCCAACCCCGAAGAAGGTCGCCGCCCCACCGTCGAGCGCGAACGGCACGAGGATGTTGACCGAGGGGGCGCCCGGGAGGCTCGCCGGCAAGGCGAAGCCGCCGTCGCGCAACCGGTAGATGACCTGGGGCGGCCCCGCGGACTCCGCGAACACGAGATCCACCAGGCCGTCGCCGTCAGCGTCGGCGATCACTGGCGCCTGCGTGGCCCCCCCGTCGGGTTGAGGCCCGGTCAGTGAGCTCTCGGCGAAGCCACCGTCGGTGAGGTTCCAGTAGACGTCAACCTCGCTCGACGTTGACGAGGTGAGGACCAGATCCGGCCACCCATCGTGGTCGAGGTCTCCGGCGGCCGCGTAGCCCAGACCAGTGCTCGGGATTGGAGCGCTGCTGCCCGTGATCAGGCCGGCGCTCGAGCCGTACAGAATTGTGAGCGAGAGGGTCTGCCAAGAAGAGCCGTTCCAGGGGCCGGTCGTGACCGCGACATCGTCGAATCCGTCGCGGTTGAAGTCCGCCACCACCATGGCCGCGAGATCATCCGGGAGCTGGGCCTCGGTCTGGAAGGGTACGAACCCGCCGTCCCCGAGCGCGAACGCTACCGCCAGGGTGGTCGGCCCGAAGCCGGTCTCGGCCACCAGGTCAGGGAGGCCATCTCCGTTGAAGTCTCCGGACGCGACCAGGAAGAAGTAGCCCGCATCCGGCTCCAGAGTCTGCTGGTCGAGAACGAGGAGCTGCTGCGGCGCGCAGACAGCGCTCGCGCAGATCTCGCAGGCGAGGCAGCGCGCTCCGCAGGCGCCACAGCCTTGGACGCTCTCGTCCAGATTCACGCAGGAGCCGCTGTCGGAAGCGCCTGCCGCGCACGACGTGAAGCCGGCGGCGCAGGCGCAGCCGCCGTCACTGCACACGCCCGCCACCCCGCACGAGATGGCGCAGCCACCGCAGTTGTCGTCGTCCAGCGCGGCGTTCACGCAGACCCCGGCGTCGCCCGACGGGCAGAAGAGGAGCCCCTGCGGGCAGGCGCCCGCGATCGGGCACATCCCGGCAATGCAGGCGAACCCGGGCGCGCAGGACCTGCCGCAGCTCCCGCAGTTCATGGGGTCGTTTCGAAGGTCGGCGCACAGGCCTCCATCGCCGGTCGGCGCGGGGCAGAGCCGGAGCGCAGCCGGGCAGAGGGGCGTCGCCTGGCAGCTTCCGGTGACGCACGTCTCACCCTCGGCGCAGGAGAAGCCGCACGCTCCGCAGTTTGCCCGATCGCTCGCGAGCGCCACGCAGCCACCGTCGCAGCGTTGCTCACCGGCCGCCGCGCAGGGGTCGACGCAGGCGCCGTTGAAACAGACCGTGTTGGGAGGACAGCTGGCGAGGCATGGGGCGCCCGCGTCCATGACTCCCACGTCCCTGAGTGAGTGACCGCTCGGGCAGCCCGCAAGAAGCACCCCGACAAACGCGCGGATGAGCATCGAACGAATGCTCACGGGCAGGCCTCGTCGAGAATGACCACCTGAGTCTGGAGCTGGATGGCGATGCGGGGAGAAGGCCCCGGCAGCAGGTAGATGGGAGGGAACGAGGACCACCCGTTCGTGAGCACCCCCGCGTCGTCGAGGCTCAGCCAGATCGGATCCCAGCCCGCGCCTCGGCCGAGCTCGATGACCAACCCCGGATTGGTGTCGAGATAGTACTGCGCGAGCGCGACCACATCGGGGACCCCATCGTGGTTCAGGTCGAGCGCGACGCCTCCACGAATGTCGGCGCCAAACAGGGAGGCGCCGCGGAGTGCGAAGCCGCCGTCAGCCAAGCCCTCGAACACGTCGAACGAGCCGTGAAACACACCCAGCATCGGCGGCTGCGTCGGGAAGGCGATCAGCGGGCCGTCGAGGAACGGGGAGAGCAACAGCGGGCTCGCAAAACCGCCGTCGCGGAGCTGGAACGAGACCCAGGTCCCGTTGGAGATGTTCGTTTGAAAGGCGATGTCCGGTAGGCCGTCCTGGTTGACGTCCACCACCACCGCGTCAGTGAAGCTCTGGATGGGCAGTGGCCCTCCGGGCGCGAAGCCACCGTCGGTAGTGTTGAAGAACACGTGAACGCCATCTGACTCCAGAACCAGGAGATCAAGCCAGCCATCGCCGTTGAGGTCTCCGGTGAAGAGGTAGGGGTCGAGATTCGAGGGGAGGAAGGGGGGCGCCGCGGGGTGCGCCTTGATCGTGGAGCAGGGAGTACCGATTCCGAGCGAGAACAGCGAGACGACGCCGTTGTACTGGCCGTTGTCGAAGTAGACGTCTTGACCCGCCAGCTCCGAGAAGCCCTGCCCGAAGTCTCCGATGGCGAAGAAGTCATAGCCGTAGGGCAGCTCGCCCATCTCGGTAAACGGCAGGAATCCGCCACCGGGCTGGCCGAGCGCCAGCATGAATCCCGTGTTGCCCGTGGAGTACACGAGCAGCAGATCTGGGAGGCCGTCGCCGTTGAAGTCCCCGACCTCCACGCCCCCCTTCGTGACATCCTCGCCGCACTGCCCCACGGCGGGAGACAGCGGGACGATCTGCGAGATCGAGAGCACGGTGTTCGGCACGCAGACCCCCTGCTGGCAGCTCTCGCACGGCACGCAGGCCGCGCCGCAGGCGCCGCAGTTGCGCGGGTCGCTGCCGGCGTCCACGCAGGTGATCGCGCCGTCCACGGAGCAGGTGGTGAGGAGCAGGTTGCAGGTGCAGGCACCGGCCTGACAGTCGCTGTTCGGTGGGCACACGACGCCACAGCCGCCGCAGTTCCGCGGATCGTCGGCGACGAGAACGCAGTCCAGGCCGCCGTCGACGGCGCAGTCCACGAGTCCCGGCGCGCACTGCAAGGGCTCGCAGATTCCGTCCCGACAGCCCTCGGCCCGGCCGCAGGCGTGCGAGCAACCGCCGCAATTCTTGTCGTCGATCCAGGGGTCCACGCAGACGCTGCCACCGCTGGGGCACGCGCTGAACCCCGGAGGGCAGGGCCCGACACAGCCGCCGTTCAGGCAGGCTTGCGCAGGCCAGCAGGCCACGCCGCAGGCCCCGCAGTGGCTCGGGTCCTGCGACAGGTTCGAGCAGCCGCCGTCACAGTTGGTCTGTCCGATCGCTGCGCAGCGGTCCTGGCAGATCCCCGCCACGCAGACCTCCGTGCCCGCGCAGGCCGGGCAACCGGAGGTGGCCCCAGCGGTTTCGGATGTCGTCGACCCCGGCTGATGGCACGCCGACAGCAGCACGAGCCAGCCGAGATGGTGGGACTTCAGCACCCTGCTAGAGTAGTAGGGTCGGGCGATACACGACACCCGCGCGTTCGGGGAACACAAGCATGGAGCAGAGTAGGGAAGGGGCGTCGCGGCAGCGCCTCCGGGAGTGGGCCAGGAATGTCGTCGCGCTCGACTGCCGATCGCTCGCGGTCATGCGGGTGAGTCTGGGCGCCATTCTCCTGGTCGATCTCGGGGCCCGCTTGCTGCTGGTGCGGGAACACTACACCGACGCTGGAATTCTCCCGCGTCGTCTGGCCCATGAGCTGTCGTTTCCAGCTTTTGGAATCCTCGATGCCGGGGGGGGGGCATTCTTCGCCGCGGGCGTGTTTCTGGTTGCGATGGCCGCCGCGGTGTCGCTTGCAATTGGCTACCGCACCTGGTGGGCGACCGCCGCGAGCTGGGTTCTGATCGTCTCGATCCAGAATCGGAATGCTCCGCTCTTTCATTCCGGTGATGTTCTGCTGCGCCTCGCGTTGTTCTGGGGGCTGTTCTTGCCTCTCGGAGCGCGCTGGTCCGTCGACTCACGCCGTCGACCGGGGCCGGTTCGAATCATCTCGGTCGGCAGCGCCTGTTACGTCGTGCAGATCATGTTGGTCTTCGGGTGCCTGCTGGATCACAAGCTCTCGGGCCACAGCTGGACGCAGGGAACAGCCGTCGCCGAGGCGCTGAGGGTTGGCCAGTACCAGCGAGAGCTCGGGCTTTGGCTCCTGTCCTGGCCCTCCCTCCTGTCGCTCATGACCTACGCGGTCCTCGTCGCGCAGTGGCTCACGGTGCTCCTGCTCTGTCTTCCGTTCGCCTGGGCGAGGCTGTGCGCCATCGCGATGACCCTCGCGACTCAGATCGGATTTGGCCTGAGCTTCCGACTGGGTCACTTTCCATGGACGACTTCGGCCGTGATGCTGGCCTTTCTTCCGCCGGAGCTCTGGAGCTGGCTCGGGCGTCGTGTGAGGCCCAAGCCGACCCGCGAACCAGAGAGCCGAGCTTCGCAGGCCGGCGCGGAGAGCTGGCCGGCGAAGGTCCTCGCCATCGGAGCGCTCGTGCTGGTTTGTCTCTGGAACCTCGGAGAAGCGGGGGCCACCGTCAACCTGGGGGGTGAAGACAAACCCCTCGCGGACACGCTTCCCGGGAAGATGGCTCTCGCGCTCCGCCTCGATCAGCGCTGGGCGATGTTTGCGCCAAATCCGCAGACCGAAGATGGTTGGTTCGTGATGCCGGCGGTCACGGCCGAGGGAAGGCACGTCGACGCCCTCCGTTGGACTCTGGCGCTCGCCGGGACGCGCAGTGAGGCGGGGCTCTCGCCCGTCGAACCCTCACCCACGGCCGCCGCTCTCGGGTCTCATCGCTGGGCGATGTTTCTGCTCAATCTCGCCACAGACCCGGAACCGGCGGCGCTCGAGGGACTCTCGAGCTACAGCTGTCGAAAGTGGAACGACGGGGCTTTGAGCACCGACCGCATTGAAGCGCTTTCGCTCGTCTATCTTGCATTCGAGCACCAGCCTGACGGCGGAGTTGGCCTCATCGAACCCCGAAAACTCTGGGAGCAGCCGTGCCTCGAAGGAACGGATGTTCGTTGACCCGCTTCGGGTTGTCGTCGAATCCGGATCCGTGCCAATCTGAGGTTGTGATCGCTGCCCCGCGCTCTCGGCTCGCTGCGCTCGCCGTGTTGCTGGCCACGACCGGGACCGGATGTTGCCTGACGATCGTCTCAGGAATCGGCAGCCCCTCCGAGAGCACGACCGGCGGTACCAGCGCGGCCACGAGCGGGGCTACCAGCGGGGGCGCCACCAGCACGACCACCACCGGGGGCGTCAGCAGCACGACCACCACCGGAGGCACCACCGGAGCAACCACCACCGGGGGACAGACAACCGGAGGCATGCCGGATTCAGGCCCGGATGCTGGCCCAGATGCCGGCCCAGATGGAGGAATGCCTGATTCTGGTTTCGACGCGGGAAGGTGCCTGGCGACGACGGTCTTTGCTCCGGTCGTGACCTACACCGTCGGCGCCGCGCCGTTCGGCATTCAGGTGGCCGACCTCGACGGGAACGGCAAGCCCGACCTCGCAGTGAGCGACATCGGTCAGGGCATGGTCTGGATCCTGCCCGGGCGAGGAGACGGTACCTTCGACCCCGCGGTGGGCTACCTCGAGGGAGGTGCGTCCTATGCGTTGACCACCGCCGACTTCAATCACGATGGAGTCGCCGATCTCGCGGTGGCGAACACCGCCCAGGGGTCGGTCAGCGTGCTCCTCGGGGACGGCGATGGCGGGTTCGGCCCCCCGCAATCCTTTTCGGCCGGCGAAGCACCGAATTGCGTGATCGCGACGGACCTCAATGGCGATGGCGAGATCGATCTGGTGGTCAGCAACTACAACGCGGGCATGGGCACGACGGTCAGCGTCATGCTCGGTGAGGGCGATGGCGGATTCGCCCCGCCAGCTGGCTACTCCGTCGGGGCTGGCGCCATTTTCGTCGTCACCGATGATTTCAACGCGGACGGGATCCCCGATCTGCTGGCGGCATCGCAGGGCGGGAACTCCCTGGCGCTCCTGCTCGGCGTGGGCGACGGCACGTTCGCTTCCGCTCAGCCCTTCGGGGCCTCTGCCGGAACGGCACCCACCTCCATCGGCCTCGGAAACTTCAACGGTTCGCTCGGGGCGGCGGTCACGGATTGGTTTGGCAACTCGGTCGCCATCCTGGCAGGGCCAGTCGCGGCAACCGAGCAGCCGGCGATCATCAACCTCGGGAGCAACCCGAACTCGGTGGCCGTCGCCGATTTCGACGGCGACGGCATCCTCGACCTCGCGGTGGCCGAGGCCAACAGCTTCTCCTCGACCGCGCCTGGAACGATAGACCTTCTGATCGGCAAAGGAGATGGCACCTTCGAGCCCCCCGTCACGTTCGCCGTGGGCCCGAGCTCGGTGACCGTGGTCGCTGCCGATCTGAATGGGGATGGCAAACCCGATCTCGCCGTGGCGGATCAGAGCGGCTCGGTCTCGATCCTCTTGAATGCTTGCCCCTGACGGCGTACGCCGACGATGAGCAGGTAGAGAACCATCGAGATCTCGGCGATTGCTGACGGGATGACGATGAAGGCGTGAATCCTCCGGCCAAAGTCGGGGACCAGAAACGCTGCGAGCAGGTCCACCAGGTAGCAGACACCCCCCACGATCAGCACGGTGCCCAGCCACTTTGGGAACAGCCCCGACTTGCTGGCGAGATACCCCAGCGGCACCAGCCACAGGCCAAAGAAGACCTGGGCGCTGAGGGTGCCGTAGTGCTGGATGTCGAGCAAGAGCAGCACCAGGGCATTCGCGCCCGCGCTGCCGAAAGCCGCGGCGTAGGAGCTGTCGGTGGCGACCCGCAAGGCCTCGAACTGGAATATCGCGTTGAGACAGATGATGCCGGTCGCGAGCGCGACCAGGACGAGCATGGCCCTCGCCACGCTCTGGTGGACGTGCTCGAGCAGGCTGTAGAGGGTCAGGGCCAGGATGACAAAGAACGTCCCATCCAGCAGGTGGGAGACGACGCCCAGGCGGACCATCCCAGCGTTGGCGACGACGTTCCCCGCCGTGGCCATCGCGTTGCCGGCCACGTACAGCTTGGGGTCGACGAAGCCTTCGGCAAAGCCACCGAAGATGCCGACCAGCAGGTAGAGGACGCCGGCGATTCTCGCCAGACGCTTCGTAACGATCGTTGCCTGTGAGCTATCCCGCACGGTCCTTCGCCCTTGGGGCCATGTAGGTGACGAGATCCCAGGCGTTTCGGATGGCGGCGAGAAGCAGGGCCAGCACGACGGCGGCGGTGGTGAGAAGCGCCCAGGCCGCGTGCGTGAGCAAGCCGAGCGCCGCGCCCGCGAGGCCGAGGTACAGGGCCGCGGGGACGACGCCGTAGAGCCAGAGATCGGACCAGTGCGAACGCTCACCTCCCGGTATTCCCTGGTGGATGCCAATGCAGGACTTGACGGCATTGAAGAAGCCGACGATGGCGCAGAGGCCGAAGAGAGCGGCGGTCGCGGCCAAGGGGAGGCGCGGCACCATGGCGATGGCGCAGGTGGTCAGGACGAGCGCGAAGTGAACCGCGACGGGCGTGGTGTAGATGTCGATGGCCCGCATGACCCGCTCCCGTTCGAAGCTGGCGGTCAGGGTCACGACGATGAACAGCAGCCCGATCAGGCCGGCGGCGGCCGAGCCGATGATGACGTAGAAGCTATCCCAATCGCGAAACACGCTCTCGTCCACTGGCGCAGCCTAGCCGGCCGCCGGCCTTCGGTGAATCGGCATTTCATTCCCGGCCAGACCAGTGGAGTGACCGACCTGATCATAAAGCTGGCGATTGGCTGGGCGTTGACATCGCGTAACACATCGGTTACACGAAAGCGCATGAACGCTGTCGCCAGCGCCCTGTCCGACCAGATCAGGCGGGACATCCTGCGCATGCTACGGGACGCACCCCTGAGTGCGGGGGCGATCGCGGGAGCGTTCAGCGTGACACGGCCCGCCATCAGCAGGCATCTGCGCGTGCTGCGCGAGGCTGGTCTGGTGGTGGATGAGGCGCAGGGACGCGAGCGCGTGTATCGGCTGGAGCTCGGACCGCTGGCTGCGATCGAGGAATTCATCGCCGCGCTGCGGCGCGATCGGGCCAGCGAGTGGGAGCGTCGGTTCATGGCGCTCGAGACGGAAGTGCATCGCGTGAAACGCGAGTCGAAGAAGCGCACAAAGGAGACGCGCGTGCCGGAAACGCGCCTGATCGATCAACGGCCAGAGCGAAAAAGGGAGAAGACCGGATGAAGAAGCCGACGGGATGGCTCGAGGGCAACGACTTGGTGCTGACGCGCAGGTTCGAGGCGCCGATCGAGGAGGTATGGACGAGCATCACGAAGAGCGAGAGCACGGCCCGATGGTACGGCTCGTGGACGGGCACGCCCGGCGTGGGCAACACCATCAAGATCAAGATGCTGTTCGAACAGGACGGGCCGGAGTCGGTGGCGCACATCGATGCCTGCGAGCCTCCGTCGCGGTTGGCGCTGTCGACCCAGGGCTCGTGGGGCGTGAAGGTCGAGATCACGCTCGCGCAGACGGGCAGCGTCACGGAGCTGCGGTTCGTCCATCACCTGACCGATCGCAAGCTGGCCCGCGATTTCGGGCCAGGCTGGGAGTACTACCTGGACAACTTGGTGGCGGCGCGCGCGGGGGAGAAGCTGCCGACATTCGACGAGTACCACCCGTCGATGCAGGCGCACTACACCGACCCGTAGTGTCGGCGCGACGCCCGGAATGAGAAGAGGTGTGGGTTAGACTGGAGCGGGAAACCGGATTCGAACCGGCGACCCTCAGCTTGGGAATTGCGTCCCAAGACTCTGGCCCCAGCCGACCCGCTTCGCAACCATTGGGTTCCTTTGGGGAATCGGGACAAGCCCCTCCGGCGCCGACCGGCCCGATCCGGCCTGTTTCGGCCCTGGTTTCCGGCAACCTTCCGGCAGGCCAGATGCGCCTACGGGCGATCGCTGGAGGTGCTGAGAATCTCCTCTCCGTGCGTGAGGTGGCTGCGCGGCTCGGGGTAGCACATGTTCTTCGTGACGGATTTCGCTCGTGGGCGCAATTCTCTTCATGTGAACCCTCTCGTGTCGCGTGCCTCCTTCGTCCCAGCAGTGCGGGTCTTGGTGTTCGTGTTGCTCGGGTCGGGCTGCTGCTTGTCGGTCGTCACGGAGAACACCGGAGGTTTGACGAGCGGCGGGGAAGGAAGCTCCGGGCAAGCGAGCGGAGGCCAGGGGACCTCCGGGCAGGATACGTCCGGCGAGAGCACCTCCGGCCAGGGAAGCGCCGGACAGGGAGTGGATCGGCGACAGCGGGCTTTCCCTGCCTCACGGTGCGACCGAACTCGCTCGACTTCGGCAACACCCTGATCAACACGACCGCCAAGCAGACCGTGATGCTGACAGACAAGTGCAACTATGCGGTCGCCGGAATCGCCGCGCAGGTGGAAGGTGGCGACGCCAACCTCTTCACGGTCGATGAGGCCCCGGTCACTCTCGGCGCGGGCCAGTCGGCGACGGTCGACATCGGCTACTCCCCGCTCGCGCTCGAGACGCGATCACTGGCCGATGTCACCTTCGACGGGTCGGGCGGCGAGAGGGCGACTTTGACTCTATTTGGCGAACCCATCGCATGCGCGCTCACGCTCGCGCCCAATCGAATCGACCTCGGGTACGTAGTGCCCGGATCGAGTGGGCTTGCCTGTACGACACTCTCCAACCAGTGCACCATCGCGGTGACCCTAACCCAGGTTGATTTCTCCCTCCCCGATGGCCCGTTCAGCCTGTCCCAGACCGATGGCACTCCCCTCCCGGCCACGATCTCCGGCGGGGAGAGCGCCAAGATTTGTTTTTCGTATACCGCGCTGGATTCGGGTCAGCTGCCCAGCGAGACCGTCACGTTCGTGCTGGAGGGCTGGAACGGCCCTAACCCGTCCACGACGTTGACGTTGTAGGTCGAGGTGAAGCGAGGCGCCCAGCCCCGAGCCGAGAATCGATTGTTCTAGGCTCCCTGGGATGATCTCAACGTGCGCTCGACCGGTTGGAATTGTCGCCGCCCCAGCGCGACCAAGGGGCGGTTGTGGAAGGGCGGTGCCTTCCGGCGAAGAAAGCGATGGCGGCGTTCCCGCTCAGGGTGAGCACCGAAGCGCTCGGCGTCAGAGCCACCCGGGGGATGCCCTGAATCGGGAGCGGGATAGCGGCCGACCACTGCAGCGCGCCGGTGCTCGTGTCGAGCGCCGCGACGCTGGACTGGATTCCCGCATCTCCGATCTGGGATCCGAACAGCAGGCCGTCGTCAGAGAGGAAGAGACTGCCGCCCGTCAACACCGGGGATGTCCAGAGCGCCTGCCCGCTCGCGGAGAAAGCCGTCACCCCGGCGCCCCCATCGCTCAGAATCCCCGGGACGAACAGGTTGCCCTCGGCGTCTTGAACCGGCGAGAAGTATCCAATCTTGTCGCCGGAGCTCAACGAGGGAAGCGTGCTCGCGAGCCCGCCGTCGAAAGCAACGACCAATGCGGGTCCTTCGCCGCCGTAGGTCGGCTGCACGATCAGGCCCCCACTCGTGGCGATCAGTGAGATTGCGGATGGAACCTGGCATCCTCCTGGCGGCGTCTCGTCCGGGAGCGCTGCGTCGAGCATCGGTTGTCCTCCCGGAGTGAGCCCCCACAGCATCTCTACCGGCGGCGTGTCGTTCGCGCACCGGTACGCATTGGGTCCGACGAGGAAGGCGTCGCCGTTCGCATCTAGGACGAGCGGGTTCGGGTCGAATCCGACATTGGGGAGGGACGAGAACGGCCACTCCTGTATCCACGCCAGCTGTCCTGCGTTGCTCAGCGAAGCCACCTCACGTGTCACGCTGTTCAATCCATCGACCAGAACCACGATGGAGTTGCCGCTGCTTTCCGCGATCTCGGCCGGACTCAGGTAAGGCTCCCCGGCGTCCGGACCGTCCTTCGCGAGCAAGGTGCCGAGGTCGACGGACCAGAGTGTCGCGCCAGTCGCGGGGTCCAGGCCCAGGAGGAACCTGTCGTCGGAAGAGCCATCCTCTGCCAAGGCGACGAGCTGAGAGTCGTCCTGCATCACGTCATACATGAGAAGGCCCGTGTGCGTATTCCAGAGCACCTTGCCGCAGGCATCGATTGCAAACAGCTCCCCAAAGGAGCCACCATCGGGCACCGCTTCGAACCAGACGCTGGTTCCGCCGTCATCGATGGTGAAGGGGCCTTGGGGCGGCCCGTCGATTCCCTGCATGCTGGGAGCGTTGAATTGCACCTGCCAGCGGACCTGGCCTGGGACCTCGGCATCGGCTGTCGGGCTGTCGCAGATTCCTGCCGTGCAGACTGCGTCGCCGACGCATGGCTCCCACCACAGCTGGCAGGCAGTGCCATCAGAGAGCACCCCCGTCTCGACGCAGCCCGAGGCAGCATTGCATCCGTAAGTCTGACACGGATCATCCCCCTGGCAGGTGATGGGCGTGTGCTTACAGCCCGTGCCTTCCAAGCAGGTGTCCTGGGTGCAGGCGTTGGAATCGTCACAGTTGACTGGCCTGCCGACGCAGGTTCCCTTGGAGCAATGGGTATCCGTTTGGCAGCTGAGCCCCGCGTCGCACGCCGTGCCGTCCGCGGCGAGGGCATCGACGCACTTGCCGGCGTCGGCGTCGAAGATCGGTGCGTCGCAGGGGCTGGAAGGCACGCAGAGGGTGAGCTGGTTGCCGGAGATCTCGCGGCCGCAATTGCACGAGGCGGCTAACAGCAGGAAGAGATTGACCCGCCCACGCACGAAAGAAGGAGACATTCGTCGACTCTTTGGTGTCGAGTTCGGCTCAGGGACCTCCCCAACGGGTGAAAACGGGAAGTGGGCCTTTCGGTCCTGCTCGATAGCCATGGCCGACGGCATTCACCGTTTCATATCAGTGTCGAACGTCCAGGTCGCTGGGAACTCCCCTCAGCCTGCGACGGCTTGAGGTAACAGCGGGGCTCGGAAGGCCAGCGTCTGATGGAGGGATCCTGGTTTTGCCGCCTCGCTGGACCGCGCGACCAGCGGATTACTGACCTCGCCGGCAAAGCGCCCGGCCCGCAAGGATCCCAGAAGCCTCACTTCTCGGCTCCGCACGCGATGGCGCTCATGGTGCCGCTCACACTGCGGAACACCGTCGAAATGGCGCGGCGCCGGGCCTACTGGCTGGCGTCGCCGAAGACCGTGAGCGCGGGATCCTCGCCGCACAGGATGTCGGTGCCGAGGGCATACCTTGGCCTGCAGCGGGAAGATCCCCTCGAGGAGCGCGCCCTGGAGCAGATGTTGGTCGGTGTGAGCACGCGCAATTACGAGCGGAGCCTC
>Ga0302324_100005236_pt1 | contig 28341 bp, 31 predicted proteins | sample Palsa_T0_1_FD_201949 | JGI IMG/M metagenome (GOLD analysis project Ga0302324, IMG submission 201949) | Peat permafrost microbial communities from Stordalen Mire near Abisko, Sweden - Palsa_T0_1 | ecosystem: Environmental > Terrestrial > Soil > Palsa > Peat permafrost | place: Sweden: Abisko...
TGTCTAGCCTGACCAAGTCTGAAAGTATTCTCTTCTGGATGTCCGACCCTCCGGCGAACTTTATGCGCAGGTTCCTGTGGTCAATCCGATCTACCGAGACGACGCCGGCCAATGACGTGATCGTCCGGCCTACAATCGCGGTATCAATCGGCCGTGCCAGCTCGACCTCCACGACATTCTGGTCTCCCGAGAATCTGCTGGTCACATTAGAGAGGGTGTCATAGACGAGCAGCTTTCCATGATCTAACATCGCGACCTCATCGCAGACTTCGGCTACCTCACTAAGAATGTGAGAACTCATGAAGATCAGTCTCCTTTTTGTTTTTAACGACTTTACGATCTCTCTCACCTCGCTCATGCCCCGAGGATCAAGTCCGGTGCTAGGCTCGTCCAATAGCAGAATCGTCGGATCACTAAGCAGCGAGGACGCGATGTTTATGCGCTGCTTCATGCCCTTGGAGAACTTGCCCACCTTCTTGTCAATCCATTCTTCCATTCGGACCTGGGCGACCGCGTCCTCCACCCTCTTCTTGCGCTCTATCTGAGGGATACCTCGTATATCGGCAATCATGTACAGCGCCTCCCGCGTTGTAAGTGCGGGGTAAAACTCGGGCGTCTCGATAAGAGTGCCGACAGAAGCGAGAGCCCCCCTTTTTTGGGTGTGGACATTCTCACCGTTGATGAAGGCGTGGCCGGATGAGGGTCTGATCAAGTCGGTGAGCATCTTTAGCGTGGTAGTCTTTCCTGCGCCGTTCGGTCCGAGGAACCCGACGCACTTCGTCCCCTCAATTTTGAGATTGAGGTCTGAGACGGCTGTAAACGACCCGTAAGATTTTGTAAGGTTTACTATCTCGATGGAGGGATTTGTCATTCGGCTCTGCTCCTTTACTATTACCCGATTCCTAGGGTGTTGCCGATTCCGGCTACGAGGACCTTTTCTCCTTCCTTCGTCCTCTCGTCCATCAAACGCTTCACTAAAGCGGCGCTACCTAATAGGGGTTGGGTCGACCGCATAGTCTCTCAGTCACATGCACGCACACGAGTACAGAGAGACGCGTAAATGGGCGCAACATTGATAGCAAGAATGGCAGTAAAGATTCAAGAAACGGCGAAGCCATTAGAGATGGGTGTATGTGCGGTCGCCGGGATTTGAACCCGGGTTGCTAGCTTGGCAAGCCTACGCGCCCTGTTCAGGTTTAACGTCCTGGACCAGGCTTTCCTCTCGCAGCTAGAGATCTAGACGACGACCGCGCAGTTTCGGTGAGTCAAAGTTACTGGTTAAAAGCTTGCCGTGGCCAGCATCAGGCGACCTTCGTACCCGGCGGCATCTCCTTGTCGGGCGTGAGCAACGCGAGGTCGGTTTCGGTGAATGACGCCAGCATCATGCACTCTGAGACCACTCCCGCTACGGACTTAGGTTCGAGGTTGAACACGGCCACGACCTGCTTACCTAGCAACTGTTCTTTCGTATAGTACGCCTTTATGCCTCCCGCGCACTGCTTGGTTCCCAGCGGGCCGAAATCTATCTTGAAGCGGTATAGTGGTTTCCTCGCCGTAGGGATGTCGTCGACCTCCACTATCTTTCCCACCCTTATGTCGAGCAGCGCGAATGCGTCTATTGAAACGGACACGTTGTTCCGCGCGTCGATTCTACCGAGTCGCTTAAATCCATTCAAGTAATTTGAACCCATGAAGCGCCCAATGGATGCAAGTGAAAGGGCGAACTGGTTCGATACGGAAGGTAATCTTTACGTGTCTCCCGCTGACAAGCCCCTTAGAGATTCGATAACCTCCCTTTGCATTTCGCAGTTTGACGAACTGCCGTTAGAGGATTTCAGACGCGGAGCCTCAGCAGACGGGATTAGATCTCGTATCAGTCAACGGCGAGGTGATAACGGCGAGGAATATGTCTTATCAATTGTAGGACTGGCTGATATTGCTAGGGAACTGACGATGGAAATGCCATACATAAGGACGAGTCGGAAACTCGCTCAGATTCAAGACTTTACAGAATTCGTCTTCAGAGAGCGAATTCAAATGAAGGAGTCCGCAAGAACAGCAAGAGAGCTTCTCGATTCCTTACCCCGACAGAGAGGTAATTTGAGGAAGCTTATGGGCCCTAAGGAAAGAGCGAACTGGTTTGACACTGAAGGATGCCTATACGTGGGGGAACCTGGCAAAAATGGTTCACGTGAGGTCAGCATGATGGTGTATCAGTCTCAACGAGAACCGTTGGACGATTTCGCAGGAGGTGCTCGAAAGGATGGCATAATGTCGAGTGTTTACTTCCGGCGCAGAACCAACGATGAATATATTTTGCGAATTAGGCGTCTTGACCACATCGTCAAGGAGGTAGCTCTTGAGCTTCCGTTTCTAAGAACAAGAAGGAGACTCGCTCAGGTCGAAAGACTGAAAGAATATTTAGTCGAGCATAAGGCCGTCACTGCAAGGAACTTCACAAAGACAAACAGTTCCTCGATGGGCCGGTAGTCTAGTCTGGTAGGATACAGCATAGGGCGTCCAGCCCCTTGGCAAAGAAAATCCAGACTGGGGGAGGTCGGGGGTTCGAGTCCCCCTCGGTCCACTTCCACTAACCATCTGCTTGGCCGCGCTTTCCCTCAATCTCTTTCTCTGCGGACTTTGCTTCTTTTTCGACCCGTTCGATGCCCTCTCTCCAGATTGAGGTAGCAAGGGGCCCGAGCGTGTATACGAGCGTAGTTAGGACCGAGCCGACCGAGACGAAGGCCATTATCGACGCGAAGATCTTTCCGTTATCCGTAGCCAAGGTAAGAGGAGGGCCCTGCCCGGTGGCGAGCATGCTCTCGAAATACACCGCGTCCACATAGTCCATCCCCTCGATATAGTGGAACCCGACAATCCCGACGATCATCACGGCAATAATGAGGGAGAACGCGTAGGCGACTCTCCGCAAGGCTTTCCGCGTATACATAGGGCTCGGCGGCATGCCACCCTGCTCAGAGTTCTCCACAGACTTCTGCTCACGCGTTCGTGATAAATACCTAGCGAAGCGCTTCGGCAGCTAACTGATTAGTTGAACTCTTTTCGCTCGAACAGGAAGAGTCCGAGAATGGTCGTTACGACGAAATAGGCGGCGATTATGATAAGTCCCTCGGGTATGGTCGGGGCATAAGTAGTCACGCCAAACCTGGTGGTTGTCGTAGGGTAGGGTGACATGAGTACGTCCGTGACTATCCCAGAACCGTAGCTAAGGATGAACCACGGCTCGATGTTTGCCAGCCCCTCGACCAGGCCTGAAATCAGGTTAAAGCCAATGATGAGGAGGACAGCAGACAGTAGTATAGCGTACGAGCTGGTCTTGAAGAGAGAGCTGAACATAAAGGTGAACCCGAGCACTGCCAATAGGCTGAACCAGGCGAACAAGAACGATTCACCGAGCTGGTACGGAACGTTCGCTCCAAAGTAGTATAGCCCGTTTGCCACTGCTATCGCGAGATAGACGACTATCACTATCGTAGAAGCGATGAACGCTGCCACGAATTTTCCGATGTAGATTGATGACCTCCTGATTGGATTGGGCACCGTGTAGTAACCCGTCCTGTTCTGGAACTCCCCCGCGATGCCGTCCCCGCCGAAGGCTACGCCCGAGAAAACACCCAAGATCCCCGCGAAAGTCCCCCACCAGGTCGCATAGAAACTGAGCGGCGAACTCAGCAGACCTGCGGGCCTGTAGTGCCCTATGAGCACAGTCAGTAGCGCGCTGATTATGAGCGCGAATGCGATCATGATTACGAACCTCCTGGACCTGAGATAGTCTAGGAACGTGTACCTCGTGATGACAGCCGCTTGGGCCAGGCTTCCGGGTACGACATTTAGACTGGTTGCTTGTTTTGCGCTCATGGTGATCACAGGGTGGCCGTGATTAGGTTCAGGTAAGTATCCTCAAGGGCAGAAGCGGTTGGCTTGAAAGTGACGACCCCGATGTTGAGCTTGACGAGGTCAGACAGTATGCTTTGCTGGACATCCAGGCCGCCACTGAACTTTATCTTTATTCTCCTGTCGTCAATCCTCTCGGCCGTGACCACGCCGGCTATCTTCGCAATCGGGCCACCGACAAGACTAGCGTCGATTGGACGGATGAGCCCTACTTCTACGATATTCTGATCCCCTGAGAATTTTGCTGTCACGTTAGAGAGCGTATCGTATACCAAGAGCTTTCCGTGGTCTATCATTGCGACCTCGTCGCAGATGTCGGCGACTTCGCTCAGAATGTGCGAGCTCATGAATATCAGCCTGTTTTTCGTCTTCAGTGACTTTACGATGTCCCTGACTTCACTCATGCCTCTCGGGTCGAGGCCGCTGCTCGGCTCGTCGAGCAGGATGATCGTCGGATCGCTCAAGAGCGACGACGCTATGTCGACTCTTTGCTTCATTCCCTTGGAGAACTTGCCTATTTTCTTGTCAATCCAGTCCGTCATGCGGACTTCGGCCAGCACTTCATCGATCTTGCTCTTGCGCTCAGATTTCGGAACTCCCCGAATCTCAGCGATCATGTTGAGCCCTTCCCGCGGCGTGAGGGAAGGATAGATTTCCGGCGTCTCGATGAGCGTGCCCACTGAGGCGAGAGCAGCCTTCTTGTGCGTATGGACGTTCTCTCCGTTTATGAACGCATTTCCTGAGGTGGGCTTGATGAGGTCGGTCAGCATCTTCAGCGTCGTAGTCTTGCCCGCCCCGTTGGGACCGAGGAAGCCCACGCATTTTGGTCCCTCGATCTTGAGGTTCAGGCTTGAAACAGCTACAAACGAACCGTAGGATTTTGTAAGGTTGACTATGTCTATGGAAGGATTTGTCATGTAGCTTCGTCTCTCTATTATTGGCCGATTCCGAGCGTGTTGCCGATTCCAGCAACTAGGACCTTGTCTCCTTCCTTAGTCCTTTCGTCTATTACCCTTCGAACGATCGCTGTCGCTTTCTCCACCGCTTCTGCCAGTTCCTTTCTCATCGCCGTGAGCGTCTCGACATCGCCCTGCTTGATCAAGACAGCGTAGATCGGTATGTCGTGCTTGGACGAGAGTTCCTCTATCTCGAACTTCTCGACGCCGAGGCCACCAATCGCAGCGCCTACTCCCTGAGCGATTTCGCCGCTCTGCTCACCCTCGAACTTCTGAGCGGCATCTACCATGATTATCATATTGAGGGACACCCCCTGGTCTTCGATCAGCCTCTGAAGCCCGATGTGGGGCTCGCCGACATATCCCATCGGCCCCTCTGCCTTTAGGACGTACAGAGTCCTTCCGTTGTACTCGGTCTTCGCGAGCACCGTATCCCTTGCTATCTTCTGCACAGGGGCTCCGTTTATGAGCTTGGCAGCCAGCATCGGCCCGACACCGTCGCCAATCGGCTGGGCCAGCTTGAACGTGTCTGTGGCCTTTGCGAGTGCGTTCGCCTGCTCCATAATCTGGGGAAGGACCATCTGAAGCTGGAATATCGTAATGTAAGAGTTCGTCTTCTTCGCGGAGAGGTAGTAGTGCCTCACCACCTTGTGGATTATGTTCAGTGCGCTTGCAATCTCGACGAGGTTAGAACCTATTGAGACTTTCACTGGGTCGTCAGTTCCAAGCAGTCCCTGGACTTCCGTCCTTACCCTGTCTTCGCCCGTCTTAGTCACGTGTTCCAGCTTGCCCACCAAACCGTTTGGATCCATGCTCACCGGTGGAATCGTCACGTACTCGAATAGCTGGCCCAGTCGCTCGGCCACGCCCTGTGCTGCCTTCCCTGCCGAGAGGAAGTACTCGGTCGTCTGCTTGGTCGCGGTGTCCCTCATGACACTCAGTTTCTTCAGAGAGCGAGTAACGCTCTGCTCGGCGACGTAAAACTGAATCCTCTGCCCGTAAAGTATGAAGACGAAGAAGAAGCCGTATGTCACGAACGTAACAACATTGCTCAGGTCGATACCCGAAAGAAGGCTGTTGACGTTGCTAGACAACCGGGAAACGAGGGCTCAGGGAAAGCGTTGCCTATATAACTATATCGATACCGATATAGTTTCATGGACTCCCGTAGGTCGGTAAGAATACCAGCGGGGAGGTCGGTACGACTACTTGAGCGGAACGTAAAGACTGGACCGACTTGAGCCGATTCCCGGGGTGCCGTGAACCACCTTCTTGTTGGTGATCACATACTCTCCAAGGTAATGACCGATCATCTCAGGTTTCACTTCGAGTGCGACGAACTCTTTGCCGCTATAGACGCCCACCTTCGCTCCCACCATCACAGGAAGTATGACCATGTCCCTGGCGTGCGTCTTGATCGGGCTCTCGAGCTTCCCTTCTCTCTGCGCGGTTATGTCCTTTAGTAGTTTCCTCTTGTCTTCAGAAATCCCTCTGTTCAGTGAACGTCTCGCCCTCGATGGAAGCAACTGGAGGATTGCCTCGGTAGACATCGAGTTCAGCTGCTCAACCGTATAGCCGCGGTATCTGAATTCCTTTGGCATCTACTTGACCTCTGTGCTCGTCCTTGCCAACCTCTTCCGTCCCGTCTTCCGGGGTGCTATAAGCCCTACCTTTCTTCCTGGTGGGGCGTTCCTCGAAGTGCTGGTAGACTTACCTGGGTGCTGGTGCCTGCCTCCTCCGAACGGATGGTAGACCACTGCCATGGCTATACCCCTCATCCTCGGGTACATCCTGCCAGCGGCCTTCATAGCATGATGCCTGGGGCCCGCACGGAGGAACGGCTTCTCGAGTCTTCCGCCGCCGGCTATCTCGCCAATCGATGCCCTGCACTTATCGTCAATCAGGATGCTCTTTCCTGAAGGGAGCCTGAGTATTGCCCTACCGTTTCCCTTTGAGAACAGAACCGCAGAGCCGCCCGAAGCACGAACGAGCTTCCCGCCGTCCCCGGCCCTAAGCTCGATGTTTGATATTCGGGTGCCTTCGGGAATCCTGTTAAGAGGAAGTATGTTTCCCACGGATGGTGCGGCCAGCGGGCCCAGACCTATGTGGCTCCCGACGACCAGTCCGCTCACAGCCGGGATGTAAGAAATCTCGCCGCTCCCTTGCTCGAGCTGCGCCAGCGGGGCAGTGCGGCCCTTCTCGTCCAGTATCGCCTTTACAACCAGTTTCTCCTCGCCTTCGGTCCTGAGGTTCGGATACCGGACAGGTGCGATCTTGCCTTTCGGAGGAACGCGGAACTGCATTCCGCCCTTTCCTCTGCGTCTTTGTAGAATTCGTTTACCCAAGTTACTACACCAGGCCCAGTTTCGTCGCGAGCTCGGCAGCCGAGTTGTCAGCCGTCAGCCGTACGAAGGCCTTCTTTCCTATCAGCGTCCTCGTCGTGTTCACGCCCCGCACCTTGACCTCGTATAGCGCTTCCACGGCGCTGGCAATCTGATGCTTCGAAGCCGAATCCTTCACTATGAAGCAGAGCTTGTTCTCTTTCTCTATCTGCTCGAATGTCCTTTCCGTGATATAAGGTCGGATTACGACCTTCTGAGCGTCTTCAAGCCTCAACCTTCATCTCAACCCCCTTTTCTTTCGACCGCAGTGCGTCTAGCGAAGATTCCGACCAGAACGTCAAGCGCCCCGCTACGCCCGCGGGCGCCAGGTCGAGTACGCTCAGATTGCTTATCGTGACAACCTTCACACCAGGAATGCCTTCCGCAGCCCTCCCGATCCCCCTGTCGTTGCTTACGACGAGGAGCGGGCCGATTCGCTCCTTGTAGGCGCGTCCCCTCATTCTTGGCTTCCCCGACCGCCTCTTCACTCCATCGACAAGGCGCTTTAGTTCGTTCGAGAGACCTACGGTCTTGAAGAATGAGTTCAGCTCGCCTGTCTTGGAGACAGTCTCGATGTCGTCGGTAACTACTAGCGGGAACTCAAGGTTTCCGATGCGGTGCCCTCTCCACTCCACGGCTGAGGCGTCACCTGTGAATGCGATGGCGGTTTCCAGCGCAAGCTTCTTCTCTTTCTTGTTGATCTTGTTGTAGATAGCCTTCTCAGAGCGGGGAGGATGGGCGAGCCTGCCGCCGACGACGCTTGCAACTCCGGCAGCCTGTCCCGACCGGCGGCTGCGTTCTCCCTTGACCCTTGGAACCCTCGATATGCCTCTGCCGGTAGGCGGCCAGCCGCTCTCTGCACTGGTCTTCTCGCCTGCCTCGGGGTCCCTTCCGTAGGATTGTATCCCGTGAGACCTCAAGATCCAGAAAGCTCGGTGTATCACATCAGGCCTGAGCGGACGCAGGAACGCCTCAGGGAGGTCGGTCTCCTTGCTTGATTCGCCCTTCAGGTCGAGTACCTTTGCCATGTCGCTATCTTCCTACCCTTGTGCTAAGCTCCAGCACCTGAACTGGAGTCGTCTTGCCCTTGACGGCGCGCACTGGGTGCCTGACTAATACGACCCTCTTGTTGCTGCCTGGCACCGTCCCTCTGAGGAGCGCATAGTCTGTGGTCAACTCACCGAAGTGCTCGAATCCGCCCTTCGGGGTGATCGGAGCATCCTTAGAGTTTGAAATCGAAAGAATCCTCTTGCCCGTCTCTGTCCTTTGATGGAATCCATGCTGACCTGCTCTCGCGACAGTGTACATGACGGCCGCCGGATGCCATGGACCGATAACACCAACCGCCCTGACACTCTTCCTCGACTTGTGCTGCTTTCGCTTGACGCCGAAACGGGTCACCGGGCCCTCGAAGCCCTTCCCCTTGGTTATTCCGATGACATCCACGTAATTACCCGCCTTGAAAATCTCAGAGAACTTTACTCCCTTACCCAACAGCTTTGTGACGTAGTCCACCTGCGCAGCGATGTCGCCGCCACCTACGCCAACCTCGAATATTATGGGCTTCTTCTGGGAAATTCCTGTGTCACTGGGAGTTATCGAAACGAGCGCCGATACCCTGTGTAAGCCCGGTAGTTTGCTCTTCCAGGCCTCGACGAACTTCTCAGGCTCCATTGAGGTCTTCTTCTCGACCCCCTTGGGCAGCGTCTTCGCGTAGATCTCCCCTACGGCCCTCTCGGCGCCGTTTTCGCGTCCGTATAGTCTGAGACCGACCACTACCGTCTCGGGGACAGCGAGTACGCTTGTCGGATTGAACAAAGGCTTGCCGAAGTTAGGGGTCTTCTCACGGTCGTCGAGCGAGATGCTGTGCATGGTTGCCACCTTCACAGCGGGAAATGCTAGGAGAACCGGAGCGTTCGTGGCGAGCTTCGGCCACGTATGAACGGACGGGATGAAACGGCCAGCGCGAGCTCTGGGTCTGTATGCAAGACTGCCTCTTCTAGGTGCGGAATGCTTCCTGTGACCCAAGCTAAAGCACTTTGGAGAGACCCCGGATTTTCCATTAGTCTTTAAACTTTCGTATTTTTTAGAATGCTAAGGACCTCTAACAGGTAGAGCGCTGAGCCCATCGCTTCCTCCGTCCTTACAGTGACAGCCTTCTGCTCAGGGTACAGGTTCACCACATACTTGGTTTTCTGGCGGAGGTTCTTCACGATATCGAAGAGGCCCCTCACAGGCGACCCGAAGATGAGCATCGCACCCTTTGAGCGCACGAATTCGTCTCGGAGCTGCGGAAGACACGTGGCGAGCGGGTCTCCCAGCCTTGATGTCGCGATCTTCATTCCGAACCGGTTGTCGGCGATCACTTCGTCGACGCCGCGGACCTCGACTGTGTACCCCCAATACTCCGTCGCCTCAGTGCGGTCGACGACCATCCCTTCAAGCGGGGCAACGGAGGTGATCCGGACGGTGACGCGTTTGTTCCCTCCGAGCCTTTGCCTCAGTGCGAGGGGTGCGTCCAGACCCACGTCGACTGTCCCGCCGTCTGCAAGGACCACGCCCTCGCGCAGCTCTCCGAGCGGGACCCGCGACAGGGGCACTTTGGGCCTGTGCGAAGGTATCCTCAACGGAGGCAGAAGGCCCGCGAACTTCAGCGATTCGTCGAGCGGAAACAGACGCCTCCTCAGGTATTGCGGAGTCTCAAGGTACTCCAGGACATGGCGCATGAGGCTGGATTCGCCCCTCCCGCGCTGGTCACGAAATATCTGAACGCTGTCAACCCCGTAGACCGAGCAGGCCCTCGCTATCTGGCCCAGCTTCATCGTCTTGTCCCGGAGAGACTCGTGCTCTTCGAGCACCGTGTCCGGGAAGGCGATCGCCAGTCTCTTACCTGCGATGGTCAGAATTAGCCACTCCCTGCAAACCTCGTTTGCGGTTGTTTTCGTTCCCTTAAAAGCACCAGCAGTGCGAGTTTAGCGTCTACGGATGGTCTCCCCGGTTGGTCTCTTGTACCGACCTCTTCCTTTTGAAATATTGCAAGCACAAAAGCAAGACGGAGGCAAAGTAAAGCCAGCTCAAGAATTCGATTTCATTCACCCAGAGCACCGTGTTGTAGACCGAAGGTATGACCTGATAGTTCGGAAGTTTTGAGAGGACAGTAACGGGAAACCCGAGAGCGAGCCACGCCGATAGGAAACAACCCCACGCTATTGTTACGACTACAAAGAATCTCGCTGGGAAGCGATAGACGAGCATGAGGATCGCGACGGTGGCGACGGTCGTCACCGTGTCGGGCGCGTTTTCCAACAGCCAGACACGCCAGTCTATCACCGAGTGCCACGCGACATAGTAGGGAATCTGCCAGAGGCCCTCGTGTATCTCGAACGCCAAGGCCTCTATCAGAAAAGCCGGGATTATCGACCTGAGCATCACGACGGCGATCGGAAATATGGATAAGAAGAGCAGGTAGGTCGTAGCATGGCTGGCCGTCGGGCCTCCCACTCGGGCAAGAAACAGGTCGAAGGTGAGGTTGCGACTGTAGTCCTGCTCGGTCAAGACCCCGACAAGGTAGATGAACCAGATGAAGACCGCTCCAGCCTCGACCAGGGGCTTTACTAGCCTAGCGATACGGGCACTCCTCTCGGAATGAAGGACTTGGTCTGCCAGGAGCGTCAAGCCCATACTCCTCGGTCACCTCTTCATGGCACCTTTAACTATCTTCCATCGATAAGAGCCCGACCCGACCTTGGCGGAAAGGGAAAAAATCGAGTACGAACTGCGAGGCAAGACGCTCAAGGTCTACATGTACATGCTGAGGCAGGGCAAACCCGTCGGTGTGAGGGAGGTCCAGAGGGAGCTGGGATTCTCCAGTCCGAGCGTGGCCTTCCATCACATGGAAAAGCTGGTCAGGCTGGGGGTCATAGAGCAGGATCAGCTCGGGGATTACGTCATCGCAAAGAAGGTCGACCCAGGGATAATGCAGGCGTTCGTGAACATCGGAAGGTTCAGCCTGCCTAGGGTGGCGTTTTATGCAGTATTCTTTACGACGATTGCGGCAGCCTATTTTCTGTCTAACCTCAGCTCGCTGGACGTGTACGCCCTCATCGGCACGGTGGGCGCGGCCGGCGTATTCTGGTACGAGCTTGCCAGAGTCTGGAGAAGGAAGCCGTTCTAGATGATAGAACTAAGTACGGTGGCTGCGGAGTATACATCATGAAACTAGAGGGGCTCTCGGTTGGAGTTTCCGCGGGCCTTCTGCTCGCTCTATTTTTAGTCGCCGGGGCGAGCTTTGTCGGTCCCGCGGCGTCCCACATAGACCTAGTCGGCTCGGTCTCGGCTCCTGCCTCCCAGTCGGGAAATTCTAGCCCGTCCGGCGCCCAGGTAACGGGGTCGGTCGTGGTCCAGCCTGCAACGGAACCAGACACGGCACTTCCGCCATCACCCTCAATCTCGTCCCTCGGGAGTTTGTCGACCGATACAGGGTCCACCCTCGGCCTCCTCTTCCTGCCGATATTCCTGGCGGTTTTGTTTGGAGGACTATTCTACGGGCTCTTCGCACGAAGAGCCGACGCAGAGTAATTCTAGCCGGTGACGACTGTCTGCGACTGCTCTCTAAGGTAAGAGAGCAGGTAGTTCGGGCCGCCGACTCCTTTTCCAGTAGCCCCGCTTGCGTTCCAGCCCACGAAAGTCTGTGCACCGGGCCATGCGCCGGTGGTGGCCCCTCCCTTCCTGTTCGCATATACCACGCCGAAGTGGATGTTGTCGAGGAACTGCTTGACCTCCGCAGGATCCTCGCTGAAGATGCCGGCTGTGAGGCCGTACTCTGTGTCGTTCGCCTTCGCCAGAGCTTCATCTAGCGTCTTGAACTCGTCTATGGCTACGAAGGGGACGAAGAGTTCTTCCTTGAACAGCCTGTGCGTGCTGGGCAGGTCGACGGCAATCGTCGGTTCGACATAGTAGCCCTTGCCGTATAGCCCCTTTGTGAGGACTTTTCCTCCGAAGAATATCTTCCCCTTCTTTTCAGCACTCGCCACCGCGTCCTTGAAAGTCTCCACCGCCGCCGCGTTGATTACTGGGCCCATGAACGCATCCTTGACCCGCGGGTCGGTCACCTGTACTTTCTTCACCCGGTCCTTGAGAGCGGCCAAGAACTGTTTCTTGACGGAGCGATGCACGTAGACCCTGGACGCAGCGCTGCACTTCTGTCCACTGTACCCGAATGCCGCCCTGACCACGCCCTCGACGGCCTTGCTCAAGTCAGCCTTCGCTGTGATTATGACGGGATTCTTGCTGCCGAGCTCCATGACCACGGGCTTGATGCAGGACTGGCTGTGCTCAAACTCATGGTAGAGCCTCATGCCCACGTTCATCGACCCCGTGAAAGCGAGACCTCCGACGCGCGCGTCCTTGGTGAACTCCTTCTCGTAATTCGCGCCAGGCCCGGTGACGAAGTTTACGGCGCCCGCAGGAATACCACCGTCGCGATACGCGTTGTAGAGCATGAGTCCTGTGAGCGGAGCTGCGCTCGTGGGCTTGAGCACGACCGTGTTGCCGGTTATCAGGGCCCCGCTGGCCATTCCATTTGCGAGCATGAACGGGAAATTGAACGGGGAGATGACGGGCCAGACTCCATAGGGCTTCATGACCATCCTGCAGTCTTCGCCGGGTCCTCCGGGTCCCATCTTCCTGATGTATCCGTCGTTCTCTTCCATCGAGTTCGCAAAGACCTTGATGGCGTCGACCGACTCCCAGACTTCAGCCAGCGCTTCAGTCCTGATCTTCCCTACCTCGTAGGTGATCGCCGAAGCAATCTCGAACTTCCTCTCATCCATTATCTCCGCCGTCTTCAGCAGAGCCCGCACTCTGTGCTTCCAGGAAGTCGAGCTCCAGCCCGGCAACGCCTTGCTCGCAGCGCTTACCGCGGCCTTGGCATGCTTCTTGTTACCGAGAGGGAAGTAACCTACTATGATCGAAGTATCAATGGGACTCCGGACGGCGAACTCGCCATCCTTAGAGGCGACGTTCTCGTCGCCGATGTGCATTTGATAGTGCTTGCCGAGCGACTTGGAGAACTTCTTTATCGCAGCTTCATATTTCGGATGTATGCTCTCGTCAGCGAAGAGCGTAACGTATGTGATCTTCGGCGCCTGTGTAGTCAAGGAATCCTTAGGACGGCTAATCCTACTTAATCTTTGCCTTATTGGTGAATTTCAGCGGCTCTGAACGGCGTTTTGGGCCGTTATCGGTTCGGCCTCGAAGACGAGCATGAAGTTTCTCAATGCCTCTGACTTGACAGCGTCAAAGTCGACCTGATGACCGAGCAGTGCCTCCATGGATGTCATGGTGTCAGGGTCGAGACCGCATGGTTTGATGAGCCGGAAGTAGCTCATGTCCGTGTTGATGTTGAGGGCGAACCCGTGGTATGTTACCCAGTTGGTAACGGCAACTCCGATCGAGGCGAGTTTCTTTTCTCCCACCCACACTCCGGGGTGGCCCTCCTTCCTGCCGGCCTGTATATCGAAGGAATTAGTCGTACGGATGAGGACCTCCTCTAGCGCCCTCACGAACTTCCTCACGTCCGGGACCTCCATCTTGACGATCGGGTATCCGACGAGTTGACCGGGCCCGTGATAGGTCGCGTCTCCCCCACGTTCCACCTGGAACACAGGGACATCCTGCGGCTTGAAGTTCTCGGCGCTAGTCTTCCGGCCTAGCGTTATGACGTGGTCGTGCTCCACCAGGATGAAGGTGTCGGGAGCATTGCCGGAGGTCCTGTCCTCGACGAGCCGCTTCTGCAACTCCCAGACTTCCGGGTAAGGTCTCCTTCCCAGGTCCATCAGAGCGACTTTCATTGTCTCAACTGGTGGATCGGCCTTCCCGCTCCTGATTCTGCGGCCTCCATCAGGCCCTCCGGCAGAGTCGGGTGCGGGTGTATGGTCAAAGCCAAGTCTTCGAGGGTCGCACCCATCTCAACGGCCAGTGCCGCTTCGCTGATCAAGTCGGAAGCGTCGGGCCCGACAATCTGGACACCAAGGATGACCTTGGTCTGCGCATCAGAGATTATCCTGACAAAGCCGTCGGTCTCCCCGGCGGCGAGCGCTCTTCCCAGCGCGGCAAATGGGAACCTGCTCTTCTTGACCTGGTATCCCGCGTCCACGGCTTGCTTCTCGGTCAGCCCGACTCCCGAGATCTCTGGGTCGGTGAATATCGTCCACGGTATCGTCTTCCACTCGGCTACTGTAGGAAGTCCTGCAATCGACTCGGCGGCCACGATACCCTCTTTCTGAGCCTTGTGGGCGAGAAGTGGCATGCCCCTTACGTCACCTATGGCATAGATTCCCTTCACATTTGTCTGCATGTGCGAGTCGGTCTTGATGTAGCCCTTGGGGTCCAGCTCTACGCCCACCGCTTCCAGGGTTAGTCCCGAGGTGAGCGGCCTTCTCCCGACACTGACCAGAAGGACGTCGGCGTCGACATCTACTATCCCGTTCGGCGTCTCGACCTTCGCTTTGACGCCCTTCGCCTGCTTCTCGATCGACGTGACCTTCGACTTCAGATAGATAGCGGCCCCCCTCCTCTCGAGACTCTTCTGGACATAACGTACCAAGTCAGGCTCGGTTCCGGGCAGTAGCTGGTCCAATAGCTCCACGACTACAACTTGGCTTCCCAGACGCTGGTACATGCCAGCGATTTCCAGTCCGATGTAACCTCCGCCGACGATGAGCATCTTCTTGGGGAGCTCCTTCAGCTCGAGGGCCTCCCTGGAACTGATCACGAGGCTACCGTCGAACTCGAGACCCGGCAGCTGGATCGTGCTCGATCCGGAGGCGATGACGATGTTTTTGGCCTGGATTTCTTCAATCCCGGCCTCAGTCTTGACCGTGACTCTTCCGGCCCCGTTCAACTGCGCGACCCCTTTGATGACCTCGACCTTGTTTCCACGAAGTAGCGTGGTAACTCCAGTCTCCAGGGCCGTGATGACGCCGGCCTTCCAAGTCTGCAGTACGGCTACGTCCACGCTGAGTTCGCTCGCACGGATGCCGAACTTCGCCCCTTCGCGCACCTTGTCGTAGGCCTTCGCGACAGAGATTATCGACTTAGAGGGGATGCATCCGGCTATCAAGCATTCACCGCCTAGCCTCGCCTTCTCGACAAGGATCGTCTTGACTCCCAGCTGCGATGCCCGGATCGCACAGACATAGCCACCCGGACCTCCTCCGATGACTACGAGGTCGGTTTCTCTTGGCAAGGCACTCAGCCTCCGGGGGCTCCCAATCCCCTTAAACGTTCCTCAGGGCCGATGAGTTCATCGGACATACGAGAGCCAGGGCTTGTACTTCTCGACCCTACCGTGGATGGCGTCGAGGTAGACCTTCTGTATCTTCTTCGTTATCGGGTACTGGCCGGTACCTATCGTCCTGCCGTCTACCTCACGGATCGGCGTGACGTTGGCGGCCGTTCCGCTGAAGAACAGCTCGTCGGCGGTGAAGAGTCCCTCTCTTGTGAAGTCCTCCTCATAGACTACTATGTCGTTGTCCCTTGCAATCTGGATGACAGATGCACGGGTTATCCCTCCCAGTATCCCGGACTCCATCGAAGGCGTGTAGACCTCGCCGTTCTTTACGCGGAAGATATTCTCGCCCGAGCCCTCAGCGACATCGCCGTTGAGGGTGAGCAGTATCGCCTCGTCGTAGCCTGCCGCCATTGCGTCTGTCTTGGCCAGTATGGAGTTTGCGTAGTTGGCTGAACACTTTGCCTGAGGCGGGAGAATCCTGGAGTCAATTCTTGACCAGCTCGATACGGTGCACCTGATGCCCTTGTCCATCCCTTCCTCTCCAAGGTATGCGCCCCATTCCCAGCACGAGATTGCGCCTATGACTGGATTCTTCAACGGATTGACGCCCATCTCTCCCTGCCCGCTGAACACTATCGGCCTGACATAGCAGTCCTTCAGGCCGTTCTCCTTGACGAGGTCGAGGCACGCCGATATGAGCTGCTCCTTGGTGTAGGGGAGATGCATCCTGTAGACCTTCGCGCCGTCGAAGAGGCGGTCTATGTGCTCGCGCAGCCTGAAGATGGCGGGACCCTCCGGCGTTGAGTTGCACCTGATCCCCTCGAAGATAGCGTACCCATAATGAAGCGCGTGAGTGAGAACGTGAATCTTGGCATCGTCCCAATCGACGAACTTTCCGTCAAACCAGATTCTCTTTGTGGGCACCAAGTGTTATCGCCCATTCGTCCGGGTTTTCGAGGCTATTTACACATCGCTTGCTATGCGATGAGCTTTGCGATGGCTGCGCCCATCTCTGAGGTGGTCGCGGTACCGCCCAGGTCAGGCGTCTTGATGCCAGACTCGAGAGCGCGGTTGACGGCGCCCCTCACGGCAATTGCCGCTTCGTTGCAGGCGCTGTCCTTTCGTTTCTCCGAGAGCCACTCTAGCATCATGCAGCCCGTAAGGACCATCGCGATGGGGTTGGCCTGACCCTTACCAGCGATGTCGGGAGCGGCTCCATGGACAGGCTCGAATATCGCAAAGTCCTCTCCTATGTTGGCCGACGGCGCGAGGCCGAGGCCTCCCACGAGCTGCGCGGCTTCGTCGGACAGTATGTCGCCGTACATGTTGGTCGTGACGATAATATCGAATCGCTCTGGTATGCGGATTAGGTTCATAGCAGCCGCGTCCACCAGCATCTCACTGAATGACACCTTCGGATGCTGCGCGGCCGTTTCTCTGCAGACCTGCGCGAAGAGCCCGTCGCTCTTTCTCAGGACATTTGATTTGTGCACCGCGACCACTTCCTTAGAACGCCTCCGCTCCGCCATCTCGAAGGCATAGGCCGCTATCCTCGCAGAGGCTTGCCTTGTTATGGTCCGCAGGGCGACCACGCCGCCTTCAAACTCGAACTCCATCCCCTTGTAGAGGCATTCCGTGTTCTCGCGCACTATTACGAAATCAATTCCGGGCTTGAGCGCAGGAACGTTCGGGAGATTCTTTGACGGCCTGATGTTCGCATACAGGTTGAGCATCTGTCTAAGACGCACTATCGTCTCAGCCGCTGTATCACCGACGGGCGCCTTGAAGCAGGCGTCAGAATTCTTAATGGCAGAGATTGAGGAGTCTGGCAGAGCGTCGCCCTTTTCGGCCTTGCACCTGTCGCCGGCCGGCACCTTCGTGACTTCGAACGAGATGCCAAACGGGCCCTCGAGCGCCCTGAGCACCCCCACGGCAGCTGATGAGATCTCGGGCCCGATTCCGTCACCTTCGAGAAGCGCAATCGTGTATTTGGTCAAGCCCTATGCACCGAGAACTAGCTTGTCGGGGCAGCGAGACGCTCCCTGAGCCTCTCCCTGACGTAGCCGAGGAACCCTCCTTTCTTCATCTGGTCGACGGCGGAGTCTGTGGCGATGATAACGTAATCTTCTCCCCGCGTCAGGTCTTTGAGGCTGCGGGACTCGAGGTCTATTATGAGCTCGTCTCCCTGCTCGATCCTGCTCGTGTCAGCGACCTGGATGGGCAGGAGTCCGTTGTTCAGGCAGTTCCTGTAGAATATGTCCGGGAAGGACTGTGCCACGACCGCCACGACATTGTTGTACTTCACGGCATACACGGCCTGCTCCCTGGAGCTGCCACAGCCGAAGTTGTTCGCTGCTACCACTATGCTCTCCTTGTTCGCTCTGCAGGCAGTCTTGAACGACGGGTCGAAGTACTCGAAAGCATGGTCGGCGAAGAACTGCTTGTCCCAGCTCTCCTGCAGGAGATATGCAGGGATAATGTAGTCTGTGTTGATGTCGTCGCCGTATTTCTTAGCAACTCTTCCCCTGAGCTTCATATCAATCTACCAAGTACTTGCGCGGGTCGGCTATCCTTCCTTCAACCGCCGTCGCGGCCGCGGTCGCAGGAGACCCAAGATAGATGAAAGCCTCGGGAGAGCCCATCCTGCCCTTGTAATTCCTATTGCTGGTGCTCAGGCATCTGTCGCCTGGAGCGAGGATTCCCATGTGCTTTCCGAAGCACGGTCCGCAGTTGGAAGATTCTATGTTCGCGCCGCTCGCCGCTATCGTAGCCAGGATGCCGTTGTCCATCGCCCAGTTGTAGACCTTCCTGCTTGCAGGGATGACTATCAGGTTGGTGTCGGGGTGGACCTTCCTGCCCTTCAGTATCTTGGCCGCGACCACCAGGTCGCTCCTTCGCGCGTTTGCGCAAGAACCCAGAAAGACCACGTTAATCGGGTCGCTCACTTCGCTGACAGGCTTCGCGTTTGCCGGTGAGTGTGGAAGAGAGACGGTCGGCTCGACCTCGGATGCGTCTACCCTGACGGTCTGGGAGTAGGTCGCATCGGGGTCGCTCTTCGCTATCATGTTCGACTGCTCCGAGGTGAGTGAAGCACCTCTGCCTTGCAGGGCATTCTCCACATAGGACATGGTGGTTGCGTCGGGATTGATTATCGCAGTCCTCGCGCTCATCTCCACCGAGAGGTTGCATACAGTGAACCGGCCGTCCATCTCCATGGAGTCGAAGGTCGAGCCTGAGTATTCGGCGATGCGCTTCGAGCAGCCGCCTTCGCCCATCAGGCCGAGTACGTGTAGCACGAGGTCCTTGGGGTATACTCCGTGCTGCAGCTTGCCGTCCACCTGAAAGTTGATCGTTTCGGGAACGGTGAAGGAGTATAGCTCCCCTGTCGCGAGAAGGTTCTCGGCCTCCGTCGTCCCGATGCCGAAGGCTAGCGATCCGAGCGCGCCCTGGGTGCAGGTATGTGAGTCGGTAGCTACTGCGATCTCGCCAGGGAGCACGAAGCCCTCTTCGGATGCGATGGTGTGCTCGATTCCGTCGCCTTCCTTGTACATCGTAATGCCCTGGTCTTTGGCGAAGTTGGCCATCAGCTTGATCCCACTGCTGACCATTATCGAGCAGGACGGGACCGTGTGGTCTGGCATGAACGCGACCCTCATCGGGTCGAAGACCTTCATCCGCTTCCCGGCATCCTGGAAGACGTCGCCGAAATCCTTCTGGAAGTTCAGTATCGCAGGGGGTCCGATGACCTCGTTGAAGTAGAGCTTGTCTACGGGAAGTGCGTCGATGAGCTCGCCGGCATGGACCTTCCGGGCCACCGCGCGGGAGATGACCTTCTCGGCGATGGTAGAACCCATCTCTATACGCCCTCTATCGCTCCGGCGGGGTTCTCGGTAGGGGCCGGCTGCGAGCCTGCCGACTGGAGTTTCTTCGCCATCAGGGCGTTGGTCCCTGCCACAATGGCCTCGACGCTGGCTACGACTATGTCCCTCTTCATTCCTCTGCCAGAGGCCGAATTCCCTGCGTCGTCCTCGACCTTTACCGTCACGTCAGCCACGGCGTTTGAGTCTCCGGTCAGCGCCTCAAGCCTGTACTCCTTCAGCTTGACGGTCTCGAGGTTGCTGAAGATCTTCTGGATAGCGTTCACGGCTGCGTCGACGGCTCCCGACCCTACCTCCGTTGCCTCATACAGATGACCGCGGACGAGCAGCTTCACAGTCGCCGTGGGCAGTCTCTTTATCCCGGTAACGACTTCGAGCCCTTCGAGCTCGACCAGCTCGTTCCTTTCAGCGCTCCCGCCTCCCATGATCTGAACGGCAATCTGGTAGAGGTCCGAGTCGGTTATGGTGATTCCCTTGTCCCCCGTCTCTTTCACCTTGTCGACGATAAGCCGCAGGCTCTCCTCCTTCGGCTTGAGTCCCATCCCCCTAAGCTGGGCGGCGACGCCGTGCCTGCCCGCGTGCTTCCCCGCCTGGAGCCATCTGGTCCGGCCCACCATCGATGGGTCGAAAGGCTCGTAGGTCGAAGGGTTGCTAAGGACGCCGTGAGTGTGTATGCCGGACTCGTGCCCGAAGGCGTTATCCCCGACTATCGCCTTGTTGGGCTGTAGTACCACCCCCGTCAGGGCTGCCACCTTCCTGGACGTCTCGTAGAGGAGCGAGTAGTCGATGTTGGTGTTCCAGCCGTACAGATTGTGGCATCCCATTACGAACTCCTCCAGTGAGGTGTTCCCTGAGCGCTCGCCTATCCCGTTGATTGTGAGGTGCGCCTGGTCCGCGCCTGCGAGAACCCCGGCCAGGCTGTTCGCCACCGCCATCCCGTAGTCATTGTGGCAGTGCATGCTGACCATGACGTCCGAGACGGACCTGGCTGCCTTGACGTACTCGGTGATCCCCTGAGGGGTCGCGATGCCTACGGTGTCAGGGATGTCGAACCGGTCTATCCCGGCGTCGGAGACCGCTTTCACTACCTGCTTGAAGAACTCGATGTCCGTCCTCGTCGCATCCTCGGCGGAGAACTCCACCTTGACTCCGAAGCCCTTCGCGTACCGGACTGCATCGGCGGCCTGCTTGAGCATCTGCTCCCTGGTGATGTGCAGCTTGTGCTGCAGGTGAATGTCAGATGAGGCGAGGAATACGTGTATGCCGCTAATGCCGCACGCGATGGCCGTGTCGATATCCACCTTCTCGGCCCTTGCGAGGCCGCAGATCTCCGCCCGCAGACCTGCCTTGACCACCATGCGTATCCCCTCCTGTTCTCCCTTGGAGGTTATCGGGAACCCGGCCTCGATGACGTCCACTCCCAACTTGTCGAGCGACTTGGCTATCTCCAACTTCTCTTGCGGCGTGAGGGAGACACCCGGCGTCTGCTCGCCGTCGCGCAGTGTGGTATCGAAGACGCGGATTACTCGGCTCAAGCCGGTACCTCCTTTGGTAGTGCGGCGACTCCGGTCCTGGCGATGTCCAGTACGGAGGTCGTCAGGCTCGCTACGAAGTCGTCTATCTCGCGTGCGCTCCCCACGATCTCGACTACCACCGAGTGGGGAGAGGAGTCGACGATGCGGCAAGACTTCATCTTCTGTACGTCCGACAGGGACATCTTGTCCGTGTTGATCTTGACCAGGGCTAGCTCCCTCGCTGTGACCTGCTCGGGACTGTAGGTGTGCGCTTCCAGTACGTCTATGACCTTCACGAGCTGTCTTGCGACGTGCTCGACCGCCGCCTCGTCTCCGTCGAGGGTTATCGTGATCCTGCAGTCTTCCCCGCCGTTAGTGACCCCGAGCGTCATACCTTCTATGTTGAGTCGCATCAGCCGGACGACATGTACGACCCTGAACAACGCCCCGGGCTTGTTCTCGACCAGTGCCGAAAGTACCTTAGAGGTGGTCAGAAGACGGCCATCTCCTTTGATGTCCCGTAGACCGTATCCTTGACTCCCTTACCAGGGGGCATGAACGGGAATACGTCCTCCTCGTGAGAAACGGGGACCTCGATCACGGATGGCTGGTCGCTCCTAAGGCCTTCTCTGAGGGCGTTCCCGAACTCCTGAAGCGAGCCCACCGTCCTTCCCTGCACCCCGTAGGCCCCGGCCAGCTTGACAAAGTCGGGTATGTTCTGGAAACGTATGCCAATGAAGCGACGATTGTACATCAGCCTCTGCCACTGTTCGACCATCCCGAGGCTCCTGTCGTTGATGATTATCGAGACGACCGGAATCCTCTCTTCGACCGCTGTGGCAAGCGCCTGTTCTGTCATCACGAAGCTTCCGTCACCGTCGAAGTCGACCACCGGGACGTTCGGGGCTGCGAATTTCGCGCCTATGGCCGCAGGGAGGCCGAAGCCCATGGTGCCCAGACCGGTGGAGGTGATCCACGTCCTGGGGCGGAGAACTTTGAAGTGTATCTCGCACCACATCTGATGTCTCCCTACGCCAGTGGTGAGAATAGCCTCAGGAGGAAGGATGCTCCTCATCAGCTTGACGATCTTGGGGCCGGACAACTCCGCATACGAGTCCTTGTAGGCGGGTATGCCTTTGAGGTCTTCCCGCACCTGGTTCAGGTGCTTCAGCCACGCGTTGTTGTCGTCCCTCTTCGTCAGCCTTCTCAGGAGTGCGTCGTAGAGCAGGGTGAGCACTTCGTTGGCATCTCCGAGGATGGACAGGTCGACGAGTTTGTTCTTGTTGAACTCCGTGGGGTCGGCGTCGATGTGGATTATCTTGGCATCGGGGGCAAATTCGTGGAACGTGCCTGTGGAACGGTCGGAGAACCTGACACCAACGGCGAGGAGGAGGTCGCACTCCTGGACGATCCTGTTAGCTTCGGCGCGCCCGTGCATACCTATCGGTCCCACCGAGAGCGGATGGTCCTCAGGGAAAGTCCCCTTGCCTTGAAGGGTCGTTATGACCGGGGACATGAGCAACTCAGCTATCGCCGTGAACTGTAGTGACGCGTCCGAGATCCGGATCCCTCCACCCCCGAAAAGCACGGGCTTCTCTGCCTTCGCCAGCATGTCTGCGGCGCGTTCGATGTCCTGCCTGTCAACTGGGTAGCTGGGACGATATCCTCTAATCTCGACCGACTCGGGGAACGTAATCTCGACCTCTTCCTGTTGGACGTCCTTCGGTATGTCTACGAGGACAGGTCCGGGCCTCCCCGTCTGGGCGATGAAGAATCCCTTCTTTATCGCCGAAGGGATTTCTGCCGCGGAGAGGGGCTGCACGGTGTACTTGGTGATGGGCGTCAGGAGCCCGATGACGTCAGTCTCCTGGAACCCGTTCTTGCCGGTCATGGCCTTGGCGACCTGCCCGGTGATTGCGACCAGAGGCGAAGAGTCTGCGTAAGCGGTAGCTATCCCCGTCACAAGGTTGGTCGCTCCGGGACCTGAGGTCGCGCTGCAGACGCCCGCCCTCCGCGACACTCTGCCGTATGCGTCCGCCATGTGCGCACCCAGCTGTTCGTGCCTGACCAGCACGTGCTTGATCTTCGAATCCCAGAGGGCGTCGTAGAAGGGCAGGTTTGCCCCTCCCGGCATGCCGAAGATGTATTCTACCTTCTCTCTTTCGAGGGCCTCCACCATAGCCCGGGCGCCTGACATTTTTTCAGCCATTTTAACCACTAATCACCAATCAAAACTTCTCGCTGACACAAGATGGCCTGCGAGGATACTTACACTAAAACAGCCAACGCTAGTTGTTGCAAAACGGGATTTGCCGAAGCGTTGTTTCCTTGCATGACCATCCATGCTTTCCAGTCTTCTATTTAAAAGTTGATTCGCCCCGAACAAGGTTCGAAAGACCCTCAGGGCAGACTTAAATATAACGGCCTTATAGCATTAACTGAATGCTTTGATCAATCCGTATGAGATAATTTCCAAGAGCGCTCTACCAGCATTTCGGGCGATGGTGTCGAAAAGGCTCACCGAAGATTACGACCTCACGCAGCAGGAGGTCGCCCTGAGACTAGGCGTGACGCAGGCGTCCGTCAGCAACTATGCCAGGAAGGCGAGGGGGACCATGCTGAACCTCGAGGTCGACCCGAACCTGGCGAAGGCCGCGGACCAGGTCGCAGAGGTGCTCTCCTCGGAAAAGCCTGACCAGAGGGAAGCCCTACGAATGATGACAGAGGTGTGCGACTATATCCGGTTCAACCACGTAATGTGTAAACTCCACGAGGACCTCGACCCAGACTTCAAGGCGGACGGATGCTATGCCTGTGTGGGCGGCCTCTCTATCGGGAGCAGCGTCATAAAGCCCAGGGCAGCAGTCTAAGGACCGGAAGGCCCTTGGAAAGAAAACCCGAATGGCTGACTGTCCTCCCTAGCGAAGGGGAGAACTACCTGAAGCTAAAGGAGTTATTCGCGGGACTAAACCTCCACACTGTCTGCGAGGAGGCTCATTGCCCCAACGTCGGCGAGTGCTGGGGCGGCGGAACGGCTACACTCATGCTGATGGGAGACATGTGCTCACGCGCTTGCAGGTTCTGCATGGTCACCCCAGGCAAGCCGAAGGCAGCCCTCGACGAGCTGGAGCCGGACAACGTCGCGTTCGCGCTCTCGCAGATGGACTTGAACTACGTGGTGCTGACTTCCGTGGACAGGGACGACGTCCCCGATGGAGGAGCCGCTCACTTCGCCAAGACGATAACAAAGATCAGGGAGACGAGCCCAGGGATGATGGTGGAGGTCCTCATACCCGACTTCCAGAACGACCTCGACTCGATAAAGACGGTAGTTCAGGCTCGCCCCGACGTGATCGCGCACAACATCGAGACCACCTTGTTCCTGACGGACAAGGTCAGAGACCCGCGCGCGACGTACTGGCAGTCGCTCTCGGTGCTCAAGACGATCAAGAAACTCGACAGGAGGATGTTCACAAAGTCCTCCATCATGGTCGGACTCGGTGAGCAGGAAGAAGAGGTCAGGCTGGCAATGCTGCACCTGAGAGACGCGGGGGTCGACTTCCTTACGCTCGGGCAGTATCTGAGGCCCTCCGCCAGGCACCTGCCGGTGAAGGAGTATGTCAGACCAGAGGTCTTCGAGGGATACAGGAAGATGGGGGAAGAGCTCGGCTTCAAGTACGTCGCTTCAGGTCCGCTAGTGAGGAGCAGCTACAGGGCCGGCGAATTCTTCGTCAGGTCTATCGTGAAGGGCGCGGGCGCAATCAACGAAGTTCCCTCCTGATATCGGAAAGTCTTATCTGCGTGAACAGGACTTCGGCATCTGAAGAATCTCAATGGAGATGCTACAGGTAGTCCGGGCCGATGGCGAGTACGACTCCAAACTAGAGCCGAACCTGCGAGCCGAAGACCTCACGAAGATGTACAGGTACATGCTTCTCGTGAGGCGGTTCAACGAGAGGATGCTTCTGCTCCAGAGGCAGGGAAGGATAGGCTTCTTCATTGAATCGACAGGCGAAGAGGCGACTCAGATCGGGAGCGCTTTTGCTCTGAACAGGAGCGACTGGGTCTACGAATCATACAGGGACCCCGGAGTCTGCCTCTTCAGAGGGGTTCCGCTGAAGGCGATGGTAGACCAGCTCATGGCCAACGCCGACGATCTGGGCAAGGGAAGGCAGATGGGAGTTCACTGGGGGTACAAGGACTGGAACCTGGTCAGCCTATCAAGCCCAGTCGGATGCCGATTGTCGCAGGCCGTCGGTACTGCCTATGCTGCGAAGTTCAAGAAGGATAACATCGTCTGCATGACCAGCTTCGGAGACGGCGCGACGTCTCAGGGAGAGTTTCACTCGGCGATGAACTTCGCCGGGGTGTTCAAGGTCCCGGTCATATTTCTCTGTCAGAACAACCAGTACGCCATATCGCTGCCGGTAAGGCGGCAGACGGCCAGCCAGAACATAGCCGTAAAGGCCGAGGCCTATGGGTTCGAGGGAGTCCTGGTGGATGGCAACGACATCCTAGCGGTCTACAAAGCGACGAAGGCTGCGGTCGACAAAGCCAGGTCGGGAGGCGGTCCAACGCTGATCGAAGCGGTAACGTACAGGATGGGAGGTCACTCTTCGTCGGACGACCCCACCAAGTACAGGAGCTCCGAGGAGGTGGAACTCTGGAAGGCCAGGGACCCAATAACGCGGTTCCGCACGTACCTGACCAAGAAGGGAATGCTGACCGAACAGGCCGATAGGAACCTTCAGGAAGAGGTCGAGAACGAGATCGTAAGCACCATCAGGGAGAGCGAGAAGGTCCCGCCGCCGGCATCCCTCTCAATGTTCACGGACGTATACGCCGAGATGCCGTGGCACATCAAGGAAGAGGCAGACGAACTGATGAGGGAGAAGAGCTAGATGGCGGTCCTGAACATGGTACAGGCAGTAAACCGGACACTCCGGGATGAGATGCGCCGAAACGGCAACATGATCGTGATGGGCGAGGACGTGGGGCGAGACGGGGGCGTGTTCAGGGCGACCGAGGGTCTGCTAGACGAGTTCGGGTCAGAGAGGGTACTCGACACGCCATTGTCAGAGGACGGGATCGTGGGGATGGCGATAGGTATGGCACTGTACGGCCTCCAGCCCGTGGCGGAGATACAGTTCATGGACTTCATCTACCCGGCCTTCAACCAGATAGTCAGCGAGCTGGCGAAGCTTCGCTACAGGTCGGGCGGACAGTATCCTGCCCGCGTGGTCATCCGCACGCCATACGGGGGAGGAGTGAAGGGTGGGCACTATCATTCGCAGAGCACCGAGGCTTACTTCATACACACCCCCGGGCTGACGGTGGTGACACCTTCTTCACCGTACGACACGAAGGGCCTCCTCCTGTCCGCGATGAGGTCACCCGACCCGGTGATGTTCCTCGAGCCGAAGCGGCTCTACAGGACTGTAAAGGAGGAGGTCCCGGAAGGCGAGTACCTCATACCGATAGGGAAGGCGAAGGTGATACAGGAAGGCGCCGATGTTACACTGATCAGCTGGGGACCGATGGTCCAGACGTGCAAGGAAGCCCTGCCGCTGGCCGCAAAGGAGAACCTCAGCGTCGAGCTGATCGACCTCAGGTCACTCATGCCCTTCGACATCGAGACGCTGATTGAATCGGTGAAGAAGACGGGACGGGCGGTAATCGCGCACGAAGCCACGAAGATAGCCGGGTTCGGGGCGGAGATATCCGCGCAGATCAGCGAGAGAGCGGTCGATTCCCTGAAGGCCCCGATAATCAGGGTGGCAGGATATGACACTCCCTTCCCCTACGCTCTGGAGAGCACGTACCTGCCCTCACCAGAAAGGATACTTAGGGCGCTCAGGAAGGCCTCGAGCTACTGAGTGGTCTTGGTCCAGTACGAATTCAAGCTTCCAGACATAGGCGAAGGCGTAGCGGAGGGAGAGATACTCAAGTGGTTGGTAAAGGAAGGCGACGCGGTGAAGGAGGACCAGTCGCTCGTTGAGGTGATGACGGACAAGGTCAACGTACAGATCCCGTCACCAAAGAATGGTACTATCGCCAGGACGCTGGTCAAGGAGGGCGAAGTTGTGAAGGTCGGACAGGGGATCCTCGTGATAGAGGTGGAAGGAGGCTCCGAGCCTATTCCGGCACCGGTGCAGGCCAAGGCACACGCGGCGCCCAGTTCACAGGTCCAGACGTTCCAGACTCAGGCTTCGGTCGACAGGGTACTGGCAACCCCGGCAACGCGCAAGCTCGCGCGCGAACGGGGGGTCGACATAACCCAGGTCAGGGGGACGGGACCGGGCGGCAGAGTCACGGATGAAGACGTCAAGGGAACGGGGCAGGTCTCATTCGAAGTCCCGCACGCGACCGGGGAGGAGAGGGTGCCCCTCAGGGGCGTCAGGAAAGCGATAGCCGAGAGGTTGGCTAAATCTATTCACACGACAGCCCAGGTAACGCACGTGGACGAGGCAGATGTGACGGAACTGGTCCTGCTAAGGGAGGCGTTCAAGGGCAGCGCGGAGAAACGGGGCGTGAAGCTGACCTTTCTGCCGCTGATCATCAAAGCGGTCATACCCGCTCTGAAGGAATTCCCATACGTCAACTCGAGCCTCGATGAAAAGGCGGGCGAGATAGTCCTGAAGAAAGATTACAACCTAGGAGTCGCCGTAGAGACGGAACAGGGGCTGCTGGTCCCGGTGATCAGGGACGCAGACAGGAAGGATATCTTCGAGCTCTCGGCTGAGCTGGAGAGGCTTGCTGCGAAAGCCAGGTCCGGCGAGCTGGGCCTTGAGGAGGTTCACGGCTCGACCTTCACGATAACGAACCTGGGCTCCGTGGGCGGTCTGTTCGCCACTCCCATAGTGAACTACCCGGAGGTGGCCATACTCGGCGTCCACAAGATCACGAAACGGCCGGTTGTGCGAGATGGGAAGATAGAGGCGAGGGACATGATGTACTTCTCGCTCAGCTTCGACCACAGGGTAATCGACGGAGCGTACGCCGCCCGGTTCCTGAACAGGATAATCGATACCGTACAGGACCCGAAGAAGCTTCTCTCTGAGATACTTTAAGCCTCGACCAGCGTCTCCGTGCTGCGAACTCCCTGCATGGAGTTGATCTCCCCGGTCAGCTTGCGCATCTCAGGGTATCCAGCGGCCTCGGCGAAGGCTATCATGTCGTATCTTCCGTAGGCTACGAAGGCCTTCTTCACCCCTTTCAGAGATTTCACCTTGCTGAGGACGCCGTCGGTCTGCAGCGGGACCGTCTTCATCAGGATGCACGCGTTGAGTACCAAGTCTCTTAACCTTCCACTTCCGGGAGCGTCTCCGTGAAGACCACTCCTGAGAGCCTGTTTGTCTTGAGTATCGCGTGAGCCAAGCGCTTGCTGTCGGGTGCCTCTATGTC
>Ga0302324_100005238_pt1 | contig 28336 bp, 25 predicted proteins | sample Palsa_T0_1_FD_201949 | JGI IMG/M metagenome (GOLD analysis project Ga0302324, IMG submission 201949) | Peat permafrost microbial communities from Stordalen Mire near Abisko, Sweden - Palsa_T0_1 | ecosystem: Environmental > Terrestrial > Soil > Palsa > Peat permafrost | place: Sweden: Abisko...
CTGTACCGCATGAACATCACGCACGCCACGCTGTTTCCGGATCTGGATGGGCTGGCGCGCTCGCTGGCCTATGAGTTGGAATTCCACTGGGCCTACAATCCGCGCACCATGGAATCCTTCCGGGCGGAGGACTGACGCATGGCGCGACTGCTGCTCTTCGCGGCGACCACCGGCTACCAGATCCGCGTCTTCGCCGATGCTGCCCGGCGCCTGGGGGTGGATCTCACGCTGGCCACGGATCGCTGCCACGTGCTCGAAGATCCGTGGGGCGATCGCGCCATCCCGGTGCGGTTTGGGAACGTGATTGGATCGTTGTGCGCATGCTTGGAGCAGATCGGGGAGCGGCGATTCGATGCGGTGGCGGCCGTGGGAGACGAACCCGCGGTGCTCGCGGCGGAAGTGGCCAGCGCCTTCGATATCCCGTTCCATCCGCCAGCCGCCGTTCATGCCTGCCACGATAAGCATCGGGCGCGCCAGTTGTTCGAAGCGGCCGGACTGCCGGTGCCGCAATTCTTCCGCGTGCCGCTGGCCAAGGGGCCGGACGCCGCTGCGCGCCGGGCACCGTACCCCTGCGTGCTGAAGCCGCTGGGCCTCTCCGCCAGCCGGGGCGTGATCCGGGCCAACGATCCCGATGAATTTCGGGCGGCCTTTGCGCGCATCAAGGCGCTGTTGCGCAAGAGTAAAGATCGCCACCTGCAAGTGGAAGCGTATATTCCCGGCCGGGAATTCGCCGTGGAAGGCATCGTCACCCATGGAGCGGCGCGCGTGCTGGCGATATTCGACAAGCCCGATCCGCTCGAAGGGCCGTTCTTTGAAGAGACGATATATGTTACGCCTTCGCGGGAGAGCGCCGCCGCGCAGCAGAGCATGTGCGAGGCAGTCATACGGGCGGTGCGCGCGCTGGGCCTATATCACGGACCATTTCACGCCGAGCTGCGTCTCAATGAGAGCGGCGTTTGGATGCTGGAGGTGGCGGCGCGCCCTATCGGCGGGCTTTGCTCGAAAGCGTTGCGTTTCGGCGACGGCATGCCGTTGGAGGAACTGGTGCTGCGGCACGCGATCGGCGAAGACATCGCCGGGCTGCGGCTGGCGGACGAGGCCTCGGGCGTGATGATGATTCCGATTCCGCGCGCCGGCGTCTATGAGGGTGTCTCGGGTGCGGATGGGGTGGACGACATCGTCATCACGGCAAAGGTGGGCCAGACGCTGGCGCCGCTGCCGGAAGGGGCATCGTACCTGGGATTCATCTTCGCGCGCGGCGGCGATCCGGCGGAAGTGGAGCGGGCGCTGCGGCGAGCGCACGCGAAGTTGAGCTTCCGGATTGCGACGGCGCTGCCGACACTCTCCTCATAACTCAAGGGCCTTGTTGGTGTAGAATACCATCGGTCATGGGAAGAGGAGGATTATGACGACGACGGGACAGCGCCACCCATCCGTGACGCAACGGCTGGCGGTAAGCGGGACGCTCATACTGGGCGCGATTTTCGGAACGGCAGCCGGGGCGAGGGCGCAGACCAATTACACCCTGCTGCACACTTTCGAGTATTTGGCGCTAACTCCACCGGATGGGGCAAACCCCAAGGGAGGCCTGATCGCCGACGCGCAAGGCAGTATCTACGGCACTACTTATTGGGGCGCGGCTGGCGCGGGAGAAGTCTTCAGGTGGGAGACGAATGGTCAGTGGACACCGCTATACACTTTCACAGGATTTGCGGACGGGGGAATGCCTACGGCAGGTCTGGTGCTTGACCCGGCCGGCAATCTCTACGGCACTACCTACGGCGGCGGATCCGGTCACGGAGTTGTGTTCAAACTGACGCCCACGACCGGCGGCGGCGCATGGATCGAGAAGGTGATCCATACGTTCACGGGCGGGGTGGACGGGGGGAACCCGTTCGCAGGCCTCATCCTCGACAAGATCGGCAATCTTTACGGCACTACCACTACTGGCGGAGTTCTTACCGGCGGCGGTGCGGGCTATGGAGTGGTGTTTGAGCTCACACCCATGGCCGGCGGCGCCTGGACGGAGGCCCCGTTGTACACTTTCGCAGGGAAACCGGATGGGGCGAACCCCTACGGAAGCCTGATTTTCGACGCCAACGGCAATCTATACGGCACGACGATGAACGGCGGCCCGGGCAGCGGTTTGGGTAAGGGGATTGCGTTCGAGCTGACGCCGCCAAGCTCTCCGGGCAACTGGGGGGAGACCGTGCTGCACCAATTCGCCGGAGGGGCGAATGACGGAGAGAACCCGCAGGCTGGCCTGACGATGGATTCGTCGGGCAATCTCTACGGCACCACTCCCTTCGGCGGTCGGGCCAGCGGTTCGGGCTACGGAGTAGTGTATACGATACCCATTGGCGGCACGGAAACCTGGTTGTATAAGTTCGCAGGGCAACCGGATGGGGACTGCCCCTATGCCGGCCTGATCTACTCGAGTACGAACAACCAGCTCTACGGCGCAACATACTTTGGGGGCCTCAATGGGTATGGGCTGGTGTTCAGCATGACTACCGCCGGCGTCAAAACGCCGCTATACAGTTTCACATCGTCGGGCGCGGCAGAACCCTTCGGAGGTCTGGTGCAGACCCCTGGTGGTATCTACGGAACTACTTACAGCGGCTACGGCACATACTATTATGGAGTGCTGTTCAACCTCAATTGACGGGCTGGCCGCTGCCCGCTCTTTTGGTACACACTGGTTCAAGCCGCCACTTGAGTCCACTTCTTCAAATTGAGGAGGATGAATTCCCTGGCGAACACCGCAAGCGAGCCCGCCAACATCGGGAAAGCCGTAACCATCAAAGGCGAGATCTTCAGCAATGAGGAGCTTTACGTGATGGCGCTGCAAGGCAGGATCGAACTGCCCGCGCACCAACTCACGGTAGGTCCGAACGGTACGATCAAGACCGGCGTCATCCAGGCCGGCAGCTTGGTGATTTTGGGAACCGTGCAGGGCGATGTGAACGCCCAGGATAGAGTCGAGATCCGCAAAGGCGCCACGCTCACCGGAAACATCAAGACCGCGCGCATCATTATCGAAGACGGCGCCTATTTCAAGGGCGGCGTGGACATTGCTAAAGTCTCGCCCTGAGGTGTCGCGTTGCATTTTCCGGCGAAGGTATCTATCCTGCCAGTATGGCCTCTACCGCGAAGCGGGCGTATCTACCCATCGCCTTGGTGGTGGCATTGGCGGCCGTGCTGGCGCTACTGGCCGTGCTACAGTACCGCTGGAGCCTGGAAATCAGCCGCGCCGAACGCACACGCATCGAAGCCAGCCTGAACACTTCCGTGCACCAGTTCCGCCAGGAGTTCTATCGGGAACTGACGCTGGTCTCTACCGCGTTTCACAGCGATCCCGCGGCCGAACCGGACGACTTCTGGTCGAGCTACGCGGAGCGTTACCAGGAGTGGGCGCGCACCACCACGCGTCCCGACCTAGTGGCCAACGTGTTCGTATGGCAGGCGGGCGCGCCCGCCACGCCGGCCGCACGGAGTTACGCTGCGCGGCTGTTGCAACTCCGTCCGGCGGATGGCGAGTTCGATCCGGTGGACTGGCCCGCCTCCCTGGCCGGCTTGCGCGCCAATCTGGAAGAGGAAGCGCAGCGCCCTCCGGGGCCGCCGGGACCGGGGGGCGCCTGGACCCTGGAAGAGCGCATCCCCGCGCTGGTGCGGCCCATTTTCAACGTCTCGGGACTCCGGTGGCGGCGCGGCGGTGGTCCGCCACGCCAGGCGGAAGCGCCTGCCCCACCACGGAGCGCCCCACCGCTTCGCGTGGTGTTGGGTTTCGCGATCGTGGAACTGAATCGGGCGGCCATGGACCGTCTGCTTGGGGAATTGGCGCAACGATATTTCGCCGGGCCGGACGGGTTCATCTACAACATCCTGGTGGTCGGCGGCGCGCCGGACGGCAAGATCGTCTATCGATCCGATCCGGAACTGACGGCCGCAGCTCTGAATCCGCCGGATGCGCACGCCGCGCTGGCGCCCGTCACACCCGCTGAAAACCGCGAGATCGAAGGGGCGCCGCCGCGGGATCTTCCCATCCTGCGAAGACGAGGCGGGCGTGGCGGCTCCGGCCGCGGAGCCTTCCCGGCGCGCGCGCGCGGCGCGTTCATTTTGCCATCGGCGGCCGAGCCGCCCTGGCAGTTGTTGGCGCGGCACAAGGGAGGCTCGCTCGAATCGGTGGTGGAAGCCGACCGGCGCCGCAATCTGTTGTTGAGTTTCGGCGTACTGTTGCTGCTGGCCGTGAGCATGGGGCTGATCATCGTCTCCACGCAGCGCGCGCGGCGGCTGGCGCGGCTGCAGATGGAGTTTGTGGCGGGCGTTTCGCACGAGCTGCGCACGCCCGTGGCAGTGATCTGTTCGGCGGCCGACAACCTGGCGGAAGGCTTCGTGGGAACCAAGGAGCAGGTGAAGGAATACGGCGCGTTGATCCGCAACGAAGGGCGCAGGCTGGCGGGCATGATCGAGCAGATCCTGCGCTTCGCGGCAGGGCAGTCGCGGCCGGCGACCTACGATCTGGGGCCGGTTCCGGTGGGGGAGGCGGTGGGGCGCGTGCTGGCGAATATCGCGGCGCTGCCGGAAGCCGAAGGCTTCACGGTGGAACGCGAAATCGACCCGGATCTTCCGCCCGTGCAAGCGGACGCCGCGGCGCTGCAGCATTGCCTGGAGAACCTGATCTTGAACGCGCTGAAATACGGCGGAGAGGCGCGCTGGGCGCGGGTGCGCGCCGGGACGGCGGACGGCGGGTCGCGCGTGCGCATCGGCGTGGAGGATCGCGGCGCGGGCATCGATCCGGCGGACTTGCCGCATATCTTCGAGCCGTTCTATCGCGGCAAGGCCGCGCAGTCGGCGCAGATCCACGGCGCTGGCCTGGGGCTGAGCCTGGCGCGCGATATCGCGGAAGGCATGGGCGGGCGGCTGGATGCGGCGAGCGAGCCGGGGCGAGGCAGCAGGTTCACGCTGGAGCTGCCCGCGGCGGCACATGCGGCCGCACCGCTGCGGCATACGGCATAGTATGGAACGCCGCATCCTGTTGGTGGAAGACGAGCCGGGTCTGGTGATGACGCTGGGCGACCGGCTGCGCAGCGAAGGGCACCACGTGGACGCGGCGGCCGACGGCCAGACCGGCTTCGACATGGCGAGCGGCGCGGCGTTCGACCTGATCATCCTGGACGTGATGCTGCCACGCAAGAACGGCATGGACGTGTGCCGCGAGCTGCGGCAGCGGGGTGTCTCGACGCCCATCCTGATGCTAACGGCGCGCGGGCAAACGGCCGATAAAGTAGTAGGGCTGAAGATCGGGGCGGACGACTACCTGACCAAGCCGTTCGAGATGCCGGAGCTGCTGGCGCGCGTGGAGGCGCTGCTGCGGCGGACGCCGGCATTGGGCGCGGCGGGCGACGTTTACCAATTCGGAGCGATCCGGCTGGATCTGCGTCGCACCGAAGTGACGCGGCACGGCAAGCCGGTGACGCTATCGGCCAAGGAGTTCCAATTGCTGCGCTACCTGGTAGAGCATCGGGGGACCACGGTATCGCGCGAGACGCTGCTGAGCGAGGTATGGGGATACGGGGGCGTGACGTCCAGCCGGACGGTGGATGTGCATGTCGCTTGGCTGCGGCAGAAGCTGGAGGAGGATTCGCGGCAGCCGCAGTGGATATTGACGGTGCACGGGCTGGGGTATCGCATGGCCGGGTGACGCTGGGGGGCTGAGCGGGCGAGCGGGCGAGCGGGCGAGGGGGCGATTCGGTGTCTATCTGCTGCTCGGTTGCACGCGATCCCGGAATTTGGTCACGATTTCTTCCACTTCCGATTTGTCGAGATTCGCGATTTTGAGGACGGAGCCGTCTGCGTTCTCCACCTTCAGGAAACTACCGCTGCTCTTCCGGTGGGCCTTCGAAGAGAGTGCGGTCACGAGCGCGATCCCGATGGGCACCAGTGCGGCAATCACAGCGCCCGAAATAAAGAACTTGTCTGTCATCCGGATTACCCCTTCGCGAGCCATTTACAACACCCGGCGGCAAGGACCGTGAAGATGAAGACGATCACGGAACCCTTCGTCACCATACTAGCATTGATTGGCTGACCGGTATCGCGCAAAGCCGAATTCGCCGAGTACCACAAAGCCGCAAACAAGAGCGAGACCGTGCAGCTTCCGGCGGCGATGACTTTTCGAAAACTCTTGTCGGGGCCGGTCGCAATCAGATCCCCGATGGCATCCGCTGCGATAGCGGTCGAAATCAGCAGCAATTCGCCGCACTAAAAATCATCCCACGCAGCAACTTCATTTCGGTTAATTAAGCCTACTACATTTTCCAGCGCCAGGATGATGCCGGGGTGGTAGCGTGCGCGCCGACTGTCGAGTTGTGCAGGTTGTGCTGAATTGTGCATCGCCCGGAGTGCATTGTTTTTTGGACATCTAAACCCATTTTCGGGTAAGCCTTGCTGCTACAGTTGATTAGGAGTGAATTCTGACGGTCGCCCCGCGGGAGCGCTGCCCCGCTGGCAGCGCCGAACCCGAATTGAACAAACAAAGCCCACAATGCTTATAATAAATGGTTTGCATGCTCCTGTCAGTCATTTCTCCTATTAGATTGGATTTTCAAAGAGCATCGGCAATGGGCACGTGGCCATAAAGGCACACGCGCCTCATTTGTCCCGATTTCACGGTAGCACGGCGGCGAAAACCGGGAAGGATGCGGTTGGTGCCCTGGCTTTTGTTTTCAGCTTGCTCTGGGGATATGCTGGCGCGTGATCGATAGAGATTGCGCCGGTGCGCGCGGGCGGCATAGCATTTCAAACCAATCGGTTTCCGCGAGGACCTCCTCCGACCAGCGGGGCACATCTAAGGGCGGCGGTTCCGCGAGGCGCAGGGGGGTGTCCCGAAGCGGCGCGGGACTGAGAACACAAGCATCCAGGACGACGAGTGAATCCGCCGTCACTCGTCTTCCGCCCCCTCTGGCAGGATTACCTTGTCGTAGGTGCCCGCTTCCATTTCCGCCTTCGCCATGTTGTCGATAACCGTATGCCGGGCAGCGTCGCGCCGCCGCTTGTAGGCGAGGAGGTCGCGCAGGTAGATGCGGCGATGCGTGCCGACCATATGAAAGGGTATTTCGCCATTTTCGAGGAGCCCGACCAGAAACACACGGGAAGCGCCGAGGATGCCGGCGGCGGACTGAGTGGTGAGTTGGCGGTGTCCCGGGACAATCGAGATCGCCTTGCCCGCCTGCAGGTTGTTGAGAATGACGAGAAGCAGGTCGTGAAGGCGGCTGGGGGATGGGGATCTGCCGGCCGTCCGAGCCGACCAGTTTGGCGTCTCCGGATTGGATTAGTTGGCGGAGATCGCGGATCTGGGCTGCTTGGGTGGCGGGGATGGAGATGGGATCGGCTAGTGAGGTGGCCAGGGCTGCTCTCGGTTGTATATTAGCATAAACGATATATTCGATGTAGTCGACATATGCGATAGGGTTTCGCCGTGCTTATGAAGCAAGCCCCGGCAGCCCGCCCCGTTTGCTATACGATGGCATACTTTATCGCCTCGCAAAAGGGGTCCGTTAGGGTGCATGCTGAAATTCGCAGTGGCAACGTCACCGTGGTAGACTCTCGTCTCAGGGGGCGATCAATTGGTCCGCGTGAAGCTCCGCCGATTCTTCTTCAAGGCAATGCCTTTCTTAGGGGTAGTGGCTCTTGCGTTGGCTTTGGCCCTCCTCATCCGAGTCACGAACCAGCGTCGGTCTGTCCGCCAAACCAGGGCCTCATGTCCCCGGATGTCATGGTTCGCAGGCGCGCGGCCAGTGAGCTAAGCACAGTCGGGATAGGCTCTCGAGGGGCTACCGCCTTGATTGCGGCGCTCAAGGATTCGGACCCCGTCGTGCGAGCGAATGCTGCTGAGTCGCTCGGTAGTTTCGCTGCTCTCACCACTGCACTGGCGGACGTGAGTCCCGTTGTTAGGCAGAGAGCGGCGCATGCTTTGGCTGACCTGTACGAACGCAAAAACAGCGTCGGTGCGCAATTTTCGTGCGCGGTCGACCCCTTGATCGCTTCCCTAAGAGACACGGCTCCGGCGGTCCGAATGTACGCCGCGGGGGCCTTAGGCTATTGCCCAGACGCACGCACGGTTGATCCACTGATTGGTGAGTTGGCGGACGAAGAGTCGGCGGTGCGAAGTGCCGCCGCCCAAGCCCTCGGGAGGATGGGAAGTGATCGCGCCACTGGCGGGTTGCTAACCGCTCTGAAACGGCGTGGCACGGCGTTCAGAGAGGCATACTACGTCCTCGTTTCCAGGGATCAACCACCAGAGGACGCGCTGATCGAGGCTCTAAATGAAGCTGGTGACAAGAACATGGCTCAGGCTCTTCTAGATTGCGCGCATTGCGCTTCCAAATCGCGAAACGCCGCGGACAAGTGGGCGACGGAGCACGGTTACAAAATAACCATCGTAGAGTTTCGAAACGGCGAGCGGATTCAGTGACGATTTTGCCGCTATCAGTCATAGGCCCCGTCCACGGCGATTGGAACTCTATCGCCTCGTTTGTCAGAGCCGTCCGTTCCGCCATTCCTTTCACACTTCCGATGTCCGGCGTTATGTCCACCGCGCGGTTGTCATGGCCGGCCCTCCTGGCCAAGCCGCATAAGGCGAGGTCTGGCGGTTTCGGCGATGGCTCGGATTCCTAGCGGCAGCCCCATTCCCGCCAGCGAACTCAAATAAAGACGCCAGGTCGTGCCTACGCTCCGCGCGAGGCGAGCCGTTTCGCGTGGTTTGGGTCAAACGCCAAGCGCCCCTCGGGCTCGGGGCGCATAAACGGCTAACCCGCTTGCCCCTCAACATTTTCCCGCCCCGCCCATAACCTCCACCCCCCTTGCAAACGTCTCTACAAATTGGAGTTCCCCGCAATGAAAACCATTAATTTACGCTGCCTGGCGATAGCCTGTCTTGCCCTGGGGATCGCCACGGCGCAACAGCCCGCCCGCACGAACATGGTTGGCGCAGTCGAGGCCATCGATCCGGCGAATGGCCAGATTACACTGCACACAGACGATGGCAAGAGCGTCAAGATCACTCCGCACCCCGGGGCGAAGTTTTTGCGCCTCCCGGCGGGCGAGAAGAGCATGGCCAAGGCCACGCCCATCACGGCCGGCGACATCGGCGTGGGCGACCGGGTCCTGGCGCGCGGCGAGCTTTCCGACGATAAGTCCGCGCTGGCGGCCAGCACGCTGGTGGTCATGAGTAAGGCGGACATCGCCAAGAAGCAGCAAGCCGACCAGGCCGAATGGCGAAAGCGCGGCGTAACCGGTGTGGTTACGGCGGTGGATGCCAAGGCGGGCGAGGTGACCGTCAACACGCGTTCGGCGGAAGGGCTGAAGCCGCTCATTATCGTGGCCGATGCGAAGACGGCCGTCAGCCGGTACGCTCCGGATTCGGTGAAGTTCGCGGACGCCAAGCCCAGCAGCGTGGCGGACATCAAGCCGGGCGACCAGGTGCGGGCACTCGGCGCCAAGAGCGACGATGGGACGCACTACGCGGCCGAGGAGATGGTTTCCGGATCGTTCCGCAACGTGGCGGCGACCGTGACCACCATCGACGCGGCGGCGAACGCCATTAAGGTGATGGATCTGACCACGAAAAAGCCATTGCTGGTGCATTTGAACACGGACTCGACCATGCGCAAGCTGCCGGACTGGGCGGCGAGGATGATCGCCATGCGGGCGGCGGGCGGCGCGGGTGCCGCCGGAGGCGCGGGCGGGGGACAGCGTCCGGCTGGCGCCCCAGGTGCTGGCGCTCCAGGTGGGGCTGCCCCGGCGGGCGCTCCCGGTGGCGGCGCAGGCGGTAACGGATCTGGCCGCGGCGGCGACATGCAGCAAATGATGGAGCGCTGGCCCGCCATCAAACTGGAAGATTTGAAGCCGGGCGATGCTATCATTGTGTCGAGCACGGAAGGCGCGGATCCGGGGCAGGTGACGGCGATCACTTTAGTGGCCGGCGTGGAGCCGATTCTTACGGCGGCGCCGGCGGGCAGCCAGCGCGCCAGGATGCTGGGCTCGTGGAATCTGGATATGGATATGGGCGGCGGCGGGATGCAGTGACCGCGCACGACGGGCGTTTCTCGCAAAGACGCAGAGTAACCGCCAAGTCCGCCAAGAAGACCAGAGGCTGCCCACAATTAAAGATAGTGCTAAGGGTCTACAATGTGTATTCCGCCTCACAATGCCGTCCCCAGACCCGTCGCCGATCGGCGCGACCATCACCCACTACCGGATCGTCTCCAAGCTGGGCGAAGGCGGCATGGGTGTCGTCTACGAAGCCGAAGACCTGACCCTGGGACGCCGCGCGGCGCTGAAATTCTGCTCCAGTGGCCGCGACGATGAGAAACTGCGCGCCAACCTGCTGAAGGAAGCGCGCGCGGCTTCTTCGCTCTCGCACCCGAATATCGCGACGGTTTACGAGTTGGTCGAGAACCCCGGCGGCGATCCGTTCATCGCCATGGAACTGGTGTCCGGCGCGAGTCTGCGGCAGATCCTCGGCGAGCGGCGTCTGACCGCCGAGGAGACGTTAAAAATCGCTACGGGCGTGGCTTCGGCGTTGGCCGAGGCGCACCGCCACGGCGTGATCCATCGCGATATCAAGCCCGGCAATATCCAGATCACGGCCGCCGGCGGCGTGAAGGTGCTGGACTTCGGCATCGCGCGGGCGTCCGTCCCCAGCGCGCCCGGCGAGGGGGAAGCCGCCACCCAGACGCTCGAAGGCTTCTCCGGAACGCCGCTCTACATGTCGCCCGAACAGGCCTCCGGCGAGATGCTGGATGGCCGCTCGGACCTGTTCTCGCTGGGCGTGGTCCTTTACGAGTGCCTGGCGGGCAAGGCGCCGTTCGCCGCGGATAGCCTGACGGCGACGCTGTCGCGGTTGTTGACGTGGGCGCCGCCGCCGCCTTCGCGGGCGAATCCGCGGTCCCCGGCGCACCTCGACAGGGTGGTCCTGAAGCTGATCGCAAAGGACCGGCGGCAACGCTACGCATCGGCGGATGAGTTGCTGGCCGATCTGCGGGCCCCGGGACGCCGCCCCGCGCGCCGCCGCGCGCTGGTTTTGCTCGCGGCCGTGCTGGCCGGAGGCGCTGTCGTGGGAGGCGGCGCGTTTGCGTGGCTGCGGATGGCGAAACGCCACCGCGACCCGGCGGCGGCGGCCATGCCGTGGTATCGCGAGGGCGATGCCGCACTGCACAACGGCAGTTATCAGCGGGCGAGCAAGGCGCTGGCGCGCGCGGTGGAGATCGACCCTTCTTACGCCATGGCGCACGCCTATCTGGCGGAAGCGTGGTACGAACTCGACTACCTGGAACGCGCCAAGGATGAAGTGCTGAAGGCTGTGGCGGAGCGCAGTTCGCTGCCGGAGGTGGAGGGCTTGCATCTGGATGCGATCCGCGAGACGGTGACGGGCGAGTTCCAGGCCGCGGCCGCGAAGTTCCAGCAGGTGGCGACGCTGGCGGCGCCGGAGGAGCGCGGCGGCGCGCTGCTCGACCTGGGCCGCGCGCAGGAACGCGCGCAAGAAATTAAGCAGGCCATGGCGACGTATGCCGAAGCGGTGCGCTTGGATGCGCAGGATGCCGGAGCCTGGCTGCGGCTGGGCGCGCTGCAGGCCCGTGCGGGCACGCGGGAGGAGGCGGGCCGCTCGCTCGACCGCGCGGAGAGCTTGTTTCAAGCCTCCTCCAATTTGGAAGGCGTAACCGAGTGTCTCTATGTGCGCGCGCGGTCCGCGGGCGCTCCCGCGCAGACCCGCGAGCTGATCGGCAAGGGCCTCGCCGCGGCGCGCGTGACGGGCAACGAGCAGCAGCAAATCAAGTTCTTGCTTTTGTCGAGCAACAGCGATCTGGACGGCGGACAGACCGCGGAAGCCCTGGAAGACGCCAACCGCGCCATCGGTATCGCGCGCGCCGCCGGCATCGAGAATCTGGTCTCGCGAGGGCTCATCGATCTGGGCAATGCGTTGTTCGTCAAAGGCCGCACCGCGGAGGCCTTGCGCACCATGCAGGACGCGCTGGATATAGCGCGGCGGAATCGCGAAAAGCGGTCGGAAGCGCGCGCGCTGGTGAATCTGGGCAGTATTCGCATCCAGACCGGAGACGCGGCCGAGGGGTGGCGGGACGTGCAAGGCGCGCTCGCATACTACCGCCAGGCCAATTTCCGGACGGAGGCGGCCATCGCCCTGATCCTGCTGGGGCGTGCGGCGAGAGAGAAAGGCGATTACGACGGGGCGCACCGGGCGTTTGACGAGACCGTGGCCACCATGCAGCCGGCAGGTCCGTCGCTGCCGCTGGCGCTGGCGCGGGAGGGGCTGGCCTCGCTTGAAGAGATGCGGGACCGCTGGCCGCAGGCGCTGGGCATGTTCGAAGAGGCGCGGCGCGCCTTCGAGGCCATCGGCAACTCGTCCGGCGCGGCCACCAATGCCATGAATGTGGCCCTGATGCACGCGCTGCTCGGTCATAAAGAAACGCCGCGGCAGGAGAATTCCAACTCCGTAAGCGCGCTCGAAATCATTTTGATGCAGGAACGTTTCGGCGAAGCGCGCGCCCAAGCGGCGGCTCTGCTCGAAAGCGCGGATGCCGGCGATCTGGAAACGCGGCGCGGCGCGAGCCTGGTGCTGGGCCTGGCGCTGGCGCGCTCGGGCGCTGGGGCGCGGGGCCTGGAAGCGTGCCGCAAGGCGTTCGACCTGGCGCACGCGTCGGGCAATCCCGCGGCGGAAGCGGAGGCGCTGCTTGGCTCGGCGGAAGCCGCTTTGGCAGCCGGCGATCGCGCGGCGGCCGCGGGATACGCCGCGCGCGCGCGCACGTTTTTCGAATCGGCCAAGAAACCCGAGTCGCTTTGGCGCGCGTCGGTGCTGCTATTGCGATCGAGCGCGCCGGACCGTGCCGTGGCTGCCCAGGCGACCGCCGCGCTGGGCGATCTGCAGGCATCCTGGCCGCCGGACGATTTTCGCTCGTATCTGGACCGCCCGGTCATCCGGCGCTGGCATGCGGAATTGCTGCGCGCCGCCCCGGGCGCGCCTAGAACCAATTGACGAAAAGGAACAACCACTTCAGATGATCAAGCTCACACTCACAAACACCCTCCCGCTCACTCTCCTGCTGCTGTGCGGCGGCGCATCGCGCATGCAGGCCTCCGGCAATACGCCCATCACGATAAAGGATGGATCCATCCTGCTCTGCCCGGGCGACCTGGATGCAGGCCAGAAATGGAAAATCATCGGCAAGTACGAGCTGCGGCACGCGGAAGCTACCGGGGCGCTGAGCAGTGTGAAAATCACCGACGGCGGCGCCGACCAGTGCGGGGGCGATGCGATGTGCGGCATCGACCCGGCCAAGCCGTGGACCATCCGGATAGTCTACAACGGCAGATGGGTGACGATCTCATCGGTCTCCGCCAACAAGGGAATACACGTCAAGTTTTCCCCGAAAATCTCTTTCGACCAATGGAAGAAAACCGCGAATGCGGACGAGCGCGAGTTCGGCCACGGCGACTATCTGCATATTAGCGGCATTAAAGTGAATGGCGGCGACAGCAAGTGCTCGGGTAAAGGAAGTTGCGCGATAGCGCTGATCTACACGACGCCCTAGTGGGGCGGGCCTCCAGGCCTGTCAGGATGGGCCTGCGGCCCACGGATAGTGACGAAAACCGGTGCAAGCGCTTTGGACGGCGGGCTTTAGCCGGCGCGGGGCTTTAGCCCCGCTTGCAGCAGCACCTTCAAGAGGGGTGGGTTTTCGGCCGTGCGCGGGTTCTCCAGAACCCCTCTTAGGCGCGCGCCACATGGCGCTATCATGCGGTACAGCATGCATATCATCTCGAAGTTGATCTTAGCCGCCGGCCTATTGCCCCTGCTGGCGGCCGGCGAGCAGCCGCTACGCCTTTGCATCGCGGGACTGGTACACGGCCACGTGGACGGTTTTCTGCGCGCCGCGGGTAAGCGCAAAGACGTCGAGATCGCCGGCATCTTCGATCCCGACACCGCGCTGCAGAAGCAATACGCGCAGCGCTACGGCCTGGCGGACTCCGTGTTCTTCACGAATTTAGGTACGATGCTGGATCGCGTCAAGCCGGACGCCGTGGCGTCCTTCACCAGCACATTCGACCATGCCATCGTAGTGGAGGCGTGCGCGCGCCGCCACATCCACGTGATGATGGAGAAGCCGCTGGCCGTGAACATGGCGGACGCACGGGCCATCGAGCGCGCGGCGCACCAGGGCGGCATCCAGGTGATCGTGAATTACGAGACCACCTGGTATGCGAGCCACGGCGCGATGTGGCGCATCGTTAAGGAGCAGCACGCCGCGGGAGATATTCGCAAGATGGTGGCGATGGATGGGCACGAGGGGCCCAAGGAGATCCACGTGGGGCCGGAGTTTCTGGGCTGGCTGACCGACCCGGTGAAGAACGGCGCCGGCGCGCTGTTCGATTTCGGCTGCTACGGCGCCAACCTGATGACGTGGATGATGGACAACCGGCGTCCCATCGCGGTGACGGCCATTACGCAAACCGACAAGCCGCAAATTTACGCGCGCGTGGACGATGAAGCGTCGGTGCTGGTCGAGTATCCCAAGGCGCAGGGCATCATTCAAGGGTCATGGAATTGGCCGTTCAGCCGCAAGGATTTCGAGGTCTACGGCGAGCGCGGATACGCCATCGCGACAGGCGGCGACGCGTTGCGCGTGCGGTTGCCGGGCGGGCAGGAGGAAGCGCGCGCGCTGGAGCCGCTGCCGCCGGAGGAACGCGATTCGTTGTCGTACCTGACGGCCGTGGCGCGCGGGACGCGGAAGCCGGCCGGGCTGTCGTCGCTCGAGAACAACATGATCGTGACGGAGATTCTGGTGGCGGCGCGCGAGTCCGCGCGGACCGGGCGGACGATCAAACTGGGCGGGCCGCCTGGGGACGCCGCGCGATGACGCTTTTTGCGATTGCGGCGATCGAACTGGTGGCCCTGTGGGTGGTGTGGCTGTATCCCTTCATGCGCAAGCGGTTCACGGGGGAGAAGCGGCAATCGGAAGTGATGGCGCATGCGGGCGATTGGGGGCTCGCGCTCGAAAGTGCGGGCATCTTATTCGCATGGGTCTGGTTGCCGAATACCACGGTGCCCGGTACGGCGCGCATCGTCGCGTCGATGGCGCTGGCGCCGGCGGGGGTGATTTTCGGATGGCTGGCGGTGCGGCATTTAGGGAAACAGCTCCGCATTCTGGCGGGTTTGTATGCGGACCACGAACTGATCCGCACGGGGCCGTACGCCATCGTGCGGCATCCAGTGTATGCATCGCTGTTCGCGATGATGCTGGCGACGGGGCTGCTCTTCGCGCGGTGGCCGATGTTGCTGCTGAGCGTAGCCCTGTATATCGCGGGGACGGAGATCCGGATACACGCGGAGGAAGGGCTGCTGCGGACGCGGTTTGGGGCCGAGTTCGAGGAGTACCGGCGGCGGGTGCCCGCGTATTTGCCGTTGTTGCGGTAGGGTGGCGCCATGCGCCGCCTGGGGTGTCGGCATGGCACTGAGATACAATGTATCGCAGGAGTTAAATGCTATGGCGACGACAATGGTGCATGTTCGCGTGGACGAGAAGGTAAAGGAAGATGCCGCAAAGACGCTGGCCGCCATGGGGATGTCCGTGTCCGATGCGGTGCGCCTGTTGCTTGTACGCGTGGCGGCCGAGAAGGTCCTGCCCTTTGAAGTGAGGGTTCCCAACGTAACCACGGTGAAAGCCATGCGGGCGGCGGATCGAGGCAAAGGCAAGCGCTTCAAGACTGCCGATGCCCTGCTTAAGGATTTGAGAATCTAAGACGTGAGAAACGCGATTCGCGGCGCGCAATTCAGACGCGATGTAAAACTGGCCGCGCGGCGCGGAAAGGACATGTCGAAGTTGCGCGGTCTGATCCTGCTGCTGATGGAAGGCGAACCGTTGCCGGCCGGCAGCGGCCCGCCGAACTTCTACAACAGGGTCGCGTGGGTGCGGGGTCCGGAGTGGGTCGGGACACCGGGTCCTGAGGACAGCTATATTGGCGGGCAGATATCGCCGGCCGACCTGCAAACCATGGAGGCAGGGAACGGAACCGTGATCCGGATGCAGTTTCAACTCCCGGCGATGCCATCGACACCTTGCACCAACGGCTGTTCGCTTTCCGGGAACGAGCAACTGCGGTACTGGAGCCTGTCCTTCGTACAGTCGACGACCACGGCAGGGGACATGATCGCAGCGGACCCAGACGGAGCTACTCCCGCGGCAAGCGGATCGACGACCCTCGTGAGCCTGGCGGACGCCGCCTTCGTCCAGGCCACGGGGGGGGCGTTACTCTCGTCGTGGGCGTGGGCCAAGACCTAAGCTCGCTTACCGCTGGCCTACCCGGCGCAGTCGAAGGCGCACAACCGGCCACTGTCGGGAGCGGGGCGACATTAAAGTTCTCGGTCTACCAGAACGCCAGCACGGGCTACACGTACCTGGACCTGAGCAAGTTTGGAATCCATCTGAGGCGGCCCCTCCAGCTCGTGATCCGCACCACCCTGCCAAGCGCCAGCTTTCCCTGTTCCGGCCAAGCTATTCCTTTTTGCACCGCTGAATATACCAACAGCAGCAATGGCGCCGGCCTGATGGGTCCGTACGTTCCCCTGGTCGACTATTACCCGATAGCCAGCCTTCCGGCCACCGCGAATACCAGCTCGCAAAACCTGCCGTCGGCCGGCAACTGTGGAACGATTCCAAACTATAGCGCCCAGCGCAATGGCTCCGGGTCGACGATCAGTTATCCCAGCAGCGTCGTGCAATGGCCCACCTACTGGCCCTCGACCGCCTACCCCGCGCCCCTGTCCCTGGCGTGCGGCACCCAGAGTACGGCCACGCCAACCATTCGTTACGTGACGACGCAATGGCCGTTCTCCACGGTCGCCAGTCAGCAGAATCCGGCCTGCACCGCGGCGTTCGCCAACTGCACTAACGTCGTTTCGCAGTCGCTGCCGGCTGGGCCGCCGGAGGTCGGGGAGCAGACGGAGGGGCAACCACCGCTGCCGATAACGATCGTCGGGGACGCCTTCGGGTTCCTGCCGGCGGATCTCCCCTTCGTTCCACCCTCGGGCTCCGCCAGCTCGCAGTACCTTGAGGTTCAGGACGTAACGGCCGGCTGGAATACTGCCAACAACCCCGCCTGCCAGGTATACATTGCGAACTGAACAGCGACGAGCGTATCGTTCGTCGCAAGCGTGCCCGTCGACGCGTACAACCTCAACGAAATCGCTCTCTCGCCGCTCAACGACCTCAGTCCGCTGAGCTTTTTCTACGAGAACGGCAGCGATACGATCGGTACAAATACCATGAGCTGCCCGATCAGCGCTGGGGACAGCCTTGTCTTCACCCTTAAGAACCCTCAGAGTGGAGACAGCATAACGACGGTTCCCGTCAGCGTCCAATAGGCCGCAACGAACCTGTGGCGGCACCCGCGCGCCGCCACAGCGCTGCAACCTCACGGTATTTTAAGTTCGAACACTACGCCGGCGCCGGACGGTACCATGGCGCCGACAGCCCCTTTCCGCCATAAGGCGTGGTTCCGTAGAGGTTTCCGTCAGAGTCGGCGACAACGCCGGCGTACGGGGTCGCGCCGTCTGCACCCCCAGTGAAGGCGTGCAGCACCGTCTCGTGCCCGCCGGCGTCCAGTTCGTACACTACGCCGCATCCGTCGCCGCAGCCAGCCGCTCCACCGCTGGATGTCGTCCCGTAGAGGTTGCCCGCCGCGTCGCGGATAACGCCGGCAATCGGGCCGCCGCCGTCCCTGCCGCCCGTGAACGTGTATAGCACGGTGTACTCGCCGGAGGTGCCGAGCTCAAACACCAGCCCCGCCCCCGCCTCGCCCACAGCGCCGCCGCCGCCGGCGGTGGTTCCGTAGAGGTTGCCTGCGGCGTCGTGAGCTAGCCCAGAGTAGGGGAGCGCGCCCTTGGGGCCTCCCGGGAAACTGTATAGCACTGTCTCCTGTCCATCGGCGGCCACCTTGTACACCACGCCCAGGCCGGCCGCGCCGCCGGAATAGGCGGTTCCGTAGAGGTTCCCCGCGGAGTCGCTGATCACGCCTGACTCGGGGAAGCCCCCGTCGGCACCTCCGGCGAAGCTGTACAGCACGGTCTCCTCGCCGGCCGGATTCAGCTTGTACACAACGCCCGCGCCGGCGCCGCCCAGGAAGGTCGTGCCGTAAAGGTTGCCAGCCGAGTCGCGGATCACGCCGGCGAAGGGCTCTCCCCCGTCGGCGCCGCCGGTGAAGCTGTATAGCACTGTCTGCTGGCCGGAAGCACCGACCTTATAGACCACGCCCTGGTTCGCCGCCCCGCCCAACTCGTTGGTTCCATAGAGGTTCCCTGCGGAGTCGAGCACGACGCCCGAGCCGGGGCGTGCACCGTCGGCTCCGCCCGAGAAGCTGTAGAGCACTGTCTCGTGGCCCGTCAGGTCCACCTTGCATACCACTCCCGCGTTCGCAACGCCGCCCTCTGCGGTGGCTCCGTATAGCTCGCCGCTCGGACTGCGGACGACGCCTCTCCAGGCGTGGGTCCCGCCGGACGCACCCGAAAAGCTGTAGAGCATCGTCCCCTGGCCGGACGTGTCCACCTTGTAGACCATTCCGCCTACCCCGCCGTTGGTCGTTGTGCCGTAAAGGCTGCCTTCCGAATCGCGAATCAACCCCGCGTTGGGGCCGAGAGGTTCCAGATTGCTCGACGCTCCCGGAAACTTGTAAAGAACCCGAAAATCTCCCGCGGCATCGATCTCGTATACAACGCCCCCGCCTCCTGCCGTGTCGTACTGGACCGTACCGTAGAGGTTGCCCGCCGCATCGCGGACCAGCCCGCCCTCGGGCTCTGCGGGACCGGCGCCATAGAACTGATGCAGGACTGTATACTGGCCAGCAGCATCCAGCTTGTACACCTGCCCAACAGTGCGCGCGACTGCTCCATATAAGTTGCCGGCCCCGTCACTCACCACGCCCGCATACGGTCCTTCACCGCCCTTGCTGCCCTCGAACGCATGCAGCACCGTCTCCTGGCCGGACGGGCTCAGCTTGTACACTACCACGCCGCCATCGCTGCCGCCTGCGTAAGCCGTGCCGTAAAGATTCCCCGCCGCATCTAGGATTACGCCTGCGTAGGGATTGCCCCCGTCGTCCCCGCCCGTGAAGCTGTAGAGCACCGTCTCCTGCCCGGAAGGCGTCAGCTCGTAGACCGTCCCCGCATTCGACGGTCCGCCCTTATAAGTCGTCCCGTACAGGTTGCCGGCCGGGTCGGCGACCACCCCGGCATAGGGGTTGGCTCCGTCGGCTCCGCCCTTGAAGTTGTGCAGCACCGTCTCGCGCCCGGAGGCGTCCAACCGGTACACCACCCCCAAGTTCGCCGCGCCGCCCTGGTAGGTGGTGCCATAAATGTTGCCGGAAGCGCTGCGGATCACCCCGGCGTAGGGGTTGCCGCCATCGGCTCCGCCGGTAAAGCTGTGCAGGACCGTCTGGGCGCCGGACGAAGCCAGCTTGAACACCACGCCGAAGTTCGACTGGCCGCCCTGGCAGGCGGTGCCATAGAGGTTGCCGGCCGAGTCGAGGGCCAGCGGCGCGTATGGGTTCGCGCCGTGCGGGAAGTTGGAGAAACTGAGGATGACGCTTTCGGTCGGAGTCTGCGCCTGCGCCGCGCCAATCGCCGCCAGCCACGCGAGCCGTATCAGCCAGGCGCGCTGGCCGGGACGCAGCCACGATAGAAGCGAAAAGCAGCCCCCGTCTTGCCCGAATTGCATGGTGAGCCCCCTTGCCTGCCGGCCTTCCGGCCAGCACGAACCATGCTATCACGCGGGGCTCTCGGGCGTCCCGCGTAAGCGCGCTGAGTGGTACTATGCGCCCCTTACAGAACGAACGGAACGATCGCTTTCACTTGGCGCCGGTATTCGGTATACTCTGCGCCGAACTGCTCCACCATGAATGCCTCCTCCTTGCGGACCTTCATGCCCCAGCCGATGCATGCCAGCGCCAGCCCGGCCATGCCGCGCCATTCGCCCAGCGCCAGCGCCGTGCCCAGCAGTCCCAACAGGAATCCGGAGTAGATCGGATGGCGGACGATGGTGTAGGGTCCGCGGCGGATGAGTTGGTGGTCGCGCTTCACGGTCACGCTGCTGCTCCAGTTGCCGCCCAGCAACAGGCGCGCCCAGATGGCGAATGCGCAACCCACTACGGCCAGCGCCAGGCCGGCCCAGGCGATGGCGGGCGAGTCCACCGGCAGCCCGGAGCCCGGGATCAGCCTGGGAAACAGCAACACCAGGGCGGCGGCCATGATGGCGATGTGCAGCAGGCGGGAACCGGCTGCCTCGCGGCGCGCGGCTTTCTTGACCCCCAGGGCACGGCGGCCCAGATCCACTCGAACCAGCGGTATGGTGTATTGTGCATGGTGGCGCGGGCACTCGTACCTGTCTCCATGGGCCGCGGCGGCCCACCAAAGCACCGGGAAAACCCCTGGGTTTTCGATGCTGCCGCGCTGGCACTCCTGCCAGCGCAGGCGAGCGCAGCTCGCCTACTTCTTCTTCCGTAAATAAATCTTCCCGTTGAACGTGGTGAACTGCATCTCCGGCCCGCCCCCGTTGATCGACCCGTACAAGCCCTTATCGAACTGCACCTTGTACCGCCCGTCCTTGCCGTGCGTCTCGGCCACATTCGGACCGTTCGAATTCGCCTCCGCATGCACCTCGAAATCGCTGTAGATCTCCCCGTTGTCGGACTTCATCTTCACCCGCGCCTTCACGTCCCCCGGCAAGGTCACGTCCACATCCCCGTTCATGGTGCTGAACGACATCGCCTTTCCCGGCGTCACCTGGTCCATCGTCACCACCACGTCTTCGTTGAGCGAATGCGCCACCACCGTGCCCGAGATGTTCAGCAGCTTCACCGAGCCGTTCAAATCGTCCGCGTCCACTTCGCCGCTCACGTGCTCCACCTTGATATCGCCGTCGTTCATGCACCGCAGCTTCAGCGAAGTATTGAACGGCACCTTGATATTGAGGTCCACCGTGCGATTCATGGAGCCCACCCCGATATGAAACTCGTTGTCGTTCTCCTCGACGCTCAGGCCGGTTCCCCGGCTTTCCAGGCGGTGCATGCCCGCAGCCTTGGGGTCGGGCTTGGAGTCCCGCGCGTCCTCGTGGCGGCTGCGCGCCTCCACGATCACCTCCTTGCCGTTATAGCCCGTCACCGTGATGCCGCCGTTCATCAGGGAGGCGTGTACTACCGCCGGCCGCGACGGATCGCTGAGGGGCACGTTGGCGCGCTGCGGTTCGTCCTGCGCGATGCCCGGCAGGCTGGCCGCCAAAAGAAATCCACATACATTGATAAGTGTTCGCATGATTACTGTCCTCGATTTAGAATTCGAATATTGCCGTTGAACGCGTCGAAACTGAGCTCCGGCCCGCCGTGGCCCACGCGCACCGCGGACCACTCACTGCTCTTGTAGACATACTTGGCGCCGTGGCGCTCCGCTTCGGCGGGCGGCAGCGGCAAGTACGTCACCTGATAGTCCGTAAAGACCTGGCCGTTGAACGTCTTGAAACGCACGTCGGCGTTAAGATCCGGCTGGAAGCTCACCCGGACTTCGCCGTTCAGCGAGCCGAAGGAGCTCTTGGCGCGCGGGTTTTCGCGGAACGACACTTTCACTTTGCCGTTCAGCGCGTAAATCTTGCCCGATCCCGATAACTCCGTCATCTCCACGCCGCCGTTGATGTTATCCACTTTGTAATCGCCCGCCACGTCCTCGACCTTGATCTCGCCGTCGTTGACGGTCTTCAGATCGATCGCCGTATCGTGCGGGACCTGCAGCTCGAAGTCGTACTTCACCTCATAGCCCGGGTCCCGATCGATGTGAATGCCGCCGTCGCGGCAGCGGAACGGCCCGTCCACATAGAAGCGCACGCTGTTGGCGTCCTGCGTAATGTCCAGTTTCACGTCGCGCCGCGCCTGTTCGGCGGTCTCCGGCGAATCCGCGCGCAGGCGCTTGTGCGCCACCAGGCGGATTTCGCCGCCCGCATAGCCCGTCACCCGGATCGATCCGTTGACGTTATCCACCACGATCTTCTTCGCCGCCGCGCCCGCCAGCGCATACGTCTTTTGAATGGTTTCGTTCTGCTCCACCTCGGCCGCCCCGAGCGGCAGGCCCGCGAGCAACAATCCGGCCGCAATTGTAAGTCGTTTCCGCATAAGTTCGCATCTCCAAGAGATTCTTACTGCAACTGCGACAACCCCCAAACCGCTTTCTCCTTGACGTTCTTGTCCGCCGTAGGGCTGCGCTCCAACGCTGCCAGCGACGGCGCCGCCGCCTTGTCGCGCTCATCCACAATGAAATCGATCAGCGCGAGCTGTACCATCGGCGAATCCTGTTTCGCCAACGATTGATCGAGCGTCCCCCGCACCGCCGGGTTCCCGGCGAACTTGCGCAGCGCGTCCACCGCCGCCAGCCGCACATTCACGCTGGGATCGTGATTCACCGCGTGCAGCAAAGCCGCCAGCACCTGCGTGTCGGACTGGTCCACGTGCGAAGAATAGTCCACGCCCCGCAACCGCTCGCTGGCGGATTGCTGTTCCAGCAGCGACAACGTCACCAACTGCCGCATGTGATGCACTTCATCCTGCAAGCCCGCCAGATCCGCCTGCCGGTGGTCGCGACCTCCCAGCCATTGACCGGCGCCCACGCCTGCCACAAGCAGAGCCGCGGACCAGGCCCATCCCTGCCAGCCCCAATCGAAAAACCGGCGCCGGGCGGGCGCGGGCGCCGTGGATTCCAGGCCCTGCCGATACGCCTCCAGCGACGCGTAGAAACGCGGCCGCAACTGCGCGCTGGGCTGTTCCTGTTCCAGCAATCCGAGCATTTCCCACGTTTCCGTGAGCGACGCGGTTTCCTGCTTGCAAGCCCCGCACTGCGCGAAATGTTCGTCCAGCTCCTCGGCTTCGGTCGCGCTCAGAGCGCCCGCCAAATAATCGGCGATATGTTCCTTTACCCGATCGCAAGTCATGACGCCTTCTCTCCCGCTAGCTCGAAAAAGATCTGGCTCAGCGCCTTGATGGCGCGATACACCCGTACCTTCACGGTCCCCACGTCGCACGCCAGGATGTCCGCGATCTGGTCGTACTTCAGGTTTTGAAACCGGCTCAGCACCAGCAACTCGCGCTTCTCCACGGGCAGGGCGGCCAGCGCGCGGCGCAGCAAGCCCAGATCCTGCCGGCGGCGCAGGATCTCGCTCGGATCCGGTTCCGCGCTGGCCGGCTCCGCCATCTGCGCATCGAACAACGGCGTTTCCCCCTTGTGTTTCTGCGCGCCGTCCAGGTGCGCATTGCGCGCCACCTGGTACATCCAGGACGTGAACGGGTTGCCATCCCGATAGGTGTGCCGGTACTTCAACATGCGAAAGTACACGTCCTGCACCAAGTCTTCACTGAACTCGCGATTGCCGGTGAGCCGCAGAAAATAACGGAACAGCGCGCGATGATGGCGCTCGAACAGCACCGCCATCTTCGCCAAGTCGCCATCCCGGACCTTCTGCATCAGGACATTGTCGGCCCGCGTTTCCGGCATTCACCCAATAATACCGGGTGCGGGGCAAAAGGTTACAACCGTCGTGGCGCAGGCACCTTGCCTGCCGCACACGACACTCCTGTCGGCGCAGGCGAGCGAAGCGCGCCCTTCGAGTTGAGCCATTGTTGTGGAAAATGCGTTCGCCGGTCGGTTCGAGTGCCGCAACCTGAAAGCCGGCGGCCTGAAACCTTGAAAATCAAGTAGCACTCCCGCCGCGAAAAAGCGCCTTTATAATTAGAGGCTGGACTCTCTTGCCGGCCCTCGGGAGGATGCGATGCAAGCTGCCACTCAAATGACGTCCGAAGCTCTGTTCCAACGGTGCGCGGAGCGCGCTCCGATTTACGACCGGGAGAACCGGTTCTTCGCCGAAGATTTCGAGGAACTCCGGGTCGCGGGATATTTGTTGATGCCGATACCGTCCGAGCTGGGTGGATGGGGAATGACGCTGCCGGAGGTCTGCCGCGAGCAGCGCCGGCTGGCATACCATGCGCCTGCCACCGCGCTGGGGCTGAACATGCACTTGTACTGGATGGGTTTGGCCGCCGATCTGCGCCGCGCGGGCGATCACACGCTGGAGTGGATGCTCCGGCAAGGCGCCGCCGGAGAAGTGTTCGCCGCCGGCCACGCCGAAACCGGCAACGACATTCCAGTGCTGCTCTCTACAGCCAAGGCGGAACGGGTGGATGGCGGCTATCGTCTTTACGGGCGCAAACATTTCGGCAGCCTGTCGCCGGTTTGGACCCGGCTTGGCTTACATGCCATGGATACCAGCGATCCCGCGGCGCCGAAGGTAGTGCATGCGTTTCTGCCACGCGACACGCCGGGATACCGGATCGAGGACACGTGGGATGTCATGGGCATGCGCGCGACGCAAAGCGAAGATACTATTCTCGAAGGGTGCTTCGTGCCCGACCGCTACATCGTACGGGTGGTGCCCGCCGGGGCGGCGGGGTTGGACGCCTTCGTGGCTTCGATTTTCGTTTGGGCACTGCTGGGCTTCGGCAATGTCTACTATGGCCTGGCGCGATACGCCATGGATCGCACCGTCGACACCGTGAAGAAGAAGCGCTCGATCGCAATGTCGCGCCCGATGTCGTACCATGCCGAAGTGCAGCACGCTATTTCGGAGATGGTGATCGAGTTGGAAACGGCCGAAGCGCTGTTGGAAAGGGCGGCCTGCGGCTGGGCGGATAACACCGACCCCGAAAAGGCGGGCGCATTGTTAATGCGCGTGCTGGCGGCAAAATATCGCGCCGTCGAGAGCTCCTGGCGCGTGGTTGACATGGCCATGGAACTGGCGGGCGGTTTCGGGATTTTTCGGGCCGCTGGGTTGGAGCGGGTCTTCCGGGACGCTCGCCTGGGCCGCATTCATCCGGCTAATAGTTTTCTGACGCACGAACTGCTGGCGAAATTGACCCTGGGCATCAACCCGGACGAGCAGCCGAGGTGGGGATGATGGTATTCTCTGTCGAGGGAGGGCTGCATGCCGGAGTACGTAATCGAACGGGAGGTGCCCGGCGCGGGAAACCTGACTGAGGATGAGATTCGCGAAGTCTCACTTCGGTCACTGGCGGTGCTGAAGGAATTAGGCTCCAGCATTCAGTGGCTGCACAGCTACGTCACCGACGAGAAGATTTATTGCGTGTACTTCGCGAACGATGAAGAGAAGGTTCGCGAGCATGCGCGGCGCGCCGGCCTGCCGGTCAACCGGGTCTCGGCGGTACGGCGGCTTCTGAATCCCGAAAAAATTTAGACGCGCCGGGGACTTCAGCCGCGTTGCACAAACTCCAGCACCCGATCGGCGGTCATCGCGCGGCCCTCGGCCCAAGCGTTTTTCAGCTCTGCCTCGGGCAGTTTTTCGCGGGCGCGGCCGATGGTCCGATCAAGTTCTTCTTGCTCTGCTGGAGAGAGCGAGATTCCCAGGTTTTCCCGCATGACCGCGGCCGCGCCCGCCAATTTGAGCGCGCCACCCGGACTATTGTCATAACTGGCGCAGGCGGCGAGGTGTTCGAGCACGACGGCCATGCCGCGCCGGTGCCCCAGTTTATGAAATACGGCCAAAGCGTCTTTGTACAAGGCCGCGGCATGGATATGGTTGTGGCCGCGGCAGGCCAGATCCCCGAGATCGCGGAGCACGCCGGCCACTCCCCAAAGATCTCCAATCCGCTGAAATTCCTTCAGGCTCTCCTCATAGAGACCACCCGCTTCCGTCAACTCACCCTGTGCCGCGGCCACGTCGGCCAAGCCGGTCAGCGCGAAGGCCATACCGCGGAAGTCGCGCGCGGAACGGAACGCCTCCAAGGTCGCGTTGTAGGCCGTTCGTGCGACCGCATAATCGCCTTGTTGCTTGGCTATGTAAGCGAGGTTACTGAGGCCCAGAACAAACCTGCCGGAGCCCAGTTCCTTCCAGAGCACCAGCGCCCGCTCAATGTGCGATCGCGCCCGGTCATATCGTCCAGCTTTATTCCAGCCGACTGCCAGAGCGCTTTCCACTGTGGCAATCCCCTGTTTATCGCCAAGCTGAATTTGTATTTCAAGGCAGAGATTCATCCGCTCCGTGCCTGCGTCGAAATCGAGTTGGGCATCCGCAAGGACTCCTGCCGCATACAGGGCCCGGGCGCGGTGAGCACTGACGGGATTCGCCCCGGGTACATCGAGCAACGCCGCCAGCGCGCGGCGCCCTTCTGTCAGGTGTTCGCGCGGCTCCCAGAACCCAAAGAGCGCGCTGCCGAGCCGCAGCCCCCACTCGGCATTGCCCGACTCTATAAGGTATTCGATGGCGGCGCGGAAATTATCGTGCTCCGCATCGCAGCGGCCCAGCCAGGCCTCCCGCTCGACGGCGGCCATGTCCGCCGTTCCCTCTTCTGCCAATACCAGGCAATAGGCCGAATGTGCCCGCCTGGTGCTTTCCATCTCGCCGCTTTGCTCGAGCCGTTCTCTACCATATTCGCGGATGGTTTCCAGCATGATGAAGCGCGGCTCTGCATCTCCGGGACCCATCTGGCTCAGCAGGCTCTTGTCCACCAGCGAGGTTACGCCGTCGAGCACATCGATCCCCAAATCCTCTTGCGCGTCGCAGACGGCCTCGGCCGCTTCGAGCGTGCAGCCGCCCACAAAAATAGAAAGCCGCCGGAAGAGCTTCTGTTCCGCCGGCGTCAACAGGTCGTGACTCCAGTCGATGGCCCGCCGCAGCGTGCGCTGGCGTTCGGGCAGGTCGCGTGCGCCACCGGTCAGCAGTTCCAGCCGGCTGGCGATTCGGGCCAACAAACCCGCGGGTGGGAGAACTTTGATTCGGGCGGCAGCCAGTTCGATGGCCAGCGGCAGACCGTCTAAACGCCGGCAGATCTGGACGATGGCGTCGGCGTTCTGCACGGTCATGGAGAAATCGGGCTTTACGGCCGTGGCTCGCTGGACGAAGAGTGCGATGGACGGAAAATCCAGCAGGCGGCCCGGCGAAAGCGGCCCATCGGACTCCGGCAGAGGCAGGGGCGGCACCGAAAACTCCCGCTCGCCATAGACACGGAGAGCGGTTCGGCTGGTTACCATGGCCGTCACCCCGGGACACGCATCCAGAATTTCCGAAACATCCGCTGCGGCGGCCGCGACCTGCTCGAAGTTATCCAAGACCAGCAACATCCGGCTCAGGCCGGCCAGGTGTTCCTTGACCACTTCGATGAGCGCACGCCCCGGCGCTTCGCGAACGCCCAGGCCTTGGGCGATAGCGGAAACCACCAGCTTGGGATCGATCAGGGGCGCCAGATTCACAAATCGAATTCCCCCCGGAAAACTGTCGACCGTATCGCTGGCGGCCTGAAGCGCCAGCCGGGTTTTTCCTGTGCCTCCCGGGCCGGTCAGTGTGATCAGCCGGATTTCAGGATCGAGCAGAAGGGGTTGCAATGCCGAGCGCTCCGCGCGCCGCCCGATGAGCGGGGTTCTTTGCGGCGGCAGATTGTGCGGCCGCCGCGCTCCGGGTTCGGAGGGAACGCTGCCGCTGCCCGAGCCTATCAGCGCCACATCCACCTCCGCCGCCGTGGGCCGCAGCGACGCATCCTTGTGCAGCATGGTCAGGATGAGAGCTTCGAGCGGCGGCGGAATGTGCGGGTTCAAGGTGCAGGGCAGAACCGGCGCCTGCGAATGAATGGCATGCAGCATGGCCATCGGAGAGTCGGCGTGGAATGGATGCCGGCCCGTGGCCATTTCATAGAAAATGATTCCGAGGGAAAACACGTCGGAGGAGCCCGCTACGTTCTCGCCGCGCACCTGTTCCGGAGACATATAGGCGACCGTCCCTAATAGCTGGCCTGGAACGGTGACGTCCAGCGGCCTGGGGCCTTCGGTTTCGCGCGCCAAACGCGCCAGTCCGAAATCCAGGATTTTCACGTATCCGTCTTTGCGCACCATGATGTTGGCGGGCTTGATATCTCGATGCACAATCCCGGCCGCATGCGCCACGGCCAGCGCCTTGGCGATCTGTCCGCCCACGGTAGGCAGCGATGCCGGAACCGCACCGGCGTCCAGGATTTCACGCAGGGTCGGGCCTTCCACGAGTTCCATGACTATGTAGCGGCCCGCGTCGCAAGTTCCGATATCGTAGATCGTGATGATATTCGGATGATTGAGCGCGGAAGCCGCGCGGGCTTCCCGCTCGAACCGCCGCACCCGATCGGAATCCAGCCGGTGGCTGTTGGGGAGCAATTTGATGGCTACACTTCGTTCCAGCCGCTGGTCCAGGGCGAGATA
>Ga0302324_100005241_pt1 | contig 28328 bp, 29 predicted proteins | sample Palsa_T0_1_FD_201949 | JGI IMG/M metagenome (GOLD analysis project Ga0302324, IMG submission 201949) | Peat permafrost microbial communities from Stordalen Mire near Abisko, Sweden - Palsa_T0_1 | ecosystem: Environmental > Terrestrial > Soil > Palsa > Peat permafrost | place: Sweden: Abisko...
GCGCTCACCCAGGCTTGGGCTTGCTTGCAGGCTTCTCTTAGGACGCAGTTGCCGATTGGGAGAATCAGACCGCAATCCTCGGCAACGGGAATGAATTGTGCCGGTGAGACGAGCCCCCGGCTTGGATGGACCCAGCGCAGCAAGGCTTCCGCGCCTGTGATCTCTCCGGTCTTCAGATTGACCTTCGGCTGGTAATGGAGCGTAAATTCGTTCCGCTCCACGCCGCGACGCAGACCTTCCTCGATGGATTGTCGCTCCACAGCGCGTTCGTTCATCGATGACTTGAAAAACCTATAGCTCTGACGTCCATTTTCCTTGGCCTGATACATCGCCGTGTCCGCGTTTTTAATGAGGGTTTCCGCATCCAAACCATCATCAGGATAAACGCTGACCCCAATACTAGTCGTGACGTGCAGATCGTGTTGGTTGATCAAATGCGCCTTCGCTACCGCCTCCAGCAACCTTCGCGCACTAACCGCAGCGTCTGCCGATTCGTCCATCTCAGAAAGCAGCACGACGAATTCATCCCCGCCTTGCCGGCTTACCGTATCCGAGCCACGCACACAGGCTGCCAGGCGTTTCGCGACGGACTGAAGAAGCTTGTCGCCCGTGTGATGGCCGAGGGAATCATTGATGTGTTTGAAACCATCCAAATCTAGAAACAAGACAGCAACCTTTTTCATGTGCCGCGACGCCAAAATAATAGCTTGGTTAACCCTGTCATCCAGGAGCATTCGATTGGGCAAGCCAGTCAAAAAGTCGTGCTGAGCTGAGTGAGCCAACTGCAACGCCATGGCCCGGGCCGCGCTCACGTCGCGAAACACGATTACTGCCCCGGTTGGTTGTCCCCTACGGTCGTGGATCGGAGCGACGGAGTCTTCGATCGGAATTTCGATTCCGTCTTGGCGGATAAGGATGCTGTTCGATGGCAGGTGTACGGTGCGATTTTCTTCAACTGCCATCCTCATGGGATTGTGGCTGGCTTTGCGACTTGTAGCGTCCAGAATTCCAAGAACCTGGCCCATCGGTCGCCCTTCCGCCTCCTTACACGACCAGCCCGTCATTCTTTCGGCAACGAGATTCAGAAACGTGATATTTCCGGAGATATCGGTACAAGCAACAGCGTCTCCGATCGAGTTGAGCGTGACTTGAGCCCGTTCCTTCTCCACGAACAATGCCTCTTCCATATTCTTGCGCGCGGTGATATCTCGGACAAACGCGGTGAACAAGCGAACTTGGCCCCACCGTATGGGAGAGATTGCCAGTTCTATCGGGAATTCGTGCCCATCGCGGTGCAGCGCCGTAATTTCAATCCGCGTATTCAGAACAGAACCTTCTCCGGAGACGAGAAAGTGTTCAGGACCCTTCTCGTAAGAACGGCGATACCGCGCGGGGATGATGATATGGAAAAGCAATTGACCCACGGCCTCCTCTCGAGACCATCCGAACGTGGCGGCTGCCTGCGCATTCCAATCTACGATTGTTCCGCTCGAATCCATCCCGACAAATACATCCAATGCCGTCTCAAGAATCTCTCGAGACTTCTTCTCGTTGGATTCGAGCTCCAAGGCTTGTGCCGAGAAGCGGCGATCGGCGAGCGACGTCAAGACCGTTAGTCCGAGAGTCATAAACGTAGCGACGATGATGCTGGTCATTCCAAGCGAAGATATGCTAAGAGCGTGCGAGAGATTGCCGCCCGCCGACACCGACGGAGAGAAACGGGCCGCCGCCATCCCGGTGTAGTGCATAACCGGAATCCCAACTCCCATCACTACTGCACTGAGGGCCTTTCGCCAACCGCCCGATCTTGTTTCTCCTTGAAAGTAAAACGCCAGCCATATCGCGACGAAGGAAATCACAATCGCGAGAATGACCGAGATCGTAATCAGCGCCCAAGAGAACTGACACGTCGCCGGAAGCCGCATCGCTGCCATGCCAATGTAATGCATGCCCGCGATTCCACTGCCCATGAAAACGCTGCCGACGATCGCTCGCATCAAGCCCATCTTCTTCCGGCTCACAACAAATAAGGCAATGGCAGACGCGAGAATGGCAGCGACCAGCGAAACCAATACCGTCGGCCAGTCATATTGAATCGGAACCGGCAGCCGGAATGCGAGCATCCCAATATAGTGCATGGACCAAATGCCAATGCCCATGGCGGCGGCACCACCGAATAACCATAAGAAACGGGCCCCACCTCTCGCCGCCGTCAGCCTTCCAGCGATGTCGAGAGCCGCGTAGGAAGCGAGCATCGCAATGACAACAGACAAGGCGACGAGGCGATAGTCGTACGAGCCAACCATCACGGGCCCGATTGAGGACATATCTTCGCTCCGTAGGATATATCGAGACCAAGAGACTTTCGTTCGGTCCCACCCTCCATGCTGTTCGGACTGGCGAAAACGATCTGTGCGCTTTGACACAAGTTATTATGAGTAATCAGGATATTGTGAGTTCACGAACATCTGCAGTCTTTCCCCGGTCATCTGCCCATCCGTAGTAGCTCACCTTCATGGTGAACCTCAGTTCCGGCCACCGCTCGCGCATGCGCAGCAGCGCAATCCAAGGCGACCAATCCTCGCTCAAGAACCGAAACACGGCGACCGGCTTAACGCCCTCACGGCGCTGAACCGCGAAGGTGACACACTGAATCGGCCAGCCCACGCCCCAATTCACCCACATCCATTCCTGCCCCGCCTCGACAAAGCCCTTCCGCAGAGTACGCCGTGGAATTGGAATGAGCGCGTTGATTCTCTTCTAGCTTATGAATGACTTTCTCCACTAGGTAGCCCACCGCCGCGAGTTGGACAACAAACCGCAACGCGTTTAGACCCACCCATCGCATCCAGAATGCCCGAGTTGCGACACCGCCGTTTTGCCAAGTGGCCAGCAGACTTACCGATTTGCAATCCCATCTGTACATCAAAGCCCGGATACCGGTGATGATCAAATACCACTAGGTTCGAGTCTCGGAGTTGCAAACAGGCGCGAAGGAGAAGTGAAAATGGAGAGTGGCGTGGACGATCTGGCGACGGCTGGTGAAGACCAAGTTCAACGGCAGCGGCTGGTGATGTCAGCGAGGCTCTTATCAGCCTCCACTTCATCCGCCACCTGTCTCGTGACGTTGGCGCTCGTGTTACTTGGAATTACTACACCTTTGGCTAGCCAGGAACCTGAAACCTCTCCGGACAAAAGGTTGCAGAATTCGGCTCTATCGTTTCGGGAGATCATGCGCGAACCAGACAAAGGTATCCCCCGGGAGCTCTTCGACAAGGCGCGTTGCATCGTCATTATTCCGGGGATGAAGAAGGGCGCGTTCGTGGTCGGCGGAAAGTACGGGCGCGGCTTCGTTTCGTGCCGCGCCGGCGAAAAGGGTTCTTTTGGTTCGCCAGCCGCCGTGCGCATCGAAGGTGGCAGTTACGGACTACAAATTGGGGGCTCTTCGACCGACGTGTTTATGTTAATTATGAACGAGGATGGGATGAGGCACCTTGTGGCCGATAAGTTCACATTGGGCGGCGAAGCTCAAGCTGCAGCGGGACCAGTCGGCCGTGATACCAGCGCGAACACCGACGTTCTCCTGCACGCCGAAATCCTATCTTGGTCACGGTCGCGCGGCCTCTTCGCAGGCCTCTCGCTCGAAGGATCAACCCTCCGTCCCGACGAGAGCGAGAACGAGAAGCTCTATGGAAAGCGGCTGACAAACCAAGAGATCTTAGAGACAGGCGTGACGACGCCCAAGGGCGGCAGACCCTTCGTCGCCGAACTGAATCGCTATGCCGCCGAGGCGCCCAACGCCGATGTCACCCGTTCTTTGAGCAACTCAGGCCGCGTCACACTCTCGGATGTTCATTTCGCAACCGGGAAGGCAGACATCACGCCCGATTCCGAGACCGCACTCAACGAGGTTGCCGCCACTTTGAAAGAGCACGCCGACTGGAAGATTCGGATCGAGGGCTTTACCGACAACGTCGGATCACGAATCGAAAACCGAAAACTGTCGCGTGACCGGGCGGATGCCGTCATGAGTTGGCTAGCTGCCCACGGCATCGATAGCGGTCGACTTTCCTCTAAGGGGTACGGCGAGGCCCGCCCGGTCGCAACAAACAAAACGGCCGAAGGTCGGGCCAAGAACCGACGCGTACAACTCGTTCGCATTTGAAATCCCGCGGCGATCAATAAATGTGGGTCAAATAATGAGGTGGAAGCCAGCAAAGTAGCCGTCCAAGGCGGTCGAGCCCGATGTGAGGATTTGGCGATCGCTGAGGTACACGATCATGACCGCGCATAGAGTAAGCTGTACCAACAAGATCAGGATTCTCGACAACCACTATAAATACGGAGATCGCGCTTGATCGTGACCGGGTGGAAGAAAGGACATTTTCTCCTGCGGCGGTTCGTGGCCCTCAGCCTCCGCGTTCGTCGCAAGCACGCCGCCCAATTCTTCGCCAAGGAATGGGATTCCATTCTCATTGAAATGGACGGCGCAACGGTTCCCGTCGCAATCACAAAGACGTTTTGGTCTTCATGCCCAGAATTGAGAAGTTCCGCCATTGGGGCTTGGATGAAAAAACGCGGCCTCGTACCTTGGATAAAGGGAAAACCTCCCCCGATGCGGCTGACCCCATTGGAAGCCAATCGATTCAGACTCGGTGCGGATTAGCTAAAGGCGATCCGCTGAATGGGTTTTGATCAATATCAGATGTGCGTTGCCCAAAAGCCGGTTGGGGCTTGTGATTCCGGTGCTTCCAACCAATTGAAGAATCACACTTTTTTTCGTAAGAATCTTGCATGTTCGTAACCGCCCCTCCTTGGCTAGCGCGATTGACTGGCGTGCGATTTACGAGCCACCAGAGCGTCGATCGCTATTAGCAGTTGTCTGCCTGCTTCGCTCTTGGAGACGTAGCCGCGAGCTCCGGCCTCAAGCGCATGCGGCCGCATTTCCGATTCTTCGTACTGGCTCAGAATCAGCACTTGCGTGGCGGGGATATCGCGACTCACTGCGCGAGCCACGTCCAGGCCGCTGATATACGGCGTGGTGATATCCAAGAGCAAGATGTCTGGCCGGAGGAGTTTGGTTTTCTCAATCGCCTCACGGCCGTCGACCGCCTCGCCGCACACTTCCCAATCCGGCCGCGCCGCCAACATAGATCGCAGCCCATGCCGCATCAAATTCGTGATCGTCGGCGATCAAAATGCGGATGCGGTTCTCGCTCATTCTGTTAATGCTAATCGTAACCCTAGAAACTCACACAGGCACAAAGCCTTATGTTGCGATAAATGAACGGGTATCGATGGAAGTGGCAGTCCCGGCTATGACTTGCTGTTTGCCCCGGCTAAGAGCAGGACAACCCCGCCTACCAATGCCAGCCCTCCCAATATTGGAGGAAGCGGAATCCATTCATGAGTTTCTTTGGTGACATGGACCGGTCCCACATCGGCGATCTTTTTCTGGCGTGTGTAGTCGATACCTTGATAGGCGAGAAGCAACACACCTGCAACGACGAGCAAGATTCCCAACCAACTGGACGTTTTCATTTTCTACGCCGCCTTTTTGGCGATGGCCCAGTCAGAAAAACAGCCGTCGCCAAAACCATTAAGACGAGAGTCGATGTCGATTGCCAGCGGCTCAACAGCGGTTTCCTCGCCTTGGAAGGGCTAAGGGCTGCCTGAGCGGCCTCCAAGCGTCGTTCCTCGACCTGAGACTGCTGTAATTTCGCCCGTGCGGCGAGATGCTCGAAATCGATACCTTGCAACCGGTTATCGGTCGGAACTGCAGCGCCGAGGGCTCGCCAGAGTGCCAATTTCCCACCAATTCCAAGCTCCAAAAACTCCAGGGCTTCGAACGTGCCTAGTCCGTCGTCCGTATGGTGATGGAGCTTAACCCGGCTTAACCTCTCGCCAAACCAGGCACCCATCTCTTTTGAACCGCTAGATCCTGAACCGACGCGCTCCGCTAGCCTGCGCAGCACGTCACGGTCGGACTCAATCTCGATCAGCAGATCCGACGCAAACTGACCGAGTGGCTCGCGAGGGTGTTCATCGCGCATAAACTCTAGCAGGCCTACCGCATGCACAGACCCGGCCAAATGGTCTTGTAGATATGTGGCCAACGCCTCGCTCATTGTGATTGACCTCGTTGCTTGCCCTGTGCCTTTGATCTGCTGGCTCGGCAAATAGTTGCAGCGCTGCCCTGAGACGCAACCTGCGGTGAAGGGAAAGCCCAAGACAAATCCGCACGGCCTTGTGTTCCTCACCCGAGCATCTCTTCCACCACGAGAGCCCAGGAGATAGGCAATGAATCGGTCAGAGAGCTCGTGTTCTTCATGAAGGGCGCGAGTCATCTCCTTCTTTTCGATTACGAGCACGCTCGTCGGCACAATCGCCGTCGCTATTCCCATCCGAAAAGGCACGCCCGCCAGGCAACCCTCGCCGAAGAAGTCACCCGGTCCCAGAAGTGCTACGACCGCCTCCTTGCCGAGCTCATTGACAACCGAGAGCTTCACGCCGCCTTTTTGGATATAGATCACGCTCGCGGCGATATCGCCTTGAGAGCAGATTCTCTGTTGTCCTCGGTACTCCACAATTGTTTTCGCGAGACCAGTCGAATCGAGAAACGTTGCGCATTGAAACGGCGTGTTTTCTTGTGGGTTTCGTCGGGAGGGGTAGTAGTTCTAGTACGACTGACTTTCATCGCCGCAACTCTCAATATCCATTTTTCCTAAAATCGTACAGCTCCAAGCAAGATCATTGGTTGGTAAATGGGTTAGGTTGAAAACTAAAGAACAGGAAGTTGAATAGGGTACGGCAGGTGTGTCTTGAATCGGACAGACATCCGTCTTGGCCTCATTCATGATGTTGCCTGAGGACGAAGCAAGGCGACTCGATCGGCTTCCTCTGTAGGGAGGACCTAGATGAACACGATATTAATCGTTCTTCTCGTAGTGTTTTTACTCGGTGGTGGGGGCTGGGGCTACCGCCGTTGGCGCAACTAGCGCTTCCGCGCCTGAAGGGAACCTGACGCGATCGCAATAACCGATTCTTAAACGGAGCCGAGAGCTACTTAGCCGTCGAAATCCAAATCGTCTTAGAGGAGGCAACAAAATGAAGCCAAGCACGAAGGACGAAATTGCGGGTAAGGTTCACGAAGTAAAGGGCAACGTCAAGGAGAAGGCAGGTCAACTGACAAACAATCCGAACCTGCAGGGCGAAGGCCAGGCCGAAAAGGTAGGCGGGAAAGTCCAACAGAAAATCGGCCAAGTGGAGAAAGTCCTCGAAAAGTAGCGCAGATGGCCCCGCTGGCCAGATCAGACCGCCGGGGCCCTCTCCGCGCCCGTAGCGTTCCAAGCGTCTTGCCATAACTGTTTCGGCTGTCGAGCCGCCGAGTACGGAATCGCGCCTATTAAAAGTGCGTCACTTGCCCTTGGCTTTTTCGGCGCTATCCTCGGCCATGAATCGCAGCATCTGTTCCTTCAATTGGGCATCCACCTCGTCCGCGATGGTCACAATGTTGGGAAGTAGCAGGCTGAACTCCAAATGCTTCACGTTATTGTGCAGCGTCGAAAAGATCGTGACCTGCAACAGGCGCGACTCTTCGACGACCATCGCAACCGTATAGCCTTGTTTCCGCCGCAAATCCCCATGGATCGCGGCAGCCTTTGAAATCGGGGCTTTCGACCCTGTGTCCAGACGCAACCGTGCGATTACATCGTGCAGAAGATACGGAAGATGGCCGGTGCGTTCTTCGTAGTTCAGCGGAATACAGGTGAGGTCTGCCTGCTGATCGACTCGGGCAAGCCAATCTTTAATCAAATGGTCGAGTTCGCGTTCAAGAATATCCGCCACGCTCTGAACAGCCCCGCCGCTCCCATTGACACGCCTCACCTCCACGGATTTGATCATTGCCCCTCCGGACTCTGGTTCGTCAATTTCGTTTCACCGTGTCGCGAACACTCTCAGTTGCCCCATTCTCTTCAGTGGTGCCATTACGAACTTCGCTAGCCAATTTTTTCACTGAGACGGTTTGGAAAACTGTTCCAAAGGAGTCACCCCACCATCTATCACAGCTTTCCGGTGTCCTAAGCATAAATTCTATTCCTCTCATTTTGTGGTCTGTTGGGCGCGGCGGCGCTCCGCACGAGCTTATAGCGCCGCCCAACCGCCGTGGCGCCCTGCATCGGGTGCCAAAACCTTTGCCTTCCAACGGGCCGGCATCGGGCCGTCTCGGTGGCACTGTCCATAAGACGACAGACCCTCGTCTCGCCGTGGTCTAGCATCCTGGAAGCGCCGATTCGGAAAAGGAAATAATCATGTTGCATCCAAGAACCCGCTCGTTTCCCCCGGGCCTCAAGCAGAATTCAACATTTGATATCTTCAAGAAGCTTCCAGACGGCAACTTTACCTGTATCGCAGCGGTCCGAGGTTTGGCTGAAGCGAGGAGACGAATCAACCGCTTGGCCAAGCAAAATACGGGTCACTATCTGATCCACTCGCAGGGTCTTGTGTTCTAGGCCCCGCCGACGATCCTTGCGCACAAATGTCGTAACAATAGCGTCACTGTGTACGCGTGATCTTCCGTATGCTGGGGGGCATGAGATCGGGAGCGCGCGCCTGGATCGAGGTGCGCATCGGAAGGAGACCAATTATGAGCAAAGCTGCGGCATCAGCAGGTTTCACGTGCCAACTGAAACATCGCGAGGAAATTGCGGAAGGCACCATGGCCTTTCGGTTCGAAAAGCCATCAGGATGGACATTCAAGCCCGGCCAGTATCTCGATATGACTTTGCTTGATCCTTCGGAGACGGATTCCGAAGGAAATGTGCGTAGCTTTTCGATCGCAAGCGCCCCTCACGAAGAAACCTTGATGGTGGCCACGCGGATGCGCGATACGGCGTTCAAACGCGTGTTGCGGACGATGCCATTGGGGACCGCTGTTAAGATCAAAAAGCCATCCGGGGATTTGATTCTTCAGAAGAATTCTAAGCGAGCGGCCATATTCCTCGCAGGTGGGATCGGAATCACCCCGTTTCGAAGCATTGTCCATTGGGCGGCGAAGGAGAAATTGCCGAACCGCATTGTCCTTTTCTACTCCAACAGACGCCCAGAAGATGCGCCGTTCCTGGCAGAGCTTCAGCGCTTGGAAAAAGACAATCCGAAGTACAAGCTAATTGCTAGCATGACGGAAATGGAGAAATCGCATCAAACCTGGAACGGTGAAACCGGCCTGATCAATCAAACGATGCTCGCCAGGTATACGAAAGACGCAGGCACGCCCATCTACTACATTGCCGGCCCGCCCGTCATGGTGAAGGCTTTGCATAAGATGTTGAATAAGGCGGGGATGAAAAAGAACGACATTCGCGCCGAGGAATTTTCAGGCTATTGACCGATATTGCCTGTGACGAAAATCGGCGCAACTGTGCGAAATGGGACTGCATGTCTTCCATCTCGATGTCATCATGGGGGCATGCTGCATAAGAAAGCTATGAAAGAATCCGACACAGCCACACGCGCCAGCGTCACGAAGGAAATGGCGAGGCCGCGCATGGCCAGGTCCGCCAGAATAATGCAACTGAATCTGGATACGACCCGAACTCGGGAACGCCCGAGCACCACCATGCCCGGAACCGTCGACAAAATAATTGTGTCTCGAGGCGCGGACCGACCGGAGAAGGCAAACATTGCCGTTGACGGGGCCGACCACCGGCATCGCGATCTGCGTATCGAAAATACATTAACTGACGAGCATGGCGATGACGTACGGCTCAAAAAGGGTGCCCGGGTTGAGGTTACGGTCACAGCCGAACCAAAAGACCTCAACCGCCGCCATTAACGAAGATAGCTAACCCACCGGGCCTCAGACAGTTCGCCTGGGCTTCGGTTGCTACAATTCATAGCGTCGTCATCGGCACCGAATAGCGTATACTCGCGACATTCACTGATCTCGCCTGAAAAGCTAGGAAAATGCCCGACGAAGAGTGGATCAAAACACTTGAGGACCGCCGGAAGGTGAAATTCATATACCAAGAACTGGCGGAAGATGGGGCATTTCTCACCGCGCAGACTGAAGGGAATGAGGTCGTCTATTCCGTCCTACTGACCAAAGCCGGAAACCCGCTAAGTCGTGAAGACGTTGAAAGTCATTTCAAGGCAGAGCTTTCGAAGAAGTAGCGGGAGTCAATTTGGGGTCTTATTCGCGGAGCAATCGATTCAAACTGCGCACAGCCCTTTGCTGAAGCAGCATGCCAACAGGCGATCCATGACGTCACACGGCTGGTGCGTCCCACCTGCAGAAGCACAAGTAAGGAATTCGGATCAAATGCCATAGGCTGTGAAGACATTCGGATTCGTGCCGAAATGCGATAGCTCCCTGATGGTCGGCAATCCGGAAGTGATCCAGATTGGGATACGTGGATCGGTGCCGAGAAGTCGGCTTATGTTTACTAATCTCGAGGCACGCTGGCATGTGGCTCAGGTTTCGAGCGTGCCTTGGTGATTTAGGCTCCGCGCGGATCAGTGCGGTCGACTTATTTCCTCTGGTGGACACGTCGGCCGTGAATCGCTGAATATGCCCACAGGCGTGCCGCCTTCCGATGCTCAAACATTGACACGATTGTTCAGGCCGTGCTAACATCTAAAATATGGCGTTTCCCCTGCTTCATTGTTGTCGCTGCGACCAGCCTTTCGTTGGGTGAGCTGCGACATTCTCAGATATTCCTGAAACTCCTTCCCCAAAGCTCATCCGAAATGCTCATTGTTTGGCCGTTGTAGCCGTCGAGAAGCCGGCATCCGCGCCGGGGCTTCTTTGCGACGGTTCAGCTGGGGAGATTCTATGCGACTCGCAACAGATAGACGACTTGGGCAAAAGGCCGACAGCGTATTGATAGCAGCGAAGAGCCTATCCGGAGCGGTATCGAGAACACCTGAGGAGCTCGCCAACATCGTCTCTCTGTTCGCGTCGTCTGATGGATGGATGACTAAAGTGCGGCTGCGGGCCGAACAGCGCTGGTATGAGCGGCTGTATCACGGTCCGGACTATGACATATGGGTGATCAGTTGGCTGTCAGGGCAATCCACGGGCTTCCACGACCACGGTGCGTCGTCGGGAGCCTTCGTCGTAGCGACCGGGATTCTGGAGGAGCATCGTCCTGGTGAGCGGACCCGCGTGATACATCCGGGCAAGCCACGCGCATTCGGTCCCGATTATGCGCATGACGTCCGTAACGTCTCCCTCGCGCCGGCCATCAGCATTCACGCATATTCTCCTCCGCTTAGCGACATGAACGAGTACGAGTTAGATGGCAGTCGACTGGTTCCGCGTGACCGCGCATCTGGGAAGGCTGAGACGGTCGATCAAGAGTGGCGAGTGCAGAAGGGGAAACCCTTAGACCGGACCGGTGCCTTGAGCATTGAGCAGGTGCTTTCGGCGGCACGCGCCCGACTGCGACGGCTATCTCCAGATGAGACCTATGAGGCGATGGTCAAAACAGAGGCGATACTCGTCGATATTCGTCCCGAAGGCCAGCGCGCGATTGAGGGTAGCATTGCGGGCGCGTTGATTGTCGAACGTAACGTGCTCGAGTGGCGGTTCGACCCAGCCTCCAGCGCGCGGCTGCCGGTCGCGACCGATCATGTCCAGGTGATCGTGTTCTGTTCCGAAGGCTATGCCTCAAGCCTCGCGGCGATAGCTCTGCAGGATCTTAGACTCTGCCGCGCGGCGGACATGATTGGTGGATTTCAGGCATGGAGGGCAATGGGTCTGCCGATTGTTCCGCCAAGCGAGGCTTCCTAGGCGTTATCAGTCCAATGCACTCCTCGAAATATCAGCCGAGACAAACGGACGATTGTTAACTTACGGCAACCTGTTCCAATCGTTCGAGGGTGTCGGGATATTTGCGAACTAACAAGACGAGCGCTGCTGCCTGAGGATTGGGCTTGGCGCGACCCTGTTCCCACTTCTCAAGCGTGCGTTCGTTAATGCGTAGCTTCCGAGCGAATACGGCTCGTGAACAGTGCAGCCTCTTACGGGTATCCCGAATCAGCTTCGAATCCACCTTGGGCAGCGGTGTCCCTTCAACGTTGTAAGTGCGAAGCGTGATTTTGCCCTCGCGATGGCTTTTCATCGTTGCAACACCTTCTATCATTTCGTCGAAAATCTTTCTCTTGCTCATCGCCTTCGCCTCCTCGATTTCCTTGGCTTCGCAAGCTTCACGGCCTGCCGAGCCCGGATCTCAATTTCAACGGCACTCTTCAAAGCTTGCCTTTCCTTGGGCGTAAGGTCTGAAGCTTCGCCCTTGTCGTAGAGCGTCATCAGCCAGATTTGTTGCTCGCCTGGGAAGTAACAGTAGATCACTCGCAGACCGCCTCTTCGTCCTTTGCCACGTCTTGGGTCTGCCCAACGAAGCTTCCGAAATCCTCCTTGTTCCGGGGATAACGTCTCCATGTTCTGGTGCAGCGGCCAGCCGGTATTGTAGTTCCCGGTATTCGTCGTCCGTCAGATAACCGGAGACGTAGCCACTGAAGGCCGGGGCTTCGAGGAATTCCATCCTGTTGCTGGTACGCCAGTAGCGTATAAAGTCAATGGGAGAGGTTTGTAGGAAAGGGGTCGCAAAGTGGACAGAAAATGGAGAGAAAGGTACCGCCAGAAATTCCGTCGCCGAGCAGTCGTGCGGATGAATGCTTGCGAGAACATCGTGAGACTCCAAAACTGTACCAAAACCCTATGTAATTGCTGCTTCGGGGTTTAATTCGAGCGAGAAGCAGATTCCCCGAAATTGTTGAAAACATTGAAAACCTCAAGCAAAGGATGGAGTCTTTGGAGTGCCCGAACGCGCTTGCAAAGCAGGTGCTCTCCCAGCTGAGCTACACGCCCACACGAATTTCCTTCTCATTCTAGGGAGTTCGAAATTCCACCGCCACTGCAAATCGGAAAGACCGTGCCAACCGTGCCAATAACTTGCCAAATGAACTTCGATTGGTCTCCGATATCGTGCCAATTTCGCGGATGCTGATCTAGTGCCCGTTGAATTCAGCGCACTGAGTGATTGTTCAATCGCTCCGTCGGTCAGTGCCCGCCAATAGAATCGCGAACCGCGCCGTATTGTCCGCCCCAGGTATCCGTCATATGGCTGCGAATCTCCCATAACTCCGGAAAAAATCGGATGCGTATGCCTTCATTGAGCATTTCGACGGCGCGGCCTTTCAGGGATTTGGCGCCCAATCCGATGGTGCGCATGATCAATTGCATGTGCACGGCGCGGAATCGCTGAAAGAGCTCATCGAACTCGGCGAAAGCTTCGGCTACGACATACGCGTCGGAATGGGTGTACTCGGAGTTATAGATTTTCTCAATGGTCAAACCATGTTTGTCCAGGTAGGTAGTCTGGAACGATTGCCAGAGCGGGGTATGCATGCGCAGCAGAGTTCGGAATCCGGGCGATTCCTGGCCGCTGCCGTTTCCCAGGCGCAGCCGGACTTCCTGATACTCCTTAGGCGACATGGTCTCGAGCAGCGACAATTCGTCAATCATTAGCCGCTGGGCGATGTGGACCCGGCGGAAGAGGGTGAGGATTCGATTGGTATTCTCCTGCTGGATGTAATCATCGATGTCCAGGAGGGTGTAGCCGATCAATTTCATCCACATCTCTTCCACTTGATGGACGATCTGGAATTGCAGTTCGTCCGGGTTGCAGAATTCCTTAAAATCTTTCTGGCAAGAGAGCAGCGCCTTGGTATTCAAATAGAGTTCGTAGTCGAGCGTTCCTTCACCATTCATGATCGAATAAAAGAATTCCCGGTCCATAGCGTTCCCTCCCTCAATAAACTTTCGCAGGATTCTTTTGCCCTCATCGCATTGTAAAAGGAGCGGAGCAAAGTGCATTCTCTAGGCGGGGATCACCGCGGTGACGTCGATCTCGACGCGTGCTTCATCCTCGATTAAGCCGGCCACTTGCACCGCGGTCATCGCCGGATAGTGGCGTCCTATGATTTCGCGATACACAACGCCAACCTGCTCGTAGGCGCTGATGTATTCGTTCTTGTCCACGATAAACCAGTTCATGCGCACGATGTGTTCGGGTCTGGCGCCCGCTTCGGCCAGCACCAGAACTGCATTTTGCAACGCCTGACGAACCTGCCCGGCAAAATCCTTTGCAACAAACTTCTCTTGAGCATCCCAGCCGATCATGCCGCTCACAAAGACAAACCGCCCGCTGGCCGCTACGCCATTCGAATAGCCTTTAGGACGAACCCAATCTGCCGGCTGGAGATATTTCATGTTCTCTCTTTTCCCTGTTACGCGTGAAATTGTTTTGAATCACTCCCCTACTTCAAATGCCGAGATTCGTGCGCGTAAATCATCCGGCAAGGCAATCGCCCGGTTCATTTTCCTATCAATCAGGACCAGAACAACTTTGCCGCGCACACGGTCAACGCCGGCCGGTGATTGCAGCAAGATATGCACGCTTATTGAACTGGTACCGGCTTTCAGCACCGAAAGCGTGGCAAACAGCACTTCGCCGAAGCGGCTGGGGGCGACGAAATCGACCTCGAGGTGAACCGTAGGCAATCCCCAACCATGGGTGTTGATAATTTCCGGAAAAGAAAAATGCAACTCTTCCGCGAACCAGTCTTCCACCAGATTGTTGAATATTTCCAGATACCTGGGATAGAAGACGATACCGGCGGGATCGCAATCCGCGAAACGTATGGGAACTTGCGCGTGATATGGCCCGGTTTTCGAAAGGAGAGATTTAGTCACGCAGCTGCTCGCTTTCTTGAAATAACTTGATAATGCCGCGCGAAATGATGAGTTGCTGAACCTCGGTGGCACCCTCATAAATTCGCAGCGGGCGAATTTCGCGGTAAAGACGTTCGACGGGTGACCCGCTTACAACTCCGAGGGCGCCGAAGATCTGCACGGCCCGGTCAATGACGCGCTGCGCCGTCTCGGTAGCGGTCATCTTGGCCATTGCGGCTTCTACGGTTACGGGCCGGCCTCGGTCGCGCAGCCACGCCGCACGATAAGTAAGAAGAGCAGCAGCGTCGATATCGTTCGCCATGTTTGCCAGATTGGCCTGGGTTAACTGGAAGTCAGCTAGGGTCTGGCCAAACATCTTGCGCGAAGTGGCGCGGCGCAACGATTCATCCATCGCGCGTCGAGCGAAACCAAGGGCTGCGGCGGCAACCGAAGTGCGAAAGACGTCGAGGGTAGCCATCGCCACTTTAAAACCCTGGCCGGGCGCACCCAAGCGTTGCGAATCAGAGACCCGGCAATTCTTAAAGGTAAGGCGAGCAAGCGGGTGGGGAGCGATCACCTCAATGCGCTCGGCAATTTCAAATCCAGGCGCGGCGGACTCGACGATGAACGCGGTGATCCCGCGAGAGCCCTGCCCTTCGCCGGTCCGTGCGAACAAAACATAGAAATCGGCGATGCCACCATTGGAGATCCATGTTTTTTCGCCATCCAAGATATAAGCGTCGCCATCGCGGCGTGCTTCGCATCGCAGGGCCGCGACGTCGGAACCCGCATTCAGCTCGGAAAGCGCGAATGCGGCGATGGCCGCACCCTTAACGACGCCGGGCAAGTACTGCTGCTTCTGGAGGGGAGTTCCGAAGAGCGTGATAGCCCCGGAGCCAAGCCCCTGCATGGCAAAGGCAAAATCGGCGAGGCCTGAATGCCAAGCCAGAATTTCACGAATCAGGCAAATGGTCCGGGTGTCGATGGCGTCAGCGAAGGCTCCGTAAGCGACGCCGCCAACCGCGTGCTTTAGCCAACCACCCTCGCCGAGTTGGCGGACGATTGCGCGGCAGGCGGCATCAACCTCCTTTGGGCGTTCATCGCTAAAATGAGCGCTAGCCCACCGATCTAATTCCACAGCCAGAGCCCGGTGGCGTGGTTCGAGGAACGGCCAATCTAAGTGATCGTGGCGAGCCATGCTTAATTTCCCTCGAACTCGGGCTTCTGCTTCTCAACGAAAGCATGATAAGCACGGTGAAAATCATTGGTCGCCATGCAGATCGCCTGGGCCTGAGCCTCGGCCTCGATGGCTTCATCGACGCCCATATTCCATTCTTGTTGCAACATTTTCTTGGTCATGGCGTGAGCGAATGTGGGGCCGGAGGCCAACTCCGCCGCAAAATTCAGCGCTTCTGGCAGAAGCACCTCCGGCGCAAGAAGACGGTTCAGGAATCCCCAACGCTCGGCTTCTTCGCCGTTCATCGTGCGGCCGGTGAGGAGCAGCTCAGCCGCTCGACCCTGACCGATAACACGCGGCAGGAGTGCGCAGGCGCCCATGTCGCAGCCGGCGAGTCCTACCCGCGCAAACAGGAAAGCAATCTTGCAGCGCGCCGTTCCCAGGCGAATATCGGACGCGAGGGCCAACAGCGCGCCAGCACCAGCACAAACGCCATCAATCGCGGCGACAATCGGCTGAGGGCAGGCGCGCATAGCCTTAACGAGATTTCCAGTCAAACGCGTGAATTCCAGCAGGCCGGGCATGTCGAGCTTGGTGAGCGGACCGATGATTTCATGCACGTCGCCGCCGGAGCAGAAGTTTTCTCCAGCCCCGGCTAGGACCACGGCCTTGATGTCCAGCGTATCGCTCATCGCACGAAAGAGATCGTGCAGTTCAGCGTACGAATCGAAAGTGAGGGGGTTCTTGCGTTCCGGCCGGTTGAGAGTAATGGAGGCGATCTTGCCTTTCACCTCATACAAGAAGTGCCGGGCTTTGTAGCCAGCAAGGGAATTGCGAATGATTGGCAATTGATGGGGTTCACCGGGAAGATATCGCATCAGCTTCTCCTATCGATGGGAGTGAGCCTGCGTTTTACTCGCGTCACCGCGGGCGCGCTGCAGTGTACTTTTAGTTTTTGCAACATTCCCAGCATGGTCTGCTGGTCTTCCTGGCTGAGCCCCCCTAGGAGCTCCACAATCCATTGTTCGTGATGAGCCGCCATTCTGCGGAAGCGCTTGAGTCCGGCATCGGTTAATTTCACGGTAATCGCTCGGCGATCTTGTCGATCCAGAATGCGCAGCACGAGGCCTTCTTGCTCGAGTTGGTCGGTGATTCCCGTGACGTTGCCGCCGGAAACCATCAGGCGCTTGGACAGCTCGCTCATGCGCAGGCCGGCCGGGCGGCGCTCCAGCTGGGCCATTAAGTCAAAGCGCGGCAAGGTGGTGGCAAAATTTTGGCGCAACCTGCTGCGAACGTGGGCCTCGACCCGCATCGTGCAAGACAGCAGGCGAAGCCACAGGCGCAATGCCTGATGATCATTCTTGGTGGCGCGCGTTTCCAGGTCCACAAAGGCCGCGCTATCGCGACCTGGTTCCGTCGTGCTTTTTCTTAGCGCTGATGAAGTTTCCATCGTTCCCTCACGTCAATTCGCCGCCGGACACCGAGATCGCTTGCCCGGTAACAGCTTCACTTCCCGGCAAGCATAGCCACGCAACTGCGTTGGCCACTTCTTCCGGTTTGATTAGGCGCTTCTGCGGATTGCGCGAAACCAATTCCGCGAGCGCCTGGTCCGGGGTGCGGGACGTCTTCGCGACGATGTTGGCGAGACTCTCTTTGACCATGTCGGATTCGGTGTAGCCCGGGCAAACCGCGTTGACGGTCACACCCTTGGCCGCAACTTCCAAAGCCAGAGCGCGGGTCAGGCCGATGACGGCGTGTTTGGAGGCGCAATACGCTGAGACATAGGCGTAGCCTGCCAGGCCGGCGACACTTGCGATATTGACGACGCGTCCCCAGCGCGCGGCCAACATGTCCGGCAAAACGGCCTGGCTGCAGTGGAAGGTACCGTCGAGATTAATCGAGATCATTCGGCGCCACAGCCCGATATCTGTTTTTAGGAAAGGCGCGGAACCCGCTTGTCCGGCGTTGTTGACGAGGATTTCGATTTTGCCGAACCGCGAACGAGAAGTCGCGAAGGCTTGCGTCACCGCCTCCGAGTCACTGACGTCCGCTGCAACGTAATTGAGCTCGCGGGTTTTCACGATGTCCAGATTGGCATCACCGTTAGGAGCCGCACTGCGTCCCATCATGGTGACGCGTGCCCCATGTGCGAGCAACACACGTGTGATCGCCGCGCCGATTCCCCGGGCGCCACCCGTGACGAGGGCATGCTTGCCCGAGAGAGATTGTGACATCGGATTCTCCCAGGCTTGGCTCACGCTTGCACCAAGAGCAGGGCACGCGCCATGTTTCGCTCCAACTGCTGCTTACCCGACAAGTATTGATCGGGCCATCGAACGTCTGTGTATCCTTGTTTTGCCGCCTGATGAAGAGTCCACGATGGGTCGGCGAGGTGAGGGCGAGCAATTGCGCAGAGATCCGCGCGGCCAGCGGCGATGATGGTATTCACATGATCACCTTCGAAGATATTTCCCACGGCGATGGTGGGAACGCCCAACTCGTTGCGAATGCGATCGGAGAATGGTACTTGAAACATGCGTCCGTAGACCGGCCTTTCCGCTCGACTCACTTGTCCGGAGGAACAATCAATCACGTCGGCGCCGGCGGCGCAGAAGAAGCGCGCCACTTCCGTTGCGTCCTCGGGCGTAAGGCCCCCGGGGACCCAGTCAGTCGCGGAGATTCGTACGCTCATGGGATTGTCGGAGGGCCACTCCTGGCGCATGGCCTTGAAAACCTCGAGAGGAAAGCGGCAGCGATTCTCAAGAGAACCGCCGTATTGGTCGGTGCGAAGATTGGTCAGCGGCGAGATGAAGCTGGACAAAAGGTAGCCGTGGGCGCAATGGAGTTCGAGCCAGTCAAATCCGGCGGCCGCGCCGCGCTTGGTGGCTTCCACAAAATCGGCTTTGATGCGGTTCATGTCAGTTCGCGTGGCCTCTCGTGGCGTCTGCGACACACCATCGATGTACGGCAATGGCGACGCCGACACCAGTGGCCAATTCCCGGATTCCAACGGGTGATCGATCCCTTCCCACCCACGGCGCGTCGATCCTTTGCGACCGGAATGGCCGAGTTGCAAAGCCATCTTGGCATCGCCATATGTGTGAACGTAATTCACGATGCGCTTCCATGCGTTCATCTGTTCGTCATTCCACATGCCCAGGCAGGCCGGCGATATTCGGGCGTGCGGTGAAACGCAGGTCATTTCGGTAAAAACCATGGCGGCGCCACCCATGGCTCTTGCGCCGAAGTGGACCAGATGAAAATCATTGGGCACACCGTCGGTAGCCATGTAAGTGGCCATGGGCGAGACGATCACGCGATTCTTCAGAGAAAGGCCACGCACCGAAAAAGTTGTGAACATTGGGGGAATGGCGCGATCGATGCCGCTACGCGCGGCGAACCATTTCTCAACGCCGTTCACGTATTGGGCGTCTCTCAACTTGAGATTTTCGTGGCCGATGCGTTGGCTGCCGGTGAGCAGGCTGTAGGTGAACTGCTCGGGCTCGAGATGAACGTAACGCTCCACCTGCTCGAACCATTCCATTCGATTGCGAGCCGCGCTCTGTAGTTTGAGCGCTTCGATTTCGCGTTCGTCTTGATACCGCTGCAGCGTGTCACAAACCTCGCCATCGTGATCGAGCAACACACGAGCCAGGGACATGGCATCTTCCATAGCCAGCTTGGTGCCCGAGCCGATCGAGAAGTGAGCGGTGTGAGCGGCATCGCCGATTAGAACGATGTTCTTGTGATGCCACTTCTCGCACAATACCCGGTTGAATTTCAGCCACATCGCTGAGCCAGTGAGATGCTTGGCGTTGGAAATCAGCGGGTTGCCGTCCAGCCGCTCAATAAACAATTTTTCGCAGAACGCAATAGATTGGTTCTGATCCATTTTGTCGAGACCCGCCCGGCGCCAATTTTCCTCCGGTGTTTCGATGATGAATGTCGACCAATCCTCATCGAAGCGGTAGGCGTGCAAGTTGAACCAGCCCCACTCGGTTTCCTTGAAATCAAACGTGAAAGCGTCGAGCTTCTTTCTGCTGCCGAGCCAGATAAAACGATTTTTCCGGACTTGAATGTTAGGCTTAAGGAATTCCTCAAATTTCCTGCGCGTAATGGATGCGGCGCCGTCGGAAGCGATCACCAAGTCGTTCTCGTGGGTATACTGTTCCGGATCGGTGACCTCGGTTTCAAAGACCAGCTTTACGCCCAAGCCAGCAGCTCGCTGTTGGAGAATTTGCAAGAGCTTCATTCGGGCGATGCCGCAAAATCCGTGACCCCCTGAGGTGAACTTGCGTCCCTTGAAATAGACATCGATATCGTCCCAGTGGCGGAACGATTTGGTGATTTCGGAGTGAGTTTCCGGATCGGCGTCTCGAAAGCCGCCCATAGTCTTGTCGGAAAATACGACGCCCCAGCCGAAGGTACTGTCGGGGCGGTTGCGCTCGATGACGGTGATGTCCCAGGAGGGATTGGCCTTTTTCGCGAGGGTCGAGAAGTAAAGTCCCGCGGGCCCACCTCCCAGGCAAACGATTTTCATTGGCGCTCTCCAAGCCTGCTGGACAAACGCTGCGACTCGGTGATGTTCATGTTCATGCGGGTAACTCCCGCAATGCGTCCGCTAATTTTTGGCCAGTATCGTCGGCGAGTGCCGCTTCGCGGAGCTTCTTCAAGGATTCGGCGGCGTCCGGGGTTCGGTGGAGTTTCGGAAGTGCCGTCAATATCTCTTCGAAATGTTTTCGTCCCCGGAGGTGTGTCTCGCCGTAGCCTTTTACGATAGTAGGACACTGGGCCAGTTCCACTGCTAGCGGATAATTCTGTCGCGCGACGGCGAGAACCTCCGCTAACCAAACGGAGATCGCCTTGGATTCCTCGTGGTAGCGTAAAGACGCTCGCCGCCAAGGCCGCATGGCCGCCAGCACGTATAGCTGCAGAAAGCCTCTCAAAGAAGTGGTCTGCACGACTTTGCCGTTCCGCGTAACCCTTTCGACTAGCCTGCGGCCCCAAGCGGAGTTCAACAACCAGCGGCCGAGACTTGCGGGAAGGATATCGGAGATCTCCTCGATTCCAGGGTAAAGAAACTCGTTAATCTGGACCAGTTGTGTGCCGCTAGCACGGGACTCCTCGCGCACCCGTTCAAATCGCGCCCGACGCGTTTTTAGATCGGCCACCCGGACGGCATCCTCATAGGACATCCAAAGTGCGAGGTGGCGGCCGGTTTCGCGCAACAGGGCAAAGTCGCCGTTACCAAACTCCAAGTCTAAGTCTCGTACAGCTTGCAACTCGTCCAAATATCCGGCGGCGTAGGAGACATCCTGATAATCCGCAAGGCGCTGGATGCTGGCCAATAGAACGAAGTGGCTAGCGCGCGGAAAATCGGTGTCGATCCTTGTGGAAAGGTCTTTCAGTCGAGGTCCGGTTTTGGGTAATTCTTTTCCGGCGGGCTCGATGGCCGCCGCAGACGGCCCTGAAGCAACGCTGAAAGCGGCGGCAAAACCAGCGAGGCTGGACTCGACTCCGATCCCCGCTCTCTGAATGGCATCCTCGAATTGTTTTCGGCCGAAAGGCAGCGCAGCGGTACTGGCCAATGCACCAAACAAAACCGCACTGATGACGCTCCCGTTTTCAGCGGCGATGCGCGCAAAATCATGGTGCACAAATGTTTTCGCCGCGGAGCTGCCGGCCTCGATCAATTTCTGGGCGTCGATTTGGCCATCGCCAAGCGCGGTCTTTTCGATCATGGAATAGACGCGGTGCGTTGACGCGATCAAGGTGGTTCGATCCGGGGTCACCAGTCCGCGTTGAATAGCGCGACCGGCTTCCATCAACTCGGATGCCAGCACGATGTCAAGTTCTCCAGGAACCGGCATCAATGCCAGTACCGGTTGTTTGCCCGCTTCCTGGGCGGCAAGCTCGGGAAATATCTCTATGTAATAGATGGTGGTGCCGGTGCGTTGTGCGACGCCTGGCACCGACGTGGTTTGCGCAAGATAGCCGGCATGTTCGGCAAGATCGACAATCCAATCCGCAAGGACTCCGCCGCCCTCGCCACCCATGGCGACGATGGCGATGGTGATCGCGCGAGTTGCGCCAAAATCGGTGCTTACGGTCGGCACGCGTGTCGTGGAAACTGTCTCCATATACGATCTCTACGTTCCGCGAACAACCTTAGGCGGAGATGCCCGCGAGGCGGCGATCGCTGCTCCGCTGCAGGAATCCGATGATGGTGCTTCTCACGCGCGCTCGGAAAGCATCGAAACCGCTTGGATTGGAAATTATCTCCGCGCGGAAAAAGGACGGGCATAATCTCGCCGCATGCGCTACCTCGCCGCAAAGGCCGCATCCCACACAACTCTCGAGGACGGTCGCGACCGGATCTTTTCGCAGCGGATCAGGGTTGGGCATGATGGTGAGGGATGGGCAGCCCGAGAGGCGAATGCAGGAGTGGTCGCCAGTGCAGGTGTCTGCGTCCACACCGAATTTCTCGCGCACGACGCGCTTGCCTTCTTTTTCCAGCTTGCTCATCTGAGGTTTCACACGGCGCTGCTTGTTTAAAGTGCACTCACTCTGCGCGACGATAACCTTGGGACCTTTTTCCTTGGTGGTGAGCGCTTCCTTGAGCACGCCGCACATAGCGGCCAGGTCATATGTGCGTGTGATGGTCCTGACCCACTTCACGCCAACGCCGCGCACAGCATCGGCGATGGAAAGCTTGGTCGTGCGGATGGGATTGCTGGCCGCGGACGACAAGATGTCCTGCCCGCCGGTAGCGGCGGTGTAGCTGTTATCCACAACAATCAATACGCTATCGCTCTGATTGAAGACGGCGTTGCCCACACCACTGGTCAGCCCGTTGTGCCAGAACCCTCCGTCGCCCATAAAACTGATGGTGCGCCGATTGGTTTCCTTGGTATTGAAAGCGGCGGCGCTGGCCCATCCCAGTCCGTATCCCATGGTGGTCGCGCCAATATTGAAGGGAGGCAAAGTGGAGAAGAGGTGGCAACCGATGTCGCAGCTAACATGGTGCGAGCCAAGTTCCCGTTCGACTAACTTCATCGCCGTAAAAATCGGGCGCTCCGGACAACCGGTACAGAATGACGGAGGCCTCGGATGAATCTGGCCATTGGCGTCGAATACAGGCAACACCTTGGCCGCTGCCGGCGGCCGGACAACGGCGGGCAAATTCTCCCGATCGATCAAGTGGGGAGCGTACTGCTCGATGAATTTGAGGATGCCCCTGATAACAACAGCCGCCGTATATTCGCCGGCCATCGGCAGCATGCCTTTGCCATGTACTTTGGTCTGTATGTCGGCTTTGCGTAATATCGCGTGGAGGTTCTGCTCGATGAAATCGGGTTGCCCTTCCTCAATCACCAGCACGCCGCGTTTGCCGATGCAGAAGCGCTTGATTTCATCATCAAGCAGGGGGTAAGTGACGTTCAATACGTAGAGCGGAACTTTGCTATCGCCGAAGGCGTTGGAGAGCCCGAGAAGTTCGAGGGCTCTCACCGCGTTGTTATACATGCCGCCTTGCAAGATGATGCCGAAATCCTGGACGCCATCCGAAAATAACTCGTTCAGGGCGTGTTTCCGGATGAATTCCTGCGCCGCTGGCCAGCGTTTCTGAATTTTTTCGTGTTCGTGCAGGAAGCTGCCCGGAGGCAGGACCACTCGGCTGGCATCCCGCGACGGATTCTCCATAGCTTGCTTCAGGGTGAAAGGAGCGCGGACATTGTTCTTGGCAATGAAGCTTCCATGCACGTGGCAGGCGCGAATTCGCAGTTCCAACATCACCGGCGTGTTGCTGGCTTCCGAGAGAGCGAACCCCTGTTCCACTGCGTTTACGATGGAAGGCAAATTGGGGCGCGGGTCCAAAAGCCACATCTGGGACTTCATGGCGAAGGCGTGCGAGCGCTCCTGCATGATGCTGGAGCCTTCGCCGTAATCCTCGCCAACGATAATCAACGCTCCGCCCATTACACCGCCCGAGGCGAGATTGGCGAGAGCGTCGGAGGCCACGTTGGTACCTACGGTAGATTTGAAAGTTACCGCTCCGCGCAGGGGATAATTGACGGATGCGGCCAAAGTAGCTGCTGCGGTAGCCTCAGAGGCGCTATGCTCAAAACGCACGCCCAGTTCTTCCAAAATGGGGTTAGCGTCGGTGAGCACGTCCATTAAGTGCGAAATCGGCGCTCCCTGATAACCAGCCACGTAGGACACGCCGGCCTGCAAAAGAGCCTTGGTTACCGCCAGAATTCCCTCGCCGCGGAATTCCTCACCTTCACCGAGATAAAGCTTCTGAACTTCCTTTTTGAAGAATCGTTCCGCCAACTTTACCACCTTCCACGGCCGCCGAACGGACGGGTGCGTGCTCCCCACAGCGCGCCACAACGATGAAGCGGCGAAGACCGGTCCAATAAAGATTAGGCCTAAACAATTTATGTGTCAATTGAATCCCGCCTATCCTTTGTTCACCAGCGCCAGGACGCGGCACGGACTGCCAGAACCCTGGACGATCTTCAGCGGTGTGGTGATCAAGAGTGCGCCCTTCGGCGGCAGTTGGTCGAGATTCACCAAGCTCGCCAGGCCAAACTTTCCGCTCCCATGCATAATGGTATGGCACGGAAACGGTGGAGTGAATTTGAATGCTTGTCCGGCATCCGTTCCCACTGCTTCCGAGCCCCAACCGATCACATCCCGCTGCTTCGCAAGGAACGGAACTAAATCGGCATGCGGCCCCGGCACGTGCGAGCCATCCTCCTTCATATTAAGGAAGGCGGCAGGGTCCTTCCGCTTGGACCAGTCGGTACGCATCAGCACCCAGGAGCCGGGCTCGATGCGGCCATGCTTTTCTTCCCAGGTTTGCACATGTTGAGGTGTCAGGAGGAAATCCGGATTGGCAGCCACTTCCTGGGAGGCGTCGATCACATTGGCTGGCGCAAAAAAGCTTTCAACCGGAATGGTGTCCGTTGCGTTCTGGGGAAAGTCCTTGCCGGTGACCCAGTGGATGGGGGCATCAAAGTGCGTGCCGGTATGTTCTCCGCAAGAAAAATTGTTCCAGAACCATGCTGGCCCCCGGCTATCGTACTTGGAAATTTCTTCGAGCCGAAAGGGCCATGATTTCCCGAAGTCGGGGGGAAGTTGAATCACCGCCGTATTCGCATCCAGCGGCTGGCTCAGGTCAATCACCCGTATCTCCCGATTGGCAAGGGCGCGAGCAAATTGCTTCAGAATGTTTTCCGGCATCGCTATACTCCGAGTTGAGAAGGATCCATCAAAACTTCGCCTGACCGTAGCACTTTTCCAGCCGTCTCTGGAAATGTTTTTGAGGTTGGCTTCGGACCTGCATCGGGGTTGGTGGAAAATTCGTGCTCACGCGCACGAGCCGGAACCGGCGGGAAATGGGAACAGCGCTAGCTGTGGTGAGCGGCAAAGCCGGTAAGGCCGAGAACCTTGTCCTTCGATTGAACGATGTGGTCGTACATTCGCTGGCGTGCGCGCTCGGGCTCTCGATCTTGAATCGCTTTGAGAATCTCGCGGTGTTCGCGCCCGGGCACTTCGCCGTAGTAATTGATATCGATTGCGGCAAACATAATCCGCTCCATCTGAGAGCGCGCCTCACTCACCGCTTGCAAAAGCATCTGGTTTCTGGAAAGCCGCGCGATGGATGTGTGAAATAAAGTATCGGCCTCGATGAAACGGACGCAGCTTTCTATGTCGTCGGCACGGCAGGTTACTTGCGAGAGCTCCGACAACTTCTGAAATATTCCAGGATCGGCCGGCTTGTGCGCGGCCAGCTCGGCCGCAGCGCACTCCACCGCGCAGCGAAATTCATAGACGTCGTTGAGCACCTGCAGCGTGATTTGCGCTACGAAATAGCCGCGGTTGGGAACGATTCGAAGCAGCCGTTCATTCTGCAAGCGAACCGCTGCCTCGCGCACCGGCGTACGGCTGCCTTTGTACCGGTCGGCGAGATCCTTTTCACTGAGGGCGTCGCCCGGCTGATAAACATTGCGAATGATGTCGCGCTTGAACGCGCGGTAGACCGTCTCGCTGAGCGTAGGCGCGGGACTCTGGCCGGGGGACCACGGGACTACCGGAGAGACCGAGACCTGCAGGGACCGTCGACTGCTTCGAGTTGCCATCTTGGATAATGATCCTCCGCTCGTTGTCTCAGTCTAGCACCTTTCGGGAATTTCCCGCCGCTGCGAAATCGTATACCGTTGACATACGAAATACATTTACTTGACATGCCGGAATCCTCGGGTGTAGCGTTTGCCCGGCGCCGCCACATTCTTGCGCATGCATGCGGCGGCCCTCGTTGGGTTCGCCGGGAACCGAAGCCGAGCTCGAAACTTCAGCAGCCGGCCAGAAACGAGTCGAGCGAAATGCCGTCTTCCTTTCCGATTGACGCGGTGCGTGCCGCGTTCCCTGCGCTCCGCCAACCTCCTCCCTTCATTTTTTTTGACAATGCCGCCGGTGCCCAGATTCCACAGATCGTATTTGACGCCGTGAACCGGCATCTGCTCGAGTGCAACGTCCAGCGCGGCGGCCGCTATCCCAAGAGTCAAGAAGTGGATGCCACCATCGTCCGCGCCCGGCAAAGCGTCGCGGACCTGTTGAACGCCCGGGATGCCCGGGAAGTGGCGTTCGGAATGAACGCCACCTCGTTCATTCGTCTGGCCAGCCTGGCGATCGGCCAGACCCTCGGCGAGCGCAACGAAATCGTTATCACCGACATGGACCATGAAGCCAATATAGCCACGTGGCTGGCCCTCACGCGCGAGGGCGCGCAATTCCGATGGTGGCGGATGCGCAGCGACGGAAATCTGCACGCTGACGACCTGCGGCCGCTGCTCTCTTCGCGCACACGGCTGGTTGCTTGCACCGCCACTTCCAACGCTCTCGGTTCGATTGTGGACGTGCGCGCCATCGCAAATGTGGTTCACTCCGTGGGCGCCGAGCTTTTCCTGGATTGCGTGCATTACCCGCCCCACGGGCCGGTGGACGTACAAGACTGGGACTGCGACTATCTGGTTTGCTCCGGGTATAAGATTTTCGCGCCGCACATGGGATTCTTGTGGGGGCGTCTCGAACTTCTCCAGAAGCTGCCGACCTTCCGCGAAGATTTCATTCCGAATGAGCCGCCCCTGAAAATCGAAGCGGGGACGTTCGTTTACGAAAATGTAGCGGGCATGGATGCGGCGATCGGCTATCTGGAGAAACTCGGGAAGCCATCCGGCGGAACCGCGAATCCTCCGGGTTCGCGCCGCGCGAATCTGGTGCGGGCGATGACCGCCATTCGAGAGTATGAGAACGGCCTTTCGCTCGAATTATTGCGCGTGTTCCATGAATGCGACGCTACGATCTACGGAATCGGCGAAAAGAGCCGAGTGGACCAGCGCGTTCCCACGTTCTGCTTCAATCTCGGAAGCATTTCCCCTGCCCGTGTTACCGAGGAGCTTGCGCGCGCGGGCGTCGGAGTGCGTGACGGGCACATGTACTCGCCCCGCCTGATGCAACGGCTGGGATTGAGCCAGGAAAGCGGCGTGGTGCGCGTTTCGCTGGTGCATTACAACACAATCGAAGAGATCCATCGCTTTGCGAATGTGCTCCTCGATTTGAGAAAAAATGCCTAGAGTCCCCGAGACGGCAAACCCGCACCCGCTGGGACCACCGAACGCCCAGGCGGCCGTTGCTGCGGGCGAAAGCGGCGAGCTGCGCAGGCGATTGAGCCAGCGCCAAGTAACGATGCTGGCGATCGGCGGCGCCATCGGCGTGGGCTTGTTTCTCGGCAGCGGCGTGACGATTCGGCTGGCTGGCCCCGGCGTAATCGTGAGCTATTTTCTGGGTGCGATCCTCGCGCTCATCATTTCTTACTCGCTCGCTGAAATGGCCGTGGTTCATCCGGTAGCGGGTTCGTTCGGCGTATATGCCGAAATTTACTTGAGCCGCTGGGCGGGCTTTGCAATACGCGCCACGTACGGGTTGGTGCAGATCATCGCGATCGGCGCTGAGGTCACCGCGGTCGCAATCTACTTCACGTTCTGGTTCCCCAGCGTTCCGCAATGGATGTGGGTATTGGCCGTATCGGCCGTACTGGTGGCGATCAACTCGATGCAGGTTGGACGGTTCGGCGAAATCGAATACTGGTTCGCACTGATCAAAGTGGTCGCCATTCTTGCGTTTATCGCGGTGGGTGGCGGGTTGATCCTCGGAATCGGCACGAAGCACGCGGTGGGCCTCTCAAACCTGACCGCGAATGGCGGGTTCTTGCCGCATGGCTGGACCGGCGTTTGGCTGGCGCTGACGCTAGTGGTCACCAGCTACATGGGTGTGGAAGTGATCGCCGTTACCGCTGGTGAGGCCGAAAAGCCGGAAGAATCCATTCCGAAGGCGATGCGCACCATC
>Ga0302324_100005242_pt1 | contig 28327 bp, 24 predicted proteins | sample Palsa_T0_1_FD_201949 | JGI IMG/M metagenome (GOLD analysis project Ga0302324, IMG submission 201949) | Peat permafrost microbial communities from Stordalen Mire near Abisko, Sweden - Palsa_T0_1 | ecosystem: Environmental > Terrestrial > Soil > Palsa > Peat permafrost | place: Sweden: Abisko...
CCCAGAGACTCAAGATCGTTCTTGTCCCATTGAATGACGGTGCGATCCGCCATCGCGGCGTTCTCGATGGGCACGAGCGTGGACAGGGGATGCTGTGAGATCACGAAGCCGCCGACATGCTGCGACAGGTGGCGCGGAAAGCCGACGAGTTGTTTGACAAGCGCCATCAGGTGGCGCGCCATGCGCGTGCGCGGATCGAATCCGAGCTTCGTAAACTCCTCGGGCAGCTGCGCGTCGCCGTCAAACCACTGCAGGGCCTGCGAGAGCGCGGCCACGATCTCGAGCGACAGACCCAGCGCCTTGCCGACATCGCGCACCGCCATGCGGCGGCGGTAACAGATCACGGTCGCCGCAAGCGCCGTGCGGTGGCGGCCGTATTTGCTATAGACGTACTGGATGACCTCCTCACGACGCTCGTGCTCGAAGTCGATGTCGATGTCCGGCGGCTCGGCGCGCTCCTTGGAGACGAAGCGTTCGAAGAGCATGCTGACCCGCGCCGGATCGACCGCGGTGACGCCCAGGCAATAGCAGACGGCGGAGTTGGCGGCGCTGCCGCGGCCCTGGCAGAGAATGTTCTTCGAGCGCGCGAAGCGTACGATGTCCTCGACGGTGAGGAAGTAATGCTCGTAGTGCAGCACGGCGATGAGAGCGAGCTCTTTGTCGATTTGCGCCCGCACCTCGGCAGGTATGTCCGCGGGCCAGCGGCGCGCGGCGCCTTCCAGGGTCAGTTTGCGCAGGTGCTGAAGAGCGCTTACGCCTGGCGGCACGAGCTCCTCGGGATATTCGTAGTGCAGAGTGTCGAGTGAGAAGGCGCACTCGAGCGCGATGTCGAGCGTCGCTGCGAGCAGCTCGCGCGGGTAGAGCCTGCGCAGCGTTGCCAGCGGGCGCAGATGCCGTTCGCCGTTGGGGAATGCCGCGCGTCCGATCTGATCAACCGTGGTCCCCAGACGAATGGCCGTGAGGACATCGTGCAAAGGGCGCCGCTCGCGCAAGTGGTAGTGCACGTCCCCTACTGCGACGAGCGGCAGGCCGCTCGCGGCGCCGAGCTCGCGCAGCATCTCAAGCCGCCGCTCGCTGTCCTGCGCAAGGCCGTGCGTGAATGCAAGGTAGCGCCGCGCGAGCGCAAGACGTGCGAACCAGCGCACGACATCCGCATCGAGGCTCGCGCCCAGCACGCACAGGCCGATGCAGTGCTCAAGGCCGCTTGCAAAAGCCTCGCGGGAGATGGCGTAACCGCCTTTCTTCGAGGCCCGCCGGGCCTGGGTTATGAATTCGCACAATTCGGTGTAGGCCGTGTGATTGGGCGCCAGCAGGACCACACGCTCCTCTGAGGGAAAGCGGAACTGACTGCCAATGATCAGCTTAAGGCCCGCATCCTTGGCCGCATCGTGCGCGCGTACGATGCCGGCGAGCGAGCATTCGTCCGTGATCGCAAGCGCCGCATAGCCGAGCTCTTTGGCGCGTGCGACAAGTTCGTACGGATGTGAGGCGCCATGTTGAAAGCTGAAATTACTCGCGCACAGCAGCTCGGCATAACTCATGCCCAGATGCCCTGCAGGAACCAGCGCGCGGTTGCGGCTTCGCGGTACAGCCACCAGCGGCTGCCTTCTGCGGTTTGCGCGATGTAGTAGTCGCGGCTCGAATCCTCGCCACTCCACCACCCCGCCTCGATCCGCTCAGGTGTGCCTAACAGCTTCGGCAGCCGCTCGATCGGCCGTGGCGGCAGCAGCCACAGAGGCCGATCGGGAAAGGCCGGCGGCAGGTCCGCGGCCGCCGCGCTGCTCTCCACGCACCAGGCCTTTTCGGGGCGATGATCGTCCCGCAAGCCCAAGCGCCGCACCGCCTGATCGCCGAGACGCGCGCGCAGTTTGTCGAGGAGATCGGACCAGCCGGCATCGTGACGCTCGCTCTCATCCCACAGATGCAACTGGGTATCGCGCAGGGCGACGAAGCGCTCGACACGCAATCTGATTTGCATGACGGCGCCGGGCAGCTGCGTACGCTCCAGCTTTTCGCGCAGCAGTGCGAAGAGCCGCAACGCGTCGCGCTGCGGATCGGTGGTGCGCAGCATCAGCACGGTGTCCGCATGATCATGATGGCGGAAGGCCACATTGAGCGTCTGCAGCGCGGCATCCCTGCCGCGCAGATAACCCTGTAATTCGTACAGGATGCGCCGCAGGGGAAAGAGCAATCCTTCCACCGTCTGCACCGGTTCTGCAAAATCGAAGCGGCGGTGATAGGTCTGCGGGGCGCGATAAGGTTTGCGCGGATCCGCCCGCTCGCCGAGCAGACGCTGCAGGTAATCCGTCACCTGCAAGCCCCAGCGCCGTGCCAGCGCATCGCGCGGCAGAGCGAGCAGTTCGTCCATGCGCGTAATGCCGCTCGCCTGCAAGCCTGTGATGGCCGCGGGCGGCAGGGCAAGTTCATTGAGCGGCAGCGCTGCAATCGCCTGGCGCAGATGATCAAGCTGCAGGACCGGCAGCGCCTGCGGCTGCCGGGCGAGGAGCGCCGCAGCTTCCGGCGTCGGTGCCACACCCATCGTCGCCGTAAGAGCGAGGGCGTTCAAACCCGCAGCCACTTTTTCGAGCAGCACGTCGAGGCCGCCGAAATAGCGCAGGCTCGAGCCGATCTCGAGCCACAGGAGCCACCGCTCGGCATCCAGGCAGACGCAGCTACTGAATTGTCCTGCCCAGCTGGCGAGCGCCTTCAGCGCGTGCTTTTCCTGAACGGGAGAGATGATGCACGACCACAACACGGCAATGTGCCATCAAACATGGGCGTGAACGGGAAGGAACACCGCGCCGCCGCGTCCGCCGCGCGCCTTCAGCACTTCAACGCCCAGCGCAGCGGGAGCGGGGCGCAGCGCGATGCGCAGCGCCGCCGGGGATGAACTGTTGAGCGTTACGGCGGGCCGGTAGATGAAGGCGAGGGACTCTCCTGCTTCGGCCGCGAGCTGCAGGCGGCGCAAAGGTCGGTCAGCAATCGCATGGCTCCACAGGAGCACGGCTCCTGCTGCTCCCTCGCGCAGAGTCTGCTCAGCCGCCCAATGCGCATCCTCATCATGGGCCGCATCGATCCACAGCACCCGTGGCAGCGGCAGGCCGGCACTTAGCAAAGCGGGGGCGTACGGGATGTACGGCGGGTGCACGAAGACGATGTGGCGTTTCTCATCGCAGAGTCGCTTGAGTGCAATCTGCAGCAGCGCGACTTCACCGATGCCCTCTATTAAAGGAATGAGTTCTGTCAGAGCTCCGACGGGCCAGCCGCCGCCGGGCAGCAGGGCATCAAGCACTCCATGGCCGGTGGAGCGGGCTTTGACGGGCGCCAGCTCATGAGCGCGCCAGACGCCCGGAATCTCCTGCAGCCCTGGAGGCAGGGGACGGAAGCGAGGAATGAGGCTCGGCGGGGGCATGCCTGCAGAGACTATATAAATATACAGTACTAGACAAATACACAGTATTTGTTGCCGATAGACTCTTATAAATCATCGGGTTATGAGGAATAGCAGCGGCTTTAGATGGGTGGGCGCTCTAACTCGTTGAGAAAGGCGCCATTATTTATAATCACTGCTTCGCGCACAGGAGTTCGCGCATGACAAGAACTAAAAAAAGAGAACGCCGAAGATCCAAAGCCGCAGGCTGGGCTTGTCTGGCCGCGGTGATGATCGGTAACGCAAAAGCCGATTTTCATCAGGGCATGGAAGCCTACAGACATGAAAATTTTTCAGCGTGCGTTCAGTGAATTTCGCATGCTTGCAGAGATCGGCGATTCGCGTTCCCAGTTTCTGCTTGGCCGCATGTACTGCGAAGGCAAAGGCACTATTCAGAACTACACCTTGGCCTATGGCTGGAGCAAACTCGCGGCATACGGCCGACATGGAGGCACGGCTCACAAGCTACCAAGGCTCGCAGCCATGGTTTGGCGAACTCATACCGATGTAGCCAGCATGACGATTTGCCTTCCTATGCCGATGAAGCGCGGACCGATTGCCCTCATATGGGCCTGAATCTCGCGCTCATCCGCGAAGCCCACGCGCGCATCAAGGACAAGATCAATCGCACACCGGTGCTGACCAGCGCCACGCTCGACGCGCAGGCACGCGCGCAGCTTTTCTTCAAATGCGAGAATTTCCAGAAGGCAGGAGCCTTCAAGGCACGCGGGGCGACCAATGCAGTTTTCCTGCTTTCCGAGGAGGAAGCGCAACGCGGCGTAGCCACGCATTCATCAGGCAACCACGCGGCCGCTCTTGCTCGAGCGGCAGGCTTGCGCGGCATTCCTGCGCATATCGTCATGCCGAATAATGCGTCCCATGCAAAACAGGCTGCGGTCGCGCGCTATGGCGCGCGCGTCGTCCTCTGCGAACCCACGCTCGCAGCTCGTGAGAGCACTTGCGAGCGTGTGATCGCTGCCACCGGCGCTGCGCTCATTCATCCTTATGATGATATGCGCGTGATGGCGGGTCAGGGCACGACGGCGGTGGAGCTGCTCGAGAGTTTTCCCGAGCTCGATATGCTGCTATGTCCTGTCGGGGGAGGAGGGCAGCTCGCGGGTGTTGCGGTCGCAGGTAAAAGCATGAAGCCGAGTATTCGTGTGGTCGGCGTTGAGCCGGCCGCAGCAGACGATGCCTATCGCTCCTTCAAGGCGGGGCACATCATTGCCAGCGTCAATCCGCAAACGATCGCGGATGGCTTGCGCAGCTCGCTCGGCAAGCTCCCCTTTGCCGAGATCCAACGCTACGTGGACGCGATCGTCACGGTATCCGAGGAGTCCATCGTGCGCTCGATGCGCACGATCTGGGAAGTGCTGAAGATTATTGTCGAGCCATCCGCGGCGGTTCCCTATGCCGCACTGTTGGAAGACAAGCTCAATATCGCGGGCCAGCGCGTCGGAATCATCCTGAGCGGCGGCAATCTTGATCTGGATGCGTTGCCGTGGGTGAAGCCGCACGGATGAGTGCAGATCAACCCGCAGCAGCGGCAATGGTGCGTCCTAGGGCTTGCCGAGAAAATCCATCTTCCCGAGCTCCACGCCCGAGTGGCGTAGGATGTTGTAGGTCGTCGTAATGTGGAAATACAGGTTCGGCAGCAGGTGATTTTGCAGATAGGGCATGCCCTGCATCGTCTTGGTGCTGCTGCGCGTCTGCCAGGTCACCGTACGATCTTCGGAGCCCTCAAATTGCTCCGCCTTGAGCGTTTCGAGATAGGAGATCGTCTTGCGCACGCGCGCCACGAGTTCGGCAAATGTCGTTTCGTTATCTTCCTGCGTGGGGACCTCGACCGCCGCGAGGCGGGCTGCGCCGGCGCGAGCGGTATCGGTTGCGATCTGCACCTGGCGCACGAGCGGAAACATGTCAGGGTAGAGCCGGCTGTTGATCAACACCTTGGGATCGATTTTCTTGGCATCCGCATGTGCCGCCCCTTTCTCCAGAATCGCCGCCAGGTTATTGAGCTGACGGATGAACGCGGTGACCGAGGCCTGATACATCGTGAGCTTCATGCATGTTCCCCTTTCCCTTGAGCCGACTTCATAGCGAGAGCAGCGTACCTGAGATGCTCCGATGAGTCATGACTTTAAGCAGTTGGTGGCGCGGTGACGGAGCACAGCACGCCGGCACGATTTTCCGGTGTCATGCTCGCCGCCGGCCAATCGCGCCGCATGGGCCGCAACAAACTTCTGCTGCAACTGGCAGGCGAGCCGCTCGTGCGCCGCGCCTGCCGCCGCGCGCTTGCCGCCGGGCTGCATCCGCTCGTCGTCGTGCTGGGTTACGAGTCCGAACGCGTGCGCGCAGCACTTGCGGGCCTGGACTGTTGCTTCGCGTACAACCCGGAATTGGAGGGACCCATGAGCGGCTCGTTGCACCGCGGACTTGAAGCGCTGCCTGCCGACGCAGAGGGCGCCGTTATCATGCTTGCTGACATGGTCAATGTGACAGAGAGCATGCTGCGAACTGTTGCTCTCGCCGCGCAGACAGGCACGGCGCTGGTGGTATCATCGCGCTACGGGCAGACGCTTGCGCCGCCCGTACTCTTCCGGCGTGCGCTCTTCGGCGAGCTCTTCGCTACAAGCGGTGAAGGCTGCGGCAAGGTGGTCGTGGAGCATCAGCGCGAACATGCGCTCTACGTTGACTGGCCGCTTGGCGCTCTCATGGATGTCGACACGCCGGAGGAATATGCGACGCTGTAGCTGTCGCGAACCCGCGCAAGCTCGTTACGGCGCGCTGGTTGCTACGCGCAAGCCTGCCGTGCGTTTGTGTCGGCATCGCGGCAAAACTGATCGAGCGTCCAGTCGGTAATCGCCGCGACTTCGGGCTTACCTGCATCCTGAAACCGGCTGACGAGAAAATAGCAGTCGTCGGTCTCGAGTTGCAGGGAAAACAGGCGCACCAGAGCGCCGGAGCGAAACCACGCCTCACACAGGATCTCGGGTACGAGTGCAATGCCGACACCGCGCTCGGCAGCGCGCACCACCGAGAACATGGTGTCGAGCTCAATGATGTTGCGCGGCTCGGGCGTGTCGAGCCCGAGCTCATTCGCCCAGTGGGCCCAGGCGAAGGGGCGCGCCTTTTGCACGATGAGAGTGGTTTCGCGAAACACCTCGCGCCCCAGGCGCGCAACTGAGGCGGCAAAGTCTCGGGCACATACTGCGGCAAGCTTCACGGGGAACAGGCGTGCGGATTTGACGCCTTGTGGCTCGGCATTCGTGAGCACGATCGAAACATCCGCGCTCAGAGGGTGATCGGATGGCCACGGGTCGACCGTGTCAACTTGGATGTCTATGCCCGGATGCAGCGCGAAGAAGCTCTCGAGCCGCGGCACAAATAGTTCGCTCGCAAAGAACGGCGGCAGCAGCACGCGCACATTCCGCCGGCGATTGCGGCGTGAGAACTGCGCCAGGCTGCGATCCATCCTATCAAGGAGGGGCGCAATCTCATCAAGGAGCGTATGTCCTGCCGTCGTCAGCTCCAGGGCGCGCGTCTTCCTCTCGAAGAGGCGCACCCCCATTACTTCTTCGAGCTCCTTCATTTGATGGCTCACCGCCGATGGCGTGAGGGCAAGCTCATCCGCCGCAGCTTTGAAGCTCTTGTGGCGCGCCGCTATGCAGAATGCACGCAGGTTGCGCAGCGGTGGTGCTCGGGATAAACGCATCGGGTCCATGGTGCGGTGAGGATACACCGTCTTTGATGCAAGACCCATGCCTTATATCTTGCGCTCCAATGGTGCATGAGGCGCCGTACGCATCAGGCCTTCCTGAGCCGTGCTCGCAATCAGCCGTCCCTCACTGGTAAAAATGCTGGCGCGTGTAAAGCCACGCGCACCCGAAGCGCTCGGGCTGTCGATGGCATATAGCAACCATTCATCGACACGCGCCGGGCGATGGAACCAGATCGCATGGTCGACGCTGATCGCAAGCGCTGCGCTACGGCCCAAATCGTGACTATGGGGGCGCACCGCCGTTGACAGCAAATAATAGTCCGAGACGTAGGCTAGCAGACGCCCGTGCAGGCACGGATCATCGGGCAGGCGACCTAGCGCCCGGAACCACAAATGCTGCATGCAATGCGCGTCCACCGTGGGCATAAAGTGCAGCGGATCGGCAAAGCGGAACTCAAAGGGACTCGCGCGCGCGAGCACCTTTCTCAACCTCGCCGGCAGGTGCAGCTCAGCGTCCGCAGCCAGCGTGTGCGCACTTGGCAGGCGCTCGGGCGGCGGAACGTCGGGCATATCGAACTGGTGTTCGAATCCTCGCTCGGGCCGCTGAAATGAAACTGCCATATTCAGGATCTCTTCGCCGTGCTGCGTGGCGCTCACCCGGCGGCTCGAGAAACTGGCGCCGTCCCGGGCACGCTCGACTTCATACACGATCGGTGCGTTGATGTTGCCACGGCGCAGAAAGTAGGCGTGCAGCGAATGCACCGGGCGCTCATCGACTGTTTGGTAAGCTGCCCCGAGTGCCTGTGCAATGACCTGGCCACCAAAGACCTGCGCAGTCCCGATATCGCGACTCTCGCCGCAAAACAGGTCGTACTCGAGTCGCTCGAGTGCGAGTACACGGATGAGATCCGCCAGCAGCGGATGCGTGCTGGAGTGGGACTTGCATCGCTTCGGGTAGCGCACCCGCTCCCGCGTGCGCGCACGCAGCGTTGAGGCGTTGCCCGTTGCCGTCTCTGCGGCGGCATTGCTTGCGGTGTCATACATCTGGCGCTCTCCTTGCGGGCGGACCCGTCATTGCGAAGCGCGAAGATGCATTCGAGCCGCAGCGGCGACAAACGATGATTATTCAACGTCTGGTTGAATGAAAATTGGCCCCATTTACGTGCGCGGCTGCTGAGCGGTGCTCAAAATTGGTGCGCACCATATGCACTTTGTGACCCAGTTCACAATCAGTGCTTCGATGGTCAATTTGATTGTCAGCGCGCCTATTCAATCATTGCTACATCAAATAGGTGCGCCTATGTATCCACGGTCATCGTGAACTGGGCGTTATATTTGTATCGGCCGGATTCCTCACGGACCGACAATTAGGCGCAGAACAGCTCGTCAGGCGTAGCGGTTACAGAAAGCGCAGTCGCTATTGCTTGGCTGGCAGCGCGAAATCAGCGGAAACTCCCTTCGCTCCCGGCCAACGTTGCGTGACCGTCTTCAGGCGCGTGTAGAAGCGCACGCCCTCGGCACCGTGAATGCTATGGTCGCCGAACAGGGAGTTGCGCCAGCCGCCAAAGCTGTGGAATGCCATGGGCACGGGAATGGGCACGTTGACGCCCACCATGCCGACTTCAATCTCGCGAGCGAAGTCGCGCGCAGCTTCGCCGCTACGTGTGAATATGGCGGTGCCGTTGGCAAATTCGTGCGCATTGATGAGGCGCACGGCGGCTGCGCGGTCGGGGACGCGCACAACGCACAGCACCGGTCCGAAGATCTCCTCCTTGTAGATGCGCATCTCGGCACGAACAGCGTCAAAGAGCGTAGGCCCAAGGAAGAATCCGGCCTCGTGCCCTGCAACCTTCAAGTCGCGCCCGTCAAGCACCAGACGCGCGCCTTCGCGCACGCCGAGCTCGATGTAGCCGCGTACCCGCTCGAGATGCGCCTGTGTCACCAACGGCCCCATCTCGGTTCCGGCCGCATCAGGCGGCCCGACTTTGAGATGGCGTACACGTGCGCGCAGCCGCTCGATCAGCGCATCCGCCGTTTCGTCTCCGACGGCGAGCGCTACCGAGATCGCCATGCAGCGCTCGCCCGCCGATCCATAGGCCGCGCCGACGAGAGCCTCGGTTGCGGCCTGCAGATCCGCATCGGGCATGATGAGCATGTGGTTCTTCGCGCCTCCCAATGCCTGTACGCGCTTGCCATGCGCAGTTCCTTCCGAGTGGATGTAGCGCGCGACGGGAGTCGAGCCGACAAAGCTCACCGCCGCGACGAGCGGATGTTGCAGAAGAGCATCGACGGCAGTCTTGTCGCCCTGGACGACGTTGAATACTCCATCCGGTAGCCCCGCGTCCTTCAATAATTCGGCGAGCAGCACGGAGACGGACGGGTCACGCTCGGAGGGCTTCAATATGAAGGCGTTGCCGCAAACGAGCGCCAGTGGAAACATCCACATCGGCACCATCGCCGGGAAATTGAACGGCGTGATGCCCGCAACCACTCCCAGCGGCTGTCGCAGGGAATAGCTGTCAACCCCGCTGCCGACGCTGTCGCTGAATTCACCCTTCAGGAGCTGGGGCGCGCCGCAGGCAAACTCCACTACTTCGAGGCCGCGCGCCACTTCGGCCTCTGCGTCCGGGAGGGTCTTGCCGTGCTCTTCGCTCAGCGCGCGTGCGATCCTCTTAATGTTCTGATTGAGAAGCTCCTGAAAGCGGAACATGACGCGTGCGCGCCGCGGCGGCGGCACATCGGCCCACGCGCGAAATGCACTCGCGGCGCTTTGAACGGCGGCGTCGACCTCCGCGGCCGTTGCAAGCGCGACTTCGCGCACCTGCCGTCCGTGTGCCGGATTAAATACGGGGGCACGCCGCCCGAGCGGAGTCGCGGGTCGACCGCCAATCCAATGCGTGACGAGCGGACTGGTTGAGCCAAGCGTCGATAGTTGCGCAGCGTTCACAAAAATACCCCTCAGTGTGTCGGCACTGCGCGCAGCGCGCGGCGCAGTCCTTCCACCATGTCGCGAACGTCATTCTCATCGCAGATAAAAGGCGGAGCCACGGCAATCGAGTCCCCGGACCAGCGCACTAACAATCCCTCATCAAGCGCTTTCTCGAACACGCGCATGGCCGCGAGTCCCGGTTGGCCGGCAACCGGCGCACAGTCGAGCGCAGCCGCAAGGCCGAGGTTGCGGATGTCGGTAACGTGCGGTTCGCCCCGCAACGAATGCATGGCGCTCTCAAGAACCGGCGCGAGACGCGCGGCGCGATCAAACAGGCGCCCGCCCGCGAACGTCTCGAGCGCCGCATTGCCTGCGGCCACGGCTAGCGGATGGCCCGAGTAGGTGTAACCGTGAAAGAGCTCGATGGCGTATGCCGGGCCCGTCATGAAAGCTTCATAGATGTCCGCGCGCACGAGCACGCCGCCCAAAGGCACGACGCCGTTACTGACGGCCTTTGCAAACGTGATCATATCCGGCTGCACGCCGAAGTAGTCTGCGGCAAACGGTTTACCGAGACGGCCGAACCCAGTGATGACCTCGTCGAAGATCAGGAGGATTCCGTGCTGCGAGCAGATCTGCCGCAGTCGTTCAAGATATCCCCTGGGCGGCACGATGACGCCAGTCGAGCCCTGCATGGGCTCGACGACAACGGCGGCAATGTTCGAGGCGTCGTGCAGCGCTACCAGCCGCTCGAGCTCCTCCGCCAAATGAGCGCCCCATTCGGGCTGACCACGGCTGAACGCCATATGCTTGGGGTCCCACGTGTGGGGCAAATGATCGACGCCGGCGATCATCAGTGGCCCAAACATTTTCCGATTGGACGCAATGCCGCCAATCGAGATACCCCCCAGGCCGACGCCGTGGTAAGCGCGCTCACGACCTATGAAGCGTGTCCTCGAAGCTTCTTTGCGAATGCGGTGGTAACCCACCGCAATCTTCATGGCCGTATCGATGGCTTCAGAGCCGGAGTTGACGAAAAACACGTGATCGTCCGCCCGGCCGGCGAGCGCAGCTATTCTGGCGGCCAGGGTGAACGCCGCCTCGTGACCCACCTGATAGATGGGGCTGTAGTCGAGGCTCTCCACTTGCCGCTGGACTGCCGCAACCAGCGCGGGATGCGCATGTCCCAGCGGCGAGCACCAAAGACCCGACAGGCAATCAAACAGGCGGCGCCCGTCCGCCAACGTGTAGTGGCAGCCGCGCGCGCCCGTGATGAAAACCGGATGCTTTTTGAAATAGCGGTTGTGGGTAAAGGGCATCCACAGGGCGCGCAGGTCAAGTTCCTGGGCGTCCGGGTGCAGATGGGTGGAGGTATCCATTATCTATAAATCTCCATAGGGCACGTTAGCGTGCGCGAGGAAGCGGAGTTGCGCCAGTCGGACAAAAATTTCTGCGGTTTCATATCCGGCTCATTATTTAAAAGACGATAGCAATCAGGGACTTAATGCACTTTTGGCCGCGGCAGGAACTCGCAGGCCGCTCGCGGGTTTTATCAGCGATAGGTTCTTTATTAAGAGGTATATGTATGCGTGGCAGAAAAATCTGGGGTGCCGCAGGCATCGTGAGCTTGGGGCTCGTGACCGGCGCGGCTTTCGCCGACGACACCAATATGAAGAGCGACCAACCGGTAACGGATTCTTATATTACAACCAAAGTCAAGGCCGAGCTTGCAAAAGATAGCGCGACCAAGGCGAGACACATTCATGTGACAACCAAGGACGGTACCGTCGTATTGAAGGGCATGGTGGGCTCGGACATGGAGAAGCAGCAGGCTGAGCAGGACGCCAGCGGCATCAAAGGCGTTGCGCACGTCGAGAACGACCTGACCATCAAATCCGAGTAATTGAATCCGAGTGTTCTTCAATGACGCAGACGATTCAGGGCGTGCTTCGCGAGTGCGAAGCACGCCTGCCTGGCAGTTCCAAGAACTCGGTATCAAATGGCACAAATAGAACTTGAACCTGATGGGTGTTCGACGCGTCAAGAAGCGCGCCTCTTCGAGCGGATGCACGCGCCGCTTCAACTATTTTTGTCTGGCCAAAGTCACGGAGAGATTTCATGACCAATCCCAACCTGCTGCCCGGCTTCGGCCAGTCGCGAACGTCGGCCACGCCACCGGGCGCTCCCACACCGAGCACTCCTACGCCTGAGGATCCGCGCGAGCACGAACCGATTCACGATCCGCCAATCGAGCCTGAGCATGATACTGACGAGGGCGAAGTGCGCCAGGCAACCGGGGCGCCGGATCTGCTGGCAGCCTCCGGCGCCTCTGATGTCCCTGCCGAATAACTGACCTCAGGGCGCAGGAATTCTTCGCGCCTGGGAGTTTCCTGATTAGTTTCAAAGCGCCCGGTCGACACCAGTCGGCCGGGCGCTCTTGCGTATTCTCCTGGCGTCACCCAACGCCGCCGTTTAGCTTCACCGGGATCCCTTCTCTAATCCGAACGCGCCGCATCTCGCGGCACGATTTCGTTTGTATTTGTTTGCGGATTGTCAAATGCAATAAGTCCGCGAGCGAAAGCCTGCGGGGAGCGCGCCCCGAACTATACGGGGAATCATTTTGATCACGAATTAAACCGCGGCTGCGCTCGAGTGTGACGCGCTAAGCGTATTTATTATTCGAGCCCCGATGAGTGGATCATCTTCAATTCTTCTGCATTGGTCGTTTGATGCTGTGCGTGCATACGTTGCAACAGCTGCAGCGCCACGCGGTCAAGGAGTTCCAATTGGCAATTTTCGACAGTGTCTGCGAACGCATACAGTCTAACGGCTGTATGTAAAACGCAATGCAGACGCTGTGCGATCGCACAGAGCTCCGCTCGAAGTGTGTCAACCATGTGGCGTAGCGCACGTTTGCGGGAACAGCGGCAAATAACGCCCAACCAACTCATGACGGTACTCTGGAGGATACGGATATGCAGAATTATTTATTGAGGCGCGCCGTGCGCATCGCGCTGCTTGCAGGGGTCACGGCAGGCCTTGCGGCGTGTGGAGGCAGCGGCAGTTCGGGCTCCGGTACGAGCTCCACTTCCACTACAAGCACAACGACTTCAACTTCGCCGCAGATGGCGGTGATGATGAGCGATGCCTCGTCAGACGATTGGGCTACGATTGGGGTCGAGGTCCAGAGCATTGCGCTCGTACCGCAAGGAGGCGGCTCTCCCGTTACTGTCTATGCTCCCGCGCAGCCGGCAATGGTCAACCTCGTTGAGCTCGACCAGATTAGCGAAATCCTCGCCAACGCTACGGTGCCTGCAGGTACCTATACCGCCGCAACCTTGACGCTGAGCGCCAATCCTGGCGATGTCTCACTGACGGCTTCTGCCGACCCAACCGTGGGATTTGCCGCGAAATCTGGCGCCGTGATCCCATCAAATCAGATTCAAATCCAGGGCACGCAGGGTGCGACCGGAAATCTGACCGTGCCCGTAACGGTGACGTTCGCATCGCCGCTCGTAGTGAGCGCAAGTCAGAGTAATGCGCTCGATCTCGAATTTGACCTTGCACACCCGGCGTTCATCATCGCACACCAGCCGCCCGGGGCCGGTATGACGATTTGGTCGGTCGATTTCCGTTGGCCCATAAGCCGCCGCCCCATCGACGATATTACGCATCTTGTGCTCAGGCACGTGTACGGCACTGTCACGGCCGTCGCGTCGAGCAATGAGTCGATAACGATCACCAAGGACCTGCCGCTCGTGCCGGTTGCGAATCCGGAAACGCCGGTCTCGACGGGGCTGTCGCTGCAGATTCTGGCCGACTCCGTCAATGGCACGATTTTCTATGACGTCGACGCAAAGACGAGCACGACAATCACAAACTTCTCGACGCTGGCTTCAACCCTTGATGGCAAGTACGTGCGCATTGCCGCCCGCTACCAGGAGGATGGCTCGCTGGTCGCGGTGCGCATCTGGGCAAGTAGCGAGTTCGACGACGTCTGGATGAGCCCCGAAGGTCATGTTCTGCATGTAGATGCGGCGGGCGGTGTGATCACGGTGTCAAATGAGTCCGGCGTGCCCGTGCCATTGACCGTCGATGCCAATACGAAATTCTTCTTTAGAAGGCCGGCGGACGGCGCGGAAGATGCGGCTTCCATCGGCAGCGGCCCGGGCTTTCTGGCCGACAACGATTTGGTGCGCGGCTTCAAGGTGCACGCGAGCGTGGTCGATCCGCTGGGGGAGCCACTCGTCGCACAGACGATCGACATTGAAACGGCGGCATATTCCGGGAGGATATCCGGTGCGAACGAGACGGGCTTTACCTATCAGCATTTCTACAGGACCGCCTCGGACGATTACACGGTCAATCTCAACTATATCGCGAGCGCATCCGCAAATGGCGACGACGCTGACAGCAACCCGATCACGGGATTCAAATTCTGGGACTTCGCATACCCGACACTAGTTACGAGCGGGACGGGCGCGGTCGGCGCCTTCGTGACCACGACCAACGGTGCGGTGAATTTCGGTGGAAGCGTCGGCTCACTATCCGCTTGGGGCATCTCGGCTGCGCGCTGGGAGGATTCGGCCAATGCTTCATGGTGGTCGGCGCCGTGGACGGTGCTTGTGCCGACTCCAGTGCCGCTGGGCACGGTCTCGACGATCTACGCTGATGGCACGTTTGCCATGACAGTTGCCGGAGGTGTGACGCCCGCCGTCGTCAATGTCAGCACGGCTTCCGGCTCCGCCACGCTTGTTTATCAGGTCGACCGGAGCGCGAATGTCGTCACCGTAACCGCGATCGATGTCACCACCTCCAGCGGGGTGACTGCTCTGACCACCGGCCTTGGACTCGGTGCCAAGGTGAAGGTCTTCGGCATACCTCAGGTGAACGGTAGTTTGAATGCTTATGTCCTTGCCTATTTCACCGGCACGGATCCTATCAACTAACCGCAAAGGTACAAGAGCGTGTGAAACCGCGTGGGGCCCTCCGTGGGCCCCGCGTTATTTTTGGAATGGGTCGATCATCGAAACCACTCGCCGGTTAGGAAGTCAAATTTAGTAAGGCGCTGGCTCAATCCTCTCTTGTGCTGGCAAGGACCGCCGAGCCCTAAAAATGGCTATCAGTGCGATCTCGGACACACAGTCGCCCCCGCGCTATGCGACGCAGTCCGCATCTACATAAGATCGCCATCACCTAGGCGGTCTATCGAACATACGACTCTCCCGAATCCAGCGGACACTTCCCGTTTGGGGAAGCGCGGCGATCGCCCGGGCGAAAGGCCTGCCTTTCTCGCGGCTTGCCCAGGGTCAAGAAGAGACCGTGCCTTGGCAAGCAAGCGGTGCGGAGCACTGTTACGGGCAATCCAAGGTTTGGTGATAGGAGTGTCGACCGAAGTCATAGGGACATCACGATTCGGGCCATCGATGGGGACGTGCCTCCCCGATTCACATCCTCTCGGCAGGACACAGAACAACGCATGACGAACACCCTGGAAGTAGTCAAGCCCTCGCAGCTTCTTCTCATTGAAGACAGTCGCGGCGATGTGCGTCTCACCCGGGAAGCCTTTCGCGATGCGAATTCGTCCGTTCAGCTGCACGTCGCAACGGACGGGGTGGAGGCCGTTACCTTTCTGAGACATGAGGGTGACCACGCCGATGCTCCGCGGCCCGATCTGATCTTGCTGGATCTAAATCTGCCCAGAATGGACGGCCGCGAGGTTCTGGCAGTTATCAAGGAGGATGCCATTTTGAAATCCATTCCCACGGTTGTGCTGACGACGTCGGCCGCCGAGAAAGACACCGCGCAAAGCTATAACCTCCACGCGAACTCCTACTTTACCAAGCCTGCAGGATTTGAAGAGTTCGAAGCCCTAGTGAGAAGCCTCAATGAGTTCTGGCTGGAAAAGGCGAATTTGCCGTAGGCCGCCCGATGCAAATGAGTACCAGGGCGATAAGAGAGATTCTGCTCGTTGAAGACAATCCCGGAGACGTGCGGGCGCTGCGCGAGATGGTCAAAGACCAGGGCCTGCAAGACACGATATTGACGCATGTCGCGTCTATGAGTGCAGCCGAGAAGCATCTCTCGGAGAGGGACGTTGACATCATATTGCTCGACCTGAAATTGCCCGACGTCAACGGACTGGGAACGCTGCGCCGCGCGCACGCGGTCGCACCCGGAGTCCCGCTAGTGGTGCTGACGGGATCGGACGACGTCGAGACTGCGACGCAAGCCCTGCAGGAGGGTGCGCAGGAGTACCTCATCAAAGGTCACGTCGAGAGTAGCGGTTTGCAGCGAGCGTTGCGCTATGCCATCGAGACCAAGCTCATGGAAAATGCGCTGTTCATCGAGAAGCAGCGCGCCGAAGTGACGCTCAGCTGCGTGGGAGACGCAGTTGTCTGCATCGACATCGACGGCAATATCACGAGCCTCAATCGCGTCGCGGACAGAATGACGGGTTGGTCATCGCAAGAAGCACTGGGCCATCCTCTGCGCGACGTGATCCGTATCCGGGACGCCACGAGTCTCGCAATCATTGAGAATCCGGCGGACGCAATCGTTGCGCAAAGCCCCGGGCCGCATCTGCGTCCGCGCTACATCCTTATCCAGCGCGACGGATCGGAAATCCCGATCGAAGACTCTACGGCACCGATTCATGACTGCGACGGGGGGCTGGCCGGCGTTGTATTCGCTTTTCGCGATGTGAGCGCCGCCGCGGCGATGGCGCTTGAGATGACGCACTCGGCCGAACACGACCCGCTGACGGGGCTGCCCAATGGCAGGCTACTGCACGATCGCGTGGACCAGTCGATCGTCGTGGCGCGGCGTGACGCAAAGCATGTCGCCGTGCTGTATTTGGACTTGGATGGCTTCAAACGCATCAACGATTCGTTGGGGCATGCGATCGGCGACCAGCTTCTGCAGGCTACGGCCGAACGACTCGTCGCTTGCGTGCGCGCCACGGACACGGTGAGCCGGCAGGGCGGCGATGAGTTCGTCATTCTGCTCTCAGAGGTACATTCGCCCGACGCCGCTGCCATTATGGCGAACAGACTCCTGCATGTGGTGGCCGAGGCGCATTCGATCGATGCACGCGATCTTCATGTCACGACGAGCGTCGGCGTCAGCGTCTATCCCGAGGACGGCCAGGATGCGCAAACGCTCATCAAGAACGCGGGCACCGCGATGTACCAGGCAAAGGAAAACGGCCGGCGGAGCTTGCAGTTTTTTAAGCCAGCCATGTATGCCCGGGCGGTGGAGCGGCAATCAATTGAAGAGGGTCTGCGACGCGCCGTGGAACGAGAGGAATTCGCGCTGCATTATCAGCCGAAGATCAATCTCACGACGGGAGCGATCACCGGCGTGGAAGCTTTGTTGCGCTGGACGCACCCCACCCGCGGATGGCTCTCGCCAGCGCAGTTTATTCCCGTGGCGGAAGAGTGCGGACTCATTGTGCCGATTGGCAAGTGGGTCTTGCGTCAAGCATGCAAGCAAGCCCGAGCGTGGGCCGATGCAGGTCTCGCCGCAATCTCCATGGCCGTCAACGTCTCAACGATGGAGTTCGGGAGCGAGGGCTTTCTGGAGGGCTTGTTCGCAATCTTGAAGGAAACAGGCCTCGATCCGCGGTCATTGCAGCTTGAGATTACGGAGAGTGTTCTCATGAAGCACGCCGAGGCCACGGCAGGCCTCCTGCAGACCCTGCGTGCCAAGGGGGTGCAGGTGGCTATCGATGACTTCGGCACCGGTTACTCGAGCTTAAGCTATCTTCGCCGGTTTGAAGTCGACGCTCTGAAGATCGATCAGTCCTTCGTCCGTCAGATCTCGACGGGCGGTCGCGATGCGGCCATCGTCACAGCAGTGATCGGCATGTCGCGAACGCTCAATCTGGTGGTGATTGCGGAGGGCGTGGAGACGCGGGAAGAGCTTGAATTTCTCCGCGCGCAAGGTTGTGATGAGGCGCAGGGCTACTATCTGGGTCGGCCGGTGCCTGCCTGGCAGTTCGGGATGCTGCTCGACAGCGGCGCGGAAGGAATCGTGCTTCCGGACGCGAATGTCGCGAGCGACGATCGCGCGAGTCTGGGGTGAATCGTCACAGACGTCGCGCTCGTACATACTAGAATCACGGCAGGCGCAATTCTTTGGCTATGACGCCGGAGCGAGCCGCGGTGTGATCACAGATTCTTGACGCGGTGCGCGCGTGCCGGTAGCTTGCGCGCTATGAATCCGCACCTTTCGACTGCCGATCTCGCCGAGCTGCGGCGCCTGGATGTCGCACATCATCTGCCGGCGCAGAGCGACTACAAGCTCCAGGCGGAGCAGGGCGGTAGCCGCATTATCGTGCGGGCCGAGGGCTGCACGATTTACGATGCTGAGGGGCACTCCATGCTCGATGGCATGGCGGGTCTGTGGTGCGTGAACGTCGGCTACGGCCGCGAGGAACTGGCGCGCGCAGCCTACGAGCAGATGCTACAGCTGCCTTTCTACAATACGTTCTTCCGGACCGCCACGGCGCCGGCGATTCGTTTGGCTGCCGAGCTCGCGGCGCGCCTGGGTCAGGATCTCAACCACATCTTCTTCAACAGCTCCGGCTCAGAGGCCAACGACACCGCATTTCGGCTCGCCCGACACTATTGGGCGTTGCGCGGTGAGCCGCAGCGGCAGATCTTCATCAGCCGCTGGAATGCCTATCACGGTTCGACCGTTGCAGGCGCAAGCCTGGGGGGCATGAAGGCCATGCATGCCCAGGGCAAGCTCCCGATCGCCGGTATCGAGCACGTGATGCAGCCTTATGGCTTCGGTGACGGATTCGGCGAAGAGCCGGCGCAGTTCGCAGCGCGCGCCGCCGCCGCCATCGAGGCTCGCATTCTCGAGGTAGGGCCGCAAAACGTGGCTGCTTTTATCGGCGAGCCGGTGCAGGGCGCGGGCGGCGTCATCATCCCTCCTGAAGGGTACTGGCCGCGCGTTGCGTCCACCTGCAAGAAATACGGCGTCCTCTTGATCATCGATGAGGTGATCTGCGGATTCGGCCGCCTGGGCAGTTGGTTCGGCTTTCAGCACTACGGGATCAAGCCGGACATCGTGTCGATGGCGAAGGGATTGTCTTCGGGGTACTTGCCCATCTCCGCCACTGCAGTCTCCGCGCCTATCGTCGCAGAGCTGAAGCGCTCGGGCGGCGACTTCGTGCATGGCTACACCTACTCCGGGCACCCGACCTGTGCCGCGGTGGCATTAAAGAATCTCGAGATCATCACGCGTGAGAAGCTCGTCGAGCGCGTGGCGCAAGACGTCGGTCCCTACCTTGCACGCGCGCTCGCCGCTGTAAGCGGCCATCCCATCGTGGGCGAGGCGCGTTCGCTCGGATTGATTGGGGCGGTCGAAATCGTCGCCCGCAAGGGCACAAACGAAAGATTCTGCGGCAAGGAAGGCACGGCCGGTCCGGTCGTGCGTGATGCCTGCATCAGGAACGGCCTCATGGTGCGCGCCATCCGCGATTCGATCGTAATGTGTCCGCCGCTCATCATCACCCACGCCGAGATCGATCAGCTGGTGGATATTCTCGGACGCTCGTTGACGGAGGCACACACCGAACTGCGCGCGCTCGCCGCCGCGGCTTAAACTCGTTGCCGTCTGAACGAAAGACCTCCGGCTCGCTGCTGCACGCGAATGTGCACCAGGAGCTTCGTCGACGGTTCGTCACGGGCAAGATCATGCCCGGCAGCACGCTCTCAACCCGGGGCCTCGCGCTCGAGCTCGGCGTAAGCCAGACGCCGGTGCGTGAGGCATTGAGCCGTCTCGCGGCGGAAGGGGCGGTGCAGATCCGCTCGAAACGCAAGATAGTCGTGCCGCCGATGACAGCGGATCGGTTCCGCGATCTGTTGCGCTGCCGGGAACTGCTTGAGCCGGAAGCGGCACTTGCGGCGCTGCCGATGATCGACCGGTCGAGCCTCAGAAAGCTCAAGATCGCTGATGACTCCATCGGGCGGGCGCTCAAGAGCGGCGACGTCAACGCCTACATGGAAGGCAACTACAGTTTCCATTTTCTCATCTATTCGGCGCAGCCGCGACGCACGCTGCTGCAACTCATTGAGACTCTGTGGCTGCAATTCGGCCCTTTCATGCGAGTTGTCTACGGCCGCTTCGGCACTGCCAATCTCACCGATCAGCACGAGCTCATGATTCGCGCGCTGCGCAGGCGGGATGCCGCGGGACTGAAGCGCGCCCTGGTCGCCGATATTCGCGACGGCATGGGCTTGATTGGCGCAAGTGGCCTTGAGGCGCCGTAGAGGGTTTGCTGTCGTTCGACATAAGGTTCGCAGAGGTCGTGGGGTCCTCAGGGGCGAATTGCAGTAGGAGCTCCCGCGAGTCCCTCGGCAATCGCAGGAAAGAAGCCATGGCACGATAGGGTGGCAGTGGCCATCGGATGTTCCTGTCTCACTCTCGATCGGTTGCGTTCGCGTGCTGCTGGTGTCCGGACCAGATTGCTGCGGTGATTTGATAAACAATACTAATTTGGCCGTTCGCGTCGGGCCTGGATCCCACACGGACTCCGCCTATTTTCTCCATGGCCCTCTGCGAGCGCAGATTCTGAGGGCCGACAATAAACACCACGCTGTTCACAAACCTGAAAGCGTGCCGCAACATAAGCCGCTTCATTTCCTTGTTATAGACGCCTCCCCAGTGGGATCTGGCCAAAAAACTCCAGCCAATCTCGATCTCGCTCTTGTCGCTGTCGAGCCCGCGGAAGCGCGAGGATCCGATGACGCTGCCACCGTTCGACTCAATGGCAATCAACGCGCCTCCGGCTTCCAATGACTCACGAAAAAATCCGCTGAAGACCTTTTCCTGGTAACGCTCCTTAATCGGATGCTGTTCCCAGATTAGCGGATCCGAGGCTACGGTGTAGAGACCAGCAAAATCCTCCGGTCGCAGAGGCCTGAGTAGGAGGAGGTCGCTCTGCAAGACGGGCTGCAGATCAAAAAACATGCTTGAGCGCTTGGCGGTCAATTTCGGCTGCAAATCTAAATTCTCCGGCAGCGCCGCGCAATGTGCGCCTGGCCCGTCTTTTTTGCACTGAAGAACGGCCTTGCGATTCGAGCTGAAATGGCGCTGCAGATGCTGTGAGCTTGGCGCCGATGTGCGTTTTGGTGTATCCTCGCATCCTTAAATCTGTGATCACACTTCTGGGCGGCCCGGCCGACCCACGCCGCGCCGTGGCGCGGAATCGCCTCATGCCAAGCCGTTCATCTGCCAACGCGCTCGCTCCGAGCAGTATTCATGCGCCCTCGTACTATGCGGCGAGCGTAGCGCATGCCGTTGCCGCATCCCCGCTCGACGGTGCGCATACATGCGATGTCTGCATCGTCGGAGGTGGCTTCACAGGTTGCACGGCTGCGCTGCACTTGGCACGCCGCGGCGTCAAAGTCAAAGTTCTCGAGCAGTCGCTGCTCGGATGGGGCGCGTCCGGACGCAACGGCGGCCAGGTGCACGTGGGCCTGCGGCGTGATCAGGACTGGCTCGAAGGCAAGTTGGGGGTAAGTGACGCTCATAAGCTCTGGGACCTTGCGCTCGCGGCGCGTGCGCACCTGGACATGCTGATCGACACATACGGTATCGCCTGCGACTACCGACCGGGACTGCTGCACGCCGACCACAAGGCCCGCTATACGCGCGCCACGCGCCGCTACGTCGCTCACCTGCAGGAGGCCTACGGGTACACGCACATTCGCTATGTCGACCAGGAGGAAATTCGTGCGCTCGTGGCGACCGACGGCTACTACGGTGCGTCCTTCGATGCACGTGGCGGACATCTGCATCCGCTTAATCTCGTGCTCGGCATTGCACGCGGCGCTCAAAGCCATGGGGCACAGCTGCACGAGGGTGCCGAGGTTCTGCAGATCAAGCGTTCGGGGGATGCGTTTGTCGTCACGACGGCGCAGGCTGAGGTACACGCAACCCAGGTCATCCTCGCCTGCAACGGCTACCTGCGCGGCATCTCGCCCGAAGTCGAGGCGCACGTGATGCCGATCAACAACTTCATCGCCGTCACGGAGCCGCTCGGTCCCGAGCGCGCGGCCGCGCTGGTGCAGCACGGCTACGCAGTGGCCGACTCGCGCTTCGTCGTCAACTACTACCGCACGACGGTGGACCACCGGCTGCTGTTCGGTGGCGGGGAAAACTATAGCTACCGATTTCCCAAGGACATTGCCGGCTTCGTCCGCCCCCACCTCTGCAAGGTTTTTCCACAGTTGCGTGCGGCGCGCATCGATTACGCGTGGGGCGGCACTCTGGCGATTACTCCCACGCGCATGCCCTTCATCCGCGAGATTGAGCCTGGCTTTTACAACGCGAGCGGCTTCTCCGGTCTTGGGGTCGTACTTGCGCCGTACGCAGGCAAGATCCTCGCCGACGCCATCGCCGGCGAGCGGCTGGCGTTCGACGCGTTTGCCAGCGTGCCGGTACCGCGATTTCCGGGAGGTCCGGCGTTGCGCTGGCCGACGCTCGTGGCGGCCATGTCGCTCTACGCGCTGCGCGACCGGCTGTAGTCATCTGTCAATAGCAAGCGAGCCCCATCATGACCGAACCTATTCCCCCGTTGGCCGCTCCCCAGGAGTGGCAGGAGTTCGCGCGCACTCATTCGCAGCTCACTGCCCTCGATGCATTCATCATTGACGTCAACGGCAATACTCTCGGCAAGCGCCTGGCGATCGCCGATGCGCACAAGGCATTCACTGACGGTGTGCAGTTTTCATCCTGTGCACTGATCGCCGACGTGCGCGGTCTTGGGCACAACGTCCAAGGCATGGGCGCGTCCGATGGTGATCCCGACGGCAGCGCAATGCCGCTGTCGGGCACCATGCACATGATTCCCTGGGCACGCGCGAGCACCGCCCAGGTTCTATGCAGCATGCGGCATATCGAGACCGCGAAAACTCTGTGGTTTGATCCGCGCGAAGTGCTTCGCGAGGTGGTCGTTCAGTGCCATCAGGCAGGCATACATCCCGTCGTCGCCTGTGAGCTTGAGTTCTTCCTCATCGACCCACGCCGCGAGGCGGACGGCGGCATCAGGCTTGCGGCGATGCCCGGCCGTGGCACGCCGCCACGGCGCGCCGCGAATCTATCAATGGATGCCATCGAGGAGAACTCGGTATTTCTGAACGGTGTGACTGCGGCCGCTGCAGAGCAGGGAGTACCAGTGTGCGGTGCGGTCGCCGAGTACGGCGTGGGCCAGTACGAGGTCAATCTCCGGCATGTCGCTGACGCCGTGCTCGCCGCTGATCACGCGGTCCTTCTGCGTAGAATCGTTAAAGGCGTCGCTCAGTCGATGGGGATGCTTGCATCTTTTATGGCGAAGCCCTTTACAAGGCAGGCGGGTAGCGGTTTGCACGTGCACGTTAGTCTTGCTGATGATTCCGGCGCCAACCGTTTCGGGCTTGCAGGTGGAGAGCTCCTGCTTAAGGAGGCAATCGCAGGCATGCAGGCCATGATGTTCGACTCCGTCGGACTGTGCGCCCCCAACTTCAATTCTTATCGGCGGTACCTCGGACCGTTCGTGCCAACCACGCGCGATTGGGGGCACAATAACCGCGCTGTCGCGTTTCGCGTGCCGGCGGCTCATGGCCCAGGCCGCAGAATAGAGCACCGAGTGGCAGGCGCTGATGCAAGCCCGCACCTGGTTGTCGCAGCCATCCTGGCCGCCGTTCTGCACGGCGTGACGCAACATTTGAGCCCGACCGCGCCCGCGGCGGGACGCATTCAATCGGGGCCGGATCCGGCCTTCCCAAACGGCCTGTTGGCCGCGCTCGAGCGCCTCGAGCACTCAAGCCTGCTCTCAACCTACATACCCGCGAAGTATCTGCAGCTCTTTGCGCAGCTCAAGCGCAAGGAATACGCCGCGCTGATTGAAGAGCTCTTCGTCCGCGAATTCGATTTTTATCTGTAAGAGCCCTTAGCAATCTCGCGACTGCGCCGCGGCAATGCGCAAGCGGCGTGGTCAAGTGACGCGAGCCGCGGCGCTGCAGCGCAAACGGGCACGCGCAGCACGCAGACGGCGAGCGCTACAGATGCAACGTACCTGTGATGCCGAAGGTGCGGGGTCTGAAGGTGTAGTAATTGTATTGCGGGCCCGGCGGGACCGGGGCCGGGTTGTAGGGGTCGGTAAAGGTTCTCTCGTAGTTCGTGGTGACGTGCGTATTCAGGAGATTATCTACGAACAACGAGACCTGCCAGCCGCCAAAAGTCGTCCCCGTGCGAAACTGCACGAATGTCGTGGAGGGCAGGGTAGGCGAGATCGGATACGTGTACGCGGTGTATTGTGTGGAGCGGGGGTCCTGGATCGGCGCCTCCCACGGGTTGCGGCTTGCGAATTCATAGTCGAGGCGCGCAAAGCTTGCGTGCGCGGCGGCCGTGAAGTTGTACTGCAGGCCGAGCGCAATGTTCCATGGCGGATTCGTGCCCGGGCTGCCGTTGATCGCGGCCTGCCCGGAAATCGCATCGCCGTCGATGGCGAGATCATACTTCGAGGTCCGAACGAAGCGCGCGTCCGTATAGCCGATGGCTGCTTCGAGCGTGAACGGGCCCACGTCGGCGTCGGCCTGAATATCGCCGCCCTTCGCGACCGCCGTGCCGAGATTATCCGTGAACTGCAGCCCGCAGGCGCCGGGGACGTACACACTCTGCTGAATGTCGTTCCACTTGATGTAGTAGATGCTGGTGGCGATCCTGAACACGTTCGCGAAGTTGTCCTTGGAGCCGATTTCGTAACTCTGGGTCGAATCGGACTTGTATGTCGGCGGCGCCTGGCCGTTCGCATAGCCTAGGTCCATCAAAGGTTCAGAGCAGTAATACGGCAGCGGCGCATTCGCGCCGCCGACACGAAACCCCTTGGCATAGGTGAAATAAAAGAGATTGTTCGGGTCCATCTGAAAGCTGACCCCCGCCTTCGGGGTGAAGGGCGTCTCACGGTGTGATGCACTCGCCGGGTCGGGGGGCGGGGTACCAAAATTCTCCGGTCCGTCGGTAAAGTGAAAGATATCGAATGAGGTCTTTGCCACGCGTCCGCCGAGCGTAAACTTCAACTGATCGGTCACGCTGTAGGTCGCCTCGCCGAATCCGGCGATCTGCCGGTCATGCACGGTATTGGGGTTGTAGTAGTCATCTCCGTTCGGCAGCAGCGGTACGCCAAAGATCGCGAGGGCGTTATAGCCGAAGAGCGTTTCGAGAAGATTATTCATCATCGGATCGTAGATCTGTTCAAGGCTGTACTCGCGCGAGAGCTGCCAGAAGGCGCCGACGGTCCAAACGAAACGGCTCGTGGGATCGTTCGACTCTAGGCGGATCTCCTCCGTCTCGCTGCGCTGCTCATTCAGAACGGTCGCCGGAGAGCGGTAATTCGTAAGTCCGGGCGGCAGATGGATCCCGCTCGTATCGATGAGCGGGTAATCCGCGGGGTTCAAAAAGCTAATCCCATAGCCTGCGGCTGGCCAGCCCAGGCTCTGAAAGTAGCTCAAGTTGTACACGGTGCCCTCATAGCCCGTCGTCTCGTCGCGATGGTAGTAAGACGTGTTGGATATGAGACGTGCCTTACCCAGGTCCCACTCGATCTTGAGCGCCGGCAGGTACCACTTATCGGGGATCGAGTTCCTGTCGGGATTGGCGTTGTCCAAGCGCCCGACACTCGGATTCGAATACGCCGGCCAGAAAGTGTCATCGTCGTTCTGGTTGCGATTCTGATAGAAAATGCTCGGCGTGACGGTGACCCCGCTTACCGGCGCCCAGATGCCAGCCAGGCGCAGCACGAGCGAGTCTTGAAAGTTGGAATCGTGTTCAACGACATCGCGTGTCGTCGGATCCACCCGATCGATCCAGCCGCCATCCCTGCGGTACCACGCGCTGACACGAAAACCCAGTACGCCATCGATGATTGGGCCGCCTTGAGCAACACCCGCCTCGTAGCTCGGCTCGCCGTGCTCGGTGAACGACAGCTCGCTTTTTACGTAAGTGCTGTCCTTCGTTAGGCTGGGCGGCGTCAGGATGTAGCGCACCGTGCCGCCCTCGGAGCCCGCGCCGAAGAGGGTACCCTGCGGTCCGCGCAGGACCTCGACACGATCCAGATCAAACGTTTTTGGCAGTGTGTCATCGGGATTGAAGCCGACGGAGCGCATCTGGATTGGCGTGTCGTCAACGTAGATTCCGGTCGTACCCGCGCCGCCAGAGGAAGAGATGCCCCGGATAGAGATCGCATTCGTGCCGGTCTGGTCGATGGAGACTCCGGGTGTAAAGCGAACGAGGTCGGTAATGTCCTTGACGCCCTTCTGATCCATCGTTTCCTGCGTGAACGCTGTGATGCTGATCGGCACCTTGCTCAGAGATTCCTCGCGCCGGGTTGCCGTTACGGTGATTTCCGTCATTCCGGCGCTGCTGATCGGGGTGGTCGCCGCTTCAGCAGTGTCCGACGGATCGGCGGCACGGCTCGTGGGTACCATTGCCGTACCGAGCAGGGCGCAGACGAGGACCGCGCCTAGGCGCCAATCGACGTGGATGCCGCGCGACAGACCCGTAATATTCTCGTATCGCATTATTGGTACTCCCGAGACTAATCCCCCAATACGGCCTCTCGAATAGCTCTGTTATTTTTCTTTATACGTACAAATTAGCGGGCACTGGCCAGATAAGCAATGTGTTTTATACGCAACAGATGATCGATGCTGCAGATCCGATGCGAGCCACGTGGGCCAAGTATGCTGCACACCGGCGGGCACGTGAAAGATAGCTTTGCAATATCGGCCCTGAAACACCTCGGCAGCAGATAGTCTCAATGAGGCACTAGAGCGCAGCGCTGGGCGTGATGCTTGCTGTCCGTCGCGGCTCAGAAGCATACGCAACTGTGTTTCGTCCGGGTTCCTTCGACGCCATGTGCTGGCCGCAAGCGAGCGATTGCTCGCCTTCGTAAATCAACCAGAGGGCGCTCCCGCGCGCGCCCTGCTCGGCAGCAAGGATTTAATCGTCATCACAGTGCGCGCAGTGGGTCTCGGGCAACGCCGCATCCGCCACCACATAGCGGGCCGCCTGCAGTTTTGGAATTAACACGCTGATCGTCAGCAAGGCTTCCTGGCAGGCTCGAGCTTCGGGGCTTTGATCCGTGGACGTGCGCCCACAGCTACCGAGCTCGTCCGCGAAAAACGCGGCGAGCGTGCGCAGGTTTGCAATCGAAGTATCGAGTAACACTCTAGGCGCCGATGTCATCGGAACTGTCCTGCATCGAGTCCGGATACTGTATATTTAAAAGGGGTATCCACTTAGCTCCACTTGGGCTAAGCGAGCTGGTATTATATACAGCACATGATGCCTCCTGCCAATCCAGACTATCCGCACACGTGGGGCGAGTTTCTCGACCGTTTCTCTTCCGAGGAAGCGTGTGCCGCATATCTTGAGCAGCTGCGATGGCCGAGCGGGTTTGCTTGCCCGCAGTGCGGCAGTATGACGGCGCCGTACCGCGCCAGCCGGGTTCGCCTCATGTGCAAAGACTGCCGGCGCCAGAGCACCGTGACGGCGGGCACCATCTTTGACAAGACGCGTACACCGTTACGGGTGTGGTTGGCGGCAGCCTGGTATCTCACCAACCAGAAGCAAGGAGTCAGTGCGCTTGGTTTGCAGCGTGTGCTGGGCTTGGGCAGTTATCAAACTGCGTGGACGATGTTGCACCGATTCAGGCGCGCCATGGTGCGTAGCGGGCGCGAACGCCTCAAGGGGTTGGTCGAGATCGATGAAACCTACATCGCCATCACGGATCGGCAAAACACCACTCCCGCTCTGCGCCGTAAGAGCCGCACCGACAAGATAATGATCGGGGTAGCGGTGGAGATCTTGCAGCCGAAAGGGTTCGGGCGCATTCGTCTACGCAGGCTATCGAGCGACTCGAAGGAGAGCGTGCGGCAGTTCGTTCGCGACAGTATCGAACCGAACTCCAGCGTGCGAACCGACGGCTCAGGCAGCTACGCCAAGCTCCATGAACTGGGTTACCGCCACGAACGTACCGTCATGCTCGGCTCAGAGATTCCCGCTCACGTCTCGATGGTGGGTGTACATCGGGTCGCCTCGCTTCTTAAGCGCTGGATCCTCGGGACGCATCACGGCTCCATTCAGCCTGAACACCTTGACGCCTACCTCGAGGAGTTCGTCTTCCGCTTTAATCGCCGCTCTTCGGGATCCCGCGGCATGCTTTTCTATCGTCTACTTCAGCAAGCTGTGG
>Ga0302324_100005243_pt1 | contig 28326 bp, 28 predicted proteins | sample Palsa_T0_1_FD_201949 | JGI IMG/M metagenome (GOLD analysis project Ga0302324, IMG submission 201949) | Peat permafrost microbial communities from Stordalen Mire near Abisko, Sweden - Palsa_T0_1 | ecosystem: Environmental > Terrestrial > Soil > Palsa > Peat permafrost | place: Sweden: Abisko...
GTTTTGCGAACACGTCCATGCTTTAACCGGGCCCCTGAGCTACTTGAAACGCGATTCCGTAAGAATCGATAAGATGTGAGCGGGGAGGAAATAGTGAAAATGAGAGCGCGCGCGATCGGCCAAGCCCTGGCCGCCTGGGCAGCTGTTGCGGCTATGGCTCTGACAGCGCCGGTTTCGCTGAAGGCCCAGGAACAACGCAAACGCGCCATCACGTTTCAGGACCTGATCTCCATGCACCGCCTCAGCGAGCCGCAGATTTCTCCCGACGGCAAATGGATCGCCTACGCCGTGTCCACGCCGGACCTCGAAGCCAACAAAAGCGTGCGAAACATCTGGATTGTGTCCACCTCCGGAGGCCAGCCCAAGCAATTGACGCGTGGAGGAACCGATGCGCGGCCGCGCTGGTCGCCCGACGGCAAAAAGCTCGCATTTCTTTCCGCCCGCGTGGAAAGCATTCCGCAAGTTTATTGGATGAACCTCCAAGGCGGCGAAACGAACCGAGTCACTTCCCTTTCCACCGGTGCGGACAATGAGCTGTGGTCACCCGACGGTAAAACAATTGCGTTCGTTTCCGCCGTCTATCCCGATTGCAGAGATGACGCCTGTAACGCGCGGCGCGACACCGAAAAACAAAAAAGCAAAGTGAAAGCCCGTATTTACGAAAAACTTCTGTACCGCCATTGGACCGCCTGGTCGGACGGAAAACGAAGTCATCTTTTCATCGTTTCCGCCGGCGGAGGAGCTCCGCGTGACTTGACTCCCGGCGCCGACTACGACGTGCCTCCTTTCAACCTGGGCGGTCCGGAACCGATTGCGTTCTCGCCCGACAGCCAGGAGCTTTGTTTCACAGCGAATACCGATAAGGACGAAGCGCTCAGCACGAATGGCGATCTTTTCACCGTGCCGGCGTCCGGCGAGGGCGGGCTCAGGCGAATCACCACGAATCCTGGCGACGATTGGGGACCGGTCTATTCACCCAACGGTATGTGGATCGCCTATCGCGCGCAAATGCAGCCGGGCGATGAATCCGACCGCTGGCGGCTGATGCTTTACGGGCGCCAGAGCGGCAAGCAAAGCAATTTGACCGAAAATTTCGACAGCAGCGTGGAATCGTATGCGTTCGCTCCCGACAGCCGGACAATTTATTTCAACGCTGAAGAAAAAGCGGAAATGCCGATCTATTCGATCGCAGCCGCACCGGGAAGTTCGCCGAAAGTAATTGTAAGTGGCAACTCCAACGACGATTTCGATGTCAGCGCGGATGGACGAACGCTCGTATTTGCGCGCACAAGCTTGACCATGCCTCCTGAAATTTTCGCCGCGAATTCGGACGGCGGCAATGTTCGCCGGCTCACGCATCAAAATGCGGCGCTGCTCGCGCAACTGGATCTATCCAAGCCGGAAATGTTTTGGTTCGAAGGTGCGGAAAAGACCCAAGTGGAAGGAATCGTTATCCGCCCGCCCCATTTTGACGCGTCGAAAAAGTATCCGGCGCTGCTTCTGATTCATGGCGGGCCGCAAGGTGCATGGACCGACGCCTGGGGCTATCGCTGGAACCAGCAAGTGATGGCCGCGCCCGGATACGTCGTGCTGGCGATCAACCCTCGCGGTTCCACTGGTTACGGCCAGAAATTCACCGCGGAGATCAGCCGCGATTGGGGCGGAAGAGCTTACGGAGATTTGATGAAAGGTTTGGACGCGGCCATTGCGAAATACCCCTTCATCGACGGCTCGCGCGTCGGCGCTGCCGGCGGCTCCTACGGCGGGTACATGATCGACTGGATCGCCACCCACACCGGCCGTTTCAAATGCCTTATCAGCCATGCAGGCCCATACGATGCAGTCAGCATGGCCGCCACGGAAGAACTCTGGTTCAACGAATGGGAGTTTGGCGGCACGCCCTGGGCGAACCCCGAGCTTTACAACAAGTGGTCTCCGAGCGAATTTGCCGCCGCGCTCGGAAAATACAAGACGCCAACCCTGGTGGTAGCCGGCGAACTCGATTTTCGCGTGCCCTATACTCAGGACCTCGAATTCTTTACCGCGCTTCAAAGGCAGGGCGTTCCTTCGAAACTTTTGATTTTCCCGGACGAAGGACACTGGGTCTTGAAGCCCCAAAACAGCGAGCTGTGGTACAAGACCTTTCTCGCTTGGCTCGCCGAGTATCTAAAATAGCCGGCGCAAACCATCTCGTGTTTTTCCGCCGCTGCATCCGAAATTGCCCTCATCCACCTTTCCGTAGTTAACCGGATTGACCCGCAGTCGAGCGGAGTGCCAGTTTCATGGCACCTCTAAACCTCTCGGAGGGCTTGGGTGCGGGCACTAAGTCTGCAATCGTTCTGCGTCTCGCTAGCGCTCCTCGCGCTCGCTCTGTTATCTCCATTGCAATCGATTGCCGAAACCCTGAAAGTCACTAGTTCTCCTGCTGGCGCAAACGTCGAGATCGACGGCGTGCTGATGGGGAAGACTCCTTACAAAGTAAATTACCCCGGCGGCTACTTTCACAAGCCTCACACCGTATTTGCTGCGCGGCTCGGGCATCCGCTGGTTGTTCGGATCTACAAGGAAGGATACGCGGCACAGGAAACCACCATCACCGACGGTCCGTTTGAATGGGTTGACCTGAAAGGCCACAATCGCGGCCGATACTGGCTGGTGAAAGCAGACGAGGTTCAGGCAACGCTTAAACCCGTTTCGAAGGAATCCGGCGGAAAAGCCGGCCCGCTTCCTGCAGCGAAACAAAATTCAGCGAACGAATCACCGGTTGAGAAGGCTCCTGGTGCCCGCGCGTTTTCCTCCGCGCCCTCCGGCTCGGAATCCGGCGTTCTGACTCTGTCATGCGATACAGACGGAGCGGAAATCTACATTGATGGAAAATTTGTCGGTGACACACCATCAACAATTTCGCTCGTAAACGGCACGCACCAGATAGCCATCAAAGCCAAAGGCAAAAAAGATTGGAAACGCGAAATCGAGGTGATGAAAGGCAGCCAAGTGACATTGCATCCGGTTCTCGACCCGTCGCCTTGAATCAGCGCTGCAATCCGGTAAAAGCCCAGGCCTTTCGCAAATAATGATCCAGCTCCGGCACGCGCAAAATCTTCAGCAAAATCACCAGCAATAAAACTCCCGCAGCCGTCACCGTCACCAGCAAAGCCAGCGCCCCCCAGATCTTCTGCCAGGGTATTTGAGTTTCAAGATAAAGCGTGAGCCGGTAACAGGCCGCCCCGGCGACCAGCGAAGCCGCCGTCATCTTCAGAAAGAAAATAACTAGACTCCCCTCCTCCGCGTTTTTTGTGCGGCGGTTCAGCAGGATGAAAAGAACCACAGTGTAAGCGATGATGCCCAGCGAGCTGGCAAACGCCAAACCACGATATTGCATGTGATGCGCGAGCCACCAGTAAACCGGAATGTTAAGTGCGGTCATCAGCGTGCCGACTATCGCCGGTGTAATGGTGTCGCGCGTAGCGTAAAAACCTCGAGCGAGAATGTACTGCGCGCCCCAGGCGAACATTCCGATCGAAAAGTACGCGAGTGCCTGGCCCGTGGCGAAAAGATCCGCTCCGTGCATGCGCGTGTGCGAAAACACCAGATTCACGATCGGAAGGCTTTGAGCGATAGTCAGTGCCGAGATCGGAAGCAGCAGGAATATCAGTCCTTTGAAAGTCGTATTCAGAACGCGATTCAGCTCCTCGAATTTCTTCTCCGAATATAATTGCGCGAGAAATGGAAACGACGCCACTCCCACTCCCTGTCCGACAAGACCGAGCGGCACTCGCATCAAATTTTTCCCGTATGTCAGCCAGGTAATCGATGCGGCCTGAAGATACGATCCAAAATAGCGGATGATCCAATCGTCCGCGAAGGAAACGGAAACAGCGAGCATAATGGGAACCGATAGCTTCAGGAAGAGCCAGAAGCCGGGATGTTTGACGTCGAAACTCGGCGAAAAACTCGCGCCGGCCCGATAAGCGCCATATATCTGAAGAAGAAAATTCCCTGTCAGAGCGCCCGCCAGCACGCCGACTGCGAATCCGGTGATACCGATAACCGGGGCCAGCAAAATACCGCCGAGTATGATTCCGATGTTGTAAATCAAAGGCGCCAGCGAAGGTATGACGAATTGCCCTTTCGCGTATTGCACCGCGCTCAGAATACTTCCCTCGTAGAAACAAATTTGAGCGGGCAGCATCAGGCGCGTAAGAAAAACAACGCGAGCTCGTTCAGGCGGGCTGAATCCCGGGGCGATCCAATTCACGATGTGCGGAGCAAAAATCTCGCCTACCAGAACAAGCCCAACCAGAACAAAACCCATCACCGTGATCACGGTGGAAAAAACTCGCCAGCCTTCTTCTTCCCGCTTCTCCGCCGCATACTTCGCAAAGACAGGAATGAATGTGACGCTCAGGGAACCGCCGGCAATCAAATAATTCAGAAAATCCGGCAGCGTGAACGCAGCGTTGTACGCATCCGTCACCGCGTTTGAGCCCATCTGGTGCGCCAACGTCCAATCGCGAAAAAATCCCAGGATGCGGCTGAGCAGGACGCTAGCCATCACGATGGCCGTCGCGGCTGCGATGCGACGGTGCATTGTTCCGGAGTCGGAAGCGGTCGTCACGACGCCATGGTAATTGGTTTGAGGCGCCCGGACTAGGGCGTTGAAGCGGAGTGTTTCCGATGCCGAAAGCTTCGCCGGGGCCACGCGAAATTCCGCGGCCTAGGTCGGCCAGAGCGTTCGCCGGAACGCGACTACTTCAGCTTTGCGTCGTGCTCGGCTAATGCGTCCATCCCCTCGGGAGGACGAATCGGCTCGCGAGTTGGCGTCCCGTCCGGCGCCGCGCGCAGGTATTGCACCGGCCACGGAACCGCAAATCCCAGATCGCGAGCGGTTTGCAGCGGCCAATAAGGCTGCCGCAGAAATTCGCGGGCCAGCAGCACGATGTCCGCGTTTTCTTCCCGCAGAATTGTGTCCGCTTGATTCGCGGACGTGATCAGCCCCACCGCGCCGGTCATGATCTTGGTTTCATAACGAATTTCTCGCGCGAACGGAACCTGGTACCCCGCCTTGATGGGAATTTTTGCTCCCGGCGCGATGCCGCCGGAGGAACAGTCAATCAAGTCCACGCCGAGCGGCGCAATTTTTTTGGCCAGCTCGACGGACTGATCCACATCCCAGCCTCCCTCAATCCAATCCGTAGCCGAGATTCGAACAAACAGTGGGTAGCCCGCGGGCCAAATGCCGCGAACCGCAGTAACGACTTCGCACAGCAGCCGGCAGCGGTTTTCCAGCGAGCCACCGTAGGAATCTGTGCGCTTGTTTGAAATCGGCGAAAGGAATTCGTGAAGCAGGTAGCCATGCGCGGAATGGATTTCGATTACCTGAAAGCCCGCTTCAAGCGCCCGGCGAGCCGCATTCGCGAAAGATTTCACCACGCCCCAAATTCCGTTTTCGTCCAGTGCGGTGGGATTCGGATAGGTCTCGGAAAAAGGCACGGCGCTTGGCGCCACGGGCTTCCAACCGCCTTTCGATTCCGGAATCGCTCCATTGCCTTCCCACGGACGCAGCGTGCTGCCTTTGCGTCCCGCGTGCGCCAGTTGGATTCCAGGAATGCTTCCTTGTTCGCGAAGGAATCGGGTGATTCGTGAGAGCTGCTCAATGTGATCGTCCTTATAAATTCCCAAGTCCTGCGGGCTGATGCGCCCTTCGGCCGACACTGCCGTCGCTTCCGTGAACACGAGCGACGCGCCACCCACAGCCCGGCTTCCCAGATGCACCAGATGCCAATCGGTGGCAAATCCGTCTTCGCTCGAATACTGGCACATGGGAGAAACCACAATGCGATTGCGCAGCGTCAGCTCGCGGATTCTTAGCTCGTCAAATAGCATGGATCTCCTCTTTCGGACTTTTGGATCGAACTAGCGGCCTATGGAGATGTCGCTCAATCGTTGCGGCGGTGAGTTTTCATGTGCTTACGATCGGCCACCGGGTCCAGCAGGCGGAAAATGTGCACTCCCGTATCGGAATCGAATCGATAAGCCAAAGTCGCGTCCGCCGCTTCTTGGTCTTGCGCTAATTCGAGTTCCGGGTTGTCAACAATGATGTCGCCCTTGTTGTTGATTCGCAGCTCCGTTCCAACTTGCAGAGCTATTTTTGTTTCATTTTTCTCTGATTTCATTTTTCCTTCCTTGGACGGCAAATAGTCGCGCAGCCTCGCGATTCTCGGCAAGCTGGTGGTCGTAAGGTTGGATGAAAAAACGTGGAGAAAGTTGCCGGTTATTATTTCGAAGATCCGCCGGCGCTCTTTTCTTTTTTCTTATCTTTCTTTTCGGGTTTGGGATCCCACGCCGGAGCGTCACTGGCGGGAAAAGACTCGCGGGAAGCCTCGTCAACCGGATCGGCTGGATCGATCGGGTTCGCCTCCGGACGTTTTGGATCGGGCGCTTTATTCTTGTCCATTTGCGATTCCTTGTTGCGAAATTCGCGAAACTAGAACTTAAATACCACACCCACCGAAACTTTTGGGCTGTATTGGTACGTGCTGAAGTAACGTGTCCCCACCATGTCGGCTTCGACTCGGTATGACAGCCGCCCACGATGTGCAGCTATGTCCACGCCACCGCCAACTTCAAACGCGGGCGCGTGGTCGGCGCCGAATGACGTTTCCGGCTTGAAGTGAGAGTATCCGCCCATGACGTGTCCCCATACTTCCATCCCTCGCGGAGCCGACCATCTGAACCGCGGTCCGCCTGCTCCTAGCAAAAACCATCCGCCGGTATTGTATTGGTTTAAGTGCGTGGCGTTTAACTCGCCATCTAGTCCGATCCAATCTTTAAGGTAGTACACCATGCTGTACATAAAGCCATTCGAATTCTTCGTAATGGCAGGCACTTCGTAAAAGCGCAGGTATTCATAGCCCACGTAAGCCTGCCAACGATAAGTCTCATAAACGCTCTGGACGTACTGCGTCGGATCCGCTTCCACGTTGGTCAGCGCCCGCGGTGTGGCTGTAATTAAACCCTCAGGCGCCGGTAGAACGGGAAAGTTGAAGGAGTTCTCGGATGGCGTCAAAAGGGATACTTGCGAAAAGGGCTCGGCCGGTGCCGTATTTGCAGCATTTATTTGCGCGCCTGCATTCATCGCGATAAAAAGGATGGACCCTATTAGAAAACCAGCGTGTCGCATCGCCTAACCCCCTCAGTCTTCCCGAGACTTCGACCCTGCACTTACAATTTGACCGAGAATGGGTAGCCGTGTCTAGCCTAAATTCAGCACGCGTGCGCACCTCCAAACGATACGTACAGGCTGTCTGGAACAGTCGTTGATCCGCATGCTGCCGGCTCGAACCTCGGCCATGCTCCAACCGCACTCTGATCGCAACAACGCGAATTCTCCCGGGATTGGCACACCTGCATCAATGGTAGTGTAGCTATGCAAAAATGAAGTTAGACTCACTCTTCGCTTTTGAAGCGGCATAAGTTGGAGAACGTAAGCTGAATACCAAGACGCTCTTTTTCGTTGGATTCATTCTGTGCGCCAGCGGCGTTATTTCTCCGGCACTGGCTCTCGCGCTCGGTTTGCTCTACGGATTATGTTTCATCCATCCTTACCAGGCCGATAGTCGCAACCTTTCCAGATTCCTGTTGCAGGCCTCCGTCGTTGGCCTGGGCTTTGGCATGAACTTGAACGAAGTGTTGCGCGTTGGCCGTAGCGGCTTCCTCTATACCGCCGCCAGCATCTCCTTTGCGCTAATTTTCGGGCTTCTGCTCGGCCGCCTGTTGCGCGTGAACAAAACCGCATCGATTCTGATCTCCACCGGCACCGCTATCTGCGGAGGCAGCGCCATTGCCGCTGTCGCTCCCATTATCGAGGCCAGCGATGAAGAGATGGCGATTTCGCTCGGAACCATCTTTATTTTGAATTCCATCGCGCTCCTGATCTTTCCTCCGCTCGGCTGGTTCCTGCATTTGACGCAAACGCAATTTGGATTGTGGGCGGCCCTGGCCATCCATGACACCAGCTCGGTCGTAGGCGCTGCGGCGCGATACGGCCCAGTCGCGCTGGTAGTCGGCACCACCGTGAAACTCACGCGCGCGCTATGGATTGTGCCGGTTGCTATCGGCGCAGCCGCTCTGAAACGTTCGAAGACCCACATTCGCTGGCCTTGGTTTATTTTGTTTTTTTGCTTTGCCGCTGTGGCCAACACATACATTCCTGCCTTCGCAAATTTTTGGCATGTGTTGAGCAATTTAGGAAGGTTGGGCCTCACCGCGACACTTTATCTGATAGGAACCGGAATCTCGCGCGCCACTTTGCGCCAGGTGGGAGTGCGTCCTTTATTACAGGGCGTAATTCTATGGATTCTGGTCGGCGTCACATCCCTGTGGCTGATCAGCGCAGGATGGATTTCGTTGTGACCACGAAATTTAAACTCCAGTGATGTAACTCTGCTTTACGAACGATTCCTTTTTTCCGGTTGCGAGGAGTGAGTGCCTAGCCCTTCTTCTCATTGTGTTGTTTAACAAACATCGCGGACTGTTCGTTGGCTTCCTGCGAGTACTGCCAGGCTTTTGCGGCGTGTTCCATAGCCTGTCTGGAGTGCTCGTGTCCGGATAGGTGCTCACCCTTGCCGTGCTGCGCTGCAGCGGCTCGGTGCGCGTGCGCGGCCATCTCGTGAAACTCAGCTGCTCTTTGGTGCGAATCATAGTTCATGTTTGTCCCCCGTACTTCCTCTTCAACGTTAGCGCGTCACGCGCACTCTGTCCACCCAACCGTGTAAAATGCCCGTGCGATGATGTCGGACAATTTCTCAAAATGAAAGCGAGATTCGATGCCAGACCAGAAATTCCGAACGATTGAACCGAAGATTCTCTATTTTGGAACGCCGGTAGCATTAATTAGTTCGCTGAACGAAGACGGCACCACCAATCTTGCGCCGATGTCGTCATTCTGGGCACTGGGTTGGACCCTTCTGCTGGGCTTACTGGACGAGACCAAGACGGCGGAAAACTTGGCACGACATCCCGAATGCGTGGTCAATCTCCCTGAGCCGAATATGTGGCGAGAAGTGGAAAAGCTAGCCCCGCTCACCGGCAAGAATCCTGTTCCACAGATTAAGTCCAAGCAGTTCCGCTTCGAGAAGGACAAGTTCGGAGTATCTGGCCTGACGCCGATTGCGAGTGAGATCGTCCAGCCGGCGCGGGCCGAGCAATGCCCCGTTCACATGGAAGCCCGCGTCACTAAACTTCACCGCATGGGCGGCGAAAAATTGCAGCAACTCGGTGGGGGTTTGGCCGCTGAGGTCGAAATCATCCGGGTGCATGTAGCTGCCGATCTGGTTGTCGGTGACAGCTACATTGACCCGTCAAAGTGGTCGCCGCTAATTTACAATTTTCGGCACTATTTCCGCTTGGCGGACAAAGAGCTGGGAAAGACCTTCCGCGCCGAAAAATAATACGAATTCGGCATCCACTTCTTCACCGCTACATCTAAAAAGCGGAGCTACCCACACATGACGACCCACGACCATGACTTGTCCAAACGCCCGGAAGCTGCCGGTATGAACGGCAAGGAACTGCTTCAGGCCATGATCGACGGTCGTATCCCGGGGCCGGCGATCGCGAAGACGTTGTCGTTCCGCCTCGTCGAAGTCGGCGATGGCTTCGCCGTGTTCGAGGGTGAACCCGGCCCGCACGTGCTCAATCCGATGGGCACGGTCCACGGCGGTTGGGCGCTCACGCTGATCGATAGTGCGGCTGCTTGCGCCTGCCACACCCTGCTGCCCGCTGGCTCGCTATACACCACCGTCGAGACCAAGGGAAACCTCTCACGCCCAATCACTCTCGACACTGGCCGCGTCCGCGCCGAAGGCCGCGTCGTGTCCCAGGGCCGCCAAATCATTTCCGCCGAAGCCAGACTGCTCTCGCAGGATGGCCGCATCCTGGCGCACGGTACTTCGACCATCATGGTGCTGGCCGCCCGGCCCGCCTAGGGTCCCGGCTAAACGTCATTGACCAGGATCATGCGTCTTTATGGTGAGGCAGTAAAAGAAGTATCTGCTGCTCCAGGAGAGCACTTGAGCCCCAACGCAATGAGCAGAGTCAAAATCGGAGTTATAAATGCGGAAACCCAAAAAACAGCGATTCCCGCCAAAGAGCCGCCGACCAGACTTCCCAAAACAATAATTGCGACTTGTCGATTTGTAACATGCCTCTTCAAAATAACGTAGTAAGTGAAGATGCCAACGGGTGCTCCTAAGATTCCGCCTAAACCGCCGCCCTCAAAACAAGCGAGCCAGAAGGATTCTTTGCCGAAGCCATAAATTCGAATTCCGAAACTCAAGTAATGCTGCAAGGTTCCAATCAAGAAACCAGCTAATATGGAAGCCGCAACAACAGATATAAGCTCTAGGAATATTCGCCAAAGCTTCGTTGAGTGAGCATGTGACGCGGCCATGTTGAAATTCTAAGCTCATTACAATTTGCAATCCAATCTACTTTTCCATCGCGGCTCACGAGTCGTAACTAGAGTGAGACAGTCGGCGATTGTCGGCTCAGGCCACCTCTAATTAACGCGCTCAGCGCCCCACGCTATCCTGAATCACTGCATTCACCGGCCCCGGCAAAATTCCAAGGTTCACGTAGATCGGCCGAATTAATTTTCTTATCGATTTCAGCCGCGTGGCGAACCAGATCGCGCCCAGGATGCAGCACGCCCCGCTCAACATCACGGTGCGCGGAGCGCCCACAGCGTGCGCCATGGCCCCCGCAAGCAAGCTCCCGAACGGAGCCATGCCCACAAACGCCACGGTGTAAAAGCTCATCACGCGTCCGCGCTTGTCCTCATCAACAATCGTTTGGATGATTGTGTTGCTGGCTGCCATTTGCTGCATCATTCCAAAGCCGCAGAACAGCATCATCAAGAGCGACAGCCAGATGTTTTGCGACAGGCCAAAAAAGATCAGACTCACTCCAAACAGCGCTGTCGAAATATAAATCATCCTTCCGAGCCCCACGACGCTCTTACGTACTGCAAGCGATATCGCCGAAACCAGAGCGCCGATGCCTACCGCTCCCATCAGGAAGCCCAGCGTGTGCGGGCCACCCTTCAAAATCTTCGAAGCAAAAATGGGCATCAGCACGGTGAACGGCCAGCCCATCAAACTCACCATGGCAAACAAAGTTAAAATCGTTCGAATCGGCGCAAAACCTGAAACGTAATCCCAGCCTTCCCTCAATTGCACCAACATGGAAGTCGCCACACGCTTCACTGCCGCAGGCTTCAGGCGCATTGCGAACAACGACGCGATCACCGCAAGATAACTGATCCCGTCGATCAGGAAACAGGAACCCTCCCCGGAGACTGCAATTACCATCCCTGCCAGCGAAGGCCCCACCAGCCGCGCCATGTTCACCATCGACGAGTTCAACGCAATTGCATTGCCCAGATCCTGTCGATCTTCCACCATCTCCACCAGGAACGCCTGCCTCCCCGGCATGTCGAACGCATTGATCATTCCCTGGAACGCGCTAAGCCAGATAATTTCGTGAATGGTGATGTGTTTCGTCAGCGTAAGAAACGCCAGCGCGAAGGATTGCAGCATCGCCAGCGCCTGCGTCACGATCAAAACGTGCTGCCGGTTCAGCCGGTCCACCCACACTCCTGCGAACGGTGCCAGCAAGAATGTCGGTATTTGCCCGGAAAATCCCACGATGCCGAGCAGGAACGCCGAGCCCGTCAGCCGGTAAACCAGCCAACTGGTCGCCAGCCGCGTCATCCAAGTCCCGATCAGCGAGATGCTCTGCCCGCCGAAAAACAACCGGAAATTCCGGTGCCGCAGCGCGCGCCACGCATGCGAGATTCCGCCAGCCGGATCGCTCACAGCCACCGAATTGGAGTCCCCGTTCAATTCACCAGGCTCGAACTCCTAATTGTACGATTAAATTAAGGAGCAGGCGTCTCTTGCCGATATCACTCTTAGATTCACCATTAGAGATAAACCAGGTGAGATGGAACCCGATTGTGAGCCAATTCAGCAGTGAGCAATATAAAGTCTTTCGTTATGATATTCTTTTGCTGGAGCCATCGCCAAGCCATCTGGGGGTCGAATATGACCTCCGCCGCCGCTGTGGTCGATCTCATTCTAACTTCCACAAAACGTGCACCGCTGGATCTGTGAACCGCTGTTTTCGGGATATTTGAAAGGGAACGATGCGATCGGTTGCTGGCGACGAATTTCGCGACTTACTCACCCTCGTTCGGCAGAGCGGACTATTGGCCAAGCAGCCCGCCTATTACGGCCGCAAGATGCTTCTCAACCTGGTTTTGCTCGTTAGCGCTTTCCTGCTGATAAAAAGGTTTCAAAATCCGTGGGCCGAACTTCTCAACGCCGCCTTTCTGGCTTTTGTCTTCGCTCAGCTCGGTTTTATCGTTCACGACGCAGGCCATCAGGAAATTTTCAGCGCGCCCGCTGGCAATGAGGTCCTTGGCCTCATTCATTCAAATCTCTTGCTCGGTTTCAGCTACAGTTGGTGGCTCCACAAGCACCATCATCATCATTGTTCCCCAAATCACGTTACCGCCGATCCCGATGTCGATATACCTCTGTTCGCATTTACCAAGGACCAGGCAGCTACAAAGCGCGGGTTCGCACGGCTCACGGTGAAATACCAGCACTTCTGTTTCTTCCCTTTGTCTTTGCTCGAAGCATTTGTGCTGAAAGTTGACAGTGTTAAATTCCTGTTGCGCCACAAGGTCGCGCATCCCTTCATTGAAGTCAGTTTTCTCATTCTGCACGCCTGCTGGTTTCTGGGCCTGCTCTATTTTCTTCTCGGTTGGCCACATGCCATCCTGTTCTTCGTGGCGCAACAGATGTTCCTGGGACTGTATTTGACTCTGATATTCGCCCCTAATCATCAGGGCATGCCCCTGCTGCAAGGCGCCTCGGCGGTGAACTTTTTGCGTGAGCAAGTGCTCACCAGCCGGAACATTAAGAAGCATCCGGGAATTGATTACTGCACTGGAGGCCTCACCTGCCAGATCGAACACCACCTGTTCCCGACTATGCCTACAAACAAGCTTCGACAGGTTCAAAAAATAGTTAAGTCCTACTGCGTGTCGCACGGCGTTCCCTACCATGAGACTTCATTGTTCCAGTCCTATCGCGAGGTCTATCAGGATTTGCGTAAAAACAGTTTCATTGTGAGCAGACGTTCCGATGGCAACACAATCACAAATCGAACGGACCTCGATTCAAGGATCGCTCCTCGCCTCTGAAATAGCACAAAAAGCTAATCTGTTTTTCTTGACCTGCATTTCGCGAAATGTTATTAGCCTGCCAAGCTTAAGACCCAAACGAATTGACCACATCATTAGTTGCCGCGGACGTGACCCCGCCGCGCGGCTATGAGGTAGCCTGTGCGCGTTTTTGTGGGATTGCGCCCGGGCTACGGTCTAAAGCTCTTGGGGAAGAGGGACTGTGGGAAGCCTAGGAGGACCAATGAAAAGAGTGAGTTTGGTGCAGGTCTTGGCTTTATTGGCAGTTGTGTTGTTCAGTGGTACAGCTTTCGCCCAGACTGACCCAGGTGTTCGCACCGGAGCGATTAACGGTCAGACGGGTGCCACCACGACAAACCCGCTCCCTCTCACTTCCGTTACCGCCGAAAGCCCGCAAGGAATCTTGGAGTTCTTCGAAAACGGTCTCAATCGCTTTCAAGAGGTCGAAGTAGTCAGCGGCGGTGCGAACAATGGCTTGGGACCCCGCTTTAACTTCAACCAATGTTCCGGCTGTCATTCGCAACCTTCTATCGGCGGCTCCGGCCCCAGCGCTAACATATACCCCGACGTCGGTCCCAATCCAGAAAGCCAAGTAATCACCAAAGGCATTGCCAGCAGCAGTACCAACACGCTCCCGTCGTTCATCACGGCGACTGGCCCAACGCGCGAAGCCCGCTTCCCATTCTTCTTTAACGCTAACGGAAGCGTGAACACCAACTCCCCGAATGGTGGTGTCGAAGACCTGTTCACCGTTTCCGGCCGTTCAGATGCCGGAAGCTGCAGCCTTCCGCAGCCCAGCTTCGCTACCGCTCAGCAGGAGAATGACATCATCTTCCGTATTCCCACGCCGACCTTCGGAGCAGGCTTGGTTGAAAACATTGACGACTCAACCCTGCTGGCCATTCAAACGGCTAACGCCAACAACGGGTTTGGAATTAGCGGCACGTTCAACCACAACGGCAACGACGGCACCATCAGCCGCTTCGGCTGGAAAGCTCAGAACAAGTCGCTCGAGATCTTCGCAGGTGAGGCCTACAACGTGGAAATGGGCATCACCAACGAGCTGTTCACTCAAGATCGACCCCTCCCTGGCGAAGACATCACCACCGGCCTTCCCGCCAATTGTCTGAACCTCAGCAAGACTGGCTATCCGGAAGACGCCACCAACTTCGCGTTTACAACCACAAGCTCGGACCAGTTCACTGAGAACGCAACAATCCCCAGTGACGTCGTCGCGTTTGCAATGTTCATGCGGCTTCTGGCTCCGCCCGTAGCATCCACCACCGTTCCGGGCGGCGCGTCTTCAATCTCTAGCGGAAAGTCCCTTTTTAGCTCCATTGGCTGCGCCACCTGCCACACAGTGACCATCAACTCCACACAGAACTCGAACATCACCTCCTCGTTGGCCAATCAGTCCCTGAACCCGCTTTCGGATATTGAGATCCATCACATGGGCACGGGCTTAGCCGACAACGTCTCGCAGGGCAGCGCCGGCGGGGACCAGTTCCGCAGCGCACCTTTGTGGGGCCTGGGTCAACGGATCTTCTTCCTGCACGATGGCCGCACCAGCAATCTTCTCTCGGCCATTGGGGATCATTCCGGGAACGGCTCCGAAGCCAATACTGTAATTTCGAACTTCGATTCCCTGTCACCCACACAGCAACAGAACATTTTGAATTACCTGCGCTCGCTGTAGTTCCTGGGCGGGATAATCCGGGCGAGACATTAACGTGTCTCGCCCGATCTTTTTACCGCGTATCGCGTGGACTACCACTTTCGTGATTGGAGGGTGCGCCCCAGGCAGATTCGCTCAGTTTGTCACTGTCGTCTTCGCCGGCGTTTGGGGTGAGTGTCCAAACATGATGCCGGTCTCCACTTCCACGGGCTGCCCGTTCTGCAGATAAGGCTTAAACTTCCATTGCAACAGAGCATCTTGAATGGTCTTGGATTGTTCCGGAAAAGCGCTGAGGAAGTGAACGTTCTTTACGTTGCCACTTTTGTCGATGATGATTCTCACCGGGATCGGATTGAATCTGCGCTCGGCAAGAACCGGATCCACCCTGTTAATCACATTTTCGGGCGTGGCGTAATCCTTGATGCACACCGGTGCATCCCCTCCACCCGTCCCTGAGACGGGATCGGCTTCCATCGGCAATTTCATTTTGTTCATATCCTGGACCAAGTTCTTCAGCAATTGAGTATCGCTGCTGGTGAAGATGAATTGCACCATATGGCACCGGATTTCCGTGGCCAGTATGTACCAGTGCAAATCCGCCGCGGGAGCAACATACTCAAAACTGACGAACGAGCGATCCGCGATCTTCACCTCTGTAGGTTCCTCTTCCACTTTATAGTCCGGCTTTAGATTGTCCTTCGTGTATTTGATCAATTCCTTTGCATTCGCGGCCGGCACCAGTTCAAAAAACAGATCCTGAGCCGCTACCAAAATTGACCCTTTAATAGGCCCCTTGCCTGTTTCCCTAGGCCTGAGTTGGGCCAATACGTAATAACCGGAATCGGATGGCGGCGGACCTTTGTACTTCTCATACCAGTCGGAGGAGAGCGGATACGAAAGGCCAAAGTATTGGTTTGTATAAACGCCGTGGGCCACGCTCCCGCCTTCCGGCAGCGGAGTGGTCGGATCACTGGAACTCGACCACGCCCCCTTTACCAGAATCACCCCCGAAGGCACCTTTTGCGGCGCCGGGCTCTGCGCGTGAGGCGTAACCGCCGGCGAATTCGGAGCCTCGGACTGTGCCGGCAGCGATGGGGATAAGCCAATAAGAAGTACAAGACTAAAGAATTTTAAATTCAACAGCTCCCTCCGTCGAAAAGAACCAAGAACCGCCGCTATCTTATCAAGAAGTACAGCCGCAAAAGTACCCTTGCTCAGAAAACGAACAAATATCTTCGCCCGACGGTTATTCCGCCAGGTGTTTTGCCCGCCTCCTGCCGGCCGGCAGAAAATGAAGTAGAATCGCGTTCGTTTGGGAATTGCCGGCGTACAACGGGAATGCCGCGCGCACGCCAGGAGAATCGTGGAGAGCGCAACGACGAAGAGACCCATTTGGCAATCGCTGCCGGCGATTACGCTGGTTGCCCTGGCCGTGCGGATTGTCGCTATCCACTTCCTCTATACCGACACCTGGAACAACTTTAGAGAGCATCTGTTATTCGGTTTTGAGGTTGGGCGTATTGCGCGTTCCATCGCAGCGGGACACGGTTATGGCAATCCTATGTACTTCGAAACCGGGCCCACCGCCTGGATGACGCCCGTATATCCCTACTTGCTCGCTACTGTCTTTAGATTATTCGGGATTTACAGTCGGAACTCGGCATTCGTGATCCTCGGCCTCAACTCCTTATTCTCAGCGCTGATTTGCATCCCCGTTTTCTTCATTGCCCAGCGCAGCTTTGGACGCGGCGTTGCGATCCTTGCGTGCTGGATGTGGGCGCTGTGGCCCTACTCCATTTACATTGCCGGCGCCTTCGTTTGGGAAACTTGCCTCAGCGCTCTGCTGCTCGCGATTCTTTTTCTCTGGGCGCTCAAGCTGAAAGGGCAGGCGGGCGGATGGAGCTGGCTTGGCTTCGGTTTGCTGTGGGGCTTCTCGGCGCTAACGAACGCATCGCTCCTCGCCGTCTTCCCTTTTCTTAGCGGCTGGGCGCTCTATTCTTTGTGGCGAAATAGGCGAGGATGGCTCAAGCCCGCCGCGCTCGTGGCGTTCGGCTTGTTTATCGCCCTTCTGCCCTGGCAGGTGCGCAATTACCGCACGTTTCACCGGCCCATTCCGCTGCGCGATAATTTCTGGCTCGAAGTTTGGGTCGGCAATGACGGTCACACCGAAAGCTGGGTCGATATCATGGCTCATCCTTCCATAAATGACAAAGAACTAGCCGAATTCGTGCGCCTCGGAGAAATTCCCTACATGCAGGAAAAGCGGCGCGAGGCGCTCGATTTTATTGCCCGGCATCCCGCGCAGTATTTTGTAATGTGCTTGCGAAGATTTGGTTATATGTGGACCGCGTTCTGGAATCTTGACCCCGAAAATCTGGACATTGAATTCCACAACCCCGCCAACGTTTACCTCACCGTATCCTTGACCGTGGTGATGCTCATCGGCCTTTGGCAAGCTCTTCAAAACGCTCGCGAGGCGGCCCTTCCGTTCGTGTTGCTCCTGCTATTTTATCCCTTGGTGTTTTACGTCACGCATCCGGAGATGCGTTACCGGCACATCATTGAACCCGAGATGCTCATCCTGGCGGCATTGGGCCTGAAGTTTATGCTTTCGGAGTTATTGAGAAATTTTCCAGAGCTCGCGCGCTTGGCTCGCAGACCGCTGTAAGAATCCGGGAAACGGAAGCACTGATTGCAACAAAGCGAGCGAAGCTTTGCCGCCTCTTATTCGTAGCGCAGCGCAACCAGCGGATCGACTTTCGCCGCTCGTCTCGCGGGAAAATAGCAGGCCGCCACCGCCACCACGGCAAGCCCCAGGACCACGCTCGTTAACGTAATAGGGTCGATCGGCCTGACCCCGAACAGCTCGGTCTCCAGGTAGCGCGCGGTCGCAATAGACCCGGCAATTCCCAGCGCCAAGCCGATTCCCGCCAGCCGCATCCCATCGCGCACCATCAGCCTCAAAACGTCGCCAGGCTCGGCGCCCAGCGCCATTCGAACGCCGATTTCGTGCGTGCGTTGCGCCACGCTATAGGCCATCACTCCGTAAATCCCCAAACCCGCCAGGCCCGTGGCCACCGCTGCAAAGATGCCGAGAAGAACCATGCTCAGCCGGCGCTGCACCACGGATGCGTCGATCAAATCATCCATCGTGCGGACTTCCGTCACCGGTTGATTCGGATCGGCGCTCTCCACGCTTTGCCGCACGGCTGAGGCCATCGCTGTGGGATCACCCTGTGTGCGCACCACCAGATGCATGATCCGTGATGGATTCTGGTCCAGCAGCAAATATAATTGTCCACCCTTTGGCTCACTCCACGGCCCGTCGCGAACGTCGCTCGCGACTCCCACAATCGTCAGCCAGGCACTGCTCGGCTCGGGCTCCCACGGACCCCTCGTTGCCGGAAATTCCAGCCGTATCTGTTGGCCAACCGGCTCCTGATCTGGCCAGTACCGATGAGCAAGCACCTCGTTGACGATGGCCACGCCTCCCGTACTCGGTCCATCCGAAGCCGCGAAATCGCGTCCCGCCTTCAATGCCACTCCCATAGTCCGCAGATATCGCCAGTCCACAACGCGATATTGCGAAGTGAATCGCTGGCCGGATGGAGGCGTCGCGCGTCCCTGAATGTCGAAATCGCACACGCCGTTCCAGCCGCTCAGAGGCGGAAAATTTACCGCGCTTGCCGACTTCACTCCGGGCAGCGCATTCACTCGTTCGATCGCTTGCTGGTAATAGTTCACCACTTGGCGGCCGGAGGAAACGTGCGTCTCGCGCAGCCACACTTGCATCGTCAGCACGTTCGTGGGATTGAATCCGAGGTTCTCCGACATCAACAGGAAAAAACTGCGAATCAGCAGGCCCGCTCCGGTCAGCAGCATCACCGAAAGCGCAACCTCGGAGACGACCAGCGCCGAGCGCATCCAGTTGCTGCGTCGCCCCTCCGTCGAGCCCCGGCCTCCCTCCTTGAGCGATTCGTACAACTCGGAACGCCACGTCTGAATCGCCGGCGCCAGCCCAAGAAGGATGCCCGTCAGCGCGGAGATGCCCACCGTGAAGTACAGCACCGCAGCATTGATTCCGATCGAGTCCGCGCGCGGGATTTCGCCCCTGCTGCTCCCTCCCGTCACCGGCAGAAAGGCGCGCAACAGGTGCAGCCCTCCATAGGCCACCAGAACGCCCAGGGCTCCTCCGATCAGCGCCAGCACAACGCTTTCCGTCATCAGCTGCCGTAGCACGCGATTGCGATTGGCCCCCAGCGCGGTGCGCAGCGCGATTTCGCGCTCTCGCGTGGCCCCGCGCGCCAGCGTCAGATTCGCCACGTTGGCGCACGAAATCAACAGCACGAATGCAACCGCCGCAAACAGGATCATCAGCATCGGCTTCAAGCCGCTCACTATATCGTCATGGAATCCGACCACCACGATGCCGTTCTTTTGATCGATGGCCGGATATTCTTTCTTGAGCTGCGACTGGATCGTTTCCATCTCGGCCTGCGCTCGCGCTGGCGCCACGCCGTCTCGCAGCCTGCCGAACACGATCACCTCATGTACTTCGCGATCGAGCTTCGCGCGATCGAATCCGAACGGTACCCACACATCAAACTGCTGGCTGGTTCCAAAAAGACTGAAATCCCGCGGAAGCACTCCGATGATAGTGTAGGGCTCGTCGTCGAGCGTGATAGTTCTTCCCAGAATGCTCGGGTCCCCGCCGTAGCGCCGTTGCCACAATCCGTAACCGAGCATTACCACCCGTTCGTGGCCTGGCCGTTCCTCATCCGCCAGGAAATCACGTCCTAGGACCGGCGTTACCCGAAACAAGCGAAAAAAATTCGCGCTCACTTGCGCGCCCCAGCTCTGCTCCGGCTCGCCATTCCCCGTCACGGTGAAAAACAATTCACGCCAGGCCGCTAGCTCCTCGAACGAACGGTTCCGCTCGCGCCAGTCGAGAAATTCCGCCTGCGATGCGGTTCCGCGCCGCACGTTGCGGTTTTCGTCGGTTTCCCAAACCCAGTCGATGCGTTGCGAATCCGGGAAAGGCAGCGGACGCAGTATCACCGTATTAATGACGCTGAAAATCGCGGTGTTCGCCCCGATTCCGATCGCCAGTGTCAACACCGCTATCAAGGCGAAGCCAGGGCTCCGCCGCAGCGTTCTCCAGGCAAAACGCAAATCCTGCCAAAGTACTTCCACCCTCGCCGCACCTCGTATTGTTAATCGGAGTTCCAGGAACGGCGTAGTCTACCACCTATACCATGCCGCTTAGGTACCATTACATCAATTGACTCGGACTCCGTGCCCAACAAAAACACGCAACGATAACTCCTGCTATCGCATGTTAATATTCGCCATGCCTCGCCTTGCAAAAATCGCGGACAAAAAGACGCTCTCCATGAAGCCGGTTCTGGCATTTCTGTGCTTGATGTTGGCTTTCTCCATCGCGACAGGAAACTCGGCATCCCGCGCGGACGTTCCACCCGACCGCCAGGTCGCCATCACCATCGACGATTTGCCCTCCGCCGCCGCGAATACCATGTCCGCCGCAGCCATCACCGAAATGACCGGTAAACTTCTCGCCGCCCTCACCCAAAATAAAGTTCCTGCCGTGGGTTTTGTCAATGAGAAAGAGCTCTACTACCACTTGGGCGAGGTGGACCAACGAATCAAAGCTCTCAACATGTGGCTCGACGCCGGTTTGGAATTGGGAAACCACACCTTCAACCATACCTCGCTGAACCTCGCGGGACTTCAGGAATTTGAAGACTCCGTGATCCAGGGCGAGACGGTTACTCGGCTCTTGCTCGAGCAGCACAACAAGAAGCTCCGTTATTTTCGCTATCCTTATCTGGACACCGGCCGCGATCTCCAAACCCGCCGCGAAGCCGAAGCCTTCCTCGTCGCGCGCGGCTATCGCATCGCCCCTGTCACGCTGGACGCTTGGGATTGGAATTTCGCGCCCGTTTATGAGGACGCCTTGCACCGGGGAGATACCGCGCTCCAGCAGGAAGTCGTCAACTCCTATCTTTCCTATCACGCCGAAATGTTCGCCTATGAAGAAAAGCTCTCGAAAGACCTCATCGGCTACGAGCCCAAGCAGATTCTCCTGCTTCACGCTAATCAACTCGAAGCCGACCACATCGGTGAACTTCTGGACATGATGCGCAAGCGCGGCTACCGCTTCATCACGCTTGAAGACGCGCTCAGCGATTCTGCCTACAGCCTGCCCGACACTTTCGTCGGTGAAGGAGGTTCCGGCTGGATCGAGCACTGGGCCATCACGCGCGGCCAGCCTCCCCAAGGCTCCCCCGTCTTCCCTCCGTCCATCGACGAGCGCGCCAAAGCCCTTCCGCATCCACAATTTTAATTGCCCGTCAGGAACTTCGAACTTGTAAGGGGGGCCGGGGCAGGCGGTGTCGAGCGTGGGTGTCACCTGCCCCGGTATCTGAAGAAGTAAAGGAGGACGACACTAGCCGCCGTAGGAGCCCAGAGGTTCGGCTTTCGCTGGCTGCTTGGCCTGCACTACCCACAGTCCTTCTCCGTTCGACAAATAAATCAGACCGCGGGCATCATCGGCCACAACGCTCGTAACGTCGGCGAACGTCTGGATCTGTCGCGGATTCGCCGGATCACTCATGTTCAGAATTGTCACCGAGCGGGGCGGCACATTAGACGAGCTTGCCGCTGCTTCTCCGGCGCGAGAAGTCACCGCCAGTGTGTCGCCAACAAGTTGGAAGTCCGCCTGCGCTCCGCCTGCTCCTGCAAACTTTTCGACCTTGCGCGGGTCCGCCGGTTTCGTAACGTCAAATATGCAAACGCCCGATGACGAGCTGAGCCCAACGTACAGATATTGCTTTCCGTCCTTCTGCACCAAAAGCATCCGGGTCGCCGTTCCACCGTCGAGCTGTAAGTGCGCGATCACGCCCAAATTCGAGACGACGGCCTTCTTCGCCTTCGGCGCAGCAAGAATGGAAGGCGCTGCGGAAATTCCGATCGCGAGAAACACCACTGCTGCTCGCGACACTGACTTAATAACCCCACCGTGTATTTTGTCCTGCAAGTTGCCTTTCATTGGTCAATCCTCCTGACTGCTCGTGCGATTTTTAATTGCTCTCTGCTCTGCAGTCACTTATCCAGACACACGAAGGCCCGAAAATATTCCCGAAGAAGTGCGGTATCTCAGGGTTCAATCTCCTGATTCGGCGGAGACACGATGTGGCCAGCCAAATAAGTACGTGATCCGGACGGGTAACAATCCTCCGGCCTGTTCGCCGATCTCCCATCGGTAGCCGACGGACGCAAGTCCTCGTGTCATCTCCTGGAGTTCGCCCAGCGAGTACGCCCGCAAGCAAGAAATCAAGCCGTCGAAGAAAAGAACGAAAGGAATCACTGGAATTAAATAGGTCCAAAGGAGCCGCGACCAACGGAAGGGGCGCCGGAAGGGGACAAATAGCCACGCAGCGATGGGTATCAACAATAAAGACAACAACGTTAACGTGTGACGCGCGGGCGCCTCAAAAATACCGATGGCCTGCCGCTTGTTAACGCTATCCTGCAAAAGGTCGCGGGCCTCGTCGGGATTCAAATGGTGGAAACTGGAAAAGAGCGTCCTGAATCCCTGCAGGTTTCCAGGGACTTGCGTTGCGTCGATCGAGTACCGGAGGAAATGAATGCGATTCGCTGCCGGAAACTCGCGATCATGAAGTTTTCTTGTGCACGGATACTTGTCAGTCAGGAAAACTTCGGGTGGCGTGGCTCCGTCCATTTTGAACTGGCGCACCAAGGATGGCCACGGTCCTCCGGCGCCCGAGCACAGATCCACTACGCGGTCAGAACCGCAGTCTTCTAGGCGTTCTCGTAGCAGTTGCGCGATCGGGTGATAGGTGTTCGTGACCTCTAAAATCATCTGGAGCCCGTCGACGAATTGATCCCGGAGAAATTGCGGGAACCATGGCTGTTCGTGAATCTCAAATAGTCGCAAAGGCATATTTAGGCGTTAACCCAGTCGGAGTCATATTTCAACCAGCCCATGGCAATCGAAAGGGGGACAGATTTGCAGTGCCGGCGCTTGCTGTGTCCCAGCGCTTTCCGCAGGAGCTCGCGGAGACGCATGCGGGCCTTGCGCACCTGCGACTTGGAATTCCCCACCGAGCATCCAAGCATCCCCGCGATCTCGTTGTGCTTGTATCCTTGTATAACGTGAAGAATGAACATAGCCTTGTATCCTCGCGCCAATTCCTCGATAGCCGTCTGAAGAGTGATGCGGTCAATGACTCCATTTAGACGCAAGTCGGGGCCGCCGAGTTCCTTGAAGGGTCTCGGGTTCAATCGTTGAGCCGAGACCTTGATCAAAACTTGCGTGGATTACAGACAGCTTGCCGTATCGCTAGAGGCATCTTCCGAGCGACATGCATGAGTGTCCCAAGGCATCGCCTGCTCCGGCGCATGCTTCAAGATCCACAGTCCGTCGCTGTTCGTGATGTAAACCAAGTTCCGTGCGTCATCCGCCAGAGTGCTCGTTACGCCGGAGAAAGTCAGGATTGTCCGCGGATTTGCCGGATCACTCAGATCGAGCACCTTCAGTGTCTCGGTGCGAGAAATAGTTTCCGCCGTCGCCGCGTCTGGTGCTTCAGCAAGAGCCAGCCGCCCCCCAACCATTTGCAACCTTCCGGTGGATGCCTCGTTCGGCCACACCTCGCTCCTGATGACACTTGGCTGGTCAGGCTTTGTGACGTCCACAATCGCGAAACCGTCCCTGGAACCCTGCTCGACGTACAAGTATTGTTTGCTGCCGTGTTGTTGCAGCGCCAATCGACTCACCGAGGCTCCCGGCAGCGGCAGGTGCGCGACCACGGACGCCTGTTGCGGGGCGGCCTTGACGGCTCGATGTTTCGCACTGGCACCAGGGGACATCGCCACGAAGAATGCGAGAAGCGCTGCACCAGCGATCGCGTGTTTTTGTACCATTGACTTGGAAACGACTTTCATTTTTCTCTCCTTCCATCCTCAAATGCGTTCATCCCTTAAGACCGATGAACCCCTTTTGTTATTCCCACGATTCGCTCCGTCGGTTACCGGGGCGCCAAATTCTCAGAAATGCCCCTGTGTGGAAAAGGTGCGGGTTTTGACCTTGCGCCCGGAGAACCGTAGACTCATCGCATGTCTCGCCCTTTCCATGCTCCTGTAGAAGTGCCCATCCTCGAATCAGAGCGGCTCAAACTCCGAGGCCATGGTCTCGACGATTTCATCCATTCGGCCGCCATGTGGGCTGACCCCGAAGTCACTCGCTATATCGGCGGCAAGCCTCTCACCGAAGAGGAATCTTGGGCGAGATTGCTGCGTTACGTTGGTCACTGGTCGCTGCTAGGCTTCGGTTACTGGGTGGTTGAGGAAAAGACGACCGGCAATTTTATCGGAGAGGTTGGATTCGCCGACTACAAGCGCGACCTGCCAGCGCTCAAAGGCTTGCCCGAAATCGGCTGGGTCTTCTCCTCGCAAGCAAGTGGCAAAGGCTACGCAACCGAAGCCGTCCGCGCCGTCGTCGCCTGGGGCGACGCGCGCTTCCCCTCAGCGCGAACTGCCTGCATCATCAACCCTGATAATCTTGCGTCCATCCGCGTCGCCGAAAAATGCGGCTATCGCCAGTCCCAGCTCACAACCTACAAAGCTCGGCCAACCATAATGTTCGTCCGCGACCCGCACCCGCCTCATCCGCATCCGCAACTTTAGCCGCCCGATCTTCGCCTCGAGCTTCACCCTCTATCCTTTTCAAAATGGCCGGTTGCCCACCCTTCCGCGCGGCACCGGAGTGGACCCATGCACGATTGAGGCTCGCGGGGTGCCGAATCTTTTCTGCGGCTTATGCAGAAAAGATTCGGGTTTTGACGTTGCGCCCTAAATTCTTTGTGGCTCGCGGCTTCTTGCCCTGAGCCTGCGAAGGGTAGCCGCGACATAAAGAACGCCTCTGACAAACCCTCCTTTCGGCGGATTTTTCGCCGAACCTTCGTTCTTCCGCTCTCGTGAATTCCGATCAGCGTGCTTTCCGCCCTGCCGTCATATAAACCGGGATAATGCCGGAACCAAGAAATTCGCCACCCTGCCCGGGTCGAGGGAACTAAGTAATGGACTATTGGTATGCTATTGTCAGTCCTGTCGCCAAGTCCACGGAGAAAACATCGAAACCAAGGTGTTCGCCACCGGCCCTCCCACAACCATGGCGGACCTCCTTACAACGTCGATTGTCCGACGTGCTAATGGGACTGAACACTATGAAACGAATATATATGCTGATCTTCTTTTTGATCGTTCCGGTACTTATGTCGGCTCAGACCTCTTCGCGGGATGACTCACAGGTCGAGCTAGAGAAACTGGCGTCGCTCGTGAAGCAGGGGGCGGTCGGGAAAGTTAGGGTGTTGCACGTGCACGATTCAATGTTGACGCGTGTAGCCGTAAGCAAAGACGCCCTGCATTCTATCGCGACCTCCACTCAAGACTTCAGTGATCAAATTGCAGAGAAGTTCGGCTCGCTGTTGTCGGGTGTATCAGTCAAAACGGACAACCACACGCCGGACCTTCGCTGGGGAGTATTTTTCTATGATCCTCAAGGTCAGGAGATCGGGTCATTGTTCGTCGACAAGTTCGGGCAATATGGCTATCTAAACGGCCAGACCGTGTCGTTTGAGATGGGTACCTTCGCGCGCAGTCTTGCAAAGCGTCTGCACAAGATTACCGGTATTCCAAATTGATCGGTGACGGGAAATCTGACCGTCAAGGCCGGTGGCGAACCCTTCCACGCGGCACCGGAGTGAACTCATGCACGACTCAAACGCGCGGGGTGCCCAATCTTTTCTGCGGTTCATGCAGAAAAGGTTCGGGTCCTGACGTTGCGCTTCCATCTAGCCACCGCTTGCGCAGCTTCACCCGCGCAATGTCGTTGCCTTCGCGAGAAACCTCACCTCCGTAGCACGGCGAAAATAGGAATAGAACCGCTTCGCAGAGTTATGCTCACACACGCAGGTCCTTGAATTTCGCCCAACGGCGTGCTACGTTTTTTCGTGATCTTTACTGAAAAACTTGGCGAAGGGCAGCAGGACCCAAATGGCCCCGCGCACAAGCTCGTCGCGGTTGCTCATGAAATGAACACCCCTGGTTTTGCCCACTCGCGCAGCAAGTCCGTTAACTCTGCTTGCCCTCGCAAAGGAAGTGACCAAGGAAGAGACGAAGGAAGCGAGCGTTCTTTTCGCAGCTTCGCCGCGCCGTCGAGATTAATGCGTGATCGGACTGTAGTATTGAGCCGCGGCTCACGGTTCGCGGATCGCGGGTCACGACCTCCGACTACCTTCGCCGCGGTTCTCGCGGCGCCCAAGGGCGCAAGCCCGGAAAAACTCTCCGCCCTCCCAAATCTAAATCGCCAAACTCGTGAATTTAGAAACGCCGTAACTTACAGAAAACAAAAGACGGTGACTTGCTCAAATCGCCAAAATATTGAGAAATGGTCGTCCGTGTTTTTCGCCGCTTCTCCCGCCCGCCCGGATTTCACCGAGGACCAATGCCTCCACAAAAACTGAACTCTGACGCAACCGCCGGCGCCTCCGCCAGGCAGGCGGAAAGCACCGCGTTCGTTTACATTGCCGCCGCGTTCGCCGCTCTCGGCGGGCTGCTCTTTGGCTACGACACCGGAGTAATCTCCGGAGCCCTGATTTTCATCCAAAAGAGTTTTTCTCTCTCCGTGTTTCACCAGGAATTGGTAGTAAGCGTCGTTTTGGTGGGAGCAGCCGTCGCCTCCCTCACCGGTGGCCGCCTGGCCGATCAGATCGGCAGAAGAATGAACCTCGCACTTACCTCTGTGATTTTTATCCTCGGTGCGATCATCTGCGCCGCCGCCGGATCGGAAGTCACGCTGATTGTCGGGCGCACCATCGTCGGCATCGGCATCGGCCTCGCCAGCGCCACCGTTCCGCTCTACATCTCGGAAGTCTCTCCCGCAAAAGCGCGCGGCTGGCAAGTCTCTCTCTTTCAACTGGCCATCACCATCGGCATCCTCGCCGCCTATCTTGTGGATTATGCTTTCGCCCAGTCCGAGCAATGGCGCTGGATGCTCGGCCTCGCCGTGATTCCTGGCGCCATCCTCGGACTCGGAACTTTGTATTTGCCCGAAACGCCGCGCTGGCTGGTTAAAAATGGCCAAGGTGAAAAAGCGCTCGGCGTACTGAGAAAAATTCGCGGCACTCAAAGTGTTGAAGAAGAATTTAGAGAAATCCAGGATGCCGCCGCGCGATCGGAAGAGCGCGGCCAATGGTCCGACCTCTTAAAAGCTTCGATTCGCCCCGCGCTCATCGTCGGCATCGGCCTCGCTGTTTTCCAGCAGGTCACGGGAATAAACACAGTGATTTACTACGCCCCGCAGATCATTCGTTCCGCGGGAATCTCTTCAGCCTCCGGTGCAATTCTGGCTACCGCCGGAATCGGTGCGGTAAACGTCATCATGACTCTTGTTTCCATGTGGCTCATCGACCGCGTCGGACGGCGGATATTGTTGCTGACCGGAATTGCGGGCATGGCCGTTACGCTCGGCATTCTCGGTTTCATCTTCCGCGAGTCAGCTTCAGCACACGATGCCGCGTTCGGCCAACTCGCCGTAATCACTTTGATGGCATACGTGGCTTTTTTCGCGATAAGCCTGGGCCCGATTTTCTGGCTTCTCATCTCTGAAATTTACCCGCTAAAAGTGCGGGGCTCGGCCGAGGGAACTGCGGCCTCTTCAAACTGGGCGGCAAACTTTGTGGTCTCGCTCACTTTCCTCACTCTCGTGGAAAAGTTCGGTCCTACTTGGACTTTCTGGCTCTACGGTGTTCTCTCCATCGCCGCCTGGCTCTTCTCCTACAAGCTCGTGCCCGAAACCAAAGGCCGCACCCTGGAAGAAATCGAAGCGTTCTGGCACCAGGGAAAACATCGCGCATGAACGTTGTGAAAATGTACTCGAGACGCGACGCGAGCGCGCGTTTAGCGCGAAGGCGGCTTGGGCGTATCAGCGGCGGGAGTTGGATTCGCCGGAGTGGCGACGGGATTCGGCGCAGTCGGGGCCGGAGGCGGATATTGCAACGCCAGGTAAGCGCGGCTGAAAGCGGAGTGCTGTGTTCCGGGTGCGATGACAACCGCCTGCACGGTGTAGCGTCCGCCCTGCAGTTTCGCCAGCGGCAGACTGATGCGGAACGACGCAGTGTACTTCTTCGGATCCACTTCGGAAGGCGCCAGCAAGGGGGTCGCGTTCACCTGCAACCCATTCCGAAAAAAAATCAATCCCGCACGAAGCGAGTTTCCATCGAACGCTTCTTTGTTTTCGGTTTTTTCCGGAAAGTAAGCCTGGAAGAAAACATACAGC
>Ga0302324_100005245_pt1 | contig 28320 bp, 27 predicted proteins | sample Palsa_T0_1_FD_201949 | JGI IMG/M metagenome (GOLD analysis project Ga0302324, IMG submission 201949) | Peat permafrost microbial communities from Stordalen Mire near Abisko, Sweden - Palsa_T0_1 | ecosystem: Environmental > Terrestrial > Soil > Palsa > Peat permafrost | place: Sweden: Abisko...
CGCTCATTCTCTTCCACCAAGCCAAGGGGACGGCGGAGGTGGCGTCCCTCTTCGTGGCCATCGCGCTGGTGTGCGTGGCGGCCTACATTATTCTTTGGCTGGTGGTGCATGGCGCCCGGTATCTCAACCCGCTGGCCTTAAAGCTGATCACCCGCTTATTCGGACTTCTCCTGGCCTCGGTCGCCGTCCAATTCATCCTCAACGCTCTGGAGCAGACTCCTTTTTTTCGGAAATAAACTCGGCTTGCTCATAGATCTCCGGATGCAACACTCCGACAAAGGGCAGATTGCGATAGCGCTCCGCGAAATCCAACCCGTAGCCCACCACGAAATGGTTGGCAATGGTGAAGCCAACGTAATCCGGGATAATCTGTTCCAGGCGGCGCGAGGGCTTGTCTAGCAGGACGCAGATCTTGATCTGGCGCGGACCTAATCGGCGCAGGTTGGCGGTCACGCGGGAAAGGGTTTTGCCCGTGTCCAAAATGTCATCGACCAGCAACACGTCGCGTCCGCTCACATCCAGGCGCAGTTCCTTGGTGAAGACCAATTGCTCCGACGCAGTGCGGCTGCCGTAGCTGGAGACGCCAATGAAATCCAGGCGCAAGGGCAGGGAAAGCCGGCGCAGCAAATCGGCCAGAAAAACAACCGTGCCGTTCAAGAGCGCGACAATGACCAGGTCGCGCCCGGTAAAATCCTTTTCAATCTGGCGGGCCAGGGAGCGGACGCGCCGGGCCAGGCTTTGCTGGGAGATGAGAACGGAGGCGATCTCCTTGCGCCAATGCGGGGGTGGCTCTTTGGAAGGGCGCGCCATCTTTTTTTTGCGGACCGGCTTGTCCATGCCTTGGACTTTAAGTGGAAAGTTTAAGGTTTAAAGATCAAAGTTCAACGGTTATAAGTAGGGATATGCCTCATATATTGGTGGCGGGTGGATTGATGATTTGGGTGATCGTGGCCAGCAGCGCGCTGGCCCTGGCCGTCTTTGCCGAACGGCTCCTCCAGTTTCATCGCGACCAGATCGACTCCACGCAATTCCTCAACGGCGTGCGCAACGTGCTCAAACGCGACAACATTGTCGAAGCGCTGGCCATCTGCGACGCCACGCCGGGACCGGTGCCGCGTTTGGTCAAGACTGCCATTCTGCACCGGGACAAGGGGCGCGAGGCGGTGCGCGAGGCGCTGGAGGACGCCGGTTCGTGGGAAGTGCCGCGTTTGGAAGAGAAGCTCAACCTGCTGGCCACCATTGCCCAAATCGCTCCCTTGCTGGGCTTGCTGGGCACGGTGCTGGGTTTCATCACCGTCTTCCGCGTCGTGCAGGACGCGGGGCTTAACGCCCACGTGGAGGATCTCTCCATCGGCATCTGGAAGGCGCTCATTTGCACGGCCGCCGGGCTGGCCGTGTCGATCCCCAGTTACGCCGGTTACAATTATCTGGTCGGGCGCGTCAACTCCATTGTTTTGGACATGGAGCAGATTTCCAGCGAAATTCTCAACATCGTATCCTCACCCCCGGCTGAACCGCCCCCCGCGCGCCCCGAATGAGATTCGCGCGCCACGCCAAGATCTTCCGCGGACCGCTGGATGCGGCGCCAGTGGCAGGGGTGCTATTGCTGTTGATGCTGTTTATGCTGCTCAGCACGCTGGTTTACACGCCTGGGGTTTTGGTCGATTTGGGCCAACCCATCACCGTCACCCGCAGCAACAGCATCGCATTTGCCGACAGGACTTACCAACCTCAAGAGTTGGACCAATTGCGCACCGACCTGAAGACCTGGCCCGGCACCACCGGCTTCCGGGTGGCGCTGGCCCGGGGCGCGGACCCGGACCTGGCGCGCCGGGTCAGCAACCTGTTCCAAATCAAATTGCCGGTCGGAAAAAATGCCACCGGCACAGACAACGCCACGGTGGAAGTGGCGGTTAACCTTCGCGGACAATGCTTTTACGATCAGCGCATGGTGCCGGACGCGCAGTTGAAAACCGAACTGGCCCTGCGCGTCAAAATGGCCGCGGCCAATTCAAAAAAGTTGACCATGATCTTGATGCTGGACAAGGCGGCGGAAATTCAGGTCCTGATCCGCCTCTTCGATTTGGCCCGCGAGGTTGGCATCGCGGAGGTGGAAATGGCCGAGCAACCGCCGAGCTTTGCCCCGCACCCATGAGGAGCGCGCTCAAAGAATGTTCATATTGGACGCGCGGGCGTTTTCTGGCGGTGGCGGGCATCTTGTTCGTCCTCCAGGCCGGCATGATTTTTCTGTTCGGCGACCACTCGCAGCCGCTGGCCAAGTTGCCCCCGCGGTTCGTTCGTTTTCGCGCCTTGGGCGGATCGGTCAGCGAGAATGAGTTGATGCGGCAATACTTTGTCGGCAATCCGGCGGTGTTCCCCTTGCCCAATCCGCATGGATTTTCCGCCCGCGCCTGGCTGGAGCAGCAGCCCCCAGCATATCAATCAGCAAGCCAGCTCGAAGCGCCCGAGTGGCTGAACCTCGACTCAAACCGCCTTGGAACCAATTTTCCGCTCCTCCCTCCAGGCTTCCAGCCTGTCCTTTTGGACCTGGCCGAACAACAAGCCCGGCACCACGAACCGCTGCCTCATTTTCTGGCGCCGGAAATGATCGCGACACAATCGGTCTTTCGCCTGGAAGGCGGACTGAGTGATCGACTCCTGGGTGCGGCGCTGGTGCTCAAGAGCTGGCCCAGCCCGCTGTTGTTGACCAATTCCGCCGTGCAGATCGCCGTCAGCCCGGCTGGAGAAGTGGTCGTCACCCGGCTGGATGCGCGCAGTGGCTCGGACGAGGCGGACGCCGAGGCGCTGGCCAAAGCGCGCGCCTTGCGCTTCCGTCCGGCCCCCTCGTCCGGGACGCGGTGGGGCGAAGCGGTTTTCCAATGGCAAACCATCCCACCCGCCGCAGCCGGGCCGTTGAAATAGAGGTCCAGCGCGATGTCAGCCGAACAACTCATTGGCGCTTATGTTCTTTCTTTGCTTGCGGCTATCGCCGTCCTGGCCGTATATTCGGAGATTCGCAGCCGGCATTTCGGGCCGGCGCGGAAACAGGACCGCATTTTTCGCTGCGAACGGTGCGGTGCCACTTACACCGACGACGCAGACGCGGACCGTTCGCGATGCTCACAGTGTGGAACGCTCAATGAACCGTTCGAGTTTTAATTAACTTTATGGGAATGTGGATCGGCAGAAATCGCAAGGCGCGCGTCACCTACGGTTTTGACGAGATTGCACTTGTCCCGGGCGAAGTGACCGTCAACCCCAACGAAGTCGATACTTCGTTTAAAATCCCGCGCAAGGATGGCAGCGCCATTGAATTGAAGATACCCATCATCGCCAGCGCCATGGACGGCGTGACCGATGTCCGCTTCTGCGTGGCCATGGGCCGGCTCGGCGGCCTGGGCGTGATCAACTTGGAAGGTGTGCAAACCCGCTACGCCAATCCCGCCGAAGTTCTCGACCAGATTGTCAAAGCGGGCCGGGATGAAACCACCGCGCTGATTCAGAAAGTTTACACCGAGCCGATCAAAGAAGAGTTGATCGCCCGGCGCGTCCAGGAATTGAAGGCCGCCGGCGTGCTGGCCGCCGTCAGTTCCATTCCGCAAAAGGCCGAACGCTTCGGCTGCATCGCCCAGGAGGCCGGGGCGGACCTGTTCGTCGTGCAATCCACCGTCTCGACAGTCAAACACATTTCGACCGAGTACAAATCCCTCGAACTGGCCGATTTTTGCCGCAAGATGAACATCCCCATCATCATCGGCAACGCCGTCACCTACAACGTGACGCGGCAATTGATGGCCTGCGGCGTGGCGGGCGTGCTGATCGGCGTCGGCCCGGGCGCCGCCTGCACCAGCCGCGGCGTCCTGGGCTTGGGCGTGCCGCAAGTGACCGCCACGGTCGATTGCGCCGCCGCGCGCGATTATCACCACAAGAAAACCGGCCGCTACATTCCCATCATCACCGACGGCGGCATGAGCAAAGGTGGCGACGTCTGCAAAGCCCTGGCCTGCGGTTCCGACGCCGTCATGGTCGGCAGCGCGTTTGCGCGGGCGCAAGAGGCGCCGGGGCAGGGGAACCATTGGGGCATGGCCACGCCGCACGCCAACCTGCCGCGCGGCACCCGCATCAAAGTCGGCGTCACCGGCTCCTTGAACCAGATTCTTTTTGGACCGGCAACCGTGGACGATGGCTCGCAGAACCTGGTCGGCGCGATCACCACCTGCATGGGCAATGTCGGCGCCTCCAGCATTCGGGAGTTTCAGGAGACCGAAATCATCATCGCCCCCAGCATCAAGACCGAGGGCAAACTGTTCCAAACCGTGCAAAGCGTCGGCATGGGCGCCCGCTGAGTGAACCATCAGGGCGCGCTCAAAAAAGCGAAGACTTTTTACCGCGGATGCCACGGATATTTTCCCCCGCCACCCATTGTGAAGCGGTCAATCCTTCGCTCCGGCGCGAATCCGAACCAAGACATCCTCACCTCTTTTTCACTATGTCGTTGATTCGAATGGCGTCCCCGGTCCGAATCCAGCCTGAACGAATGACTTGCGCCAGCACCCCTTGGCGGGCTTGAGACATCATGCCCTGCAAACCGGGAGCGATACGCTCCATTTTCCAGCACGGAGTCCGGGCTTCGTAAAAGAGCAGCACGGCTTGGCCGACTTCCATTTCGCAGCGGAGAAAGGACACCAGATTCAGGCCGGTGGTTTCGATGTTGGAGCGGACGGCTCCGGGAGCGATTTCCATCAGGCCCAGCGCGGCGGCATGCCGGGCGATTTCCTCGCGCGCGATCAGGCTGACTTGGCGGCGGCTTGGCTCGCCCTTTTGATCCTTGCGGCCAAAAACACGCGTATCACCGACGAGGCCTTTGCCGGTCTCGGCATAGACCTCGCCCACGGCCCGCAAAGCCTCCCCAGGCACCTCCGGGTGCAGGTGCAGGGACGAGACTATTCCCATCTTCGTAACCACGGCGGCAATTTGCCTGATTCGCTTCACGTCCGTCGAGCACGGTTTCCCGTGACCCGCTCTCAACGGCTGACGGGCGCTCGGTCGAAGAAGAGCGCCAATGAAACATGCGCGAAAGCGCAACTGACCGACAACTTTTGGCAACCCACCGTTAGCCACCCGTCGCTCTTTGCGTTACAACATTCGCCGACAATGATACATCCCTATGTCGCCGAGGAATAAAAGTTTGGCCGCGCAACGCCTGGCCTGGCAAATCACTACCGCCATCATGGCGCACGGCCTGGGTTCAGCCAGCGCGCGCGCGCAAAGCTCCAACGCTCCGCCCGCCAGCGCCACCGTCTCCACCAACCGCGCCCGCAGCCTGCCCGAGGTCGTCGTGACGGGCGCGCAAAAGTCTTACCAAGCGCCACAATCCGCCCTGCCCAAGCTGCCGGAACCGTTGCGCAACACGCCGCAATCCATCACCGTCGTGCCGCGCGAGTTGATGGACGACGAACATTCCACCACCTTACGCGACGCTTTGCGCAACGTCGCCGGCATCAGCATCGCCGCCGGGGAGGGCAGTTCCCAAGGGGACAACTTGACCATTCGCGGTTTCACGGCGCGCAGCGATATCTTCCTGGACGGCATGAGGGACTTTGGCAGCTACTATCGCGATCCGTTCAATCTGGAACGGGTGGAGGTTCTGGAAGGACCTTCGGGCATTCTGTTTGGCCGCGGGTCCACCGGCGGCGTGGTGGAACAGGACTCCAAAGTCCCACAAATGCGCCAGTTCCTCGACGGCAGCGTCAGTGTCGGCACCGACCTGACCAGGCGCGGCACGCTGGACCTCAATGAGCCGTTGACGGGCGTCGCCAGCAACGCGGCCTTTCGACTTGACGTAATGGGGACCGACGCCCAGGTGGCGCAACGGAACGTGGCGGAAAACCGCCGCTTTGGACTGGCGCCCACGCTGGCCTTCGGCCTGGGCACCCCGACGCGGCTGACGGTGAGTTACTTTCACCAATCGGAAGCCGACACGCCGGATTACGGCGTGCCCTGGCTGCTCAACACGCCGGCGCCGGCGCCGCGACAGGAATACTACGGCTTCCGCGATGATTATCTGAACACGCGCGTGGATGTGGCCACGCTCAAATTGGAGCACGATTTCAGCGACGACCTGACCTTGCGCGACCAGGCCAGGTTTGCCAATTACACGCGGGAATTCCGCATCACCGAACCGAAGTTGACCAATACCAGCCTGAGCCTGCCGCTGGATGAGTCTTTCGTCACTCGCAACGAACTGGGTGGTCATAGCATCGAGAGTTACCTCTGGGACCAACTCGATCTGAAGGCGCACGTCGAAGCCGGTCCTGTGGGGGACACGGTGATTGCCGGGGTGGAAGGCGGACGGGAAACGTCAGACCCCACTCGTTATGCTTATAGTGGCGTGCCAATGACGCCCCTGCTGAACCCCAATGAAAACGCGGATTTTTCCGGCGCCACCACCATCGCGACGCAGGTCACAACCACGGCCTACAGCGTCGGCGTCTATTTGATTGACATATTGAAGCTAGGCGAACACTGGCAGATCATCGGCGGAGTGCGCTGGGATTACTTCGATGCCAGCTACCGCCAATCGGTCCAGCCGGTGGCGGCCTATGACCAGGCTATTTCCGACACAAGCTGGCGCGGCGCGCTGGTCTATAAGCCCGTGGCCAACGGCTCCATTTACTTCGACTACGGCACCTCCTTCGATCCTTCGGCCGAGACTCTTTCGCTCAGTCTGGCCACCGCCGCCCTGCCGCCGGAAAAGAACCAAACCTTTGAATTGGGCGCCAAATGGGACTTTTTGTCCGACACGCTTTCCGTGAGCGGCGCGCTCTTCCGCACCGAGCAGCTCAACGCCCGCGAACCCGATCCGCAGGACGAGGAGTTGGACGTTTTGGCGGGAGACGAACGGGTGCAAGGCATCAACCTGGAAGTCGTCGGGCGCCTGACGAAGCAGTGGAAGATTTTCGCCAACTGTTCTTACATGCGCAGTGAGCTGGTCAGCGCGGTCCCCGGTTATGCTTACGCCGTCGGCGGCCCGCTGGCCAACGTGCCCGAGAACACCGCCGGCCTTTGGAGCACGCTGGCGTTGCCGTGGCGGCTGGACGTGGGGGCGGGTTTCAATTTTGTGGACCGGCGCGTGGCCAGTTTCACCACGCGCGCCGCCAATGGCCTTTTGGAAGTGGCACCCAGCTATGCAACGCTCAGCGCCATGGTGAGATACCATGCCTCCGAGCACATTGACTTCCAGGCCAACGTTTACAATCTGACCGATCAGGCCTACTACGACGGCATACATCCCGCGCATGTCATCCCGGGCGCCGGCATCTCGGCGCTGTTCAGCGTCAACTTTAAATTCTAACCAGCCATGCTCCTGCAAATTCCCAACCTTCTGACTCCCGAACAACTCACCCAGGCCCGGCAGGTCTTGGACCAGGCCGAGTGGGTGGACGGGCGCGTCACCGCCGGCGCGCAATCGGCCAAGGCCAAGGACAACGCGCAAATCCCCGAAGGCCATCCGGCCGCCAAGCAAATCGGCGAATTGATTCTCGCCGCGCTGGGGCAAAACCCGTTGTTTCTGTCGGCCGCGCTGCCGTTGCGGGTTTTTCCCCCTTTGTTCAACCGCTACTCCGGCGGACAGTCTTTCGGGACCCACGTCGATAACGCCATTCGCCAGGTCACGGGCACGCCGCATCGCATCCGCACCGATTTGTCCGCCACGCTTTTTCTCACCGCGCAGGACGAATATGACGGCGGGGAATTATGTGTGGAAGACACCTACGGGGTGCAGAAGGTTAAGTTGCCGGCGGGCCATCTCATTTTATATCCTTCCACCAGCCTGCATCACGTCCGGCCCGTGACCAGGGGCGCCCGGGTCTGCTCGTTTTTTTGGATTCAGAGCCTGATCCGCGATGACGCACGGCGTTCCTTGTTATTTGATCTTGATTTGGCCATTCAGCGTTTGAACCGCGATTTGCCCGGACAGGCCGCCGCCGCGCAAACCGCCGTGCAACTCACCGGTGTCTATCACAATCTGCTCCGTCAGTGGGCTGAACTCTGAAAAAATGGCCCCCTTATTCTGCTCCATGATTGTCTTGATGGTTTTGTCGGGGATAATCTTCGCGCCGAACACTCTCTTCAATCGATCCGCAATGTCGGGCATGCGACGTCTAGGGTGCTTCTTCTGGGGCAACGGAACCAAGCGCGCCATAGCTTGCCGTCTCATTCAAGCCGTCTCGGTTTCGGGGGTTACGGCTATGCGAAGGCCTACGGATTTTAGAATACCCTGCAACGTCGTCAGTCGAGGGTTCCCTCGATTTGACAGAGCCTTGTATAGGCTCTCCTTTTGAATATGAGCCTGCCGAGCGACGACGCTGGCGCCGCCACCGGCCTCCACCACATCCCGTAACGCAAGTAGAAAAGTGGCTTGATCTTCCGACTCAAGCGCCTGAACGAGATAGGCGGCTGCATATTCCGGATCTTTGAGTTCCTTCAACAGGTCGTTTTTATAACTTCTTAGTTTCATTTTTTCTAAATTGTTTCCATTGCTTCCACAGCTTGATGGCGGCGCTGATATCGCGTTGCTGGGTGCTTTTGTCGCCACCGCCAACTGGAGCACGAACCTTCCCTCATGTTCGCCATAATAAACCCTCAAACCGGGGCCAAGGTCGATTTTCAACTCGCTTACGCCATCGCCAACATGCCTGTGATTTCCGAAATTCCCCAAACGAACTCGCGCCAATCGAACAGCTACCGCCGCCCGCATCTTTCTATCAAGGAGCGAACGGTACCAATCGTCAAATGGCACACTGCCATTTTCGAGCTGGAGTTTCTGGATGTCGCGCTCCATCACCACCCCATTGTAATCTATAGTTCACAAATGTCAAAGAGCGTTTCGACCGGTTATGAGTCGGCCGTTTGCATCGGCGCTATTCCTCACTTTGAACATCCCATTTGACTTCCCAAGCCTGGAATGGCTCATTGAAGTTAAGCGGCGTTGAATGAACGACGCCCAATTTGAAGGCTAAGAAAATGAAAGTCCTGCTGCTTTTTGTTCTGTGGTGCATGCTGTTCGTGATGTGCTGGCCTGTCGCGTTGCTGGCCCTTGTTCTCTTTCCCCTTGTCTGGCTGGTGTCCTTGCCGTTTCGCCTGCTGGGCCTGACAGTGGGAGCGCTCTTCGCGTTTCTCCAGGCTTTGTTGTTTCTTCCAGCCCGGTTGCTTGGGTGGAGGAGCCAACGCAGTCGCGCTTGGTGAACAACTTGCGACGGCCCTTCGCTTCTGTTGCCCAGAGCTACTTATTGGTGCTGGCGGAATTGGTGGGAACAGGAGGCTTGGGCTTGTCCTTGTCTGTCTTCTCCTTCTCGGTTTTCTCGGTCTGCGAAGCGGGTGGTTTGCCCAGCGGCGTCTTCCAGTCTTTGGTCCACGCATATAGGATGCCGACGTCCCAGACGAAGGCAAAAAACCACGCTACGATCAGCACCACCGCAACTACTTTGGGCAACACTGAGATCTTTTCGGCGTAACGGTCGCGGAAATCGACCGTGGATCCCGGCGGCAGCACGGCGATGTCGGTCAGCCTCGTGCCAAAGGGGACGTTGATGCGGGCGGAGGAGTTGATGGCCCAACCGTTGGCGTCCAGGATCGGTCCCAGGTTGCGCCGGCGCAGCTTGACGAATGCCAGCAAGACTGAAGGCCCGGAAATGATGAGCATGATGCCGACGACTAGGAGCGGAAGTTGCCAGGCCGCGAATTTTCCCAGGAACGCGAGAAAGGTGGTCAAGGCTGCCGCCAGGCTGCCCACCGCCACGCTGATCAAGGCCACCACACTGGGATCGAACTTCAGTTTGGCCGGCACGGCGCCCAGGCCGCCCGCGGCCAATTGCGCCGTGGCGGCGGCATCGGCGGCGGAAGCGCGTTTGGAGACCTGCTCCTCGATCAGGCGAACCACCTTCTTATAGGGCGACCAAAAGGCTTCTCGCAGACTGATAGGGTTGGGTAGAATTTTGGTGATGGTCGCATCGTAATCCCGCCCATTGCGGTCGTAGAAAACTCCGTTGCGGCCCACCATCAGGTTTTCATCGTCCCCCTGCGAAAAGATGGCCACGATGCTGAGCTTCTCGCCGGTTCCGCGGCGCGCGCAATCCGCGTAAGCCAGGAACGCGCCTGCCAGACCCGCCATCGACGAGTGCCGCCCTGCATCATCCACGCTCAGGCACAAGTGGCACGAGCGCTGGTCCAGATAAAGCACGCCCGCCTGGAACATGGCGGGAGCGTCGCCGGCGTAAAGATTTTTGAAGTTGACAAAGTTGATGCACAACCCATGCAGGTCGCGCACGAAACGAATGAGCTTTTCCAGTCCGGCGATGGCCCCGGCCGCGCTCTCGAAGGACTTGTCGCGCGCCAGCAGCGCCTCGATGTCCTGGCGCGCCGAACCGGCCAGAAGCTGGCGGACGCGGGCCAGTCCCAGCTTCCCGGCCGCCGCGCCCGCCTGGGCGGCCTGCCAGGCGCCGAACGGGGCCAGGCGCGCCTGCACCGCGGCCCAGCCGGCTTCTGTCAATTCTAATGTGTCCCCCAGCAGCGGCGCCACCGCCGTCTCGCGCAAAACGGCCAGGGTCGCGGCGTGGGCGGGATTGACCGCGCCCTGCAGCGGCAGCGCTTTGCCGGCGGCGGCCTGGGCCAGCGGGAAACCGGCCAACTCGCTGACGTTGATGCTGATGTCCCTGGCCACGATGGCCGCGTAATCCTCCTCCTTGCGATTGAGCAACCCGGCGGCGCGGGCATCGAAGGCAGCCAGACGACAGCGGCCGAAATAATCATCGACTTTCACCTGCGCCGCCTTGACGGCTGCCGCCGCGTCGACGGTCTTTTCACCGAGGGGCAAAATGCCGGCGTCCTTTTCCGCAGCCTGCCACCAAGCGTCGAAGGCGGCGCACTGGGCGAAAAAGTCGTCCGCCTTGGACTGGTCAATGCCCGGCTTGCCGGAACGATCCGGGATTGTGCCGATGCAAGCGGCGATCTCGTCGATGACCGCCCTGGCCGCCGTCTCCCCGGCCGATTCCGGGATGATGACCCCGTCGCCGTTGAAAAGCGTGTCGGCGAAAAGCTGGCCAGCATCGGCGGCGTCGGCCAAGCCAATCGACTCCGCCTTCGGGCGGCCCAGCCGCTCCAGGATGTGTTTGGCCGCAGCGAGGATGGCCGCGCCTTCGGGATTGGTCTCGTTGATGGCAGCCAGCGGCACGGATAGGCTGCTCTTGGCCAAAAGATCGGGGTCTTTCAACATGGCGCCGGCCCACTTGACGGCAGCGATGACTTCAGGCGCGCGAATGCGCCCATCATGATCGGTGTCAATCAGCGCCGCCGTTTTGGGATCGAATGCCAGGCCGGCGATGGGGCAGGCCAGCGCGACCCATAACTTCTGGTCCAGTTGGTCCAGATTCATCAGGTCGGCCCCGGTTTCCAGTTTGACCTGATCGAAGCCGCCCGCGCGGAAGAAGCGCCAGCGATGAGTGGGAGTGGAGGTGGACATTGTGCCGGTCAAAATTTATAGACAAGCGAAGTTATGAGCTTGAGATCGTTCTTGAGCCTGTTGGGGGCGGGAATGTTGACGTAAGCGTCCTGCAGGACCGAGCGCAAACTCAGATTGCTGGACTTGTTCAGCGCGGCTTCGACGCCTACTTCCGCATTGAGAATATAATTATTAAACTTATCCACCTGCGGCAGAAACTCGATGGTTTCCCACGCCTTGGAGTGCGCGCTGATCGTATAATGGAATTTTTCGGCGATGCGCAGCGTGGTGAAACTTTCGGTGTCGCCATCCAGTTGCTCGCGGATGTAACCGGGACCGATTTCGGCGCTGAGATCCATGACTTTATTGGTGACAAAGTAATAGCCAATGCCGGGGGCCAAGGTCACGCGGTACTTGATGTCCGCGATGCCATCATGAAATCCATCGATGCGCGCGTAGGCGTAAAGACTGCCGGTGATGGTTCGATTGTATTGGCCGAAGCCGTGGAGGAGCTCGGCGCTTTCGGTATAGGCCTGTTGGCCGGGGTTCTTGGTCTCTCCATACAGACCGTCGGCCCCAAACATCAAATCGTTTAGCGGCCATTTTTTCTCCGTGCTAAACGAGGCCGAGGCCAGTGTGGTATCGGTGTTGCCGCGGGCGAGGGTCACGCCGAGTGCGACGGTGCTTTTCCAAGGGTAGGCGGGGGGGGCTTTGGGAGGGGCCGCGACGCCGTTGGTGCTGGTCTGGTTGGTGGAGGTGTTGATATTGGTTTGGGCTTGGACACTGACCACCCCTGCAAACAGGATGACGGCCAGAACCGAGCGTGACATTTTCGTTACGCTTATCATTATGTTGTTTCGTTTCTTTTTTTCTCTCGGACAGTGGCGTCGTGTTGGTGGACCGCCTGGTTTTTATGATTTTTGTTCGCCCCGCGCCTCGGTGCGCCTCTAATCGAACCCGCTAATCTACAAGAGGCAAAACGACGGGAGCAAGCACAAAAAAGCGGTTTTGGAAGTTATTGGCGGGGAGGGTGGCAGCCGCATTCAGAGATCGAAATCGAAAATAGGGCTTGACGGGCGCGGGCTTATGGGGTGTAATGGAGCATGATACAGGATCATGCTGTTGATCTTTACGGGGGGATAAATGGATTGGACTGGGATCAGTGAGGAGACGCGACGGTGATGTGTTGTTGAGCCTTTACACGATGTGTAGTTTTATCAAGTATTTGCCAACGCGGGGACCAAATCTGTGCAATCTGACTGGATTGCCGACGGAGAGGATTCACATCTACGAAAGCGAGAGTTGAGCCCGACCCGGCCTTATCGTATCAGATGCAACTCTGCAAACCAGCATGGTATTGTGCGCGAACCAAGCCCAAGCACGAGCATATCGCAGCCGCCAACGTCGGCAAGAGGCTCGGATTGGAGGTTTTCCACCCCCGGCTGCGCTTGGAAAGGGCCACGCGGCGCGGAGTCGTGCGCGTGGTCGAGCCGTTGTTCCCTTGCTACATTTTTGTTCGTTGCATAATTGAGAATGGCATAGACGAATTAAGACATGTCACCGGCATCAGCAGTTTGGTGCATTTTGGGCATAAAATACCGGCTGTGCCGGATGCCGCCATCACGGAATTGAAGCAATGCTTTGAATCCGAAGAGCCTATGGTTGTTGAGGATGGCGTCATTCCAGGGGCGGAAGTCAAGATTGCCGATGGCGTGTTCATGGGCTTTTCAGGCATGGTTGTCCGGGCATTATCAGCCGGGCAAAGGGTACAAATCTTGCTTGATTTCCTTGGTCGCATAACTTTAGCAGAAGTGGATAGAAAGTCTTTGAGAGTGGAGAATCGGCGCGTAGCTGATCTCTTGCCACTTTTGGCCACACCCGGCTCTTCTGACTCCGCAGCGGCGGGGTAGGGACAGGTGCGCCATATGCATCCACTGTGGGACAAACGCAGTGCGGGAATAGTTGGTGAACTCCAAACGCCAACAAGTGCGGAGCCTTGCCTTTTGCTGCCGCGCGCTCAAGAACACGGCGTGACCTTGAGCTTAAGTCGTTAGCTGTTTGACACACGCGTTGTTGGAGATTTTAGCTTTGGCCTTTGAGCGGGCCAGAGACTGATAGAGGATTCTTGCGATGCCATCCAGGCGCGGTCCACGGAATAAATCCAGTTTGCCGGCGATTTTCAGTCGCCAAATTTGGGGATGGCGCCGGGCCATCCGGATGGAATTGCCGGCCCTTCGAAGCCAGGGGAGTCTGTTCGGGCGTTGGCTAGCATCGAGTCCCCTTGCCAAGCGCACATCCTTAAGCTCACGCCATGCCCAACTCTGATTCAAACCTACACACGCCGTCGGAGTTCAGCCACGCCAGCCTGGAAGAACACAGCCCAAGGGGAAAATCGGCGGCCTATGCACAGTTCCCGGCCTGGAAACGGATTTTGGATGTGACGCTGGTGATCCTGGCCTTTCCCTTCCTCATACCGGTTGGGATTATTATATACACGTTCATCAAATTCGCCTCGCCCGGCCCGGCCTTCTTCCGGCAACAGCGGGTGGGCTATTTGCGCCGCCGCTTTATGTGTCTGAAGTTCAGGACCATGAAGGTCAACGCCGACACCGGCGTGCATCAGGCGCATTTGAAGCACTTGATGACGACCAATCAGCGGACGCAAAAACTGGATTGCGCCGGGGATAAACGGCTCATTCCCTGGGGGATGTGGTTAAGGGCGGCGGCCGTGGATGAACTGCCGCAATTATTTAACGTGCTGCGTGGCGACATGAGCCTGGTCGGCCCGCGCCCCTGCACCCCATATGAATTTGAGTTGTATTCCGAGCACCACAAGCGACGTTGCGAGGCGCCGCCGGGCTTGACGGGATTGTGGCAAGTCAGCGGCAAGAACAGGACCACTTTCGAGGAAATGATGGACTTGGACTTGAAATACGCGCGGGAAATGTCGCTTTGGCTGGACTTGAAGATAATAGTATTGACCGTGCCCGCCATCCTCAAGCTCATCTGGGAAACGAAGTTCCGGCCCGCCATCGGATTGACGCCCTTGGCAAGGGCCGCCCAGGCCGGCACCGAATTTCCCGCCAAAACCGCCGGGCCGCTGCCCGGAACGGTTCCTGCTAGGGACTAGTTGTTCGCAAAAATAAGACGACACGTATGTCTAAACAAGTTAAAGTAGGAGTGGTCGGCTGCGGTTATTGGGGACCCAATCTCGTGCGCAATTTCCGCTCTCTGCCCGATTGCAACCTCAAAGCCATGTGCGATATCAGCCTTGAGCGGCTCAAGCATCTGACTGCTCTTTATCCTGATGTCAAAGGGGAAACCAGCTTTGAGCACATGCTCAATGGCACGGGCGTGGACGCGGTGGTCGTCGCCACTTCCGTCAAGCTGCATCATCAGATGGCCAAAGCAGCCTTGCTGGCCGGCAAGCATACGCTGATCGAGAAGCCCATGGCTTCCTCCTCCGAGCAATGCGCCGAATTGGTCGACATCGCCCACAAGAAGGGCCTGGTCCTGATGGTCGGACACACTTTCCTTTATTCTCCCGCCGTGCGCATGATCAAGCAGATTGTGGAGCGCGGCGACTTGGGCCACATTCGCTATATCTGCGCCCGCCGCCTCAACCTGGGCTTGTTCCAGAAAGACATCAACGTGGCGTGGGATCTGGCGCCGCACGATATTTCCATCATTCTCCATCTGTTGGAGGAGATTCCGACCAGCGTCAACTGCCGCGGCAGCGCCCACGTGACTCCGGGCATTGAAGATGTGACCTCCATGAGTTTGACCTTCCCCAAGGACCGCTCGGCGATCATTCACAGCAGTTGGCTGGACCCGCGCAAAGTGCGTGAGATGACCATCGTGGGCAGCAAGCGCATGATCGTCTATGACGACGTGACGCAACAAGAGAAAATCCGAATCTTCGACGCCCGGGTCGAGCGTCCGCCGCACTACGATACTTTCGCTGAATTCCACTATGCCTATCACTACGGGGACACCTACGCGCCTTACGTCAAGCAAGAAGAACCGTTGAAGTCCGAATGCCAGCACTTCCTGGAATGCATCCAACAGGGCAAACAACCTTTGACCGATGGCAGGCAGGGACTGGAATTGGTGAAGATTCTGGAGGCGTCCTCCGAATCCTTGCGCCAGGGTGGCAGCCCGGTGGTCCTGAGCATGGAGCGGGATCGTCCTCCCTCCGCCGCGGTCGCGGCGCCGCACAGCCTCAACGGCAAGCCCAAGAACGGCAAAATTCATATTCCCATCGCCTGCGAGCCGGAACCGCGCGTCACGCTCTAATGTCCCTATGACACGCGTTGAACCAGAGTCGCAACCGTTCCGTCAGATCGCTCCGGACGTCAAATTGGGCCGTGGCGTGCGCATCTACGGCTTTACCAACCTTTACGGCTGTGAGATCGGCGACGACTCCAAGATCGGGACCTTCGTCGAGATTCAAAAGGGCGCGCACATCGGCGCCCGCTGTAAAATATCCAGTCACACCTTCATTTGCGAGGGGGTGGTGTTGGAGGACGAAGTTTTCGTCGGCCACAACGTCACCTTCACCAATGATCTTTACCCTCGATCGACCAGCGCCGAGGGCAAACTGCAGACGGAGGCGGACTGGCAATGCGTGCCGACGCGCGTCCAACGCGGCGCCTCCATCGGCTCCGGTGCCACTCTCCTGTGCGGTATTACCGTGGGAGCGCGGGCCGTCATCGGCGCCGGCAGTGTGGTCACGCGCGACGTGCCGGCCGACGCCATTGTGGCGGGCAATCCCGCGCGCCTCCTGCGCATGTTGGACTCCTCCAAGCCATAATCCATGAAAGTGCCCTTCTTAGATCTGCAAGCACATCATCAGCCTATCCGCGAGCAGCTCGATGCCGCCATCGGCGATGTTATTGACAAAAACGCTTTCGCCGGCGGGCCGTTTGTGGCCGCTTTCGAAAACGAATTTGCTCGGTATTGCGGCTGCAAGCATGCCATCGGCGTCGGCAACGGCACCGACGCCCTCTGGTTAAGCCTGATGGCCCTGCAGGTGGGTCCGGGCGACGAAGTCATCACCGTCTCCAGCACTTTCATGGCCACGGCCGAGGCCATCAGCTATTGCGGAGCGCGCCCGAGATTTGTCGATATCGACGAACGCACTTACACGATGGACCCGGAACTGCTGGAACGAGCCATTGGTCCGCGCACCAAAGCCATCGTCCCCGTTCACCTCTACGGGCAATGCGCGGACATGGATCCCATCCTGGACATCGCCCGCAAGCACGGCCTCCCCGTGGTCGAAGACGCCTGTCAAGCGCATGGCGCCCAATACAAAGGCCGCAAGGCGGGGACCCTGGGCGTGCTGGGTTGTTTCAGCTTTTATCCGGGCAAGAACCTCGGCGCTTTGGGCGAAGCCGGCGGGGTGACGACCGACGACAAGGATCTGGCCGCCAGAATTCAAGTCTTTCGCGATCACGGCCAACACCGCAAATACCATCATTCCCAGGTGGGCTGGAACGCCCGCATGGATGGCATCCAAGGGGCGGTCTTGAGCATCAAACTCAAGAACCTGGACGTGAACAATGTCCGGCGCCAGGCGCACGCCTTGCTTTACGATCAGCTTTTGGGGGACATGGACGAGATCATCACGCCCTTTGAAGCGCCCCACAACCGCCACGTCTATCACGTTTATTCCGTTCGCGTGCAGGAACGAAATCAAATCCTGCAGGCCTTGGCGGACCGGGGAATTTCGTGCGCGGTCCATTATCCCATTCCGGTGCATTTGCAGGAGGCCTACCGGTTCCTGGGCTGCGAGGAGGGTTCCTTGCCGGTGACCGAGCGCTGTGCCCATGAATTTCTCTCCCTGCCGATGTTTCCGGAACTGACTCACGAACAGATTCACGCGGTCGCCGCCGAACTCAAATCGTGCATTAGTGGAAGGAAGCCACAGAGCAATTGCCTCAAACAATGACGCTGGCAGTCTCAAGACCCGCTGGCGCCTGCACGGGAGGCAGGGACGCCGAAATAACCACCGTGGATCCGCTCAGTCTTGCAGGCTGGGATCCTTGGGTGGCGGCGCACCCGCGCGGCACTATTTTTCATGGCTCCGCCTGGGCGCGTGTCTTGCGCGACACTTACGGCCACCAGCCGTTTTACTTCGCCCGTTACGAGGGCCAGCAACTGGCCGGAGTCTTGCCGGTCATGGAAGTTTCCAGTCGCTGGACCGGGCGGCGGGGCGTGTCTCTGCCGTTCACGGATATTTGCCCGGCGCTCCAGAGCGCGGGCGGTCAGGCCGAGGAAATTTATCAAAGGGCCATGGAGTTTGGCCGGCAGCGGCACTGGAAGTATTTGGAGTGCCGCAGGCTGGATGGCGCCTGGGCCGGCTCGCAACCGTCGCTCTCCTTTTACGAGCACAGGCTTGACCTCGGGATTGGCCAGGAACGGCTCTTCCAGGGTCTGGAGGGAGCCGTGCGCCGGGGCGTGCGCAAGGCGGAACGGGCGGGCGTCAAGATTGATTTTGACGCCGGGGAGGAATCCATGCGGACTTTTTTCCGCCTGCATTGCGGCACGCGCCGGCGTCATGGCCTGCCTCCGCAGCCTTGGCGCTTTTTTGCCAATATCCAGCGCCACCTGCTGGCCACCGGGCAGGGCTTTATTGCCACGGCGCGGCTGGCCAGCCGGCCGCTGGCGGCCTTGGTCTTCTTTCATGATGCGCGTCAGGCGATTTATAAGTTTGGCGCTTCGGACTACGCCTACCAGCAGATGCGGCCCAATAACCTGGTGATGTGGGCGGCCATGAATCATTGCGCGGAACGGGGCTTGGCCACATTGAATTTAGGGCGCACTTCGTTGTCCAATGCGGGATTGCGCCGCTTCAAACTTGGCTTGGGTGCGGATGAGGAAGAGATTAGTTACTCCAAATATGATTTTGCATCCAAACAATTTGTGCGGGACATCGATCGTGTGGAAGGCTGGTTTAACCTGGTCTTCGCCCGTTTGCCATTGCCCGTGCTTCGACTCGCGGGAGCCATCTTATACCCGCATCAATCTTGAGCTTTGCAGTTTTCCGATTCTATGAATACTAGACCAAAAACCACGTCGCCGCCGCCGGCCTCCATCACTTTGCACGACATCTATTATGTCATTTTTCGGCATAAATGGTTGTCGGCCATTCTGGTCGCGATGGGTCTGGCATGCAGTCTGGCGGTCTATTGCCTGTGGCCTTTCCCCTATACCTCCGAAGCCAAACTCTACATTCGCTACATCCAGGAAACCACGGCGCCCGTCGAAATGGAAGGCAACGCCAATGTGAAATCTCCGGTTGGCCGCGGCGACAACATTTTGAACACGGAACTGGAAATGTTGGCCAGCTTGGACACGGCCGAGGCGGCCGCAACAGATCCGCGTCTCGGGACAAACGGACTGGAAAAGATATTGGGCATATCGATTCCGACCAATGCCTACAGCGCTTATGTAGCCGCTGCAGGGAACACCATTCTGAGTCATCTCAAGGCGGAAGTGCCACCCAAATCGGACGTGATCCTTTTGCACTACACCGCGAGCGAACCGCAGTTGGCGCAGCTAGTTCTTGCATCCATGATTGACGCCTACAAGAACAACTACAGGTCAAACCACTTGTCGATGGACTTTTCCGATGAATTCCTACAGGACCAAACTGCTGAATCCAAAACCCATCTTAGTGACACGATGAAAAACCTGGAGGCGGAAAAAGCCAAATTAGGCATCACCTCCCTGGCGGATTCCAAGAAAAACGTGACGGACATGATGTTCAAGACACAAGCAGCCATTTACCAAGTGCGGGTGGACATGGCGGATACCCAAGCCATGATCGACGGCCTCAGAGGGCGACTCTCCGCCACGGCGACCAATGCGGCGCCGACCAATGACGCGACCAATCTGGCGGCGGCCGCGCTGTCGGCGCCAATTTCTCCGGACATCCTCGCCAAATATCAAAGTCTCAACGCCAACCTTGCCAACTGGCGCAACGAGGAACAAAAATGGCTCGGTCAGTTGACGCCCAGCAACAAACTGGTGCAAAATGCGCAGCGGCAGCGGGCGGCGGCGGAACTCGCGGTCGAACAGTTTGAGACTCAATATCCAGGTCTGGTGGCCTACAAATCCAACCAGCCCGGCAATCCGGGGCTATCCGCGGATCCTATCATGACCCTGCATTACGCGGAGTCCCAGAAATTGCAACAGATGGCCAAATTTAAGGAGCTAACCAACCAACTGGCCTCCATCCAGGCCGAGGCCATCAGGTTGGATGCGGCGGAAGACGACATCACCAAAGCGGAGACAGAGAAGGAGGTGGCGGAGACCAAATACAAACATCTCCTGGCCAGTCAGGAGCAGGCGCGCATCGACACGGGCAGCAAGGCTCCCGGCATCAGAGCCGCCGAGCAGCCCACGCCCGGATCGCGCGAAAGCATGAAAATCCTCAAAGCGACCGGGGCCGTTCTGGGCTTTTTCCTCGCCTTGGCTTTCGGCCTGCCCTTCTTCTTCGAAATGGTTCTGGACCAGTCGTTCAAGCAGCCCATGGACGTGAAAGCCAGGATTGACGCCCCTTTCTTCATCACCATCCCCAAACTCAACGGCCACCAAAAAATGGCGGGGCTCAAGCGGGCCAATCCTGTGGCGTTGTTGGCCGCCAACGGCAATGGCAAGTCCGACACCGACGCGGAGAATGGAACGGTCTCGCCGGCCACCGACACCCAGATGGCGGCGTGGGATGAGCGGAGCGAGTTTCGGCCCTTTTTCGAGACCTTGCGCGACCGCCTGATGACTTACTTCGAGATGATCAATTTGACGCACAAGCCCAAGCTGGTGGCGGTGACCAGTTGCAGCAAAGGCGCCGGGGTCACCAGCACGGCCGCCGGCCTGGCCTCGTCGCTTTCTGAAATCGGGGAAGGCAATGTGTTGCTGGTCGATATGAGCGCGCGCGTCGGCGAAGCTCATCACTTCTACAAAGGCAAACTGGCTTGCGGGATCGAGGAGGTACTGGCCAGAGGAAAGCGCGACCATGCCCAGGTGCAAGATCATCTTTACGTCGTCAAAGAAACGGGGCCCAGCGACAGCCTGCCGCGCGTGATGCCCAAGCGCTTCAGCCATTTGGTGCCCTTGATGAAGGCCAGCGACTATGATTACATTATTTTTGACATGCCTCCCGTCAGCGAAATCAGCATTACTCCGCGGCTGGCCCGGTTCATGGACATGGTGTTGCTGGTCATCGAATCTGGGAAAACCTCGCGCGAAGCGGGGACGCGCGCGGCGGCGCTGCTGGCGGAATCCAAGACCAACGTCGGGTTGGTGCTCAACAAGAACCGCGCCTATCTGCCCAAGCGCTTGCAGAACACCTGAGGTCCGCTGCCACGCGCCTTTTTCATCCGGTCGGCGCGTCGTCCTCTCCAGGGGCCAGCATGGACCAGCCATCGCTGCGCCATTGCATTGACGTATCTTAGCATGATCATTCTCCATGTCCGCCTTTTTCAGCCGCAAGGCTATGGGGACATGGTCTCTTGGCCCCTTTCCGCCCGATCGGTACTGCCCGATTCGGGCGGTTTGCAAAAAGAGCTCTAAGGGCTGGGCGTCCGGCGCATCACTTCGCCCCGGACCACGGCCTTCGCCTCAAAGCATGAAGATGGAATTCATCGATTGCAAAGAACAGTACCGCCGCTACCAAACGGAAATTGACGATCGGATGCGGGCCGTCCTGGCCCACGGACAATACGTCATGGGGCCGGAGGTTTTCGAGTTGGAGCGGGCGCTGGCGCAGTACGTCGGTGTCAAACATTGCATTACCGCCTCCAGCGGCACGCACACGCTGGAGATCGCCTTGCGCGCCCTGGGCATCGGGCCGGGCGACGAAGTGGTCACCGTTCCATTTACCTGGATCAGCACCGCCGAGGTCATTGCCTTGGTGGGAGCGCGGCCCGTCTTTGTCGATATCGAGCCGGACACTTTCAATATTAATGTGGACCTTCTGCCGGCGGCCATCACCTCAAGTACCAAGGCGATTTTGCCCGTCAGCTTGTTTGGCCAGATGGCCGATTACGCCCGCATCAACGCCTTGGCGGCGCAACACGGATTGACGGTGATCGAAGACGCCGCACAGAGCTTTGGTGCCGAACAGCGGGGACGCAAAAGCGGCGGCGTGACGACGATTGGCAGCACCAGTTTTTTTCCGGCCAAACCATTGGGTTGCTTAGGGGAAGGTGGGGCGCTCTTCTGCGACGATGACCCACTGGCCGAGCACATGAAGGCCATCCGCACTCATGGCGGCCTCACGCGCCATCATCATCCTTGGTTGGGCACCAACGGGCGGTTCGATACCATTCAGGCCGCCGTCCTGCTGGCCAAGCTGCCGCATTTCCAGTGGGAAGTCCAGGAGCGCGGCAGGATCGGCGCGCGTTATTCGACCGCCTTGCAGGACTTCTGCACCGTGCCTGCCGTGGCTCCGGGCAACACGCATGTCTATGCCCAATACACCATTCGCCTGCCGGAGCGCGACCAAGTGGCCGAGCGGCTCAAAGCGCAGGGCATTCCCACCGCCATCCATTATCCCAAGTGCCTGCATGAGCAGCCCGTCTTTTCCAAGCTCGGCTATAATTGGGGCGACTTTCCGGAGTCCGAAAAGGCATCGCGTCAAGTGCTCAGCCTTCCCATGCATCCCTTCCTGGCGCCGGACCAGCAGGACAGAATCGTCCGCGCCATCCAGAATCGCTAAACCCGCACTGCCCACCTACCACCGGCGCCGTGCCAGCGCGGCGCCACATTCGCATGCTTCCCAAAAAGTTATATTACCGCATCAAGCCATGGGTGCCGCTTTCCCTTCGGCGCTCCGTCCGGCGCTGGTTTGCCATGCGCAAACGCGCCAAGACTGGCGGCGTCTGGCCGGTTCTCCCTGGCTCCGAACGTCTCCCACCCGGCTGGCCGGGCTGGCCGGACGGGAAGAAATTCGCATTCGTCTTGACTCATGATGTCGAGGGGCAGGGTGGCGTGGACAAGTGCCGCCAGTTGATGGAACTGGAGAAGAAATGGGGTTTTCGTTCTTGCTTCAATTTCATTCCCGAAGGCGAGTATCGCGTGGCCAAGGAATTGCGGGACGATTTGACCCGCCAGGGTTTCGAGGTGGGAGTCCACGATCTGCGGCACGATGGCAAGTTGTATCACGGGCGGCAAGTGTTTGCCGCCAACGCGGCCCGAATCAACAGCTATCTCCAGGAATGGGGGGCGGTCGGGTTTCGCGGGGGCTTCATGCTGCACAACCTGGAGTGGCTGCACGATTTGGACGTCGAGTATGACTGCTCCACCTTCGACACCGACCCGTTCGAGCCGCAGCCGGAGGGGGCAGCCACCATTTTCCCGTTCTGGGAAGAAGGCACCCAGGGCCGCGGCTACGTCGAACTGCCTTACAGCTTGCCGCAGGACTCCACGCTTTTTCTGCTCTTTGGCGAACCCAATCCGGACATCTGGCTGCGCAAACTCGAGTGGGTTGCCAGCCACGGTGGCATGGCCCTGGTCAACGTCCATCCCGATTACATGCAGTTCGAAGGCCAGCCGGTGGACAAACGGACTTTTCCGGCGGATTTTTACGCCTGCTTGCTGCGGCATGTCCGTGAAAAATACGGCGACTCGGTTTGGCACGCGCGGCCCAAGGAGGTGGCGGCCTGGTTCGCCAAGACCCGCCCGGTCGAGCAGCTCCGCTCCCGCGCATCCGCTTTGCGGACCAGTGCGCCGGGCGGCGCTGACCTCAAGCCGTCTCTGCCTGCGGGGCGAGTGGCCGTGGTGCTCTATGCTCCTTACCTGACCGACCCGCGTCCGCGCCGGGAAACGGAAGCCTTCGCTGCGGCAGGCATGGAAGCGGACGTCATTTGCCTGCGCCACCAAAGCAGCGAGGCCGCCTTTGAAAGGGTTGCCGGCGTGAATATTCACCGTGTGGCCATGACGCACCAACGCGGAGGGCACCTCGCCTACATCCTGCGCTACGGCTATTTCTTTCTGTGTTCCTTTTGGCGGCTGACGCTTTGGAGTCTGCGCGGCAATCTCAAGCTGGTGCATGTGCATAACATGCCTGACTTCCTGGTTTTCTCGGCCCTGGTTCCGCGCCTGCTCGGAGCCAAGATCATTCTCGATCTGCATGATCCGATGCCCGAATTGTACCGCGGCATCTACGACGTGCAGGAGAAGCACTTCATTTACCGGCTGCTGTGCCTGATTGAGCGCTGGAGCATTTCTTTCTCGCACAAAGTCCTCACGCCCAACATCTCCTTCAAAGATCTTTTTGCCTCGCGCAACGGGGCCTCCTCCAAGGTGGAGATAGTCATGAACTCGCCGCAGCCGACTGTATTCGATTCGGAGAAATACGAGACGCCCGCCCCCGCGCCCGGCACAAAGTTCACCCTCATGTACCACGGCTTGCTGGTGGAGCGCCACGGATTGGATTTGGCCATCGACGCCATGTCAAAGCTCAACGGACAGGCTCCGGGCCTCAAGTTGGAGATTTACGGGGATCGGACCGAGTATGTGGATCGGATTGTGCGCCAGGTTGACGAACTGAAAATGGGTCAGTGCGTTCATTATCATGGCTACAAAACACAGGAGGAGATTGCCCAGGCCATTGCCAGCATCGACCTGGGTGTCATTCCCAACCGGCTCAACGATTTTACCAACATCAATTTTCCGACCCGCATCTTTGAGTACCTGGCCATGAACAAGCCGGTCATTGTGCCGCGCACCCGAGGTGTCGCCGATTATTTTGGCGAAGAGGAGATCTTGTACTTCCAGGCGGGAGACATTGACGACCTGGCCGCGAAGTTGGCTTGGGCTTACGATCATCCCGCCGAACTGCAGTCCATGATGAAACGGGGCCGCGAGGTCTATTTGCGCCACACTTGGGACGCGCAGGAAAGGCACCTGATCGATGTGGCGGTGGGTCTGCTTGGTCCAGTCGGACAACGGAATGGCGCGTGAGGAAAAAATGGCGCCATTTTCTCATTCTGACCTATCGCAATCTTAAATTCAGCCCCGGGAACTCCATTCACCCGAACTGAGGACAAGGATCTTATTATGACGATGATAGAAACCCAACAAGACAGCGCCGCCGGGGTGCTCCCTCTTATCACCAACAGTTTGGACCAAGTGGAAGCTTGGGTCGAAGGTCAGCATTACAAAGGCTACGAACCCTTCGATGGCCTTTCCTCCTGGTTTCGTCCGCTGACCATGGGCAATCTGTTTGCCGAACGCTTGCTCCAACAACTGATCCGGCAGTCACCCATCAATTTGCGTCCGCTGATGGGCGTGACCAAGAAGGAATCGACCAAGGGCCGGGGCTACATGGCCGCCGGCTACTTGCTGCGCTATCGTCTGACGGGTGCGCAACCGTTTCTGGACAAGGCGCTGGCCTGTTTGGATTGGCTCGATAAGAACAAGGCGCCCAAGTTCGAGGAACACAGTTGGAGCAATTATTTTGATTTTTCCAGCCGCGGCGGCCGCTATTCGCAGCACGATCCGATCATCGTCTGGACCGCTCTCATCGGCCATGCCTATTTGGACGCCTTTGAGGCGACGGGCGACGACCGATGGCTGCAAATCGCCGACAGCGCCTGCCGTTGGATCATCCATTTGCCGCGCGAGAAAACCGATTCCGGGAATTGCTTGAGCTACCTATCTTTTATTCAGGAATCGATTCACAACGCCAACATGCTGGGCGCCGGCCTGCTGGCGCGCGCGGCCAAACCCACGGGCAATGCGGAATACACCAGCGTCGCCCGTTCCGCCATGCTTTACAGTTGCTCCCGCCAATTGCCCAACGGCGCCTGGTGGTACGCCGAAGATCCCATTTATCAATGGGTCGATAACTTTCATACCGGCTACAACCTCGACAGTCTCAAGCATTACATCGACGCCACCGGCGATGAGACCTGGCGCAAAAACCTCCTCGATGGGTTGAGGTTCTACAAGGCCAATTTTTTCGAACCGGATGGGTGCCCCAAGTACTATCATAATCGCCGCTTCCCCATCGACATTCAATGCGCAGGCCAATCGGTGGAGACGCTGGCCGTGTTCTCCGAAGTGGACCCGTCGTGTCTGGAACTGGCGGTCAAGGCCGCCCTGTGGATTATTGAGAATATGCAAGATCCGGACGGTCATTTTTATTATCGAATTTACCCGCTGCTCAAGGCCAAGACCGGCATGCTGCACTGGGGGCAAGGGACCATGTACAAAGGCTTGGCGCAACTGGCCGGCAAACTGCAGCGGGCTTCCTCCGGGTCAACCTTGCCCGGGGCGTGACCCAAGGCGAAAGAAGAACTACCGCTCCATGCCGAGCCACCTTCCGCAATACGTCCTGATTACAGCCGCCCGCAACGAGGAAGCCTTCATCGAGGCGGTCATCCAGGCTGTGGTGGCTCAAACAATGCTTCCGGCCAAATGGATCATTGTTAGTGACGGTTCAACCGACCAGACCGACAACATCGTCAAAAATTACGCGCTCCAATATGACTGGATCGAACTCCTGCGCATGCCGGAGCACCGCGACTATCAATTCGCGGCCAAGGTGCATTGCCTCCGCGCGGCCTGGGAAAAGTTGCAACCGCTGGCCTTCGACGTCATCGGCAATCTCGATGCCGACATCACCTTTGAGGCCGATTACATGGCGTTTCTTCTGCAAAAGCTGGCCGGCGACAATCGCCTGGGCGTGGTGGGAACGAGGTTTTTGGAGAATTCCCGGCAAGTGTACGATTACAAGTACATGAATGAAGAGCATGTCTCCGGCGGCTTTCAGGTCTTTCGCCGGGCTTGTTTTGAGGAGATCGGCGGCTACCTCCCTTTGCGCAGCGGCGGAGAAGATTGGGCCGCGGTGACGTCCGCGCGCATGAAGGGGTGGCGAACGCGAAGCTTCACGGAAAAGCTTTACCTGCATCATCGGCCCATGGGCAGCAACGGCCAGCCGGGGTGGAGCATTCAGTTGCGTCAAGGTGAGCGCGACTACTTGACAGGCGGGCATCCCCTCTGGCAGTTGTCCCGGTCCGCCTTCCAACTTTCCCAAAAGCCGTACGTGATTGGCGGCTTCTGTCTGCTGCTTGGTTTTGCCTGGCCATATCTGCGCCGGGTTGAAAGGCCGGTGCCCAGGGACTTGATGCTTTTCCATCGCGCCGAACAGATGGCGCGTCTGCGCAAGCTCCTGCCTTTAGGATCGAAGCACCCCCAAGCGGAGTCCACGCTGTGAGAACGGAGCAAGAATTCTCTCCTGCCACCATGGCCGCCGGTCAATGCGTGCTGGTCACCGGCGCCGGCGGCTTCATCGGGGTCAGGGTCGTGGACTCGCTGCTCAGGCGCGGTTGGAAAAACATACGTTGCTTTGTCCGGCCCTCCAGCGACGTGGCTGCGTTAAAGCTCCTTGTCGAACAGTATCCCGCCGCCCACCTGCAAATCCTTTCCGGCAACTTGCTCTCGCGCGATGATTGCGCTGCCGCGGCCAAGGACGCCGCGATTGTTTTTCATCTTGTCACCGGACGGGGCAAGTCTTTTCCCGGATGTTTCCAGAATTCCGTGGTCACGACGCGGAATTTGTTGGATGCCTTGGTCGCCGGGCCCGCTCTGGTCCGGTTCGTCAACGTCAGCTCCTTCGCCGTGCATTCCAACATGAATCTCCAACGCGGCGGCGTGTTGGACGAGAGCTGTGACATTGAATCTAATCTTGAAGAGAGATACGATGCGTATGTCTATGCCAAGCTCAAGCAGGACGAACTGGTCATGGACTACCACCGGCAACACGGCCTGCCTTACGTCACTGTTCGGCCCGCCATTGTGTTCGGCCGCGGCAAGAAGGCGCTGCCAGGCGCGGTCGGCATCGATACCTTTGGTTTTTTTCTCCACCTCGGCGGCGGCAATCGGCTCCCTCTGACCTATGTGGACAATTGCGCCGACGCCATCGTGCTGGCCGGTCTGGTCAAAGGAATGGAAGGGCAGATCTTCAATGTCGTTGACGATGATTTGCCGACCAGCCGCTACTTCCTTCGACGCTATAAGCAGGAAGTGCGGAACTTCCGATCCATCGCTGTTCCTTATTCGTTGTTCTATCTCTTTTGTTATTTGTGGGAGCGCTACGCCAGAAAATCACAAGGCCAGCTTCCGCCGGTGTTTAACCGGCGTTTTTGCGCCTTCATGTGGAAACGCCATCGGTTCTCGAACCAAAAGCTCAAAGAAAAGCTGGGCTGGAAACCGGCCGTTCCCATGAGCGACGCTCTCGAACGCTATTATGCCTACCAGAGGAACGGCAGCAGCCACGCATGATCAAGGCCGCGCTTATTGGCTGTGGCATGGTCGCCGACCAGCACACCTCCCAAATCCAGCGGGTCCCCGGCGCGCAAATCGTCGGCGTCTGCGACGCCGAGCCGCTGATGGCCCGCCAACTGGCCGATCGGTTCCATGTGCCGAACTGCTTCTCGGATGTGGCCCAGATGTTAAAAGAGACCCGGCCGGATGTCGTGCATATCGCCACGCCGGCACAAACGCATTTTCCGCTCGGAAAACTTTGCCTGGAAGCCGGGTGCAACGTGTATATGGAGAAGCCATTCACCGTCAACGCCCCGCAGGCCGAAGAACTGCTGGGTCTGGCGGAAAATAAGGGACTGCGCATGACCGTCGGCCACAATCTGCAGTTTAATCCCGAGGCGATGCGCATGCGTGAGCTGGTCAAGAGCGGATTTCTGGGAGGCGCGCCCACCCACATCGAGTGCGTGCAATGCTTTAGCCACGACGATCCCACCTATGGGAAGGCGCTTTTGGGGGACCGCACGCATTGGGTCCGATCCCTGCCA
>Ga0302324_100005246_pt1 | contig 28312 bp, 45 predicted proteins | sample Palsa_T0_1_FD_201949 | JGI IMG/M metagenome (GOLD analysis project Ga0302324, IMG submission 201949) | Peat permafrost microbial communities from Stordalen Mire near Abisko, Sweden - Palsa_T0_1 | ecosystem: Environmental > Terrestrial > Soil > Palsa > Peat permafrost | place: Sweden: Abisko...
CGTGACCTACGGATGCGACCTCGTTCGCGCGCGCAATCGGATCGTGGCGCAGGTGCTCCGCTCGATGCCCGAGATCACGCACGTGCTCTGGTGGGACGATGACGAGTGGCCGGAGGACGTCGGGATCTCCGTGAGATCAAAGACGGAACTCGGCTCGTCCTCGAGGTCGGTCCGCGACAGGGCGAGGAGTTGGGCGCGTCGTTCGGCGCTCACGTGGCACGCTCGCTGACGCTGTCCGACTCGAGCGCCGCCATCCATTTGGCGATGCGCGAAGCCGCGATCGTGAGCCGCGCCCTGTAGGGCCGCGACAGGTGACCAGGATCTCCCGTGGCTACCCACTCGCGAGCGCCGGGGACGAGTTGATCCGAATAGACGTCGCACGCGGCCGCGCGGGAGGCACTATCGCGGAAGTGGCTCTCTACGCGAGCCCTCACACGCTGACCGCGAGACGCGCCCTTCGCTGCGTCCTCCGATGAGACGATGATGGGCCTCACGACTAGGCCCCCTTCGTGCGTAGCGTCACTCATCGCGGTCCGCCTCCAGATCCTCCACAATGCGCCGGGCCTCGCGGTACAACGCCCGCGCCTCGGCGAGGTTCAGCAGCCACTCCAGTCCGCCGAGGATGAGGCCACGCCGCGGCTCCCGCTTCGACGCGGCGAGGGCCGGGCAGGGCGAGCAACTGCGGCAATCGCCACACGTTCTCACGTCGTGACTCATTCCCCCACCCGCCCTTCCGCATCCCGAAGCCAAACCTCAGCCCCAGCCCGCGCCCGCGCCTCGTCGAGCGTGAGCGTGATGGGGTGTAGCGTCTCCTCGCCTCTCGCCCGTCGCCTCGGGTTGGCCATGCCGTAGGCTCGCTCCAGGTCGCGCGACGCCCTGGCGAACGCCCGCGCGGCCATGATCAGCCGGCTCGTGGCCGCCTGGATCCCTCGCGCAGACGCGGAGCCATCCGCGGGGGCGAGCTGGACGTCGGCGATGAAAAACCGGTCGAGCGCAACGGCCTGCCTTTGCAAGTCGAGCAGCTCCGCGGCCACCTCCAGCGTGGCCAGCTGGATCTTCGCGGCCCGGCGCTTCCGCGCGTCGTTCCCCGATCCGGTGGGGCCGGGCATCAGGACCTCACCTTGAAGCGCCGGATCATGTCGCGGATCGCGTCGGACGAGGAGACCTTCGCGCCTCCTCTCTGCTTCGAGAGCCTCTCGCGATGCGCCTCGATCATCAGGTTCACGTTCTCGTCGCCCGCGAAGTGCCACACCCTTTCCACTGATTCACCCATGCTCGGAGGCTTAGCCGATTGCGCCGCAGTAGGCAAGAGCAAACAATAGTTGACAAGCGCCGCGCCGTCCTGCAAGCTGCCTCCCATGTCCAAGCCATCCCCCGTCGTCCCGCCCGTCGCGCCCCTCACCTCGGTCGAGCGCTACACCGCGTCCGGCCGCGTCGTCCGCGCCCTCGCGCACCTTCCGCCGCTCACGCAGCGCGACGTCCTCGCGGTAGTCGCTGATAACGAGGAGATGGCCGAGGCCCTGTACCGGATGCTCTCGATCCTGCGCGGGCTGTCGCCGGCCGATCGCGCGGCGGTCGTGGCCTCCTCGCGCACGCTCGTCGGGGTCGAGTCGTGACGTTCGCGCTCACCGACGAGATTCGAGCCAAGATCACCTCCGCGATCGAAGCTGGCCTCGTGTCGGGCGTCGGCAACCCAGTGCCCGGCGAAATGTGCATCGAGAGCGCGATCTGCTACGCGCTGGGCGAGCCGCACGGGGACAAACCGTCATGCGTTGCGACCCCGGATCGGGAGTGGTTTATCCGGTTGAACGATGCCGCGTGGCCCAGCAACGAGGAGAGGTCCAGGGCGTTCTTGCCGATCGCGTTCGCGCAGCTCGGCACCGCGGGGACGTCGCGTAGGGAGTGGATCAAGCGGGTCACCGAAGGGACGATCCGCCGCGTGCTCCCGCTGTCGATGCGACTCACGGCCGAGCATTTGAAGGAGGGCGAAATCAAGACGAAACTGCTCGAAGCGGCTGCCCGGTGCGAGCGAGACGGAGATGCTGCGAGCGCGCGAAGCGCGCGAGAAGCATGGCGGGCCGCCGACGCCGCCGCCGCCTACCGCGCCGCCTACGGCGGCGTCGCCGCCGCCGCCGCCGCCGCCGCCGACGCCGCCTACCGCGCCGACGTCGCCGCCTACCGCGCCGTCGCCGCCGCCGCCGCCGCCGCCGCCGACGCCGCCGGCTCCGTCGGCTCCGTCGGCTCCGTCGGCTCCGCCGACGCTCGTGTCGCACGCCTGCGCGTGCTCCACGAGGCAATAGCGGTCGCGCACGAGGCCTACCGGGCAGAAGGGCGGGCCTCGTGAGCGCGGCCGACCTGTTCGCCGCGGAGGCCCTCGCCGAGGCCGCCGATCTCCGGTTGGTCAACGCGCGGATCGAGCTGGACAACGCGGAGGCTGCGCGCGACGAGGCGGCTGAGGCCGTGAGGGTCGTGCGACGAGCGATCGAAAACGCTGCGCCGCACGCGGGGGCGAGGGCCGCGAACGAGCACGACTGCGAGGAAGGGTGCGACACGTGAGTCTACGCGATACCTACGATACGCGTCGCGAGTACGACGACGATTTTGATCCGCGCCTCGGCACCATGCCGGTGATCGGAGACCGCGAGCTCCGCCCCGGCGTGGACCACGGACGACGGGTGGTATACGCGCCGAAGGACGGGTTCACGCGCGAGGAAGGCGTGATCACGTCGTGGGTCCACAACCTGGTATTCGTGCGTTACGGCTCGGACACGACGAGCAAAGCGACGTATCCGCGGGACCTGGAGTGGGCGCCGGACGCTGAGGTGCGCTGACTTGGTCTTCGTGGCCGACACGCGCGAGAAGCCCGATCACGTGTGGGCACCGCCGAAGCATCGGACAATGATCCGCGCGTGCCTGCCGTTCGGTGATTACAGCGTGGTCGGCTTCGAGTCGCGCGCTTGCGTTGAGCGCAAGTCGCTCGACGATGCGGTGGGTTCGATCTTCGGTGACTGGACGCGATTCTCTGCTCGTCTCGCAGAGTTTCGGGCGCTGGATCTGGCGTGCGTGGTGGTCGAGGCGACCGAGGAAGACGTGCGAAAAAAGAAGTACGTGCCGGACGCGCGGAGCACGCGAAGGGTGGGGCGATCGGCAGCGTGGGCGAAGAGGCTGGACGACCTGCACCCGTCCACGGTGCTCGCCGCGTGCGCGAAGATTTACGCCGAGTACGGGGTCCCGGTCTTTCTGGCCGGCTCACCGACACGCGCCGCTGCATTTGGGTTCGCGGTGCTCACGCACTGGGTAGAGAAGGAAAGGGCGAGGCAATGAGCAAGACCGAGATCGTACCGGCGCCGAAGGGCGACCTAGAGCACACGGAGGGGAACATCCTCGACGTCATCGCGCGCGCGTCCGCGGACCCCACGGTCAACGTGGAGAAGCTCGAACGCCTCCTCGCGATCCAGCAGACGATCATCTCGGACCAACGGCGCACGTCCTACATGGCGTCAATGGCGAAGCTTCAGGAGAAGCTCCCGCAGGTCACGAAGTCGGGGACGATCTTCGACCGCGACGGCAAGGTGCGCTCGACGTTCGCGAAGATCGAAGACATCGACGTGGCGATCCGTCCACTCTGCGCGGAGGACGGCTTCGCCTTCTCCCTCGACTCGAAGGCCGTTCCCTCGGGCACCGAGTTCACGTCGACGCTCAGCCATCGCGACGGCCATTCGGAGACAAAGACGCTCGTCCTGCCGACCGACTCGCACTCATCGAGGAGCGCGGCGCAGAACGCGGGAAGCACCATCAGCTACGCGCGTCGCTACCTCCTGATGATGCACCTTAACCTCGTGACCCGCGACGTCGACAACGACGGCCAGGGCGAGGCGCAGCCCATCACGGCGGACCAGGTTGCCGAGCTGCGAGCAGCCCTCAAGGCGACTGGGCGCAGCGAGCCGAGGTTCCTGCTCTTCCTCAAGGTGGGCTCACTCGAGGAGTGCCCCGCGCACAAGTTCAAGCCGGCGCTCGCGCTCGCGTCTGAGCCGAAGGAGCCGGGCAAGTGATCGCCGTCCGGTCGTTCGGGCTTCATCAGGTGCTCGTCACTGTCGATCGCGGATCGTCGCGAGCCGAGACGATCGTGCGCGCCGACGAAGCGCGCGAGGTGGCGGAACTGTTGATGGGCGCGGCGGACCGCTCCAACCGAGGCATCCACGACGCAAAGGCCCATCGCGTGGGGGACGAAGTCTCGGCGTCACTGGCTGCCCGCATCCTCCTCGTTCCGTGTCCGGCATGCCGCGCGGAACGTGGGGAGGACTGCAAGATCGGCAAGACCCCGCACGCCGACCGACGAACCGCCGCGGTGCGCGCGGGCGTGGTGTCGCCATGAGAGTCATCGACTGCTTGCAGGGCACGACCGAGTGGCTCGCGGCGCGCGCTGGCATCCCGACCGCATCGTGCTTCGACAAGATCGTTACGCCCAAGACGGGCAAGCCGAGCGCGTCAGCGGAGAAGTATCTGCACCGCTTGCTCGCCGAGAAGATCATGGGGCGCCCGATCGTCGAGGCCGCGGTGACGTCGTGGATGTCTCGCGGGACCGAGCTCGAAGCGGAAGCCGTCGCCTACTACGAAACGAAGCGCGAGCGGGACACGGTGCGCGTGGGATTCCTGACGAACGACGCCGGGACGATCGGCGCGTCGCCCGATCGGCTCGTCGGTGACGTCGGGCTCCTCGAGATCAAGTGCCCGAGCGAGGCGGTTCACGTCGGGTATCTCCTCGGCGGCACCATCGAGCAGGAGCACGTGCTCCAGACGCAAGGGCAGCTCTGGATCGCCGAGGATCGCGAGTGGCTCGACCTCTGCGCCTACCACCCGGAGATGCCACCCTGCATCGTGCGGGTCGAACGCAACGAGAAGATCATTGCCATGCTCGCCGATCACGTGGGCGCCTTCGCCGAAGCGCTGGCCGAGGCAACGCGGAAGGCTCGCGCCTCGGGCTGGATCAAGGACGCGCACGACGCTACGACCGGGGAGATCACGTGACCCGCCCAGACCTCGAAGCGCTCGCCCGGAAGTGGATCCGCTCGCCGGCCACCGCGCTGACGACGGAGATATGCGCGACCGAGCAGGACGTGCTCGACCTAGTGACCCGCGTCGCCGCCGCCGAGAGGGCGAGGATCGTGGCGAAACTGCACCGCGTGGCTGACGATCTGTCGATCGACGGGCGGAAGACGGAGCGCGACTTACTGCGGCGCATCGCCGACGAACTGGAGGCCGAGTAGACGAAGACGACGCTGACGATCACGCAGGAATCCTCGAAGGGAACGACCATGAAGACGACGAAGAAAGCCAAGACCAAGACGATCACGCAGTGCGCACGCCAGGGGGACGTTCTCCTTCTGCGCCGCGACGAGGCGCTACCCATCAATGCCGTCGAGCTCCCGCGCGACGAGGGGCGCATCGTCCTGGCCTATGGGGAGGTCACCGGGCACGCGCACGCCATCCGAGACCAGGGCGTCTGCCTGCTCCACGCGGAGGGCGTCGCGTTCGACCTGCTCCGCGTGAGCGACGGCATCCTCGCGAAGCTCGTGCACGAGGAGCACGCAACGATCACCGTTGGCCCCGGACTGTACGAGCGGCGAGTGCAGCGCGAGTACGCGTGGTCCGCCGAAGCCGAGGCGACCTCTCGCGCGGTGCGGGACTGACCATGGGCGCCAAGCTCTACACACTGACGCCGGAGCACCGGGCGCAGCTCGCGCCGTGGGCTGCTCGCTGGGCCGCGAACGCCCTCCGAACCGCACCGCAGACGGAGGAGGACCGAAATGCGATGCGGGTCGCTATGCGAGGCATGTGTGCGGCCGCGAACCTCGATCCGGTGCCCGAGCACCGTGAGCTCTTCTGCCCATCGCCGCTCGCCGGCGCAATCGCCGCGTCCGTCGCGAGTGGCGTGTGGTGGCTGCGCGAGAATCCGGCAGAACAGCGCAAGCTGTTCGGTCGCGTATTTCACGAAACCGAGTTGATGGGCGCGATCGGGCCCGCGTGCGCGATGGCGGTCGAGAGCGGACAGCGAGCGGTCCGGATGGATCCGCCGAAGCCGCCTTCGACCAGAGCGGCCACCGACGCGGCCACCAGAGCGGCCACCGACGCGGCCACCTCCGCGGCCACCGGAGCGGCCACCGACGCGGCCCCTCTCGTTCGCTTTCTCGTCCGGTGCTGCGCGCACTGGTACCGCTTCCACGACGGGGGCAATCACTACTCGGCGTGGTGCTCGTACCTCTCGTTCTTCCGTGCGGTCGCGAAGCTCGACCTTCCCGAATACGACCGCTGGCGCCACTACGAGGCCGCCGCGATTCATGGGGGTCCGCGTTTCCAACATCGGAAGTTCTGGATCGTCTCCGACGTCCCCGTCGTGCTGACGCGGGACGCGCAGAATCGTCTGCACTCCGACACGGGCCCGGCGTGCGCGTGGGGTGATGGCTGGGAGATCTACAGCGTCCACGGCGTTCGCATGCCTGCGTGGGTCTTCGAGACCCCTGAGGCGCTCACGCCCGCGCGCATCGACGGAGAGACGAACGCCGAGGTGCGCCGCGTGATGCTCGAGCGCTTCGGTCTCGCGCGGTACATGCTCGAGTCGAAGGCGGAGGTCCTGCACGAGGACGTCGACCAGCTCGGTCACCCGCGCCGCCTGCTCCGAAAGCCGATGGGCGATGGTCTCCCGTCGCTCACGATGGTTCACGTTAAGAACTCGACCCTCGAGCCTGACGGGTCCCGCAAGGACTACGTGCTCGCGGTGCACCCGCAACTCCGTCCCATCTTCGAGGGGCGCTTCGGGGGCCCGCAGGGGTTCTCGTGCCACAACGCGGTGGCGTCGACCTTCGGGCTTCGCGGCGACCAATATCGTCCCGAGGCCGAGACGTGAAGGCGCGCTCCTTGCGCGTAGGCCCGTATTGCGAACAGTGCCGTCGCAGAGGTCGCGTCGACGCGCTTGCCTGGGACGACACCGATGCCGACGAGTGGAGCGAGGCTATCGACGCCGCGTTCCCGACCCGCAGCGGCTCTCACGACGAGTACGAGATTGCGATGCGAATGGTCGGCGCTCGACGGTCGAAAGGCTCGCTCGTGGCACTCGTCAATTGGCTGCTCGTACGGCTCGGAGAGACAGGCGCCCACGTCACGGGCGGGCCGTGAAGCCGATCAAGCCAGGGACGAAGTGGCGCGTGCGCTCTCTACACGATCGCGGACAGTGGGTGTACGATCCGCTCAGCACCACCAGTCCAGTCCCGACCGTGTTCGACTCGCGGGCTCGCGCCATGCGGGTGCTTTGGCGAATGCGCGAGATATACCCGGCGAACATCTACCGCCTCGTCCGCATCCTGCCCCGCGTCGACCACAAGGCGGAGGCGGAGCGGCTGAGGGCTGCGATCCGCGCCGCGCTGAGCTACGCTAGAGCAGGCATCCTGTTGCAGACGATCGACGTGCTCGAAACCGCCGCCGGGCCACGAGAGGCCCTCACCCCGCCCGACCCGGCGCGGAAGGGGGAGTGATGGGTACCCCCTGCCGAGACTGCGGACGCACAAGCAACGGGTGCCCGTCGTGCGTCGTCCGCGTGCACCCCACCTGTCCCGAGTGTGGGTGTGTCGTATGTGAGTGCGCGAAGAACGAAGGGAAGGGTGGGTGATGAACGACCAACACGCAATCGATCTAGTCGACAAGAAGAACGCGCGCCCTCCTCGCCGAAACCGAACACACCATGAATGACGCGTCGTCCTACGACCTACGCGAATGCTCGCTTTCCGTGGTCGATGCGCTTTGCGCGTCGCATCACGGGTACGGCTCCGCTAGCGCAACGGCCACCTATTCGTTCGCGGTGTACGAGGATGGTCGCGCCGTCGCTGCCTACGCGTGGCAGCCTCCGCCACCAGGTGCGGCGAAGTCTGTTTGCCCCGAAGAACCGGCCGGCGTGCTTGCGCTCTCTCGCATGGTGGCCGTGGATCGCGCGGCGAGACGTCTCAACCACGTTTCTAAGCCATTGAGACGGCAGATGAGTCGACTCATCGACCGAGGACGTTGGCCTGTGCTCGTGACATACCACGACGAAGGACAAGGCCACACTGGGCACGTCTACAAGTGTTCCGGGTGGACGCTCACTAAGCGCGGAGAATTGCGAGCCTTCTACGTGGACGAGCGCGGACGGCGCGCGAGTCGATACGCAAACGGGCAAACGGGCGGACGGCTCCTATCGAAAGGTGGCACGACGCGAGTCCACCGCTGGGAACACTGGGTCTGTCCGCGCGGCGAAGCGGCGGCGTGGATGGCCTCTCACGGATGGCGACGCGTGCCGATTCTGGGCAAAGTGTGGCGGTCCGGTAACGCAGCGCATCGTTGGGAGAGAGTAAGTGCATGAACCGGAGCAACGTCGCGACTATGATCTCGAACCAAGAGAGGAGGCTGGCGGAGACCGTGCGCGAGATAGACCGGCTCTCCGATCGCTTCTACGCGGAGGGGTTCTCGTGCTCCCCATCGTGCGTGTTCGGTGAGAACTACACCCGTCTTTGCGCGCGAGCCGAGCGCCAGCGGATCGCGCTGGCCGTGAACCACGTGCGCGCCGGGAACACCGATGCCGCTCGGCGAGTCGTCTTCGAGGTCGCGCCAAGTGCTCAGCCTAAGTGGCTGCGCGACCGGCTCGCGGAAGGAGGACTATGATCTCGAACCAAGAGAGGAGGCTGGCGGAGACCGTGCGCGAGATAGACCGGCTCTCCAATCGCTTCTACACCGAGGGGTTCTCGTGCTGCCCGTCGTGCGCATTCGGCGATAGCTACACCAGCCTTTGCGCGCGAGCCGAGCGCCAGCGGATCGCGCTGGCCGTGAACCACGTGCGCGCCGGGAACATCGAGGCCGCTCGGCGAGTCGTCTTCGAGATCGTGCCGAGTGCTCAGCCGAAGTGGCTGCGCGACCGGCTCGCGGAAGGAGGCGTCCAGCAGGCCCTCGCGAATAAATCGACCGAGGAAGCTTGACTGGTGCACCCTACGGCGATAAGGTAATCTCATGGTGACGATCAGTTCGCAACGATACCTCGACCCGGCGACCGTGGCAGCCAAGCGCGAGGCCGGCGACTACGTCGTCTCCTACGTCCTCGTCACGGTCGGGGGCGTCGAGTATCGCGTCGTGGTTGACGGGCACCACTCGCTCGCGGCGGCCCGCAAGGACGGCGTCGAGCCGGCGTGGACCCCTGCTCACCAGGAGTGCCAGAGCGAGGCCGACGCGATGGGCGGCGAGCCGTACCTCACCGCGCATATGGGCGACTGCGACTGGTACGACGTGGCGACGGGCGAAGGGGTGTGGTGATGGGCGGCACCCAGCCCGAGGCCGAACGCAAGCGCCAGTCGCGCGGGATTCGGCTCAGCGCCGAGGCGTGGCAAGCCCTGGAGGCGCTCGCAGCGACCTCGGGCGAGACTCGGAGCGCCGTGGTTGAGCGGCTCGTCCTGGAGGCCGTGGGGCGCGGCTGACAAAGCAAAAGCCCCCTCGCGCCGGGTGAGGGCGGAGGGGGCAACGATCCGGAACGGCCGGAGGGTTCGGGTGGCTACGGCGTGAGCGGGTCGTCGTCCGGCGCTTCGGCGAGCGACGCGGAGCCGAGGTCGGTCAGGTCGGGCTCGTCGAGCAGGCCCTCGGTCGCGAGCGCGGCGGCGGCGCCCGGCGTTAGCAGCTCGGGCTCGGTGACAGCCGGATCGCCTCCGAGGATGGCTCGGTAGTACGAGGCCCACCTCGACACGCCGGCCACATACGAGGCGGGGTCTGCGGTGTAATACGGGTAGGGTTTCTGGTCGTGCAGTCCGAGCGCGAAGCCCTCCGCGTCCCCTGCGACCGCGGCGCTCCAGGCGAGCGTCCACCGGGTGTACATCGCCACGAGGTACGCCTCGACGCCCTGCTCGAGCGACGCGAACGCGGCGAACTTGCAGACCATCGGAACGCGCACCCCGTTGACCATCTCCCACGTCGGGAACGAGTCCCAGTCACCCGAGGCCGCCGCTTTGAAATTGCCGACGTCCCAGTCCTCGCACGCGCGGCCGTTACCAGTCTCGAGGGCCACGTGGGCGCAGAGGATGGCAAGCGTGGCGTGCGTCGGGTCGTGCCCGAGCTGCGCGCAGTACGCTGCCTGCACCGCCGCGACGAGCTGCGCCGGGGCGAACGGGGTGGTGACGTTGGGGACTTCGCTCACGGGAAGTGCACCGAGTGCGCGCCGTCGAGGAGGAGCAGCGTCGCCAGGCACCCGCACGCGAACGCGAGACGACCGATCTCCGCGGCCTTCGGGTTGCTGGAGAACGCGTAGATGAGCATGCCGACGATGGCGGTCAGGGGGGCGATGTAGATGATCATGGTCACTTCCCAGCCGGCCGCTTGTCGAGGCCCTTCTCGGCGAGGAACGCGGCGATGTCGTCCGCATGGAGGCAGTCGACCATACAGGCACCAGTCCCCATCGGCTGAGTCGACGCGACCTGTCCGTTGCAGTAATCGGTGCCGGGCGTGGCGTCGTGAAGGATGCCGAATCCGGCGACCCTCCCTGCGTGGTCCAACTGCACGACTCGGTCACCGTTCTTCGCCTCACGTCCGTTTCGATAATGCATAGTCGTCTCCTTCTTCGTGGTGGGGAATGGTTCTTCGGGCTGGCTCATCTCGGCAGCGATGCCAGCGAGCATGACCTCGGTGGCGGACGGTCTCATTCGCAGCGAGAACGGCGCGCGTCGTGGCACCGGGTCACCACTGCGGCGGCCAGCGCGTGGCCAGTGCGGCATTGCGCTCATGTCGACAATCTCTCTGCCGCGAGGCGTTGGTTCGCTGCGAACGTTGCGTCGTCCACGTACGGGTGCGAGCACGTGGCGCATCGGTAGCGGCATCTCGGCCCTACGTACTCGAAAAGCCGAGGACGTCGCTCGCCCTCGCACCACTCCAGCGTTCCGCGCCGGCTCACGGCTTGCTCCAATGCTTCGCGATGGTGATGGCCCCGTAAATCAGCGTGCCGGTCACAACGAACAGCGCGGCCACCATGCCGGCGAGGGGGCGGGAGAGTCTCATGCGGCCCTCCGTGCGCCCGGTCGACTGCGAACGGGGCGAACCTGCCGCCGGGACGCGACACGAGCGCGAGGCGTCCGGCGCGGGATGAACGGCGCCGGAGGGTCGACGGGGAACGGTTCGGCCGTCGAGAGGTCGAGAGCGATCGGCGGCGGGGAGTGAGAAGCGGCGCCGCGCGTCTTGAACGTGGGGCGGCCTGGCCGCGCTACAGCCGGCGGAGTGGCGTAGTAGTAGACGTCCTGTATGATACTCGTGCCGCCGTAGTACTGGGTGGTGCCGTTCCAGTTCATGTACGTCGTCCACGGGCCAGTGGCCGGAGGCCACGTGCCCATCACGCGTCCACCTTCGCGACGAGCGCCTTCGCTCGGTGGACCACCATGGCGATCGTCTCCTCGTGGACCGTCCCAGCCGAGCCCACGTCCTCGCCGCGTTGGAGGAGGGACTGCACGACGGCGCGCGACGCGCCTTCGAGGTCCAGCGCGGATTTCAGCGCGTCTAGTTGTTCGACGAGGTTCATGACCGGAGCCCTCGCACGTAGCTGGTGAGCGTCGACAGGTCGAACCCGGCCGGGCATCGCGACGTGACCGTGGACACGCAATCCGCGTCGATCGGTGCCAGCACGCCGCCTCCGGCCGAGCGCGTCAGGTATTTGGCTGCGGCCGCCCACGGCATGTGAACCTGCTCGCCCCACGTCTCAACGATGAGCCCGTCCGCGTCGTAGTCGAGGAGCCCGAACATGTGGCCGTTGGCAGGTACGGGGTCACCCGCCACGCCCCACGTGTCGCCAGCCTCCTCGTGGCTCTCCCAGTCCTGCGGGAGCGCGGCCCACGCGAGCAGGCCGGTGCAGAGCCAGATGCCCTGACAGAGAGCCGCCCGGCTCGTCGCGTCCACGTTGACGGCGTCCACAAGCTCGGAGCCGGACGGGTACGGGTTCGCCTTGCGCCAGGCCATCAGGGCAAGGGGATCGGTGCCGCGGTCGCTCGCCGGGGTGCCGTCGTAGCCCGCAGCGCCCCTGTAGGCTGCGATCACGTCGGAGTCGGTGGGGAGGTAGGGGAGCCCGGCGTTCGCGCACCTGGAGGCATCTACGTGCAGGTCCGCCGCCTCGGCGCAGCAACCGAGCTGGTCGTTCGCCAGCATCGTCGACTGGGCTGCAGGGTAGGCGTCGAGGTAGTGCGTCGCCACCGGATAGGGCAGGGTCGCGAGCGGGTGCGCGGGGAAGAGGTCGTGGAACCATCCCTTCGCGGCCTGCTCGACGAGCGCCGCCTCGCTGGGCTGGATCAATCTGCCGATCACGCGCTCGACGCCGCGGAAGGTGAAGCTCACTTGGCGTGCGGGGGTGGCGGGGCCGAGGATGGTCACGGTATGTGCGCCACGGAGCGGATGGCGTGGGGCGTGGCCGGCCCGTGTGCGCCGTCGATCGTGCCGTCAGGGTGGACGATGATGATCGGCGCATTCATCGCTAACACCTCCCAGATCGGCCCACCGCCGCCAGACAGCGGTGGGCCCATCGCGAGAGTGACGTCTGGGTTGAGACCCGACGGGGCCACGGTTGCCGTTTTGCGCGATACACTGGCCTTCTGCGACGCGACGGCGGTCAGTTTGAGCCCGACGGCTGCGGTGGCCGGGTGCGCCATCACGAGCGCGGCAGCCTGCGACGATGAGCCCGTAGTCACCACTGCGGGAGTCGTCAGGAGGTTGTCCGCGGCGTCGGCGACGACGCAAATCGCGGTCATCAGCGCAGGGTCGAGCGCGTCTGCGAGCACGCACGCTACCGGGATTGCGACCTTGAGATCCGCCTCGGCCGCTTGCAGGTCCGCGATCGTCTGCGGCTTCGGGGCGCCGGATGAGAGGCAGGCTGCGAGACATAGCGCGAGGATGGCAATGGTTGGCGCCGTCTTGCTCGCGTCCTTCAGCACCCGGTCACGGGCCGCGTCGAGCGCCGCGACGGGCGACTGCACCGGAAGCCAGCCCTTGAGCACCGGTGACGAGAGCATGTAGAGGACGAGCCCCATGCACACCGCGACGACGTTTTGCGCGTCCTGGTACCAGACGGGCGGCAAGAACGCCTTGAAGCTCGTGAGCGTAGCGCCGAGGCCCGACACTAGGAAGACGGCGACGGCGAGCGCGTGGAGGATCTTGTTGACGGTGGGATTCATGTGGCCTTTCAGTGGTGGATCGCGGCGAGTACCGCATCGAGGAATTTGCCGAACAGAGAGCCGGCGATAGTGGCAAGCAGGAGGAGCACCGGGAGGTGACGCTTGGCACTCTCCAGCAGAGACAGGGACGCGTCGAGCTTCGTGGTCTGCTCGGCTAAGACGGCGGTCTGAGAGGTTGTCTCTTTCGCGACGCTCTCCGTCTTCGTGGCAATCGCTCCGGTGTGCGCCGACACCGCCGCGAGCGTCGTCTCGAATTGGTGCTGCGTGTCCGAGATTCGACGCTGGACCCCGTTGGCCGTTTGCGCCGCCCCCGCGCTCGTCCCCTCGACTTTCGTCACTCGCTGACCGAGGTCGCTCACGGTGTCGCGAAGCCGGTTGAGCGAGGCAGAGTGATCGCCATGCGCGGTCTCCAGCCGGGACAGCCCGGCCGATAGGTCTTTCACGGCGTCTCGCGTCTCGCGTCCGTCCGTCGACATCGCGTCGAGTCGCTTGAGGATCTCTTCCTGCAAATTGATCGTCGGCTTCGCGCCAAGGTCTGGCGTGGACGGCATGGGGCCAGAGTCTCTGCGTGGGTCTAGAGGCGGGGTCATGTCCGCGCTTTCGGTGTCAGGAGCCACGCAACCGCAGCCCCGGTGAGGAAGAACAGTGCCTGCGACCAATCGGCCTCGACGCGCTCATGTACGCAGAGGGCCACGACGCCGACGAGGAGGAGGGACGCGGGGAGCATCACGTGCCCTTCATCAGGATCACGCAGTTTGTGCCGTCCGATGTCACCAGTGCGGAGGTGACCGTCACCATCGAACAGGTCGTGCCGGTCGACCATCCAAAGGTGACCGTGGACGTGTCTGCGTTGCGGAGAAACAGGAGCGCTCCCTTCGCCTGCGCGGGCGTCAGCGCACTCGTCACGGCGCTTGCTGTCGAGCCCGTGAACTGGAGCATGCTCACGGCGGACTGCGCGGCGGAAAGCGTTTGCGTCGCCGTGGGCGCCAGCGTCGCGTATCCCGTCAGGATCGCGGCCTGGTTGTTGTTCGCGTCGGTGTGGACGAGGAGGCCGCCGGAGGCGTTGATGCACGTCCCGCCCGTGCACGCCGAGGTGGGCGCGGTGCCGTTGGTAAGGATCAGCTCATTCGTGCCGCCACCCGTCGTGCCGCCCGTGATCGTGCCGATTGTGACGTTGCCGGAGAAGCCGGCGCCAGAAGCGAAAATCTGTTCGCCTACCGCAGAGGTGTTGCCGACTTCCAAGAACAGAGTGAGCCCGGCCGGGGCACTGAGGTACGTGCCGCCGCCCGCGTAGTTGAGGAAAGCCCAGTTGCCGGTTGTGACGGCACTGCGGTCAACGCCGAACCAAATGCCTTGTCCTGTACCACCAGGAAACGTGCCGATCGTGGCCTGTGCCACGCCACCGCGACGGAATACGGTGTACGCGTCAACGCCCGTGCCGAGTGGGGCGGTGAGGTCAACGTCGACCCCGGACGAGTCTTGGTTCGTGGCGTGCGTCGAAGGCTGTGGCGCGAACGCCATCATCGTCGGCGTCTGCGTGGTCGATTCGCTTGCCTGCGCCAGCCCCGGCGCGGTGGCGGTGGCGGAGAGGGTCCACAGTCCCGTTACCGGATTGAACGAAACGGCATGCGTTCCAACTGTCCCGTAGTCCACGTTGAAACTCGGCGCGCTGCCGCTGCCAGAGAGCGCGCCGAGCACCACGTCGACGTTGCCAGGAGTGCCGTTCGTCGTCGCCCCGGCGCCGCCGTAGAGGTCAAGCTCGCCGCCGGTGCGGTTGGTGGTTGCCGCCGCCTCGGCGCTCATTGCGGCGATCGAAAACGGTCCCGTGGCCGAATCGGTGGCGGGGGCCGTTTGCGTGACAGATCCACCAGAGGACGAGTAGATTCCGTGGATACCAACGCCGCTCCCTTGAATCATCCAGTTGCCGGCCGCGAGGGAGGAGACGGTGTGAACGCCGTCCACGTTCGATACGTCACCTGACACGGTGACTGCCACCGGCACGTTGCTGGAGTTGTAGTCGAGGATCTGATTGTGCGTGCCGGCGATGGCGGCGGCGGAGAACGAGCCTGCGGTCACTCCTGCGACGCCGGTACCGGTCGGCGCAGAGGCGCCTCCCCCCGACACCTTGCCGCATGCATACGCCCCCGCGTCCCCTTCGATCTGCCACTCCCCGGCGTCGCAGCGAGCGAGGAATAGGGTGCCCGCGGTCGCGTCCACCTGGATGGGGTAGATGACCTCTTGCGGCTGCGGATACGACGCGCCAACAAGCTCCACGGTCGCGTCGAGAGTCGACACGGTGCCGGCGTCGTCGACGGGCGCGACATGGCGTCCGCCGCACGCGACGAGCGCCACCAAGACAATCCACCAACCTCGCATCACGACGCGCTTAGCCATTCGACCGCTCCCAAGCTCCACTCCCATTCCTGCATCGACCCAGACAGGTTTACGCTCGCGGATCCGCCGCTCGCACCTGCGAGGTTCTTTGGGTTGCGTACGGTGCCCCCGGACTGCGAAACGAACGTCAGCGGATACGTTGACCAGTTCTTCGACTGATCGAAGAATCGGAGCCGCACGCCATCCGTGGGCGTGCCAGTGATCGTCACAGTGATCGCGGAACTGGACGTCACGTAATAGTCCGTGTTCGTCGTCGGGCTATTGACGTTGCCTGATGCGCTGATGAGCACTGTCGGGTTCGGCGTCGCCGCCGCACCGTTGGCCGTGACCGTCGCATAGCCGCTCGTCGTCGGCGTGACCGTGAGCCCGGCGCCGAAGTTGAGCCCGGGGAAGAACGTCTGTAGGACGCCGTTCGCGTAAAGGTTGCGAATGCCGAAAATGAGAGGATCGAGCCATTGCGGCATGTCAGGCCCCAGCGGCAGCGGTCTGCCAGTAGAATGTGATCAGTCCGGATCCGCCTGCGCCGCCGGCTCCGGGCGCACCTGACGTGCTCCCCTGCCCGGGCTGCCCGCCGCCGCCGCCGCCAGCTCCGGTGTTCGCCGCCGCCGCCGTCCCAGCCGTGCCTGGCAGGCTCGTGGCGTTGACGTTGCCGCTCGAGCCGTTGCCACCGGCACCGCCGCCGCCGAACGGTCCGCCACCACCACCGCCGCCGCCGAAGCCGAGCTGAGCCCGGAACGTACTCACCGACGTGCTGACCGCGCCGTTAGTGCCCGCCGCGCCACCTGGGCTGAGCGGGACGCCGCCGCATCCAGGTACGCCCGCCGTCGGCCCGAACGTGCCCGGGCCCGTCGCCCCCGTGACGTTGAAGCACCCGCCGACCGAGCCTCCCGCGCCGACCTCGTGCGGGACAGCGTCGATCGCATTCGAGCCGCCGGGGTTCGCTGTGCTGAAGATCGATCCGACGCGCGGAAAGCGTCGAAGCTCGTCACCGAAGGCCGAGTTGGACGGGCCAGAAGCGCCCGGCTGGATCGCAGCGGCTTGCGTCGATCCGTCGTTCGCCACGGGCTGAACGAAGCCGTTGCCGCCGCCCGCACCTCCCTCGAACACCGCGAGGTACGTGCCCGACAATTGCACCGACGACAGCACGCCGTCAGCCCCTGGGTTGAAGGTCGTTCCCCCACCCGCGCCGCCGGCTCCGATCACGATCGTGTAGGTGTCGCCAGGGATGACGGGGAGGACGTACGTGCTGAGAGGGGCACCTGCACCGCCGACACCAGACAGGCCATACGTGGGGGTGCTGGCCGAATTCTGGGCGATCTGCCCGGGCGTCTCGCCGCCGCCGCCACCGCCGCATCCCACCGCGGTCACGTAGTAGACGTTCGCGGGACAGACCCACGTCGTCGACGCGGTGAAGATGGCGGTGTCCGAGTAACCGCGCTTTGCCAGGAATTGCGTGCGGTCTAGAATGGCCTGCAGCGCGCTGAGCAAGCCTAGCTGCATGCTGGATGCATCCCCGTCGGTGGGGACCTGGATCGGAGGGGTGAGAGAGAGATCTGAGGCGGTGCCCGTGCCCGTCGAAGTGAACGTGGATCCGACGCAGTCGAAGTGGGTCGAGTCGATGACGGTGATCTGGAACGTGCCCTTGGTCGACGTCGTCTCCAGGTCGATCTGGTCGTTGTTTCCGAACAGGTGCGGCGCGGCGGTAAGGACGCGCACGGCCCCGGACCCGTTGTTGGCGAGCGCGGACACCGTCGCCGAAAGTGGCGTCGTGACGTTGCCTGCGTTGCCTTGAAGCACGTCTGCCATCGTCTACCTCACGTCACGTTGGGAACGCCACACGCCAGCCACTGACCAGTGCCTTGACAGTATGCGTCATAAGGGGACGAAACCAGCCGATTCGGCACCCATGTGGGCACCCCGCCGACCGTTGCCACCTTGCCGTGGCCTCCAAATGTGCCGTCCGGGTTCCCTGCCCCGGGCGTGGAGTTGGGGCTGTACGCGCTTCCCGCCGCCCCGGTGCCGCCGTCGAATGCGACGATGATCGACTCGTAGTAGGTCGCCGCCGACTTCCACTGTCGGAGGAGTGCGCGAACGGACATGATGATCTGAGCCACCGGAGGCGGCGGGCTGATCGCGGCGTTGCCCATCACGAGCCCCCAGGCGCCCGACGGCTGCGAGCCTCCGATCGTGGGCTGCCACACCCCACGGACGTTGCTCCCCGTGTCCAGGGCGGGCGTCTGGAGCTCGTTGGGGCCCCAGATCGTGCCGGGGCTGCCCCACGGCATCGACGGGCCGAGGAACGGGTAAGCGGCGATCGACCACGCCCCCGTGTCGCCCACCGCGGCCACCCCGGCAGGGTTCGCGATCACGCACGAAGTCGCACTCGCGACAGACACGATCGGGAACGTCCCGTTGTTGCCGGCATGCGTCGCCCCTGTGATCGTGACCCACTGCCCCACGTTGCCGATCGCTAGCCCCGTCAGCCCCGTCAGGGTGATCCACGGGCTATTGATGGCGGTGCCGGTCGTGTTCGGGACCCACACGCCGCCGACGTTGTGCCCGTACACCTTCGTTGCGCCAGACCCGGCGTACAGGGAGCCGGCCGCAGCACTCGCAACAGAGCACGTCGAGCCGCTCTGACCCACCGACACGAGCGCCATGTACAGCACGAGCCACGCCCGCCACGGTCGCGTGTCGCCGTCCCAGTTGTAGTTGCCGCCACGCACGGTCACTCGTGTCGGGAGGCTCTGAAGCGCCGCGCCTTGCGTCAGCGTGTCCCACGTCGTGATCGACACGGGCCCGCCCTTCACGCCACCGACGATCGCGAGCGCAGGCAGCGAGCCGCTGACGCTCGGCTGCAGCCCCTGCAGGTAGCACTGGATCTGCCCCAGCACCGCGCGACGGCTACCCGAGAGCTTCCACGTCTGGAAGGCGCCGGAAAGCCGCGCCGCGAACGACGCGTTGGGTTCTAGAAGCCCCTGCACAAGCTGCCGGTCGAAGGCGAGGTATGGCAGCTGCGACGGGTCGCCGATCCCAGGGAACCGGATCGTTGACGCCTCGACAGCCTTCTCCAAGAGGCAGTCCGTCATCAGCTGCAGCGTGTACATGAACGCTTGCGCGTTGCCCGTCGTCAGCCACTCGGGGGCAAGCGCGGGCCACGCGTTGCGGTACTGGAACGGTGAGGCGAGGTTGCTCACACGCCGACGACCGTGATTGTTGGAGGCACTAGGAGCGCTTGATACTGCGAGGACGGGAACGAGACGCCCAGGCCCGAGGCCTGCCCGTTGATCGACAGCGCCTGGATCTGTCGCACGTAGGAGGCCGAGCCGAGCGAGATGACGCCCGCTTCCTCGAGCGCGCCCACGATATCGTTGTAGGCCACGGCGTAGCCCGGGGCGTTCCCGCCCACGGCGTAGCTCGCGAGCTGCGCGGCCAGTTGCACTTGCACCGCGAGCGCGTACGCGGTGACGTAGACCTGCGGGACGACGACGGTCGCCACGATGCTCACGGGGAGAGCGAGCGCGGACTCAGTGACGGCGGTGATGCAGTCAGGGACGACGTTGGTCTGTAGGAGCGCGTCGATCGCGCCGAGGTCGCCGCCCTCGACGGAGCCGCCGCCCGTCCACGTCCCCGCGCTCGTCGTGTTCACCGGAATCGAGAAGTGCGTCGCGTCCACTACGGTGGCGACGAAGCTCCCCACCACGAGCGCGTCGAGCGCCGCCGGACCAATTGAGCCGGAGATCGCGACCGTCATCCCCGTCGTGAGGTTGTGCGGTCCGCTGCAAGACACGGCGCAAGGGTTCGCGTTGCTGAATCCGGTGATCAGAAGCTGCGCGCAGCCAGGTGTCACTGCCTGACCGAGCGTCGTGCTTGCCGGAGTCGAGGAGGCCACGACGGTCGTGACGACCCCCGTCGACGGCGTTGCAAACTCCGTCGCCTGCACCGGGCCATTCGTGAGCGTGTACGGCGTCGCCTGAGCGGCGAGCAACTGCGCGGCCGTTTCCGCGAAGTACACGTAAGCCTGACTCGGTCCGTTCGGCGAAGCGGCAGCGATCGACAGCGTCGTGCGCGACACGAGGGCAGCGTTGCTCTCGTAGTTGGAGCCGGACCACCCGATGACGTTCGACGTGAACACGCCCGCGTTTTGCGTGATGTTCGTGGTGACGGTGCCCGGGCCCGCGTTGCCTCCGAGTCCGATCACGTCCGCCGTCATCGTCGCGACGGTGCATAGATAGACCGTGCCGCCCCCGCCGTACGAGCCGGACGATGGCACGCCGATCGTGAAGCTCGTGGTCGTGACACCGGTGACCAGCGCGAACCCGCTGCCGGGAGTCGGGTTGGCCTGGAAGATCGACAGCACGGAGCCCGACGGCATCGTGATGTAGACGGTCTGCCCCGGCGCGAGCCCGTGTGCCGACTGCGTTACGATCGTCGTGTTCTGCAGCCCGGGAGTGACGCCGACGATGACCCCACCGGTGCTCGGTATCGCCGACGACGGGATCGCGAGCGCGCTTGGGTTCGTGTACGTCGCGCCGGTCGCGGTGTTCTTGGCGTGGTACGCGCCAGCGCCGTAGTTGTAGGTCGTCCCCTGCAGATTGACGAGCGCGAGGGGCCCCGATGCCGCCGTCGCATTGAGCCGCGTCACGTTGTAGGTCGACTGGGCGAGGAGGTCGAGCCAGCCCGGTTGCCCACCTGGATTCTGCGCCGGGTTGCTCGGGTCCGGGGTCACCGGAATGGAGATCGTCGTGCCGTCGACGGTGACGAACGTGACCGAGCCAGACGCGGCCGACTGGAGGAAGGCCCCTTGCGCGGACTTCGAGATCTCCGCGTCGCTCTGAGAAAACGTCACTGCTTCGATCGCGAGAATGCTCCGCTCTGGCGCGCCAGGCTGCCAACTCGTTGTCGGTAGCTGAACGTATCCTGCAACGGTTAGCATGACGCCGTACCACGTCTCGCTCGCGGGGTTCCCCGGCACTTGGCCGAACGGCCCCACGCCAGAGGGCATCGGGGTAAAGAGCTGACTGACGGTGAGGGGGCTCGTCATGGCTGCACCAATAGCAGGGTGACGCTCGTGGCGCTTGCAGCAACGACGAGTTTGAACGGCCCCGCGGCAGTCGTGATCGTGCCCACGATCGAGAGGAGCCCTGCGACCGTGAGTGTCACGACAACGACGGCTTTCAGGACGCGCTCATCTTTCGACGCCTCCGCGCTCAGCTGTTGCTGCCGGTAGGCCAGTTGCGCGGGCGTGAGGTCGTCGCCGATCATGTCGGTCGCGTTCTCGCCGTAGTTCGGATCGTCGAGGAGCCGGCCGCGCGTCGTGGACCACCGGCGCAGGATGGCCTCCGCGACTGCCTGCTGACCGCTCGCCATGTAGCTGGGCGAGCTGAGATCTTGCCCGTTGGGCGTACCCCAGCACGTGCCGAGATTGATCACGGTGGGCGCCTGCATCGTCATCTCAAAGCCCTCCGAAGAACGATGCGAGGACCGATGCGCTGAAGCCGTCCGTCGTCGCGAGCACGACGCACGCGCACTCGTCCGTTGATGGCGTGGTCCCGTCGCCCCATGTGGACGCGAGCGCGGACGTCACCGCAGCCCCGAGCCCCGAGCCCGTGCCCGAATAGGTATAGCAAAAGAATTCCGCATCGTACCGACCCATCGCGAGACCGAGCTGCGCCATGAAGCCGGCGCTGGCCTGGATGTTCGCCGCGATGCTGGCCGTAGCGGAAAGTGCCGCGGAAATCTTCGGCGGTGCGAGGGCAAGATCGGCTTCCAGATTCGCCTGGAACTTCGCGAGCGCGGTCAGGGTGGCAGACGGAAGAGGGATCGACACCGACGCACCGAGCGCCGCGGTGACCTGCGCCTGCGCCAACGCCTTCGCTTGGATGGCGGCTTGCGCTTGCGTCTCTGCCTTCGCCGTCACGACGGAGAGCTGAGCGAGCGCGGAGAGCTTCGCCTGCGCGACGAGCCCCGGCGCGAAGCCGAGCCCGTTCAGGAACAACGCGATCTGCGTCTGGGCGATGGGCGACACCGCACCAAAGATGATCGCGTTGCAGGCGCCCGACGTGGGCGCGCCGTCCGGCCACGTCGTCGCAAGCTCCGTGGTGAGCGTGGCGCCGAGTCCCGAGCCCACTCCCTCGTACGTGAACGCGTACGCCCCGATCGAGACGGAGAGGAAGGCCGACAGGGAAAGACCCAGCTCGAAGTCCAGAAGGAGGGAGAGCGACAGATTGAAAGACGCCTCGATATTCGCACTCACCGACGCCGTGAAGCTCACCGTCGGCAGGCCCAGCGTCACCGACAGGCCGAGGAGCACCGACGTCTCGATGCTCGCAGAGAGGTAGATCGCCGCGGTTGGAGGCGAGACGGTCAGCGACGCGTTGAGCGCGAGCGCCCCCGAGAGATCCGCGCTGAACTGGATCGACGGCAGGCCGATGCAGAGATTCAGCTGCGGGCACAGCAGCGGAACGGGAAGCGCCGCGACGTAGATGAGGGCCACTCATCGCGCTCTCTCGAGGTACGCCACGGCGGACCGCAGGCGCAGAGGATCGTCGCCAAGCATCCCGATCCCTCGATTGCAGTGGTTGCAGAGCAGCCCGCGAACCTTCCCCGTCTCGTGGTCGTGATCGACTGACAGGGGACACGTCTTGCCAAAGCGGACGTACGACTCTGGCCGGCGACAGATCGCGCATACGTGACCCTGCGCCGCTAGGATCTCGTCGTACTGCTCGGTCGTCAGGCCGAAATTCATCTTGAGCCGAGCACGCCTCTGCGACGCATGTACCTTGTCGGCGTTCTGCGCCCGGTACCGATCGGTTCTGGCCTTCATCTCTTCGGGGTGGGCGGCGGCGTACCTCCGCCACGCCGCGCGCTTCTTCTCGGGATCTTCGGGGTGCGCCGCCTTGTACTCCTTGGCCTGCCGGATGCGTTTGGCGCGGTTCGCCAAGTAGTTCGCCTTGGCCAACGCCTTGCGCTTTGGCGTCTGAGACCGGGCGCGCTCGTACGCGGCCTTCATCACTGGATCTTTTCTGGGCATTATCGTGTGCTCACTGTCTGACTACCCTGGATGATGGCCCCGGAAATGGGGCCACCTGCCACGATCGTCCCTGGCCCCGATGATGTCACGATAGGCAGCCCAGGTGGCAAAAAACACTGCACCTGATCGGCGAGTCTTGCCACGGGGTTCGTCCCTCCAAGGATGCTCGCCATCGTTGGCTCTGCCTCGGTCCACACGCACGTGGGCTGCGACGGCTCTCCGTCCACGAACATGACGTGCGCGGTCCCGCCGTCCGGTGGCGTGTATGTGCCCACGCTCCACCCGGTGAGCGGGATGCCTTGCAGGCTCGGCATGCCCGTCTTGGTATTCACCGGGTCTCCGTCGATCGTCGTCGTGCTCGGGTTGCTGATCTTGTACGCGTACCGTCCGAACCACCGCGTTGGATTGACCTGTCGCGCAACGATGGCTTGCACGCTCCCGAGGAAGCGATCGATCATGCCGGTGAGCACCTCGAAGCGGAACTTTCCCTCGCCGTCCCACACGTAGTGAACGCCAGCGCTCGTCTGCGTCGTGTTCAACTGCGGCGCCGAGAAGGAACACCCGGGCATCCAACTCGCGTAGTCCTCGGTCGCGATGACGACGAGCCCCTCGTCGGGCTTCTGGTCTATCACCGTGAACGCGGTGCTGATGGTCGAGGCGGGCCACGAGGCGGCCTGAGTCGTTCCGGTCGCGTCGACGTACCATGCCGGGATCAGTCCCTGAGCAACGCACTGCCAGAGGATGTCACTCGCCTCCGCTGCAGGTCGCACCCACGCGGTGCCCACGTTCGTATCGTTCGGGACGTTGACCTTCTCGCCCGCGAGGCTTGCCGCATCGGAGAGCACCGTGGACAGCTTGACGCTCCCGCCGCCGTAGCCCTGCGACGTGAGAAGGCCGCGCCATCCACCGCCTCCGGCAACGAGCCGAGCTCGCGTCTGGCCGCCGTACTGGTCCGAGCGGTAGACGGTCCCCTGAAGCGTGAGGTTTCCGATCGTCACCGTGCACGCGCCACTGAGAGTCCCTGAGCCAGCGAGCACGAGATCGGCCGTCCACATGCCCACCAGCGGGATCAAAAGCTGGCCACTGACGATGGCCTGCCCGTTCACGGCTGCGAAAGGAGCGGTCAAAACGAGCTACCCCCGCCGCTGCCGTTGTCGTAGTAGGCGCCCTGCAGCGCCGCGATCTGAGCCTCCCGCGCTGCGATGCGAGGGTCCTGCGGTTTCGGCGCGACCACGCTCTCTGGGTTGTCTGGCGACGTCGCTGCCACCGTCTTCACGATGCTGACGGCGGGAGGCGGGGACCATTCGAGCAGCTCGAACGTTGCGTGATACATCCCGCCGCCCTTGTTCTTTGGCCCGGTGTAGTGCTGCACCACGACGGTGGTCAGGCCGATCGCGGAGTGCTCCGGGTAGTACCAGCTGAGGCCGTTCGCACTCTGCGCCGTCGGGCTCAGTGAGAGCACCTGTTCCACAAAGTCGTCGTAATCGGAGAAGTCCTGCGCGGTGACGAGCTGCAGAGTCACGGAGCCCACAACGGGAGGCGCGTCCTTGAGCGTGAGCGTCGCGCCCTGCACACCCTTGCCCTTCTTTATGTCCCATCCCGTCTTGCGCTCGAAGCCTCGCATCCCATCGCGCGCGATGGTGCCCGGAGTCGGAACGCCGGAGAGCGTCGCCTGGATCCATGCGTTGTAGGAGTACCGCCCGAACGGGACGACGTAGACGTTACTGAGCGGCGGCTGGACGGTGGGCTGCGGCGATCCCATCACATCCCCGACGCCAGCTGTAGGCGCTCGAGTGCCGTGGCGAGCCCGGTAACCGTGATCTGGTGTGCGTCCGTGACGCCGCCAGGAGCCTGAATTGTGAGGTGCAGTTGCCCGATCGAGACGCCGCCGCCCTGGCCCTGCGCCGCGTCCTGGCTGGCCGGAGCCGCGTCATTGGAGGCGGAAGGTCCCGACACCTGCGCCGCGACGGAGCGAGGTAGAATCATCTCCCCAGGGGCAACGCTCGCGAACATCTCGCCGGGAGCCGGCTGACCCACGACGCCGCCCGCCGCGTTGGCCGGAGCGCCGACCTTCGGTCCCCAGTCCGTCTCCGCCTTGGGTCCGTTGTCGTTCGCGGGGCCACCGGGGAGGCTGCCTAGTAGCCCGCCGCTGGTGACGTTGAGGGCGAGGCTCGCGGCCTGACCCATCTCCGTGAACGCCAGCGCGATGCTCTGCACTTCCTCGGTGAGGGTCGGGAGGGTGATGCCGATGTCCTTTAGGCCGTCTTCGATCTTCTTGAACGCGTTGCGCGCTTCGAGCGCGCCGATCTCGATGTCGAGAAAAAAGATCTCGCCCTCGGTGATGCCCGCGCCGAGGGCCTTGATGATCTCATTCATTCCGCCCTTGATGCCCTGCCCGAGTGCATCGCCAGACGGCTCACCGGCGCTACCGAGGTCGAGCACCGACTTGAGCGCATCCGTGATGGGGCTCGTATCGATGCCGTCGAAGAAGTGCGCGAAGGTCTCCTTCGCCTTCGTTTCGAGCACGTCGATCTCGTTACCCATCGCTTCGAGCGGGCCGCGCCCCTTCGTGATGAGCGTGGTCGAGAGCGCGTTACCGAAGGCCTGCGCGTCGACGGTGCCCGCCTTGAGTTTCGCGCCGAGTTGCTCGACGGTGAGCCCCATCTTCTTGGCGATGTCTGTCTCGTTGACGCCCGCCTCATAGAGCGTCTTCAACGACTTCTCCGCGAGCTTCAGCCCGTGATGCGCCTCCACCGCGAGGTTGACGCGCTCGGTGATTCGCTTGTACGCGTCCGCCCCTTGGTCCCCCATGATCGCTTGGGCGCTGGCCGTCGCAAGGATCTGATGGCGGAGCTCGCCGAGGTCGGTGACGCCCATCGCCTCGTACTGCTTCGCCCACTTCCCGAGCTCCTCGCGCGACTGCGGCAGGGTGGCGGAGAGGTCGTTGAGGAAGGCCAGCGTCTTCTTGCCGGAGCCCTCCCCCTGCGCGCCGAGGGCCTCGAATGTCGCGGTGAGCTTCTCGTTCTGCTCGGTCACCTCGAGAGCCATGTACGTGGCGGAGGCCACGATGCCGGCGACAGCGAGCGCCACCCCCGCCTCGGCCTCGAACGCGCCCTTGACGAGAGCGCCCCACGGTACGGCGGCGGCTTCCACCGTCGACCCCAGGCCACCCATCGCGCCCTTGCTCGCCTCGGCTTGCTGCGCGAGGCCGTAGAGGGACTGCTTCGCTTCGAGGACGAGCCCGCTGTACCTCTTGTGCCCCTCGACGTCTCCGAGGTCGTTCGCGCGCCGGAGCTGCGCCTGGTAGCCGCTCAGGGTCGCTTTCGCCGTCTTCAGTTCGCCCTCGAGCGCCTTCACGGCCCGCTCTGCCTTGGCGGCGGAGGGGCTCAGAAGGTCTTCGAGAGTGATGCCGAACGCCAGCGTTTCCACGTTACTCCTTGATGCCGAAGCCTTGTTTCCTGAGCCAGAGCCGGTGAGCGAGGATGGTCTCCGCGATCACCTCGGACGCTACGAGGCCGTTGTCGGTGAGAGGGTCTCCGCGAACGATGCTGCGGAGCCAGTCAGTGAGCCCGGCTGCGTACGCGCTGGGCGTGAAAGCAAGACTCTGACGCCTTTTCCCATATCGGCGATGTCCTCCTGTTCCACGCGCCCGGTGAGCAGATTGAATACGATTCGAAACTTCGTCGACGAGGTGAACATGGGGCGCTCGGTGAGGAAGATACCGAAGGCCACGCGCGACTTCACCGGATCCGTTTCGCCGTCGTAGGCGCAAAGGATCTGCTGCGATAGCTGGTCGGCCGCGTCGAACTTCTCGGCCGCGGTGTCTTCCTTGCGTCGAAAGTCGCGCACCTGATCGCGCGAGGGCCGAGCGAACACGAGCTGATGCCCGTCGTACTCGACCACGCCGACGGCGCCGACACGCGCGCGGATTGATTCGATCTGTTCCTCGGTGAGATGCTCGACCATGCGCCACGTCCTCGGTTGGAGAAGGTGGCGCGGTTCGCACTTCGAGGTACTGCCGCGCCGGGCCGGGAGGTCGTCCGCTAGCCCTTGTCGTCAGACTAGATCGCGCTCGCAACCTGCGCAAGCAACGGATCCGCCAAGTCTTCGAGTCCACCGAATAGGATCTTGAGTGGGTTGAATTCGAGTTCGCGAGTGAGCTGCTTCGAACCGCTCTCGTCGCTGGCCTCGGTCGTGTCGATCGTGCAGCCGATGATGATGTCCGTGTACGGCACGAGGTTCGCACCCACGTACGTGATGAAGATCGTGAAGGACTGATCTCCGTAGCCGGGTCCGAATGTGTTCTGAATCGTCTGGATGAAATTCATGTACCAGTCGAAGAGGAGCACGGCGGAGCACTTGTACTCGTTCTCCCCTAGCGTCTTCGCGACGGGGTCCGGCGAGTTGGACATCACCATCTCGCGCTTGCGGGTGCGCGACCGGGCGATCTTCTGAAAGCCGCCGGTAAAGTCGAGCCCGCCCATGTTGAGTCGCACGTGCCCGAATGAGCGCGCAACGCCGTTGGTGAGAGGTACCTGAATGGGAACGATCTGGCTCATGTCACGGGGCTCCGTTCGTCAGAGAGATCGTCTCTTGCACGCTGTTGACGTACGCGTTCGGCAGCACCGCGATCACGAGAGGGATGATGCCGGTGCTCTGTACGTTGGCGGTTGCGTTGACCGTTGCCGTTACGCCCGAGACCAGCCCGGACTGCAGCATGCCGACGTTGAGCGCCTGCTGTACGGTCCCCTGGAGGACGTTGAGCGCCTGCGGGTCGAGCGCGCCAGACGGCTGACACACGAGGTCGTCAGACACCGCGCTGACGCCCGCCGCATACCCGATGTCGCAAGCGACGTCGAGCACGTTGCCGATGACAAGCTCGACGAACTGCGAGCCTGGCGCGCAGAGGAGCGGCTCCTGACACTGGAAGAAGCCCGCCCCTTTCTTGGGCCACGTCATCAGCGAACCGATGCGGGCGGCATTGAGCCCCGGGGTGACGCGCTCATCGTGGTAAATGAAGCCGTCCGTCGGATCCACCTGCGGGTTGACGACGATGCTCGAGTACGGGCCGTCCTTGACGCGACCGGCGCGCCGCTCGAGCGGGATCTGCGTGCGCCGAATCGCGTGCGACCATGCAGCGTTGCGGCGGTACGCGGGGAGTCCGCCAGCCGCGTTAGCGAAACATGACGGGGTGTTGTAGTAGCCGCTGTCCGGTGCGATGCGTGGCTGAGCAACGAGACCGAGCGTGGCGGTCGCGAGCGCTGAGATCCATGTGGCCTCCGTCTCCCCCGAGCCGCCCCACGCCGTCGGAACGAGCGCGTCACGAAGCTCGACGATCGCGCGGTTGTACTCGTAGACTCCCGTCCCCGAGTTGAGCTGCGTGCTGATGGTGACGACGTCGCCGGTGCCAGAACCGCCGTGCATCGCGTCGCCGACGATGTGAATCGACCCGACGCCAGCGACGCCATACTGCGACGCCTGAAATGCTGCGAGGGCCGCCGCGACGCCTGCGCCGTTCCACTGCGGTGCCTTCGTCGAAAACGTGTACGTGTCGCCGGCGACCATCGTCGCGGTCGTGAAGTTGAGCTGAACGCCGGTGCCGCCGACGAGGAAGGACGTCAGCGTCCCGGTGCCGAGGTAGAGCGTCGCTGCCGTGCCGAGCGCGATCGGCGTGACG
>Ga0302324_100005247_pt1 | contig 28306 bp, 29 predicted proteins | sample Palsa_T0_1_FD_201949 | JGI IMG/M metagenome (GOLD analysis project Ga0302324, IMG submission 201949) | Peat permafrost microbial communities from Stordalen Mire near Abisko, Sweden - Palsa_T0_1 | ecosystem: Environmental > Terrestrial > Soil > Palsa > Peat permafrost | place: Sweden: Abisko...
CATTTCCACGAAGGCAACATGACCTACCGGGTGGAAGGGATTCGCCAGGAGACGCCGGACACATTTGTCGAGGTCTCGCCGGAGCTGGCCGAAGAGCGTGGTATCGAGAGCGGGACGTGGGTGCATTTGACTTCGCGCTATGGCAAGGTCAAGGTGCGAGCGCTGGTGACGGACCGGGTGCAGGGCAAACAGCTGTATATGCCAATGAACTCCACCGATCACCCGGTGAATCGGCTGACCAGCAGCCATACCGACACAGCGACCCACACTCCGGCGTATAAGGAAACTTCAGTGAGTCTTAAGGTGCTGGAGTCGGGCGCGAGTCCGTTGCCCCGGCAGAACCCCCGATTTGGGCATCCCACGCCGCAGCAGGGTGTGGAGGTGGAGCGGAAGCGGAAGGACTACTATCTTCCTGGAACCGGAACGGACGATAAGCTGGTGAAGATCGAGACCGCCAAGAGGTCCTGAGGCAATCCGAGGCGGGATTCCGAGAGAAGACGAAGATGGCTAAATACATCGAATACAAACCTGCGGCTGCCACACGCGAAGAGGTCCTGCGGCGAAAACTGGAGGATGCTCCGCTCGATCACGCCGAGGCGCTGTTGAAAGCCTATGCTCTGCTCGACGCCGCCAATCAACATGGCATTCTGGACTTGCTGCGCGGGCTGATCAGCGCCGAGGACAAGATACTGGATAAAGTTGCCGGTTACGCCAGCACTCAGGACGGCATCAATACTCTGCGGAACCTGTTGGTGCTGGGCAAACTGATGGGCAGCATCGATCCTGACTTGTTCGGTCAGGGCGCCAAAGACTTGACGGCCACCATTCTTCAAGAATCGAAGCGGCGACCGCGAGGCTTTCTTCCGGCCGCGCAGAGGCTGCGGAAGAGCGACGCGCAACGAGGTCTGTCGATCATCATCGCCGCTCTGGAAAGTATCGGCCGGACGGCGCGGGTTCACGCAAGAAAGTTCGGCGAGGACAAGTAGCCAGTGAAGCTGCGAATTCAGGGCGACTCGCTGCGGTTGCGGATTTCGCGGTCGGAGCTGGCGCGCTTCGTCGAGACCGGCCATGTGGAAGAGACGATCCATTTTGGTCGGGAATCGGGCGCGGAGCTGACCTATGCCTTGTCGCGAGACGAGCTTCGGAAGAGCGTAGAGGTGGAGTATTCGCCGGATCGGGTGACGGTGCTGTTGCCAGGCGCAGAGGCCTACGCCTGGTCGGCCACGGAACAAATTGGGATCGCGGGCGAAGTTGACCTGGGTCCTCACGGAACGCTGTCGGTGCTGGTGGAGAAAGACTTCGCCTGTCTGGACCGGGGCGCGGCCGAGAATGCGGACACGTTCCCAAACCCTTTGGCAGCGCACATCTGTTGAACCGTTCGCCGACCTAATCTTCGGGTTGTTGCCAATCTGAGGGTTCATTCCAGTTGATGAAGTGGGGCCGCTCGGAGGGCGAGAGCTGCAAGAGTTGAACCATGCCATTTGCAAGCGAATTGGTTACCAATGTGTGCATGGAGTATTGGCCTTTGCTCAAGTGCCGCTCCGCGGTGGCGAGCAGAGTATTTGGATAAGCGGCAGCGAGCGGCTGGAATTGGCGCTGGTCGACGGGTACGCATCCTGAATGTTGTGTACATGGGGAGAGGATTTTCCTCAGCATCGCCGGCGTCATTGCCGGCATGTCGACGGCGAGGACCAGCACGAGAGGGTGAAAGGCAGCCTTCAGCACGGCCGCAAGACCGGCGAGTGGCCCGGCTTCGGGGTAGTGGTCATAGACGACGGTTACGGCGAAGCCGGAATAGTTGACGCCTGGTCGACCCGAGACCAGCAGCTCTGCTGCTCCGGTTTCTCGGAGGCAGCGCAGTTGGCGTTCCAGGAGAAATTCGTCGCCGAGCTTCAGAAAGGCTTTATCGGTGCCCATGCGGGTCGAGCGCCCGCCAGCAAGAACTGCGGCGGAAAATTTCCCCGGGAGGCTCATAGATAGTTCGAAATCTCCACCAGGTTGTGGTCCGGATCGCGGATATAGACCGAGCGAATCTTGCCGACGGCTCCGGTGCGCTCGACGGGACCTTCTTCAACGTGGACGCGCAGGGCAGAGAGGTATTCGACCACTTCTTCGATAGGGGTTAGGGTAATAAAGCAGAGATCTGCCGAGCCTGGAGTGGGGTGAGCGGCTTTCGGGTTGAATTCATGCCCGCGCTGGTGGAGATTGATCTTTTGATCGCCGAAGCGCAGCCCTTTGCGGCCATTAAAGGTGACCGCGTCCATGCTCAGAACTTCGGTGTAGAAGTCGATGGAAGCGTCGAGGTTGGCGACGGTAAGCACAACATGGTCGAGTTGTTCGATGGTGAATGCCATAAGAATGGAATGATAGTCCTTAGCTTAGTTGTCAGTCTTTAGTTGTCAGCGATCAGTGTTGAGCCGTCAGGGTTCAGGGGGAAGAATGTGTTGAAGCGCTGCCCGTTGGTTGGCGAGGCATCGTTGACTGTTTGCGTCTAATCACTGAAGACTGACAGCTGAAGGCGGATCACTCTGGGGAAGAGCTTGCGGACTCCGCGACAGAGCGTTGAGATCACCGAGGTTGTGGAATGGCGCTCGGGGGAGACGCGACGCGTGGTCGACTATCTTGCCGCCGAGGAGCCGCTGGAAATTCGCATCGTTTCCGCCGAGGGCCGGAGTGCGCCATTGAGCGTTACGATGCGAACTCCGGGCCACGATCTGGAATTGGCAGCCGGGTTTCTGCTGACTGAGGGGATTATCGAGGGCGCCGAGCAGCTTGCCGGCATTCGGGCCGTGACCGATGAGCGGACCGGCAAGAGCAATGTTGTGGAAGTCGAAATTGCTGGTGCCGAATACGATCCGGCTGCGATGCAGCGGAATTTTTTTGCCGCCTCCAGCTGCGGGATATGTGGGAAGGCTTCGATCGAGTCGATTCGGCGACGAGGCTTGCCTGAACCCAACCCCGAGTTTCGAGTCTCGGCTGAGGTCTTGTGTTCGCTGAACGATAAGCTGCGGGGCGACCAGGCGGTGTTTGAGAAGACTGGCGGTCTTCACGCCGCTGGCCTGTTTTCCGCCGCCGGCGAGCTGTTGCAGATTCGCGAAGATATCGGCCGCCACAATGCCGTCGACAAGATTGTTGGCGGGGCGGTGCTCGAACGGCGTCTCCCGCTTTCGGAGCACATCTTGATGGTGAGCGGGCGCGGTGGATTCGAGCTGGCGCAGAAGGCGATCGCCGCGGGAATCCCGGTGATGGCCTCTGTCTCTGCCCCTTCGAGCCTGGCGGTGAAGCTTTCGCGGGAGCTGGGCTTGACGCTGGTGGGATTTTTGCGGGGTTCCCGGTTCGTGGTTTATTCGGGCGGGGAGCGTATCCAGGCCATCGGCTCAGCCCCCGATATGCACCATGCTCCTTGATGGTTTCAGGAAGCCGGGTTCACCGATGTGATGGCGAGCTTCTTTCTTCTCGATGGTCTCTTCGATAAACGCGGCGAGATCGGTGTCGGTTCCTCCGCGCTGGAGAACTCCATAGAGGTCGTGGTCGGACTGGGAGAACAGGCAGGTGCGAATCTTGCCGTCGGAGGTGAGGCGGACACGGCTGCAGGCTCCGCAGAAGGCTTTGGAGACTGGGGCGATGATGCCGACTTCGCCGCGGCCGTCATCGAAGCTGTAGCGCATGGCGGTTTCGCCGGGCGTGGTCGCCGGTAGCGGGATGAGTGGGCGGTAGCGGTTGAGGATGTCGAGCATTTGGTTGAAGCCGACGACCACATCGGGCGACCAGATGCGCTCTTCCTCAAGCGGCATGAACTCGATGAAGCGGACGATGACGCCTTCGTCGCGGGAGAAGCGGGCGAAGGGGACGATCTGGTCTTCGTTGAATCCGCGGAGGATGACGGCATTCACCTTGACGGGCTCGAGACCGGCGCGTTTGCCGGCGCGGATTCCAGCCACAACTGCGTCGTAACCATGGGGGACGCGGGTGATACGGGCGAATTTGTCCCGGTCAACCGCGTCCATGCTGACGGTAACCCGGGAGAGTCCAGCATCCTTAAGCGGCTTGGCCAGGTTGGCCAGGAGGTGCCCGTTGGTGGTTATGGCGACGTCGAGTTGCTTGCCGGCGGGGGTGGTCGTGGCCGCGAGTTCGCCGACCATGAACAGGAGTTCTTTGCGAAGCAGCGGTTCGCCGCCGGTAATCCGGACTTTCTCAATGCCCAGCGAGACGAATACACGGACCATGCGGATGTAGTCGGTGATCGGCAGCTCGGAGACCGGGATGCCGTCTTCGCCCGACCGGCAGTAGACGCAGCGGTAGTTGCAGCGATCGGTGATCGAGATCCGGAGATCGGTAATGCTGCGTCCGTGTTTGTCGGTTAGGGGCATGAGATCAGGGCATACTACCCAAACGTGTCGACAGTCTTTGCTTGTCGCTGATTTGATTCTATTCGTTGAAGGGAGTTTCCGTCGGGCGGGTGAACCGGCCCCGTTCGATCGAGAGGGTGCCGTGCATTGGATAGCCGGCGATAGGGCGATGGGCCGCAATCAGGCAGATACGGCGGTGTATGGCTGACTCTTCCTGCAACAGGTCGAGCACTACTGACTGCAGTGCCGCGTCGACGGCGGAGATCGGTTCGTCGAGCAGGAGAATCTTGGACGGTGAGAGCAGGGTCTGGATCAGGGCGATGCGTTGCGTTTCGCCTCCGCTTAAGGCGCGGGTTGGGCGGTTGAGCAGGGCTTGAACCTGGAGGCGGCTGGCGAGGTGCTGGATTCGATCGGGCGGGATTGCGCTCAACTTTGCGGAGAAAGCTAGGTTGCCGGCGACGGTCCAGTGAGGGAAGAGTCTCCAGCGCTGCGGCATTAACGCGATCGAACGGCGCTCGGGGGCGTGGTGGCTGACCTCATGATTGTTGATCCGGATGTTTCCCTGGGCGTCGGCGTGGAAGCCGGCGAGTGATTCAAGCAGTAGGGATTTACCGGCTCCGCTGGCGCCGGTGAGCCACCAACATCCGGAGTGAGGCAGAGTGAAGCTAAGCGGGCCCAGCGACCTGGCTCCGCCGGCGAGCGACAAACCCGCAACTTCGAGCGATGGGAGTTCCAACGCCCGGATTTGCTCGGAGATCTCAGGCATGTTCGAGGGCCTCGCTGGGCTGGAGGTAGTGAATCACGGCCTGAAGGAGCAATCCGGCGACGATCATCAGCGCGGCGAGGGGGCGCACGGCGTCGAGTCCTTCGTTGGAGAACTTCTCGTAGATGAGCACCGGAAGTGTCCGGGGGAAGTAAGCGACGACCAGGATGGCCCCGAACTCGGAGGCGGAGCGGGCGAGCGCCATTGCTGCGCCGCCGAGCAGGTTGCGACGGACGAGCGGGATTTCAATCTGCAGCAGAGTGCGCCAGGGGCCGGCGCCGAGCGTGCGGGCGCGGAGGGCATAGGCAGGGTCGAGTCCGGCGAAGGCCTGGCGGCTGACCTGCACCTGATAGGGGGCGGAGACGAAGAGCATGGCGGCGATGATGGCGGCCGGCGTGCCGAGCAGCGATCCGGATGCGGGGCTGAGATGCAGGTATTGGAGTAGTTGGTTGAGCAGGCCGGGGCGGGCGAGGATGAGCAGCAAGGCGATGCCTGCCACCGGGTGGGGAATGAGCAGGGGGATGTCGACCAGCGCCAGGAACAGGCGGGAGATCCAGACTGGACGGTGCGCGAGCCAATATCCCAGCGCGGCAGACAATAGCAGGCCGAGCGCGGCGGCGGCGCTTGCGCAGGAGAAGGTGAGGATCAGCGCTTGGCGGACTTCAGGGACGGTGAAGAGCCGCAGGGTCCTAAGCGGCGAGACCCAACTGAGTTGGACAAGCGGGACGATGAGAAAGGCGAGCAGTCCGGCGCCCAGAATGGCCGCGAGGGCGAGAAGACGATGGTCGGCGGGGCTTCGCTTCACTTGCCTATGCTAGAGCAAAAGTCCAGGTGGCGTGATCTGCGAGGCCGGTCTCAGCAGGTGTCTTTCTGGGGAAACGGCAGCCGGTCGGGGCGTCTCACACTCGCCTGACCAGACTTCGCTCCCGCCGATTTAGCAGAGTTCGCCGCGATTAGATATCCCTTTCGAGGACGACAAAGGACAGATCGTCGCGCAGTGGCACGCCGAAGCGTCGGTCGTCGTACGGGAAGGGCTGGGTCTCGCCGGTCAAGGCGTATCCTCGCCTTTGGTACCAGGCGATCAGAGTTGCGCGGACGTTGACGACGGTCATGCGGATACATCGTGCGCCGCGTTCTTTAGCGAAGTTCTCCGCGGCGGCCAACAGCGCTCCTCCCCATCGCCGATTTTGAAGATCGGGGCGGACGGTAACCAGACCGAGATACCAGACATCATTGTCTCGCGGCCCGAGCAGGACGGTTCCCAATAGGGGGCCGCCGGGATGGTCTCGATAGACTAGAAGCTGCGTGCCGGGATTGGACGCAAGGTCGGCACGAAGGAGAGATTCGGTCAGCCGAGGCCCGGCGATATAGTCGGCTTCGGAGTTCCAGCCAGCGTCGGCACCGGATCCGCGAAAGGCGACATTTGCGAGGTCGACGACTGCCGGGTAGTCGGCCTCGGTTGCGGCGTCTAGCTCTAGCAACATTCGCTCCAGTTTACGACACGCCTGGACTCGATCCCGATCGCGCCTTCGTCGAGCGCGGCGACTACTGTGCAGGTGAAGCGAGGATGATAAGCCCTAACCATGTCGACGCTGCGAGCTCATTTAAATCGTTGGAGCAGTGGCTGCATGCGGGTGCGGGCGTCGTGGAGATGTCCGATCGCGGGTTCGTGGGTACCGGCGGCGGCTAGGCCGAAGCGGGGCATATTGGCATAGATGCACTCGTACCGACCGTCGGCGACCTGGTAGGTTTCGTGCCAGATGCCGACGGTTCCGTCAGAGCCAATGCTCTGGTTGAAGGCCTTCCAGGCGGGAAGGTGGGCGGCGTCACGAGCCTGCGCGTAGGCGACAAGATGGTCGAAGCTCCGCCAGTATTGGGTGACCATCACTCCCCGCCAATAGACAGAGGGAATGGCGCCGAGCAGGCCAAGGGACGGGTTGGCGAAGAGTTCTTTGAGCATCGGGCCCATGGCCTTGGCTGTGGGGAGCCACTTGTTGATGGCGAGCAGGCGGTTGATGCGAAGGCCAATAACAAAGACGACGAACGGGCCTTCAATGTGGGTAGTGTAGCGGCCTGGATAGAGAATCGGCATACAAGGGAAAATATACATCGGCGCAAAGGGGGAGCTATTGAGCCGGGGGACATGGAGCGTGAGGCGGCGCCGGGATTTCTAGTCTTCCGGCGAATCGGCATTTGGGGCCGACTCGACATGGTTGAGAGGGTGTAGCGTGGTTGATTTTCTTTCATCGACGACAATCGTTTCCTCGAGTCGATCCTGGGAGCACATCCGGTTGCGGTCCCAGAATACTTGCACGAAACCCAGACCTGCCTCGAGCACTGCCGCGCCATAGCCGAGCGCGCGTTCTACGGATTGCCATCTCCCCATTCGCTCGCTGGTGAGCGAGAGGGCTCGGCTGCGCGCGACCCACTTTCCTGGCGTCTGGCCGTTACCGAAATAGTTGGCCAAACCCAAATAGAGCAGAACCATAATGATGTTTCCCGGTTCGTGAAAGTCCCATTTGAGATCGATGCGGTCTTGGTGAAGTATGTAGTATCGCCAGGCGGCTTCCAGCGGGGCCCACACCATGACAGCCAGAATGAGGTCGACAGTATAACCGAGCAATCGCTGCCAGAAGGTGGCGAGCGGCAGGCCGTCGAGCGCCTGCATCCGCGCCGTTCCGTGGGAATGAAATCTGCGTCTGGGCTTCTCGGTCTTCCCGGTGGTCTCTGTCATGGGCTCCAATATACAGAGTCGAGCAGGATGGCTACTTCCTCAGCGCTTTCAGCCAGTCCGGCGCGGCACTGATGTTTCCGCCGATCTGTGCTGGCAGCGGTTGCTGGAAGGCGAATTCCAGCGCGTTTCGTCCGGCTTCGCCGTAGAGCGCTTTCACAAACTGTGCGGCGGCTTCGGGGTGGGGGGCGTCGGCGGCGATTGCGACGGCGTAGAGGATGGGCTGTCCGCATTTCGCCTGAACCAGCTTTTCACCGTTGGAGCCGGTGTGGTGGAGGTCGATGCAGGCGGTCTCGTAAGTCGCCGCGAGCGTGGGATTGCTGAGGTTGATCTCTTTGGGCAGGCGCAGGAACTTGAGGTGGTGCTGCTCGGCGACCGAGCGGTACTCCCAGGCGTAGTCGATCTCCCCGGCCGAGAGCAGGGCGAGTAGCTGGGTGGAGTCGCCGCGGATGTTCTTTTGCGGGACCGCGGCGCGGAGTTTGGCAGCGAATCCGGGCAGGTGGTAGTAACTCTGGGCCAGGGTCCAGACGATGACCGTGTTGTAGCCCTCGGGATCGGACTCCGGGTCGGCGTAGGCGGTCTGAACTCCGGGCTGTAGCAGGACTTGCGGCCAATTCGTGGCGTTGATCTGGTCGGCGGACTTTGATTGATCGGTGTAGGCGATGCCGATCTCGTTGCCGGCGAAGATCGACCACCAGGGGAAGCGGTTGGTTTGCGCCGGGCTGACGGGTTTCTCAAAGAGCGAGACGTCGGCGATGGCGAGCACGTCGACGGGCTGTTTCAGGTCAACGTCACTTTGCAGCAGGAAACGAGAGCCGGCGCTGCGCTGGCGGCATTCGAGTTGCGGAAGGGTCTTGGCGAGGGCGTCAAAAGGGAGGGTGAGGGTCGCGGCTCGGTCGACGATGACCGGTTGGGGGGATTGGGCGTGGGCGGCGGCCGCGATCGTGACTGCGATAGCGGCCGCCAGGAGCGGTTTCTGGATGAAGTTCATTCGCCTTCCCCGGCTTGAAACGAACATCGCTCGAACCGCAGGTCCTTCGACTCCGCTCCGCATGACCGCCAATCTTCATGCTCTCGCCCCGTCCGACCGATCCGCACAATTTCATCCATAGACTAACGTATCGAGTCGTTGGATGCTTACGGATTCTTTGCGGGAGACAGCAGGACTCCCTCGACCCAGTGCGAACTTGATACGGTGATCTCTTTCTTCCAGATGGGGATGGTTGCTTTCAGGGTATCGATCAGATACTTGCAGGCGGCAAAGGCCTGTTCGCGATGGCCGGTGGCAACGGCGACGACGACGCACACTTCACCGGCGGGGACAGTGCCGAGGCGATGGAGCATGACGATGTTCTGGAGCCTCCAGCGCTGGCGGGCGTCGGCGGCTAGCGCGCGCAGAGCGGCGATAGCCATGGGGCGATAGGCGTCGAAGGCGAGCGCGGTGACCGGATCAGAGGTCTCGCCGATGTTGACGGGGTCTTGCCGGACGAGGCCTTCAAAGCAGGTGATGGCGCCGAGGCTTCCGGCGGCTGCGGTGAGCTGTTTGCGCCAAGGGTGGTTTTCGAGCGGGGTTTCGACTAGATCGATGAGGTCCGGATCGCGGCCAAACGCATCGGAGCCGCCACAGACCGGCGGGAGCAGCGCGACTTCGTCATCTGGCGCGAGCGGGTGACTGGCACTGACGATGGCCTGGTTCACGGCGATATGCAGCGATCTTTCGAGTTCGCCAATGCGCGGGTTGCGCTGGCGGTAGTGCTGGTAGACGTCGGCGGCGGTGGGCGCAACGCCGAGGTCGAGCCACTCCTCGCGGGTGCCGTAAATTTCCGCCAATGGTCCGAAGAGCAGCACGCGAAGGCGCATGGGGCGAGTATGGCATGGGAGCCGGGGTTTAGGAAATAGGGGGAGCAGCAGCGAGCAGGAGGGAGCAGGGCGTAGAGAAGTAGGGGATAACGACGGAGAACCACTATGCTGGTGGAATGGGAAGTGTTCGGAGAAAGACAGGATCGGCCCAGGAGCTGTTGAGCCACGTGCGTGCCGATGGGTCGGTGCAGATGGTGGATGTTTCCGCCAAGGCGAACACGCTGCGCGAGGCCGAAGCGCAGGCCGAGGTGCGGCTGGGGCGGGCCGCTCTGAGCGCGCTCAAAGACAATCCCAAGGGGAATGTGCTGGAGGTGGCGCGGATCGCGGGAATCTCGGCGGCGAAGCGTACTTCGGAATTGATTCCGTTGTGCCACAATCTGCCGCTGACGGATATCGATCTGGATATCGTAGTGCGCGGGACGGTGGTGCGGATTCGCGGGAGGGTACGGACGACCGCCGGTACCGGAGTTGAAATGGAGGCGCTGACGGCGGTGAGTGTTGCGGCGCTTACGGTCTACGACATGTGCAAGGCGGCGGGGCACGGCATCACCATCGAGAGCATCTGTCTGTTGAAGAAGAGCGGCGGGCGCAGTGGAACCTACATTCGCGAGAGAACTCCCAACAAGAAGTCAGCCGGTGCAAGGACATGAACGCGCCGGGGCTTCGCGCCGCCGTGATTACGGTGAGCGATCGGGTGCATGCCGGGGTTTACGAGGATAAGTCCGGTCCGGCGGCTCGAGAGAGCCTGGAGACATTGGGTTTCGAGGTTGTCGGTACCGCTGTGGTTCCTGATGAGGCGGAGAAGATCTCAGCGGCACTGCTGGGGTGGTCGACGCGGGTGGAGCTAATTATTACCACCGGAGGAACGGGCTGCTCGCCGCGCGACGTGACTCCAGAAGCGACGTTAGTGGTGATTGAGCGCCTCGTTCCGGGAGTTGCGGAGAAAATGCGGATCGCAGGCAGCCAATATGAGCCCCGCTCCTGGCTTTCACGCGGGGTTGCCGGGTTGCGCGGCGGGTGCCTGATCGTGAACCTTCCGGGCAGCCCCAAGGGGGTGCACGAGAGCCTGGCTGTAGTGGGAACGCTGCTGGTGCATGCGGCCACGTTGGCCAGCGGCGCCAATGGCCACTGACGCGGTTTCATACTCAATGGAACAGCAGCAGCGATGGCGGTGGTGTCACGCATGGATCGAGGCCGGCCGCAGGGCAGTAAAGTGGAGCGGGGTCGCGCTGCGCTGAGTCAAAACCGCCTGGATCTCGGAGACGATGGACAGCGCGATGACCTCGGGAAAGCCTGAACCCAGGTCGAGGCCCACGGGCGACCTGAGTCGGCGCATTGCCTGTTCCGGATCGCAGCCAAGGCTGGGCGCAACTTCGCCGAGGATGCGCTCGGTTCTGCGTCTTGGCCCAAGCACTCCAAGGTAGAGGAGTTCCAGAGGAAGAATGGCGCGCAGAATGGCGACGTCCTGAACGTAACTGTGGGTGAGCACGACGGCGGCATCCGCGCCGCGAAGGTCGAGGCCGCTCAGGGGGTCGTCGAGGTTGAGCACCACAACCCTGCGCGCCGTGGGGAAACGAACGTGAGCCGCGAGATTGGAGCGGCCATCGGCTACGGTGACATCCCAACCCATGGTGTGGGCAAGATGGACGACCGGTTGCGCATCGTCGCCCGCGCCGAAGATAAACAGGGCAGGGGGCGGAGCCAGGTACTCAGCAAAAAGTTCCACTTCGCCGCCCTCGATGGCCAAGGTCACCAATGTGGTTTGGCGAGCCTGGAGCACGCCAAGCGCAACCGATGTCATCTGGCGCTTGAGGTCGGCAGGGAGTTTGTGGGGATGAGCAGGAGCGGTGCCTCCATCCAGGATGAGTCGGGCTCCTAAGGGTGCTTTCGTGCTATTTGTGCCGATGACTGTGACGATTGCCGAAGGGGTGCGGTCCTCGATCGCCTGGCGCAATGAATCGAAGAGCGGATCTGCGGGTGAAATCCGCTCCAGCAGCAGGGTGACGACCCCATCGCAGCCGAGGCCATAGGATGGATGCGAATCATCATCGTAGGAGGTGCTGTAATCGAGAACTGCGGGGCCTTGCTCGGTGAGCCACCAGATTTTTCTGCCCACTTCCCCTTCCAGGCAGCCTCCGCTGACAGTGCCGACCCGCAGGCCGCCGCGGGTGATCATCATGCGTGCGCCGGGTTTGCGATAGGATGAGCCGGCAACGCGCACTACGGTAGCCATCGCGGCTTCCTCGCCCGACTGCAACCCGTTGCGAAGCTCGAGAAGCCTGCGAACCTCAACCGCCATGCAGGTTTTCCTTGGATCTCCCCATGCCTGTGTCCATCGAACCGGCCATAGGATTGCCCTCATCGATATAGCATTCGATGATCTGGCTGAGGACGCCCTTAGCTTTGAACCTAGATTCTATGGCATCGCGTCCTCGGCCGTCACCCCTGCAGTGAGAGTGGCCGTGCCTCGATTGTATCGGGCTGACAGATCGGCCGCGGAGGGCTGCGTTGAAGCCTGCGGATGGTGCGGTTAGCAGCCGTAGCTGCGACCCTCGGCGCTTGAAGTCTCCCACGGGGAGCTTTGGATTGGCTGGAAGGTGCGCTGAAAGAAAGCGTCGTCGACCACATAGCATTCGCCATCTTCGCCGGTGACGATCCACTCGCCCCGCTGCACATGGCGAAAACCGGTATCGGTGGTGATGGTGCGGGGCTGCTCACACTGTTCCGCGTTCACAAGAAGAGGTCTGCAAGTACGAAATGCGCTCATAGGGGATACGATGCCTCCGCCGGATTCCCGGCAATTCCAGTAGAACGCAGAGCCCATAAGTGGTGGATTCAGAAGACGTAAGTGGTTTGTAAAGGACATGGTTCCGAGCCCGTGAATTTGAGGGGCGAACAATCGACGAAGATCGCGATAGAATGTTCTATGCCAATCGATGCCAGTGTCACGGAAGATCCGCCGTCGGGTGTTTTCATTCCGCCCGGGATGGAATGGGCGCATCCGGTGGTGCAGGAGTGGTTCGTTGGCCGTTTTGGCACGCCGACGGAGCCCCAGGAGCTAGGCTGGCCACGGGTACTGGAGCGCCGGCCCACGTTGATCTCGGCGCCGACTGGCTCCGGAAAGACGCTCGCGGCATTTCTGATCTGCATCGACCGTCTGCTGCGGAAGGCGATAGCCGGCACGCTCGAGTCCGAGACTGAGGTCGTGTATGTTTCGCCGCTGAAGGCGCTTTCGAACGACATTCAAAAGAACCTGGATGGGCCGCTCCGGGAGATTCAGAGACTGGCCCTCGAACGCGGTTATTTGTGCCCTGAAATTCGCACTGCGGTGCGCACCGGGGACACGCTCCCGGCCGAACGCCGCAAGATGCTGAAGCAGCCGCCGCACATCCTGGTGACAACACCGGAGTCGCTTTACATCCTGCTCACGGCGGAGAAGAGCCGGGAGAATCTGCGCCGGGTCGAGACGGTAATCGTGGATGAGATCCACGCGGTTGCAGATGACAAGCGGGGCTCGCACCTGGCGCTTACCTTGGAGCGTCTCGACGCATTGGTGCGGGGCGAAAACCATCTAACGCCCGGCGCATGGATTGCCGGGAGCAGTGAGGCTCCGCTGAGGATTGGGCTTTCCGCGACCCAGAACCCAATCGAGCTGGTTGCGGAATTTCTTGGCGGCGAGCGGGGACGCGAGGTTGCGATTGTGCAGGTTGGTCAGCGTCGCACGATGGATCTGGCCATTGAAATACCCGATGATGAGTTGAGCTCGGTCGCCAGTAATTCCATCTGGGACTCGATCTTCGATCGCCTGGCTGAGCTGGCGATGGAGCATCGTTCGACGCTGGTCTTTGTGAACACCCGAAAGATGACCGAACGGCTGGCGTTCGCACTCGAAGCGCGCCTGGGCGAGGGGAATGTTGCCGCGCACCACGGAAGTCTCTCGCGCAAGCTGCGGTTTGAGGCCGAGCGAAAGCTCAAGGCTGGCGAGATCCGGTTGCTGGTGGCGACTGCATCGCTCGAACTCGGGATCGACATTGGCAGTATCGACCTGGTCTGTCAGGTGAGTTCACCGCGGTCGATTTCAGCGGCCGTGCAGCGCATTGGGCGCGCCGGGCACTGGCGCGGCGCGATTCCCAAGGGCAGGCTGTTTGTTACCACCCGGGATGATCTGATGGAGTCTGCGGCGCTGGTGCGTGCCATGCGCAACGGGGAACTGGATCGTCTGGAGATTCCCGACAAGCCGCTCGATGTGCTGATGCAGCAGATCGTCGCCGCTTGTGCCGCCGAGCCCTGGGAAGAGGATGGGTTGTTTCAAGTGATGCGGCGCGCGCATCCCTATAGGGGGATTACACGCGATGAATTTGAAGAACTATTGTGCCTGCTCAGCGAGGGAATCGAATCCTCTCGAGGGCGCTATGGCGCTTATCTGCTGCGCGATCAGGTACAGGGCAGAATTCAGGCACGCCGCGGCGCCCGCACGATTGCAGTCTCGAATGGGGGGACGATTCCGGACACCGCGCTCTATGCGGTGATCGCACAGCCGGAGGGCGTCCAGATCGCCACTCTGGACGAGGATTTTGCGATCGATTCGTCGGCTGGCGATATTATCCTGCTGGGCAATACGAGCTGGCGCATCCAACGAATAGAGAGCGCCGGCCGGGTAATGGTTGAGCATGCACACGGGCAGCCACCGAACGTGCCCTTCTGGCGAGGCGAAGCGCCGCAGCGCACGATGGAGCTTTCACAGTACGTCTCCGATCTGCGGGGGGAAATCGATGCGCGGACTAAGGACATTCTTCCCGGCTACATTAGTCAGAGCGATCACTCTGTAACAGAGATTGTGACTTGGCTGAAAACGCAGTGCGGGGTGGACGACTCCGGCGCTGAACAGATGATTGGCTACGTCGTTGCGGGCCGCGCGGTGCTCGGTGCGGTGCCGACATTGACCACCGTCATCGCAGAGCGCTTTTTCGACGAGGGCGGCGGCATGCAGCTTATTTTGCACGCGCCGTTTGGGGGGCGCATCAACAAGGCCTGGGGACTCGCGCTGCGCAAGCGCTTTTGCCGGGGCTTCAATTTTGAACTGCAGGCGGCGGCGACCGACAACGGTCTGAATATCGCGCTGGCAGAGCAGCACAGTTTCCCGCTGAGCGACGTCTTTCGTTTTATTAACGACCACACGGTTACCGAGCTGCTGGAACAGGCCTCTCTGGACTCACCGATCTTCAAGGCGCGCTGGCGCTGGGACGCAGGGCGCAGTTTGCAACTGCTGCGGTTTCAAAACGGCAAGCGGGTTGCGCCGCAGATTCAGCGCACCCGCTCCGACGATCTGCTGGCCAGCGTTTTTCCTCAGGTCGCCGCGTGCCAGGAGAACATTCAGGGGGATCGGGAGATCCCGAACCATCCGCTGGTCCGGGAAGTGATGAAGGACGTGCTCGGCGAAGCCATGGACCTCGAAGGACTGAAGCAGCTGTTGATGAGAATGCAATCCGGCGCGGTGCGCTGCCTTGCGGTGGACACGACCACGCCGTCGCAGTTTGCCCATGAGCTGCTGAATGCGAACCCCTATGCGTATCTCGACGACGCTCCGCTGGAGGAGCGTCGGGCGCGCGCGGTAAGCATGCGCGGGGCGGTCCCCGACTCAGTGCTGGGCGAGGCGGGGCGGCTGGATCCGGCGGCAATTGCAGGGGTGCGAGAGGAGATATGGCCGGACATTCGTGATGAGCATGAGTTCCACGACCTGTTGTGCGCCTTGGTTGTAGCCCCAGCGCAAATGCTTGGCGATCCGCGAACTCGGGACTGGGGACTGTTCTTTGCGCGGCTAACGGGGCAGGGAAGGGCAACCGTAACCGAACACAGCGGGGTGGAGTATGCAGTTGCGGCCGAGCGGGTGGAGCATGCCCGGCTGCTGTGGCCGGGGATGAGGGTCACGCTGGAGGTTGCTTCGATTGCCTCGACGAAGGAAGTGACTGCCGATGAAGTGAAGCGCAAGCTGGTTTTGGGCTGGTTGGGAATTCTTGGGCCGGTGACGGCGCGCTCGCTGGGAGAGCGGCTGGGGCTGCCGGCTGCGGAGATATGGAAGACCCTGTTGGTGCTGGAGTCGGGTGGAACGATTTTGCGGGGCATCTTTGAAGGGAAAGCCACTGCAGCGCTTACAGATGATGACGTTGAATGGTGCGAACGGCGGTTGTTGCAGCGGATTCACAAGCGGACGCTAGGCGCGTTGAGAAAACAAGTTGAACCGGTGGCTCCGGCGGCATTTATGCAGTGGCTGCCGCAGTGGCAGCATGTGGCTCCGCGGTGCCAGCTTGCCGGGGAGCAGGGCCTGCTGGAGGCGCTTCGCGGCCTGGAGGGGTTTGAGGCGCCGGCGATCGAGTGGGAGCGGTCGCTCTTGCCGCAACGGGTAGCCGGATACGATCCGCGCTGGCTGGATTCGCTGTGTATGGCCGGTGTGGTTGGCTGGGGGCGAATCTCGCCACATCCGGCGTTTGAGAGTGAAGAAACCGGCGGGAGCAGGTTGGCGGCGCGGCGGATCGTGCCGACGAGCATGGCTCCGGTCACGTTCTTCGTGCGGGAAGAGGCGTTGTGGATGGATTTGTGCCTGCGGCGGCGACAGATTCCTGAGGCTAGGCTGAATGCGTGCCTGAGCGAGTTGGCGAGCAAGGTTCGATCTTGCCTGGGCGAGCGGGGCGCGATGTTTTCGGGCGACCTGGTGCGATGCATAGGGGTGCCGGCTGCCGAGCTTCAGCGGGCGCTTTGGGAGCTGGTGGCGGCGGGGATCGTGACCGCCGACGGCTTCGACAGCCTGCGGATGCTGGTCGATCCGCGGCGGAAGGCGGCGTTGGCCGCGCCTTCCAGCCGGAAGCAGCGGAGCAGCTCGGGGCGCTGGAGCCTGCTTTGCGGCGAGGCGATGGCGGAGAGTCCGGCGGAGCGGGAGGCGCAGATTGAGTCGGCGTGTTCGGTGCTGCTTCGCCGCTATGGGGTGGTGTTTCGCGATCTGCTGGCGCGGGAGGAGACGATGCCGCGATGGCGCGATCTGCTGGGCATTTTCCGGCGGATGGAAGCCCGAGGTAAGGTGCGGGGCGGACGGTTCCTTTCGGGATTCGGCGGGGAGCAGTTTGCGCTGCAGGAGGCGGTGGAATCGCTGCGGGAGATGCGGCGGCAGCAGGTCTCTAGCGGCGAGGTGACGGTCGCGGCGGCTGATCCGTTGAACCTGGTAGGGATCGTGGTGCCAGGTGAGCGAGCCGCGGCGGTCCCCGGAAAGACAGTTACCTTCGTCAACGGAGCTGCGGTTGGAGCGGTGGTTGAAGCCGCGGGCAAGAGCTCGACGGTTACGCCCAATGAAAAGCCGGAGGGCGGGCTTTTTCCCGGGACTTCGGCCTTGTTGAGACAATTGCGATTGGAAGGTGCCGGTGTCTGATCTGCCTGAATGGGCCCTGACCGGTGAGCCGACGGTCGAGGGCGAAGATTTCTATTATGACGGGCCGTATGTGGTCTTTACGGAGAAGTACCACTTGAAGCGGGGGTATTGCTGCGGTTCGGGGTGCAGGCACTGTCCGTGGAAGGCGACGCGGCCGGAGTAACGCGGTCCATCGCCTGTGAGTCCACAGGTCCAGCCAGTCCTGCGATTTCTCAGCGGTATCCCCTCCCCTTTAGGGTTTCCGGTTAATTCCTGGTTTTCAGCGGCCGTCGAGAGGGTCGATCCTGGCTAAAACCTTGATTCTATTTAATATATCTCTTTACTCCTTTGGATCGAATGGTTAGAGAACCTGTGATCAACGTTCCGTTGTACGGTTCCAGGGCCTCGGATTCGCCGCCGAAGCTCAAAACCTGTATTTCACCGGATGGCGCGGTTGCTGTCTCATCTGCTGAAGGCCGCTTGGGCCTCCAGCAGATACACTACGCCCCTTGCTCGGCCAGCCGTTGGTTGAGCTTGGCCAGCCTCCGGCGATGCGGATAGATATTCACCGCGGCAAAGCCCGCGCAGAGCCACTCGGGATGTTCTTCAAGCCGCGATGGCGCACCTTCACGAAGCCGAAGGTGCGCTTGAGCACGCGAAAGGGCCATTCCACCTTGGCCCGCACACCGGCCTTGATCCGGTGCTTGCGCTTCTGCTCCTGATCCACGCCAGCCTTGGTCTTACTTCACGTCCCACTGGAATACCTTGTCTAGAGGCACATTGAAGGCATGGGCAATACGGAACGCGGCCTCTAATGAAGGCGAGTATTTCCCCGTCTCGATCGCCGCAATCGTCTGTCGGGTGACGCCGATGCGCTCACCCAGCTCGGCCTGCGACATCTCGCCACTGTGGAAACGAAGCATGCGTATTTGATTCGAGATCGATCCTTGAATCATGCTTGCCTGCGGTAACTGAACACGACTACCCCGTAGTGAACGACTTCCGCGGTGATAATCATGAAAAGCGCGGCGTTGATTATGCTCCATCCGCTGGACTTGAAGGGCATGACGCAGCCCACAAGGATCATACCGGCGATAAGAACGTAATAAGCGGAGCTGATCGAGCGCCGCATGATGGATTGATCCCGTTCATCGAGTGGCATGCGCGCCTCCTGCATGGATCTGCGCCGGAGATAGAGATGGCCAACGCCCAGGATGAGCATCTGCACAATTGCGGTGACAGCAAACAACCCAAGCTGGCGTAGGTTGGGCATCGGTTCACTCGGAAGGGAGCGCGTGGCAATCATGGTAAAGTACGGGCCAAAGGTGACGACCATGGCGAGCAGAGAGAGCCAAGCAGTTTTTTCTCGATACGGCATTATGTCCTCCATTCAATACCTTCCAAATGTAAATTATAGCTAACATGATGTCAATAATTATTAACATCATCCAGCCCAGTTTTTATTGACTCCGGAGGTTGATCTGATGCCTGCGGATCTCGCACCGTTTCGTAACTCTTCCCCTCCCCTGCGCCCGGCCTCCCACCGGAAGTGGGGCACCTGGATCTGTTCTGGGTGTGGCTTAGTGTTTCTTGCCGACGAGGTGGTTGAACTCCGGGTTCTTTTGGAGATAGCTGGCGACCAGGGGGCAGATGACGTCGACCTTGAGGTTCTCGTCGCGGGCGTATTCGAGCGCGGTGCGAGCGAGGGTGGCGGCGATTCCTCGTCCGCGCAGGGCGGGTGGGACTTCGGTGTGCCAGAGGGTCATCCATCCCTGGTCATCGCGGTCGAATTCGAGCCAAGCGGTTTCTCCGTCTTGTTCAAATTCGAATCGGCTTTTGGTGACTTTGGTGGGCTTGGTCATTTTGTTGAGTTTATCTGGGAAGGTTTGTGGTTGGAAGTTTGTGGGTTGGATTCTCCCACCTAAGCCAACGGAGGGCTTGAATGGATGGGCACCCGGCGGCTTGGTGTGGTCGCCAGGAGAAACGCAGGTTCCTTCGACTCCCCCTCGCTCCGTTCAGGGTCGTTCAGGATGACAAGATATTGTGTGGGAACCTAAGGAGAGCCCAGGGGTAACGGCCCATCTGGTCAGCTTCGCTTTTCGTGGGGCTAAGCCCCATGCTTCCACCGGGAGCGCACCGGAGCAGAAGTCCAGTTGGTGTCATGTGCCGGGTGGGTGTCTCTGTAGGCTCTTTCCTGAGGGGAAAAAGCCTGCTGAGGGAGGTGCTTGCATTACTGTAACTGGACGCGACTGTACCGTCCGCCCTTTCCCAGATAGCCAACGCGGGATGTGGGGCACCTGGGTTGGTTTCGCTAACGCAGGGTGATGTCGCGAATCAGCTCGCTGCTCACGACTTTGGCGTTCTCGACCCGTTTGTCGATGACTTTCTGCTCGGCGGTTTTGTCTCCGAAGTGCTTCATGCGCAAGTCATAGACTTTGTCGGGGAGACCGTCGAGGGCGGCCATGTCCTTATAGGTGAGGGTGTAGCCGAGGTCCCAATCCGGATTGGAGCTGGTTTGGTTGAGGAAGAACTGGTAGCCGGTAATGAGTCCGGCCGCCTTCTCCGACTCGAAGAGGGGAATGACATTGGCCTTGATGTCGGCATAGAAGGCGTCGGAGTGGCCGGGGATGATACTGATGAGCACGACCCGTTCGACGGGGCCCTGGCTGTACGGGACCTGGGCGTGGGCCGCGGAGAGAGACACGATCGCGATAAACAGCGCTGCTACTGCCATGCGAACTGCTGGTTTCATCTTGCAACCTCTTGCTAAGTGATTTAGAAACTGGCGAGAGTCTACGCGCAGCATGGATCGATGTAAATGACACTTTGGGTCAGCCGGAAGTTACCTGGATCCTAGATGACCGAGTGCGCTGTCAATGGGGCACCGGATTTGTTCAACTGGAGAGGAAAGGTCCCGATCCCACTCCAAACCAACCGAGGCTTGAACGAAGCACCCGGCGCGGTTCGGTTAGTGGAAGAGGTGAGGGATGCGGTAGGCGACCCCTGCGCTGAAGCCGTTGGGCTTGAGGTCGTTGGGTATGCCGGCAATTCCGGGGGCATTGGGCCAGATCTGATATTCATATTCGGCGCGGAGAGTGATCCGGCGGCTGAGGCGGTAGTCGAGGCCGCCGCCCGGGGCCATGGCGAAGTAGGTTCCGTAGCCGATCTGGTAGGGGAAGTTGAGTTTGCCCACGCCGATCAGGAATTTTCCGTAGGGGCGAAATTTTCCGCGGCGGAAGAAGCTGATTTTGGGGCCGAAGAGATAGTTGTCTTCATATTGGCCGTTGAGGCCGTTGAAGCGGAGGAAACGCGCTTCGCCTTCAAAGGCGTAGCGGCCGTTCCAATTGAGGTCGACGTAGACGCCCGGTCCGGTGAGCCTTTGGGCGGCTCCGAAGTCGGGGGTGAAATTGGAGTATTCGCCACCCACCCAGAGACCCTGGCCGCCGCGCACCGCGGGCGCAGCCTGGGCCTGGAGCAGGTGCGGAAGGAGAAGCAGGGCTCCAAGCAGCATAAAGATGCTCAGCACGGGGCGGATCGAAGGCGGGCGAGATCGGAGAAGTTCGATTTGGACGCGAGGCATAGGTTCGGGCACAGGTTCTATCAAGTCGGCGGGCTGCGGCTAGAGAAAGATACCATAGCGGCCCGGCGTGGTGGCGGTTGGGGCGTTGTTCAAATTCGCCGCTCATCCAGGAACTTCAATCCCGCTCAGGCAACTGAGAGGAAGGAAGAACAGCGGCGTTTTGAGATTTTGCCGACCCATCGGGAGCTGCAGGTTTCGAAGATTACGCCGGCCAAACCTCAAAACAGCATTGCCTCCCGGTGCGATCGGAACTTTGCCGCTTTACATAGAAGTTCGAGTGGTGTAGGCTCGTCCCATAGAAGTTCTACTGGAGAGGCCGCCATTGGGAAAGAGCAACGAGCCGAACGCGGAGATGCTGAAGGGCACTCTCGACATGATGGTGTTGCGGACGCTGGTTATGGGCGACGCGCACGGGCACACAATCGCGAAAGTCATCGAGCGAAGTTCAGAAGACGTGCTGGAGGTGGAGCAGGGCTCGTTATATCCGGCGCTTCACCGGCTGGAGGACCGTTGCTGGGTGTCTTCGTATTGGGGTGCGAGCGAAAACAATCGCAAAGCCAAGTTCTATCGGCTGACGGCCGCGGGCAAAAGGCAGCTGGTCCGCGAGACGAACCGCTGGCGGCAGATGGCGCGCGCCATCGGATTGGTGATGGGCGAGAAGACCCTAGCTGAAGAAGGTGAACGATGAGCTGGCGCAAATTCTTCCGCCGAAACCGGGCCGACGCCGAGCTGGCGCAGGAGATCGATTTCTACCTTGCAGCGGAGATTGAAGAGAACCTCGCGCAAGGCATGTCTGCCCATGAAGCTAGACGCCGGGCTTACTTGAAATTTGGGAATCCGCAGCGCGTGCGCGAAAGCATGTGGCAGCAAAACACCTTCAATCTGATCGACAATACCTGGCGCGATTTGAAATACGCCGCCAGAACACTGACAAAGTCGCCGGGATTCGCGCTGGTTGCGGTGCTGGTGATGGCGCTGGGGATCGGCGCCAACATCGCCTTGTTCACGGTGGTACGCAGCGTGCTGCTCAATCCGCTGCCGTATCGTGACCCCGCGCGGCTGTATACAATCTATGAGCGAAATAGCAAGGACAGCAAAGCCAGCGATGCGATGCCGGTAAGCGGGTACCTGCCGGTCGATGCTGGCAGCTTTGCCGAGTGGAAAAGGTCTGCGCAAGCCACCGCGGAACTCGCGTTGGTCTCGCCGTGGCAGGGATATAACGTTTCGTCGGAGGCAGGAAAACTTCCTGAACAGATAGAGGCGGCGTGGTGTTCGTGGAACTTCTTTCCTGTGCTGGGAGTATCGCCGGCCATCGGGCGAAGCTTCACCGCGGACGACGACCGGCCCGGCGCCGAGGCTACCGTCATCCTCTCCTCGGCTTTCTGGAAACGGCGATATAGCAGCGATCCGTCGATTGTGGGCAAGAAAATCTGGCTCGATGCTAATCCCTATACGGTGATCGGCGTTATGCCGTCTTCGTTTGTTTACTCAAGCTCGTTTGGCGGCAACAATGTGCAGGTGTGGGCACCTGTTGCCCACGAGGCGCCGTCGTGGCTGATGCGTACCTATGGAGACCATGAGTTCCTGGTGGTCGCCCGCCCGCTGCCGGGCGCGACGCTTGCCGGCTTGCTCAGCCAGTTGAGTGCGGTGCAAGCCCAGATTCGGGCGGCCCATCCCGAGGCTCACGACGCAGTTAGTGGCCGCTCAATGCTCGATGACGCGGTCGAGGGCTATAAGACCTCGCTCTACGCCCTGTTGGCCGCTACCGGCTGCGTGTTGCTGATCGCCTGTCTCAACGTTGCCAGCCTGCTGGTGGCGCGCACCGCAGCGCGGAGCAAAGAGCTGGCGATCCGGGCAGCTATGGGCGGCGGCCGGCTGCGGCTGCTGGGGGAGCGGTTGATGGAGAGCTTTCTGCTGTCGTGCGCCGGTGGCGCGCTGGGATTGCTGCTGGCATGGGGCGCTCTGGCCTGGCTGGTGCGTGTCCGGCATGATATGAACCGGGTCGAAGCTATCCACATCGATTCCGTGGTGGTGGCTGCAACCTTGGCCACAATCCTGCTGTGCGCGCTGTTCTCGGCGATGATCTCGGTCGCAAGTGGTAATGGGAAGGTGATTCTCGCTTCGCTGCAGGAGTCGTCGCGGGCGCACAGCGCCGGGCGCGTTCGGGCCGGCTTACGCAAAGTGCTGCTGGTTCTGGAGGTGGGCCTCACCGTAGTGCTGCTGGTCGGTGCCGGCCTGCTGTTGAAGAGTTACGAGCGGCTACGCAACACCGATCTTGGTGTGCCAGTCGATAACGTGTTGACCATGCATTTTGGCCTGCCCGATGCGCGCTATAAAGACGCCACCCAGGTGGTGGCTTTCTTTGAGCGCCTCCTTGAACGGGTTCGCTCGCTGCCCGGTGTGCAGAGTGCGGGGTTGGTCACCGCCGGGCCCGGGCAAGGCTGGGGCGGCGACAATCTGGTGACCGTGGTCGAGCATCCTCCGCTGCCCAAGGGTGAGGGGTTCGACCTGATGACGCGCGGCGCCGATCCAGGATATTTTTCCGCAATCCAGATTCCGCTGGTGCGAGGCCGTATCTTCACCTTGGACGAGCGCCTCGAGCGCGCCCACGTCGGGGTGATCAGTCAGTCCGCGGCGGCACTCTTGTTCCCCGGCGAAGACCCGATCGGCAAACATTTGAATGATAGCTCTGAAAACCAGGTCTATGAGGTGGTTGGCGTGGTCGGTGATACACGATGGAACATCTCCCAGCCAATGCGTCCCACGTTTTATCGACCCCTATATGGCAGCGGCTATAGCGTGGCCACGATTGTCCTCCGCTCCGAGCGCAATGTTGAGGGGTTTGCTGTGCCGGTAGAAAAGATCATTGGCGGGATGGACGCGGATTTGCCAGTTGGGGATGTGATGACGCTGCGAGAGACAATCGGCAGATCGGCTCTGGATTCGCAATTCGACTCGATTCTGGTGCTGGCCTTCGCGGTGATCGCGCTGCTGCTCGCGGCCGCCGGGCTGTATGGAGTGTTGGCCTATCTGGTAACCCAGCGCACCAGCGAAATTGGCATTCGCATCGCGCTCGGGGCGCAACGGGAGAGCGTGCTCTCCCTCATGTTGCTCGATGGCCTGCGCCCGGCGCTGTTTGGGCTGGTCTTCGGGCTGGGAGCAAGCGCTGCCTCGGTGCGCCTCATTCGCTCGATGCTCTATGACACCCAGCCGCTCGATCCTGCGGTTTTTGTCGCGGTGAGTGGGACGCTTCTGGTGGTGGCAGGACTCGCCTGTCTTCTCCCGGCATGGCGGGCCTCCCGCCTTGACCCGATGCAAGCCTTGAGGACCGAATAGCAGGGCCGCCCGGCGAATCTGGTTCAGCCAAGCGCATGCAAAGGTTTGGGTCGGGGCGGGGTGACCATGGTTCGGACATTTATTTCCGAGGGCTTGAAGTTTTGAGCGGGGCCGTGCTAATGTTGGAACATTCAAGTTTGCTCCTTGTGAGCGGGCCTGAATTTCATGAAGAGTGGCTGAGGGACGGGCCCTGTGACGCCACGACAACCGGTCTGAGCAATTCAGGAAGCGGTGTCAACTCTCTCCCAGTAGTGGGGAACATGAGATTCGGGGTGCCTGACTTAAGTCTGTTTTTGAGGGCTGAAGGTCGGATCGCATCTCGCTATTTCCAGTAAGTGCTGTTGAAGTGTTGCATGCGTCACAGAATGCCCGTATCTCGGTCTCTCTCGACTTTGAGGGTGACATGGCTGTTGCTTACGAGTTGCGTTGTCGGGATTGCGGGAAGCGGTTCGCGAACGAGCCGCTATCGAGCTGCGACGAATGTTTTTCGCCGCTAGAACTTGTCTATGACATGGACGCCGCGAAGCGGACGTTCACCCGGGAGACGATTGCGAGCGGTCCGGGAAGCATGTGGCGATACCAGTCGCTGCTGCCAGTGCCGCAGGAGTATGTCGCGACCACGCCGGCGGGCTGGACTCCGTTGCTGGAGGCTCCGCGGCTGGCGAAGCGGATTGGCGCGAAAAACCTCTTCATAAAAAATGATGCGGTCTGCCTGCCGACCTTGAGTTTCAAGGACCGGGTGGTTTCCGTGGCGCTGGCCAACGCGAAGATCTTCGGGTTCGATACGGTTGGCTGCTCGTCGACCGGGAACCTGGCGAATGCGGTCGCGGCGCAGGCGGCGCGGATGGGCCTCAAGACTTACATTCTGGTGCCGTCCGATCTGGAGCCGGCGAAGATTCTGAATACCCAGGTGTATGGGGCGACCCTGGTCAGGGTCGAGGGCAACTACGACCATGTGAACCGGCTGAGTTCGCAGATCGCAGAACGTTTCAACTGGGGATTCGTTAACGTGAACCTGCGGCCTTACTACGCCGAGGGTTCGAAGACAGTGGGCTATGAGATCGCCGAGCAGCTGGGATGGAAGCTGCCGGACAACATGGTGGTGCCGATGGCCGGGGGGTCGCTGATTACCAAGATCCGCAAGGCTTTCAACGAATTGATCGAGCTGGGGCTCGTCGATGAGAAGCAAGTGCGCTTCTTCGGCGCCCAGGCGACGGGCTGCTCGCCGATTGCGACGGCGGTGAAGGCGGGAACCGACGTAATCGAGCCGCAGCGGCCGAATACCATTGCGCGTTCGCTGGCGATCGGGAATCCGGCGGACGGTCCTTACGCGGCGCGGGCGATCCGAGAGAGCGGCGGCTGGGCCGAAGATGTTTCGGATGTGGAGATTGTCTCGGCGATCCAGGAGCTGGCGGAGACCGAGGGCATCTTCACCGAGACTGCAGGCGGGGTGACGACGGCGGTGACGGCGAGACTGTATGCGCATGGGAGGATTTCTCCCCAGGAGCTGACCGTTGCCTGCATTACCGGCAACGGGTTGAAGACAACCGATGCGCTGGCAGGGAAGTACGAAGTCGAGCGGGCGATTCGTCCCCGAATCGCAGACTTCGAGGAGTTTGTGGCGCAGCATGACGTGCGCGGGGTTGCAATGGAGGATCTGGAGGTTTTGGTGGGAGGCGAGCATGTCCGTTAAGGTTTTGTTGCCGAATGCATTTCAGACGCATACCAACGGCACCAAAGAGATTGAGTCGAAGGCGGCGAACCTGCCGCAGTTGATCGATGAGATCGAGGGCAGTTTTCCGGCGCTGAAGCAGCATCTGCGGGACAGTGAGGGTAAGCTGCGGCGGTTTATCAACTTTTATGTAAACGATGAGGACATTCGCTTTCTGGGGAATGAGAAATACGCCTTTCAGGATGGGGATGTAGTCCTGGTAATCCCCTCGATCGCCGGCGGGTGCTCGCCCGGCGAGCTCACGCGCTTCGCGCCTTGCCAGTGTTGTTCGTATTGCGGGCAGGAAGATTGTCTTTGCGATTGCTAGGACATTTTGTTGCGCTTTGCGGGTTTGTCCCAGCGGCTGAAATCGCGTCGATGGGATCGCTGATCTGGTACGAGTGAACTCGTGCCGCTGCGAGAGAAGTAGGTGGATAACGGCCAGCTTCCTAACCTAGGTAGCTGGCCGTTTTGTTTGGTCTATGACGCTATTGGGCGCGCTGCGAATTCAGGAGCTGGGCGAACTCCGGGGTTTCGCGCACGGAGGCGAGCTCAGGGTCGTTCATCAGCTTCCTGCGGTCGTTGAAGCCTTCGCCGAGTGCCTTGCGGAGGCAGGCGAGGGCGCGGTCATTCATGCCCGCCTGGGCGTAGGTTTTGGCCAGGATGTAATTGACGATTGCCATATCTCGGGCGGTGCTGCCCTCTTCGATTCTCGAAGCGGAGCCTCGCTCAAAAACTTCGGGATCGATGGCAAAGGCCTGGCGATAGGCCGCGGTGCCCTTCTTCGCTTTGTGGTCAAAGAAGAAGGCGGTGCCAAGGTTGCTGTAAAACAGAGCGCTATTCGGGGAGAGCTTGATGGCCTGACGGTAGTAGCGTTCCGCCTGTTTGTAGTCTTTCTCGGAGTGGTAGGTTGCGCCGAGATTGTTGATGGCCTCCGGGTAGCGCGGGTCTAGCTTGATGGCCCGCTCATAATTCTTTCGGGCATCGACAATGTCGAACATGTGGTGGTAGGCGACCCCGATTTTATTGGCGATGACAGCCGAGTCCTGGGGCGCCTGTCGGTAGGCCTGGATAGCATCGAGATAGCGCTGGCGGGCGACCAGCAGGTCGCCCCGCATTTCAGGCGAAACCTCGATGGGGGCTTGCGCTTCCGCGGAATGGGCAGGCGTGAAGCTGACCGGAACCGGCAGGGTCTGAGAGACGGCCACGGAAAGCGGGATCGCCGGATATGCAAGCGCAATGAAGACGGTACCACAGGAAACGCACTGACGACGGGTCACGGCTTGCCTCCTAATCTGAGAGAGTGAAGAGTCTCAGGGCGACCAGGAGTCACTCAGGGTCTGATAGACAAGATCGTCGCCGCCAGCGGCAACTTGAGAAGATGTTTTCTTCTGGCGGTGATGCAGCGCGCCCGAATCGGCTTTTTGTCGCCATCAATAGTCTACTCCGCCATGCACGGAGATGGAAACTCTCTGACTCTGTGCGGAATGAAGAGTGGAGAACCCAGCCACTACACCTGCCTGATTGGGCGTGGATTTCCGGGCGGGGTGTAAGCTGATGGCGTGACGGCGTGGTCCGACATTTCGCGGAGAGAGTTCCTGCAGACCGGATCGCTGGTTGCCGCAGGCGGGGTACTTCCTTATCGACTGTGGGGCCTGGCGGGTATGGCCCCGCTGGCCGAGTTCGGCTATGGCGATGTGACGCTGGGCGCAGGGTTGCATGAAAGCCAGTTCGGGGAGAGCCATGCGGTGCTGATGGGGTTGAGCGACGATGAGTTGCTGAAGCCCTTGCGGTTGATGGCGGGCTCGGCGGCACCGGGGCGGGACATCGGCGGTTGGTACCGTTACGACCCCAACTACCGGATCGGCATCGACGAAGCGGGGTTTGCTCCCGGACACTGTTTAGGGCAGTGGATTTCGGCGCTGGCGCGGGGGCATGCGATCTCCGGATCGAAGGAGACGCGGGACAAGGTGCTGCGGTTGAACCAGTTGCTGGGTGAGGCCATTTCGGGGGACTACTTTGAGAAGACGCGATTCCCGGCTTATTCCTATGACAAGCTGGTTTGCGGGTTGATCGATGCCCATGCGTTCGCGGGCGATCCGGATGCGTTTGGGATTCTGGAGAAGGTAACCGACACCGCCCTGCCGCACCTACCGGCAAAGGCCATCGAGCGCGGCGTTCCATGGCGGCCGGGCAAGGATGCGAGCTATGGATGGGATGAGTCGTACACTCTGCCGGAGAATTTGTTTTTGGCCGCGCAGCGCGGCGCCGGACAGCGGTATCGTGATCTGGCGTCGAGATATCTGATGGATGATACGTTCTTCGATCCGCTGGCGCAGGGCAAGGATGTGTTTGCTGGACGACACGCTTACAGCACGGTGAATTCGTTGAGCTCGGGGATGCAGGCGTACCTGGCTGCGGGCAGCGAGAAGCATCTGCTGGCGGCGAAAAACGGCTACGACATGCTGGTCGCACAGAGTTTTGCGACCGGAGGGTGGGGGCCCGACGAGCAGCTTCGCGCGCCCGACAGCGACGATGTTTTCGCGAGCCTGACCAAGACGCACAACAGCTTTGAGACTC